>Ga0207718_100288_pt1 | contig 52112 bp, 53 predicted proteins | sample A23M2SouthBayCA_FD_187749 | JGI IMG/M metagenome (GOLD analysis project Ga0207718, IMG submission 187749) | Aerobic enrichment media microbial communities from Eden Landing Ponds, California, USA - A23 M2 (SPAdes) | ecosystem: Environmental > Aquatic > Marine > Unclassified | place: Emeryville...
GAGTCGTTCCAGAGAACACGAGAACGACGATGACTCGGCTGAGGATGGGGCGCGTTTGACCGCGCCACAAGACAGCCAAGCCGATGCTGAAACCCAGCAGGCGACGCTTGGAACGTATGCGTCTTGAAACCACAAGGCCGCGCTCGGCCTGAAATCCCGTGGCGGGATTCCCGCGTCTTCAGGCGCGGGAGGAGGTCAAACTGCCCCATGGACACCTTGCCGTCCGCATCCGTCGAGTTGAGCCACCCGAGACGCTCCTCCGCGTCGGCATCGTACATCACTCCGGCCGACCAGTTCGTCGTATCAGACGGCTCCTCCATAGATCGAGCCGTTACAGCTGCAGTCATCGTGAACTCGGGTGGCGCCGTCGAGACAGTTGGCTCTGGTGTGGTTGCGTTGAGGTCGCTTTCAGTTGTTGGCGGTGTAGCCACGAACAGAAACCACAGGCCCGCAGCCACTACAATGGTAACTACGAGAACGGCGAGGCCGGCTTTCAGGAGCCGATTCCGCTTCATCGTGGCGTGGGTGTATTCCCCTCACTATTCATCTTTTGCCGATTTTCAGGCATTGGCTCCCCGATGGACTCCTTCCAAGCCCTCAGCCTCCGGCCGAAGCCGTAGCTTGGCCACCGAATGTCGTCGCTAGCCAACTCCCGACGAACCCGCCAAGTCGGCCGGACAGTCCACACAGCGCAAGCAGGAACGAACAGACCATGATTGCGATGACGATCGCTGGCGTGGCTGCCCACGAGGCAGCAACGTCGCGGAGGTAGTCGACGAACACCACGCCAACCCACACAAGCGCAGGAATCCCACCAGTCATCCACCGCGCCGTGAACGGCGCGGCTTCCCCACTTGGGAATACCAGCTACGTTCCCCTGTTGCTGGCAAAGGCTTCCGACCCATGGATAGAGTGGTTGCTGGTAACGCCTCCGGAACGGCCACTAGTCGGGACATGTTGACGACCAATTTTTATAACCATTATCGCACAATGGGGGACTATGGGATCTCCGAAGGGCACTGCAGACGACGCACCCCAGTTCGGTGAGGAACGGGACCGCAAAAATCCGGACTTCTCTATTGTTGATATTTACGCCGAAGACGGGGAAGTCTGGGTCCAGACTGGCGGGATGCACGAGCCATACAGTGCCGAGGTCGCAGAACAGATCCGTGACAGGCTCGATAGCGCAATCGAAGAGGCAAACGAGGACAGCTAATCTCTCGCCCGAGCTGTTGAGGCTGTGAAGGCAACCAGTTCCGACATGCCGGACAGGGATACGCTTGGTGAGGTGGACGACCTCATCTGTCCGATGAAGCACGGCCCCCTCGACACGTTCCCGCTCCTTTTGAGATTCACTCTCGTAGGGTCCGTCGGCGCGAAAGTGCGGTACGTAGTGAGCCGCATCGAAACCATCGCCGGTCTGGATTCAGGGGATGTGAGTGTCGTCGATACCACCATTATCGAGAGCAGCCACCGGACCAAGCTAGTGGGACCAATGTTTATTGACGACGCCAGCATCATCGTCGAACCGACCACTGGTTTGTATCTCTCATGACCGACGCACCCCTTCCCGAAGAAGACGACGCACGACGCACGCTGGCGCAGGAGTTGGCGTCGCAGTCCGACGACCGCCCCGAAAGCATCACCGATGAGGAGATGACGCAACTCGTCGCGTTGCTACGTGTAGCGGATGTCGAAACCCGCGTACAAGCTGCCGAAGCCCTGCAACACCTGTATGACCGCCCGACACTCTTTGGCCCGGTAATCGCGGAGCTTGTCGAAATCGGGGACACGTATCCTGAAACCGTTGATCGGATTCCCTCTCCTCAGTCTATGATGAGTTCGCCGGAACTTCGCACCGTCATCTACGTCGCCGACTCGCTGGCACGGGTTGCACAACGAAAGCCGTCGCTGTTCGTCCCGATCGCCGATCAAATCGCTGAGGCGGTCGTGGCTGGTGACCGCACACCCAAATATTACGTCTTCATCCTCGGGTTAATCCACGATTTAGTTCCGGAGACCGTTCCCGAAGCGATGGTGAAGGAGGAACTCTGCGCGTTGCTTGACCGCGGACACGGATTCGGCTATCCGTCGTGGGCAGCGGACACACTCCGTCGCTTTGGAGATCCGACTGTCCTCCCTGAACTGGAGGCAAACTATCCCGAAGACCCATCTGACGAGACGGTTCAGGAGACATTCGACGAGGCAATCGCCGAACTACAAGCCCAAGGGTCGTAGCTCCGTATCGAACTCATCGACGGTTCGGATTTCTAAGAGAAGTACAATCGGATTCTGCTCAATACGTACCGATCGCGAGAGACGCTTGCTGTGTCTCGTACAACTATCGAAAGACCTCTCTGGAGAACAGTTTTGTTGCTGTTCGCAAAAACTGTGTAACCCACCGTAGGAACCAATACAAGTGAGTTCTCGACTAAGCCTACACCCAAGAACAGTTTGACCACTTCCCGGGCCTAAAGTCACGGGAATCCCACCATGGAATTTCAGGCCGATTGCAGCCCTACGGTTTCAAGACGCATACGTTCCAGGCGTTGCCTGCTGGATGTCAGCATCGGCTTGGCTGTCTTGTGGCGCAGTCAAACACGCCCTATCCTCAGCCGAATCATCGCCACTCGTGTCTTCTCTTGAATGGCTCTCTCCGCTGAGGTAGCGGTCTGCGATGTTCACCGCTCCGTTCACGTCCGGCTCCACTCACGCGCCGTCGCGACACGGCTGATTGGTATTCCAGACCAACGCAGCGTACATCGGTTGCCGAAGCAGCCATAGACCTTTATTCTACATCCGAGAAGCGGCGGTATGAATCGTCGACGGTTCATCGGGATGGTGGGTGGAGGCGTCGCGGTCGGCGCTGCTGGGTGTGTTGAGGAACTCCTCGAGCAGTCTGCGGGAGACAACGGTGGTGACGAATCCGGCTCTTCGACACCCGTATTCGAGACGGGGCCGCAGATCCAACTCGTCTCCGAGGCGTTCGATACCGAGCGATTAGCCTACGACGTGACGTTGGAGGTCGCGTTGGGGAGCAGCGAGCACGTCACCGTGACGGCGACCGAACTCGGCGCAGATAGCGGTTCTACCGAACGCCTTGCGACCGATGGACAGCACGTCCTCGATGGACTCCGTGCCGGGATGCAACTCGAATTCGACGCGCCGAACGAGCACGTTCAGGCGCCAATCATGCACACCGTCGGAACAACGGCCGGAGTGACGCTAGAGGGCCAGGAGCGATTGAGCGGGCTTTCAGTCTCGTCAGTGCCGGAGCTTTCCGGGGAGACATATGATCGACGCTACGAGTGGGAGTTCCCGGGTCACGGCCGCTATCAGGCCCAACTCAGCATTCCGAAGTCACTGTTCGAGTATTGCCAGGACCGCCCGAGACTCGACAAATACGGCTTCTATGGTGGCGACGCGTTCAATGACGTGTACGTCGAGCGCGTTGCTGATCTAATCGACGAGCAAACCGAGCTCTCGAAAACCGAGCGTGTGAATCTCGCTATCTCGTTCGTGCAATCGCTTGAGTACACGAGTGACAGTGTGACCGCCGGATACGACGAATATCAACGCTATCCTGTGGAGACGTTAGTAAAGCAAGGCGGCGACTGTGAGGATACCGCAATTCTGCTTGGTTCGATATTGAAAGAGCTGGGGTACGGCGTTCGGGGCGTGTTGTTGCCCGGGCATGTCACCTTCTCCGCCCTGAAGGGCGGAGCTTGTCGGTGGACTCCCGTTCTGACCACTATACGGTGGTTGGCGTGAAAATGCCGTTTACGTTCAACGTCCCCGACTTCAGGGCAAGGTGACTGGTTGCCCCTCCAGACCCAGACTTGTGCCAGTTCTGGAGTAGTTTCCGAGCGATGTTCTTCGCGGCGTTGTAGTCGGCGTGGTATTCGCGGTCGCACTTGAGACAGCAAAAATCGTCACCATCGCGGTTGTCTTCGTGCGTGAAGCTACAGTCAACGTGACTACACCGTTGACTAGTGTACTGTGGAGCTATTTTCTCCACCGCGATACCGTACTCAGCGGCTTTGTATTCGGTGTACTCTTGGATACGACGGAACGCCCACTGCTGAAATTTGCTTGCGTTCGAGATGCTTTTGCGGATATATTTCAACTTCTCGAATGCGATGTGCGTGCAATCGTGGGCAAGAGCTTCTTGTACCAGTGCCTTCGAGACACGATGCAGGTAGTCTTTGCTCCAGTCGGCAAATCGCCCACCGAGCGATTTCATTGTCAGGTGTGACGACCGAGTTCCGACCTGTTGCATCTGTCCACGCCGTTTCTCGTATTCTCGGCGTTTGTGGTTGAGGTAGTCAGCGTTGCCGATGAACGCACCAGTCGAAGTGACAGCAAGGTATCCATCCACGTTCAAGTCTACGCCGAGAACCGTTCCGTTCTCGGCATCTTCCGGCTCTGTATCCGTCTCTTTGACAACAGCAATGTGGAGGTAGTAGTCGCCGTCACGGTGATGTAGTGTCGCCTCACGTTTCTCCCACTCCTCAGTAAAGTAGGTCGTAGGTGGCACATCTTCGTCAGGCAGGACATACTCTGCTTCGATGCGTCCGTCCACAGTGGCAAGCGTGGCGTACTCGTCGTAGTACGTGATTGCGTTCAGGTTGTAGACGACTGATTCCGACGTGAACTGTGGTTTTGATGGGTTTTCCCTGTCTTTGCGTTTCTCGGCGCAAGAATCGAGTGCGTCGGCGGCTCGATTCCGCGCGGCACACACGAGGTCGGCATTAAGTTCGTCCGTCGCTTCGCGTACTGCGTCATATGTTCGGCTGTGTAATTCTGTTTTCGACGTGAGGATGTAGCTGTCTTCCGTGCCGTTCCAGCCGTCGTCTGCCACCATCTGCGCGGCCTGCTTGAAGCGGTCTATCGTCTCTTGAAGGAGTTGGTGAGCGTCGTCGTCCACATCGAGTTTCACGACGGCAGTACGTCGAAGCTCCACAGGTGCCATATGAGTTTGAGTAAGTATAAAAATTGTTCATATAGTTCATCAAAACTGGGGAGCCATCAATGATGTAGTCGGTAGTTTGTCACACAGAGCGGACGCGATTCCCTCCCGCCCTGTTCGTTCCTCGGTTCCGACTGATCGGAACACTCGTCACTCACGGGGAGGGCGGGATTCCCTCGCTGTATCAAGATGGCAATTGCCGTGACAGGCGATGAGAGCGTCTCAGGGACGTACTATACAGAGGGTGGCAGTCGGTATTACTACATCGAGACAACCAGTGAGGGGTGGCAAGTGGGCGACATTCCCGATGCCTACAGGGGTGAAGAAGCTCGGCTCGTGCCGCTGTCCGGGTATCCGTGTCTGAATTTCTCGCTTGGAAGCTTCGACGACACACGGAGCGCAGGGCCGTTCATTTATACGATTCAGAACTCCGGGGATGCAGTCGCACGGGATGTCCGGTTCGACATCGAATTCATCGGGGCTGCAGGGCAAACGGTTACCGGCACGCGGCTTCGGGTTGGCTCGCTGGGGGCCGGAGAGTCCACGCAGGAAGTCGTCCCTGTGTTACCACCAGAGAAGTCGGTGTCGGTGAAACTGCGCCATTCGATCTACCACGACGGTGAATTGCATACAGCTCACGAAACCGACTATTTGTGAGGCACTGACTGCGACTACCACCTCGGCGAGTGCAACGGTGAGAGAGTGGGCGATGCTCTACTTTTGATTGGCGCTTGACTATCTGTGAGCGCATACAGAGCCGCTCGCACCGGAATACGAGGCGACGATCAACCTCTGGCTAGCACGTATTGACGGCACAGGTCAGATTCTCAAAGAACACGACATGGCCGACGACGCCCCCACGAACCGAATGATTATGACTACGAGCACCATAATGATGAATAAGAATGGCCGCCGAAGGTAATCAGCCCGAAATTCCCGATGAGATGTCCCCTGAAGAGGCGCGGCAGTATCTCATCCGGTTCCTTGGACGGCAAGACCTCGACGAACACGAGGAAATATACGACGAGCTCGCAACCGAGTGAACACAGTACACGTAGGTACGTCCATGGATTATTTTTGAACTCCTGAACGGGCAGGGGCGCTTCGAAGCGTGCCTTGTGACGTAAGATGGCTTCGAGAAACATCTACGAACGGACGTTCGACGAGGACGTACTGCAACACGGTTACCGCCTGCGGAGTCAGTGTCCCTGAAATTGCGGCACTCAATCTATCATGAAGAGAAGTAGCATACAATCCACGAAACGGACTCTCTGTGATTCGCTGACTAGGACTGACGGATCGTGAGTTCGACGAGGGGAAAGTGGGGTTAGACCCAGTCCTCATCAGCGCTCGCTCGACGTGCCCACCACACCAGGATGGTGAGAGCCCCTGCGACGAGCGCCGGCCAGCGGTCGCTGCTGAGGTACAGTTGGCCGGCAGGTGGATTGTACGCAGTCAGGGGAAACAGAACGGGATAGGAGTAGCCCGAGGGATTGAACAACAGGAGATCGAGACTATGGTGGGACGCTGCTCCGAGCGCTAACAGCACGAAGACACGTTTGCGAGACTCAGGAGCGACGAGTAACGCACCCAACAGAAGGACAGCGAGGTTGCCGCCGAGTGTGTGTAACGCGAACCAGTCGAAGGGCACGCCAAGAAAGAGTTCGACGCGTTCGCTCGGAAGAAGTAACGCGATTTTCGTAAGATCCGGTGTGAGCGCGCCGAGCATGACGAGCGTGACGTACTCAGGGGTGAGCCAGTCGTAGCGACTCGAGAGGAGTGTCCCGAGAATGTAGCCGACGAGGACGTGCGTTAGGATGTCAGGCATCGTCGCCACCTCGTGGGCGGAAGGTGAGATGTGTAATGTCGAATCGCCATTGGGTTGCGAGGCGGCCGAGTACCAACAGGCCACCGAGGAAGGAGATAATGTACATGTAGGTGAACTCCCAAGGTGAGCGGACAGTGCCGCGTTCGACGGTGAGGGTCTCGCTGTCATCCAGTGTGCCGAACGCGGATATTTCGTCGCCGACAGCTACTGGTTGGTCGAGATTCTGGAGGGTGACCCGGAACGGGTCGCCCGTGTCGGGGACGGTTTCGATGATGAGTGGATCAGTCTTGACGACCGTTCCAGCCAGCAAGACCGGGTGGTCGACGTACGGATCTGGGTTTTGGGCGACTTGATCTTCATCCGGGTAAGTGTTCATCGCTGGATTGGGGCTGAGTGTGCCGGCCCACAGAAGCGTCGAAAACAGCACGGCCACAAGCATCACAAAGGCGAGAAGACGGATGCGTTGGCCATCCAGTTCCAGCGGTGGCATCTGATTGGGAGTTTGTCTCACGAGTGGTAGGTCTTCCGAGACGGATTCGCGATGCCTAATCCTTAACCAACATAACGGCGTTGGTAGCGGAGCTGTTGGTTAAGCAGTCCAGCGGGGTGTACATACGAATCGGCCCGATTTCAATTTCATCGAGTGCTACCATCTTGAATTTCTTCGAACCAAGACCGCGTCCGAAGCGTACGCCTCCGCCAGCAGTGGATCCGTACCTATACGCCGACCCCATCACAGACACACCCCGTACCGAGTGTAGTCGGGAAATCATCCAACATTTCAGATACAAATAAAATTGAGGAACACGACGTCGCTAATTCACTCGGTACGAGGTGTGTATTACTGCATATTAAGTTAATAACTAAGATGAGAATACACTACTTATGGTTTCTCTCTCAGGTTATTAGTATTTCAGTCGGTATTGGGTCGGTGGCTTTTTATGTCTATGTTGAATGATGAATCGTAATGACTGACACAGCAGATATCTTTGAGACGGGTGATATTTTTGCCGACCGTCAGTTGGTTCGCGTTGGCCACGTCCCGGAACTCGACCGGGTTGTCGGTCGAGATGGGGAAATCGAGGCTGTTGGTGGGGCTCTTGCCCCCGGGATTCGAGGCGGGCCACCGGAAACGACGATCATCTACGGCAAGACTGGAACTGGGAAATCACTCGTTGCGAGGTGTGTCACTCGCGAAGCGACTCGGCAGGCCGCAGCAAACGATCACATACTGGAGTATGCCTACGTCGATTGTTCGGATTATCAGACCGAAACCCAGGCCAGCCGGGAGATGGCTCGCCAACTCAAAACGAGTATTGGCGAGCAGGCCGCCGAAAAATCCATCCCGCGAAAAGGGATTGGCGCGGCCGACTACCGCGACATCACGTGGGAACTGCTCGCCGAACACGATGTCGAAGCCTTCGTCGTTATCCTTGATGAAGTGGACAAACTCGATGGCGATGCGATACTCCGCAGTCTTTCACGAGCGCGAGAAAGCGGAAAGGCTGACGCGTTGATCGGTGCCATCTGCATCAGCAACAAAATCGAGTATCGAGATCGTCTGACCGAGCGGATTGACTCGTCGCTGCAGGACAACGAGCTCATTTTTGATCCCTACGATGCTGACCAGCTCCAGGCGATTCTGAACCACCGGCTGGATGCTTTTACTGAGGGCGTACTCGAATCGGGGGTCATCTCAAAGACAGCCGCCCTCGCTGCACGAGAGCACGGCGATGCGCGGAAGGCCGTCGACACGCTATACGAGGCGGGCCGCCTTGCCGAAAAAGAGGGTGCGACGACGGTCTCTGAGGCCCACGTCGATGCCGCCGTCCATCAGGCCGAAATCAATCGGTTTCGAAAGCTCATCGGGGGCCAGACGCCACACGTGAAACATGTGCTCCGGGCGCTTGCAATACTCACCGAAAACAGCGACGGTCGAACCTTCCGGACGGCCGAAGTATACGAGATGTACGAAGGGGTTGCAACGCAGGCGAATACGACGCCGTTGAGCTATGACCGCGTGCAACGGTTACTCAACGAACAAGCTTTCCTCGGGATTACGGAAAGTGAGCATACCGGTGGCGGTCACGGCGAGGGCAGTTATCGCGTCCACAGACTCATCAGAGACCCCGAACTCGTCGTAGAGGCGCTCGATTAGAACTGATCAGCTGGGTTGGGAATGTTATCCCGGTCACTATTGTCCAGATGGAGGTGTTGTGGATTGATGGTACACTCGGTATGGGGTGTGTGCGGGGTCGGTGCCTGTGGTGATTCTCGATAGAATAGCGGTCCAAGAAGTACTCAACTAGACACCCTGTTTTTTCGTTCTCACTAAGTTTGACAGCGAAAATATAAATACACTTGTTGGCTCGGTTGTAGCAACAACTAATGATAGAGGATAGGGATATTCTCGTGACTGGGGGTGCCGGGTCAGTGGGTCGAATACTAACCCGCCGTCTTCTCAAGAGAAATCCAAATGTCATTCGTATTTTTGACCAAAGTGAACCCGGACTCGCAGCATTCAAAGATGAGCTTGAAGATGACCGATGTCGGTTTCTGTCGGGGAATATCCGAGATAAAGATAGACTTGTCCGTGCGATTGATGGTATCGATATCGTCATTCATGCTGCGGCAATGAAACATGTCGATGTCTGTGAGTACAACCCCTTCGAGGCAGTCAAGACCAATGTGATGGGTTTGCAGAATTTAATCGATGTCTCAATCGATGCTGGCGTCGAACGATTCGTCTTTACCAGCAGCGATAAGGCCGTTCATCCTGCGAACACCATGGGGACGACCAAGTTACTTGGTGAAAAACTCGTGACTGCCGCGAACAAGTATAGCGGGCGCCAAGATATGCAACTGTGTTCTGTTCGGTTCGGGAATGTCGTGAACTCCTCACAGTCAGTCATTCCAGTATTCCGGGAACAGATTGAGACAGGTGGTCCGGTTACATTAACTGACCCTCGAATGACGAGGTTTTTCCTGACGTATGACGATGTGGCCGAACTCGTCGTTAGCGCAATGGAACATACCGAAGGTGGTGAAGTATTCGTTCACAAGATGGATGCGGTCCGTATCGAAGATCTGGCGAGAGCCATGATTGACGCATTTGCACCAGCCTCGGGATACGACCCAGCAGAAATTGAAATCACGGAGATGGGCCGACGGGTGGGTGAAACGTTTGACGAAGAGATTCTGACAGAACGAGAGGTGACCCGGACAACCGAAAACGACACGCTGTATGCTGTCACCCCTGAACAATCCGGAGAAAACGGCTACCTGGATCATGATGGTCTCGAAGGCTTCACCCCCGTTGATGATGTTGTGCTCTCTTCGCATGATGCGAAAAAACTCCCGCACGACGAAATTCTTGAACTGCTTCAGACGGAATTCCCGGAGGGAATCGCACAATGACTGAGGAAACCGTGTTAGTGACGGGAGCGGCCGGGTTTATCGGTCGCTGGGTAGTCGACGAATTACTTGACCGCGGCTATCTCGTTCGAGGCCTCGATAATCTATCAAACGGCTCCAAACGAAACGTTGCCGAGTTTGATTCCGTAGAGCGCTTCGAACTTACCGTCGGAGATGTCACAGACCGTGCAACCGTTGAGGAACTCTTCGATGACGATGTTGAGGCGTGTATTCATCTTGCCGCCGAGATCGATGTTCAGGAGAGTCTCGAAGACCCACAGTCACACTTCGATGCCAACCTCGTCGGGACACAGAACGTCCTCGAAGCCTGCCGCCGGACGGATACCCGCCTCGGACTGGTTGGCACCTGTATGGTCTATGATATGGTCGACTCTGATGAGGGAATCGACGAAACTCACCCGACGAAACCTGCCTCCCCATACGCCGGCTCAAAACTCGCCGCCGAGAACCTCGCCGAAGGGTATTATCACGGCTATGACCTGCCCGTGACGATTCTTCGCCCGTTCAATACGTATGGCCCCTATCAAAAAACTGGGATGGCGGGCGGTGTCGTTTCGATATTCACGAATCGAGACATCCAGAACAATCCGTTGAAAATCTTTGGTGACGGAACACAGACTCGGGATTTACTGTATGCGACTGACTGTGCCCGCTTTATTGTTGAGGGAACGTTTTCCGATGCAGCCGTTGGTGAGGTCTTAAACGCTGGTACCGGCTCGGATATCTCGATTAACGAACTGGCGAAAACAGTCGCAACAGAAGGAACCGAAATCGCACACGTCGAACACCACCATCCACAGAGCGAGGTTCAAAAGCTGCTCTGTGATCCTTCGAAGGCCCAGGCGATGCTCGGATGGGAACCGGAGGTGTCACTAGAGGACGGTATCGACCGGCTCCGTGACTGGCTTCACGCACAGAACGATTCGTAATGACACGACAACCAGCATACTACGGTGGTGAACCGGTTCGAGACGAGGTACTCGGATACGGGAGTCAGAGTATTACTGATCTCGAAAAAGAGGCCGTCGTTGAGGCGCTTGACGGCGACTATATTACCCGAGGACCGACTGTTGAGACATTCGAAGAGCGCGTTGCAGATTTCGTCGGCGTTGAACATGCTATTGCGACCACGTCAGGAACGACAGCACTCCATTTAGCGGGTGCTGCGGCAGGCTTCGAGTCCGGTGACGAAGTGATTACAACGCCATTGACGTTCGTTTCGACGGCCCATGCAGCGACGTACAATGATGCGACGCCAGTGTTTGCTGATATTGACCCACAACGGCGGACGCTCGATCCAGACGCTGTCCGCAAGCAGGTAACCGATGACACTGTCGGGCTTGTCCCGATGCATTATGCTGGTCATCCTGCCGACATCGAAGGGTTGCTTGAGATCGCTGATGATCATGGCCTGACGGTGATCTGGGACGCCTGTCACGCATTCGGCGGTTCGTGGCGTGGCGAAGCAATTGGTGCCCAACGGGACATGGCTATATTCAGCTTCCACCCCGTAAAGAACATCACGACGGGAGAGGGTGGCATGGTCGTGACCGACGACGACGACTTGGCGGAGCGATGTCGTCGCCTTCGGTCGTTCGACATGGAGTACAGTCCTGATGGTCACGAGGACGAACCCTGGTATCAGGTAACCGAAGGTGTCGGATACAACTACAACGTCACCGACTTGCAGGCCGCACTCGGCCTGGCACAGCTGGATCGACTTGAGGAATTCAAACAGCGGCGTAATGAGATTATTGCGCAGTACGAAGAAGCGCTGACTGGAATCGACGGGATTCGAACACCACCAGAACCACTCGATTCGGATCCGATGTACCATCTCTACGCGGTCGAAGTGAGTGAGGTGTTCGGCTGTGATCGCAAAGAGTTCGTGAACGCGATGCATGCCGAGAACGTTGGGGTGCAAGTCCACTACGTCCCATTGCACTATCACCCGTTCTTTCAGGATGAGTTCGGATACCAACCCGGTCAATTCCCCGAAACAGAACGGGTGTACGACGGGCTAGTGAGTCTTCCGCTACACGCCGAGATGACCGACGCAGATGTGTCCGATGTCGTAACCGCTATCGAAAACCTTCACGAGTATCATCTTGAGTAGGTGCGTTTATTTCGATTCCCTGTCGGGATAGAGACATGGAGACGTTCGATATCGGGGACCGAGCAGTTGGCCCAGGCGAACCAACGTACATAATCGCCGAGGCGGGGTCGAATCACAACGGCGACCTTGAGACGGCAAAGGAGTTGATCGATGTCGCTGCCGACGCCGGGGCTGACGCGGTGAAGTTCCAGACCTTTCGGGCTGAAGATTTGTACGTCGAAGAGAGTGGCGAAGTTGAGTATCTCGAAGACGACCGGAGCATCTACGACATCATCGAGTCGATGGAGATGCCCTACGAGTGGATACCAGAACTCTACGACTATTGCCACGAACAAGGTGTTCAGTTCATGTCCACTCCGTTCGATGAGCGGTCCGCCGCAGAGTTAGACGAGTACGTTCCTGCTTGGAAGGTCGCCTCTTATACTAGTAGTCATATCCCGTTTCTTGAACACCTCGCCGAGACGAACAAGCCGATTGTCATGTCCACGGGGGCCCATGATCTTGATGAGGTCTCCGAGTCCGTCGCGGCGCTTCGCGAGGCTGGCGTCGACGACCTCGTGTTACTCCAGTGCGTAGCCGCGTATCCAACACCACTCTCGGAAATCAACGTTCGTGTTATCGAAACCCTACGGGAAGAGTTCGATGTGCTCACCGGCCTGTCCGATCACACGTTAGATCCGGTAATAGCACCGTGTGCTGCCGTTTCCCTAGGTGCAAGCGTCATTGAGAAGCATTTCACGTTGGACAACTCGATGGAGGGGCCGGATCACGAATACGCACTTGAGCCCGATGAACTGGATTGCATGGTGTCGAAGATTCGTGATATCGAGGCTGCACTCGGAACAAGCGAGAAACATGTTCTCGAGATCGAGAGGGAACTCTACAAAAAGGCACGTCGTGCCATACATGCCGTCTCTGATATCGAAGCTGGTGATAAATTCACAAGAAATAACGTGAAGGTGTTGCGACCAGGCGATCGCGAGGCGGGTCTAGACCCGAAGTTCTACGACGAGATAATCGGAGCGGCTGCCGACAGTGACATGCAAAAAGGTGATGGCATCCAGTGGGATGACGTATCGAACTACGGTTCGTAGATGTACTGTAGCCACCCCTCATCGGTGTCTCTCTGTTGGAAACCACAACGGCTAAACAATAGTTTCGAAGCAACATTTTCCTCGTGAATTTCCGCAAACAGCGGCGTACGATTCTCGAACCGGTTACAGAGCCATTCGAGCGACGCTGCTGCTATCCCATGACCGTGGGCGGAGAAATCTCCGAGATAGATTCCGACCTCGTCATCGGTATCAATACTGATGACGCCTACCCGCCGTTCGTCGTAGTGAATCATGAAGTCGTGACGGTCGGGTGCTCGTGATTCGAACCACGTTACGTGCTCGTGCCACTCCAAAGGACTGTTCTGGAGGCGAAAGTAGCGATATATTTCTGGATTCGATCGCCATGCTAGTACGAGTTCCAGATCACCGCGTTCAAGCGGCGAAACACGAGTCGAACAATTGTCCTCAACGAGCGTTATACAAGGGTCACAGCGAGACTGAGCCGCTTCGTCGCTGGAATCTTGATTGGTTTTTAGAGGGAGTCCACAGTCGTTACAGAGAGTCATTGTGTACATTAAATTCACCAACTCATATGTGTGTAGTTCTGACTGATATTCCTTCTCAGAGTGGATTACTTTCGATTACATCACAGATTTCAGCTACGACTCGTTCTGTACCGCGTCCGTCGACCAGTCTGCGTCCTATATCCCGGCGTTCACGACGAAGCACGTCGTTCGATATGTACTCCTTGATAGCGTGCTGGAACGCCATTTTTTCAGCCCCACGTCCAAGAACAGTTGCAGCGTAATGTTCGCGAAGCGACTGTGCAATCGGCTCTTGATTATCCACAACGGGAACGCTGATGATTGGCGTTCCGAGGGCGAAGAGTTCGTACGTCGTCGAACTCGCCGTACTCACGGCAAAGTCAGCCTGAAACATCCGTTCTACGAGATCCTCAGGATCCCGTGCGACAGCTACATCCGCTGAAATTTCTTCTGCGGCAGCGTGGATGGATTGTTCTTGTGCTTGGGAGAAGCCCGGACCGACAATCGCGTCAACGTGGATGTCGATCCCGTCGAATGCGCGGACTGCGGTCGGTGTCAGATTGGCGATATCGCTCCCACCCATCATGACGAGTGCGTGTTCCGGCTGCTCTCGCCATGGAGGCTCGTCTGTGGCACGCTCGCGAATCTCGTTTCGCAAGAGTACGTAATCAGTACCGAGACACATCTTCGGTTCTTGACCGACGAACTCGTATTCCAGATCAGTCGCATACAAGTTCCCGTTTACAAACAAGTCCGCACAGATGGCGTGACGAGCGTCGTCTTGTAACACGGCGAGGGGGACTTGATCGCGAACCGCCCGCTGGTATTCAGTATCGACTGGATAGCAATCGGTGAATACGGCATCGGGTTCGTTTCCATTGGGCCAGTCCACAAATGTTCCAGAATCGTCCCTAGACGAGAGTTCAACGACGTTGACTGCGTCGGAAAACACCGAACGGGCCGACTGCGGTGTGGTCGTCGCGACACGGACATCGTTTCCGCGTGCCAGTATTTCATCGGCGAGCGCATTCGAACGAATCAGATGACCGTAGCCGATTTTTGAACCACCATCAACTCGGATCGTGATATCCATTGAATAATTAGACGTGTTTGATATGGTTTGTTAATTCGCCAAGGCCGTCTATCTTGCATGTAACAGAGTCTGCATCATCCAGGAGCTTCGATGGACTTCCAGGGTCTCCCAAAGCCACCACATCATTCTCATTTAGCTTACATATTTTGCTCGCAAATGAAACCATCTCTGGAATCGAGAATCCCATTTGGGCAGTTGACCCCGAGACGGAGACTTCGCCGTCAACACGAACTTCAACATCTAGATTCTCGTAATCTGCTTCATCCTCTTTTTCAACGAATTCGCTAAGAATGGGTGAAAATGTCGGTAAGAGTTTGTAGCCGACGCCTGTAATCATCCCATGATCTGGGTCAGACCATCCAGGCCAGTCTCCTGATGCCGTCACATCATTTGAGATTGTGAACCCTTTGATGGCATCCCAAGCTTCTCTTTCACTGGCATTATAAATGTCTTCACCAATAATAGCGGTTATCTCTGCGCCTGGTTTTACTTTATTGACACGCTCCGGGATTTCAATAGCCTCTCCCTCATTAATCATACCTTCAGACGGGACAACCCAAAGGTCGGGCCAGCGATATGTCCGGTCCTTTTCTTGCTGATGTGTTTGAAAAGTTCCCCCAAGTGCAACGAACTTCCCGATTTTATCCTTCGTCAGGTTCATCACAAGTATAAGCTTAAGCGAAGTTTAAAAATGTTATTTACTAATCCACTCAGCCACGTCCCGTGGATTGTCCCCGACGGCATCTAGTGCATCAGTCAATGACCAGTAGTCACTTGGAGTATCAACAGCGATATGCGCATCAGAAATAGTACGCCATGATTGATTCTCTGTCCACATCGTCTCCCATTCTTTGGGCTTTGAGCGTGCCAGCTTCACCGGATGGCTTTCCCCGATTGATTCAAATTCGGCGAGGAGGGACGGATCAATGGCATCCACGCCAGTTCCTACAGGCATATTCTCAGTAACATTTGTCGTGTAGGCCGCATCGTTTGCTAAGTGTTCTTTGACAACTCGATCTATCTCTGCACTCGGTACAAATGGGCAATCAGCAGTGATTCGAACAAGCAAGTCGCAATTTGTCTGTTCTGCAACAGCTAGGTGACGGACCAGTAAGTTCCTTTCGGGTCCGACAGCATAATTGATTCCGTTCCTCTCACAATATTCTTCGAGAGCTTCATTTTCTGGCTGATCTCCGATTGTAGCTACTGATTTATCGACGGTTTTAGCGACTTCTGTACGGTCAATGGACCACTTCAGTAAACGACGGTCACCCAGTTGGAACAGAACTTTCCCAGGGAGTCGTGTCGATCCGAGTCTCGCTTGTACGCTCGCAACAATGTGCATCCACAGATGTGTATGTTTATCAAGCATTTAAACCTCTGGAGAAATCGTTATCTGGGATGTCAATTGTAATCGAGAAGAGAGGTCAGTATATGCTTATGCTCAGTTATTATACGTGGAATCTAGAACCGACGAGGGTTCAGTATCAATATATAACTGTTAGCTGACTATCTAAGCCGTGTATGGTTTCGGTTTCCCAGCTTGGTTCTCGGTTTAGAGTAGAGTTTCTCTCTACGCTCATCGCCACTGTCTCTGGCGCACTGTTGGTCGTGATTCTTGCGCGGCTTCTTGACCCAACTGGATACGGGTTGCTATATTTGACACTTGCCGTAATTGGAGTGGCCAGACTATTCGCGAAACTTGGTATTGGTCGGTCGACTGCTCGCTATATCGCAGAGTACAGAGAAAAAGACCCATCTCAGCTGAGACATATTCTGAGCTTTTCTGCAGGAATCACATTGACTCTATTACTGGTCGTTACTCTTGTCGTAGGCTTGGGTCATCAGCAAATTTCGGGACTAATCGGTGAACCTGATCTAGCAATATTTCTAATAGTTGGTTCTCTTTTCCTGTTTTTCGAGACTTCATTGGAATTTATTCGGAAAGTTCTCCAAGGTTTTGAAGAAATTAAATCTGCAGCATCACTTCCGATTATCAAGTCATTAATTAAACTTGCGGTAGCGATCGGATTAGTTGCTGCTGGGTTCGGTGCTATCGGGGCACTAGCTGGATGGGTTCTCGGTGCATTATTCGCTTCACTTGTTGGCGGATATATTATCTATTTTCGTCACTATCAACCACTAGAACAGGGTTTTCCGGTAGAATCGGGTCTAAGACGGCGGATAGCGCAATATGCTGTCCCATTAACTGCCTCAGAAGCCGCCGGAAACTTGAGTGGGCGAATTGATATGGTTCTTATAGGGTTCTTTTTGAATCCGGTTGCAGTTAGCTACTACACAATATCCAAGCAAGTAGTCACCATGATTCAATCACCTGTTAATGCTCTTGGATTTACTCTTGCACCTACTTTTGGCAAAGAAAAGACTGCCGGACATTCGGAGGGTGCGGCCAGACTTTATGAGGAAAGTTTTGTACATATTATGCTACTATATATCCCTGCAGCAGTGGGAATAGTACTTATTGCAGACCCTCTTGTAGTACATATATTTGGCAGTAATTATTCGAATGCGGTTCCTGTACTTCAGATATTAGCACTATATGCAATTATTCAGGCAAATCTAAATATTTCACCGAGCGCGCTAGATTTCATTGGAAGAGCACGCGAAAGAGCAATCGTGAAAGGGGTTACATCTATTATGAACTTCATCCTTAATATTGTTTTAATCCCATCAATTGGTGTAGTAGGGGCTGCAATTGCAACTTTAATTACCTCATCTATTTATGCCTCATCAAATATGTACCTTTTACATCAAGAATTTAATTTTAGAATAAATTACCTTGCCTGGAAAGTGGGACGAATAATCCTTGTTTCATTTTTAATGGGGATGGTGGTGCAGCAATTAGTTCATTATATACTGGGAGTGACAACATTGTTCGCTATAGTTGTTGTTGGACTTGTTGTATGGGTAATTGCGTCGACTGTGCTCGGTCTTATTGATATCAGAAATATTCTGGACGCTTTATCATGATCTCTTAGATCAGATTAGACCCGGCAGAGTTAGTCTTTTTGGGATAATAAACAACTTAAATTCAAGACTTTAAAAAAGTCTGAATAGACTTCACGGGAAATGCTCCTCTGATTTTTGGTTTGCATAACCTTATCGATTTTATTCTCCATTAAGTCTACCATATTATTCGGAGTCGACGAGATGAGCTTCTCGGGATTTATCCTGTCCATTTCATTAATAATTATATTTGGACTCATTTTCGATTGGTACTGGTCAGATTCTTTTCGCTCTTTTTTGTATGATTCCAATGAACGATAGGATATATTTTCATACTGCACTCCCAGTTTATTTTTGACATATTCATACACCTGGGGTTTTGGTCGGTAAGCCTCTCGAAGCGGCCTTGATCTTCCGATATTTCGGCTTATAAATGGACCCCACATAGCTGGTAGGTATACCGAAGTGCCCTTAGCATCCTGGGTACCTATTAGTTTATTTGAATTATGTTGATACTGATGATGTTTTAATATATCCGTAAGGTACGACAGCTGTTTGTTTTGATTGTCCATCAAATGAGACGCTATTTGTTCTGACCGCGTACTATTGGAGTCATGAATAACGTTAGGGAAGCCAGAAGAAAGAATACCTGTTAAATATGCAGGCTTCCCAGAAACCCCTCTCCAATTCGAATTATACCGGGATATTAATCTTGACAATATTATCTGAAAAAGCGTCGATCTTTGGTATTTATTAGTATATTGTACATTTGGAATGACATGCTTGAACACATCGGTTATTTTTTTTGTAGCTCGTAAATGGTCTAGAATTGATAATTGTGGCCGACCCATATTTCCTGTTAATACGGAATCAAAGTTTTGGCCAGATATAACGATATCTTCTGATCTCGGGATAAATGCATGATGAGGGTTAAATGGATCAACTATATCATGCGACATCTGTTGAATTACTCCATTAATAACCCTATTGTTTTTAGGAGGCCATCCATAACTTACTGGTTCAACGTCAACCCCAATTAATTCTCCAATCCGTACTGCCCGCTCTACACTGTTTGCATTGGGACCGATATCTACCGAAACAACTGATACGTCAGTATTTATACTTTGTAAAGCAGCATATAGTGCTGTACTATCAACCCCACCACTGTACATTAGGGTTACCTGTTCAACGGATTCCAGAGGTTCTACAGCTCCTTCAATTGCATCGTTAAAGTTACCTTCGCTATATCGAAGATATGGATTATAAGATATATCTCCCTTATAATTTATCACAGATCCTGGTGGGAGTCTCTTAATTGATTGAAATATACTCTGATATGGCCAAAAGCTAGTATATGATTTTTTCAGGAATCTTCGCAAAGCGGGGTGGAACTGAACAGATTTAGAATCTTTTTTATCAAGAATTGGGCGGAGTAGAGTGCAGGCAAAATCTTCGGTGAGGTAGCCCCCTACATAACCTGGGCTAGTTATTATCCGGTTCTTTTTTGGGTCATGTAAAAAGTAGGATCCTGCGGAACGAGCCGCCTCTCTTTTTAAAAATCTAGTATCGTTCTTTACATATTCGTTAAGAATATTTTTATATTCCGTGTGAAGCGGTTTACCTACAACAGAAATATCTCCAGCATTTAATTCGACTAGTTTATGCTCCATGCATTCATCTTCAACTCCGAAGTAATCATCCTTAGGGTATAATTTTAATCTGTGCGACGGCTTGAATTCTTAGATAGCCAATTATTCATCCAAACATAACACCAGTTATTGACCGATTATGGCAGTTTGTCGTCATACCCTTACTAAGAACTTAGAGACAATGTAGGAAGCCGTACAAAATATGAAGAAGTTCAATAAGATTCTTGTCTAGATTCTATACTGTTCTTTTGGTGATTGAATCCACGATATTCTCAATACTTTCCTCAGATGTATCACCCCATATCATCGGATCACTTATTTTATAGAGCCCATTAATATATCGGAGAAGTTTTGTCTGAGTAGGCCCCCCCTTTTCAACAGCTTCAGCGATTACGCTATCTAAGTTATTTATATTCTCGACATCGTACGTGAGGCCAATTTGGCTGTATAACGCATCGCCGAGTGTAACTACAGGCTTTTCCCAAACAAGAGCCTCGTGTCCGACAGTGTTATTCAAAGTGACGATCGCATCCGCGTTTCTCACAATATCGTGGGCAGACACTTCGGGATCGATAAAACACGCATTCTCCGAAATTTCTTTAGCACTTCTTAACGATAACTGGCCGACGTGTCTTGGGTGGTCTTTTACAACGAGTTGATCTGATGCGCTTGGGAGATTCCTTGCGAGATATTTTATCAAATGCTTTTGGTCATAGAATGCGGGTGATCGGAGCGTTACTCGAGACTCTATCGGATATTGGATTGGATAAAAGATATAATTTTCTGAGGAAATAGTAGACTGGGCCGAAGCCTGTTCCACATGCCACCGTGACTGTAGTTTGGCGCTGATAGATTTGAGAGTAGGTCGTATAAATTCCCAAGCTATCGCTTTCGGGAGATTATCCTCAAATGTTTTTATTGTTTGAATTTTCCCCCCGATACGAGAACGAAGGCTAGGCTTGTCATCGTTGGGGCTTCCTTTAAATTTCGGTTTATTAGTTCTAATTGACCTGATATACTTTTTTGCTCGTCTCCGTTCGTCCTCATCTAGCGACTCATCGAGTGCCCTTTCGAGCTTTGGAAATCTCATCTCGGTAGAAGATCGGATACTTCGGCGCCTTGGCAGGGGGTTAAAACTATAGCGGATTGATTGTACATCGTGATAGTCCGCTACAACCTGTATAACCTGACGAACTATTCGGGCCCCTTGGTTACTGATATGTACGGCATCAAATCCGTCAGAATATAAATTGTCAAAATAGTCAAGCGTACGATGTAACTGCTCTCTATAAGGTTCAAATTCGGGTTTTCCATAATTAGAGGAGATATACCTATTATATATTTGCCCTGGATAGTTACGGTCGTAAACCATTTCTGGGAAAACAAAGGAATAGGGACTTGATATAGAATATTTATTTAATAAATATTCAAGCGATGCGGTGGGTACATGGGAAATATGTTCTCCCATAAGAATCTTGTCGGGGATATTTCCTTTGTACTTTTGGAGTGTAGATCTGCTCATTGGAACTATCCGTAGTAGATACCCCTTATTTTTCATTAAATCTACTGTACTTATTATTTGTGGGTTAAAGTGTGAAACTGGACAAACATAATCTGCCTGGTATTGCATTGTCTGATTATGATTAAGCTAGTCTATTGGAACATCTTTACGATTTATTTTTCCGTATACAACCAGGAGATAATACCTTACTACCGATCTATTGGTATAAGATCCACGCGGTAATAGTAGCTTATTAAGGTTTCTTAACGACTCTTCCGTAGTGTTTAGTTAAGGATGAAGAGAGAGACGAGCTGAATTTCGGCTGGTTCAATGGCTGAAATCGCTCGCCTCAGCGGTCGTAGCGATTGGATCGAGTTAGATTTTGTGGAGCGAGAGCGGACACCGAGCGAGCTGATGCAGCTTGGTATTCGACTGCATCTGTCTGGATTATCACTTTCGAATACCATTCGAGAACTTGAGAAGTTCGGTGTCGAACGGTCGCGGAAAGCCGTCCATGATTGGGTACAGAAAGCCGATTTACAGCCGGCTGACGATGCCAGTCCGGATCACGTTGCGCTTGACGAAACGGTGATCCGAATCAATGGCCAGCAGTTTTGGCTGTATGCCGCCGTCGATCCAGAGACGAACAAATTCCTGCATATAAGGCTGTTTACAACGACTACGACCGCATTAACACAGCGGTTTCTGCAGGAACTACAGGAGAAACACGACGTCTCCGACGCTGTGTTTCTCGTCGATTACGCACAGCACCTGACCGCAGCGCTCCGCCGAGCTGGCCTCCGATTTCAGACGCTTCGCCATGGAAATCGGAATACTGTCGAACGTGTCTTTCGAGAGGTAAAGCGACGTACCTCTTCGTTTAGTAATAGTTTCAGTCACATGCAGTCGACGACGGCAGAAACATGGCTGCAAGCCTTCGCTGTCTGGTGGAGTTCACTTAACTAAACACGATGGACTCTTCCTCCATAACTCTTAATTGGTAATAATACAGTATTCACCAACTCTTTTACCGGCTTTTGAGTCCCCACGTATCAACTCTTGAATCCTTCCTACAAGGGCACTTTCTAGTTGAGTCAGTTTGAGAGGTGAGCAGGTTACTGAGTTGGTTAAAATGCTCGCAGACCTGTTCAGCGAGAGCTATGCGGCGGAAAATAACCGGACGGCGACGCCCGTTAGGGCGTTCGCCATCCGCTCCAAGAAACTGTGTTCGCTCAGAGAAACAACAATGATTCTTGCTGATTTAGCCGTTCAACGCTCTCAGGGGGCCGTGTGGAACTGGGTGTATCGGCTATCTGACTGCAGTTGCGACCCACTGACGACACAGACATCAAGTGTCGCCGTCAACAAGATCGCTGTCAAGATTAACGGTGAGTAGTCTTGGTTTTTGCTGCAATAGATATAGACATAAAATTAATCCTTGATAGCGCGTTATTTGTTCAGAATATCACTAATCCAGCGGCTGAGTTTATGCAGTAACTCCAAGAGAAACATGATTTCTCGGAAACTGAGTATCTCGTCAATCAATTTGGCTAACGGACTGCATTTGCTCGGTTAGGGTTGATTGGTCAGGTTAACTATACCGATCGAAACCCCATCGAAAGATGGATCCACACCCTCAAAATGCGTATCGACCGCTTCCATAACCCGAGGGTTGGAAGTTGGGTGAGCTTACGCGAATGGCTTGAACAGCTTATGCATTAGTACAACTGCAACAGACCACTTCAAGTTGCCGATGGAAAATCGCTATTCAAGGAGGTACAGAACTAGACATTGCCTATCAACCTGAAATATAATATAGCGTATATCCACTATTGTCGTATACTTTGCTATTATTACTGTTTCTTATATATTCGAAATCTTCACTAGAAAATCGGAATCCATTGTATAGCTCAGTCTCTCTTTGCTCAGCCTTTGTGGTCAATATGAGTAACATACTTTGATTATATTCACTGGATAAGCCTTGATTGGCAAACCCGTCCGGGCTCTTTACTGCTGCTGGACTTTTTCTGGTTTCTTTACCATACAGAGCATGCGAAAACCGCCTGGGAGAATCTCGTACCGTAATCAATTCTGTATCACCGCTCACTTCAAATGTTGTTTCATAGCCAGTCATCTGTTGTGATGTAACGTGCGGATTTGATTGATAAATATATGGTGACATATGTACCAACGGTAGTGATAGAATAAGGAAAATGAGGAATATAACTGTAAGTATTCGGCGATTCCAAGGTTTGTTAGTCTTCTTGTAAATTCCCGTTATATACAAGGAGCCCAAAATAGTTCCGATAACCATGAGAAATCCCAAGTGTCGGAAATATTGAGAGGAGAAAATAATGTAGGCAACAAAAAGCACGCCAACAGGAACCAGCCCTGCAGAAAGGCAGAAAATGAATGTTGTCTTCTTCGGACTCCAGGGATTCTTCCTCTGCCAGAGTATAATCGCAAGTAATTTGATGGAGATTATCACCGTCAAGAGTGCATATACCGAGCCAGTAAAGAATATCTTGAAAAATAGTTCGATAATACTTCCACCTATCGCTTCAAGAGACAGAGATGCACTTTCAATGTCGCCAGTCGTCTCTGTGTCTACAAGGATCGAGCTAATTAGGCCAGCAACACTGTTTTCAAACCGGACCCTGTTTGCTGCCCAGATCCAGAAGATAATAGTAAATACTGCACTTGGAGTGAGAAGATATCTCCATTCAAATTCGACAGACGATATTCTCAAAACTAATGGGGATAAAAAGAAGGAGAAAAGTATAAAAATCAAGAAGTTAGCTGCCTGCTGTGGATGAAGCATCAGTAGTGATAGGGAGGTTATTAAGAACAAGACGAGTCCTCTATTCCTTTCACCAGTATATAATAATACGATAGTGAACAAACTAACAGGCAAATAGAATAGAGCTGCAAGAGTTGGATATGGCTGTAAGAACACCCCTGCTCGACTAATCTGGTTTACGGGGAGGATTAACGAGCCTGAAAGAAAACCAATCCCGACGACAAGCCATGAATCATCAACAGATCGGAGAAGAACTGGGATTAGAGTAATAAATACTGCACCGAATATCACTGGAATAAGCATAAATGCATTGGTAATACCGACATTAGAAAGAGAATCAATAAAGACAGAATTAACCATAATTCCTGGATAAAGATTCTCTGTTATGAGCATATTGCCTTGTTGAAGATCGATTCCCCAACCCAAATACGACATTGCGTCCCCAGAACCAGTATAATGGTATCCTCGAATAATTGGAAGAGCAATTACCGATAGCATCGTAATAGCACCCAAGAAAACCCCTGCTATGCGGTTTTTATATGTGGTTGAATAGAATACAGTTGTAGGTACTATAATGAATGATACAAGGACTGCTGCCCAAAATGTAGCAGGAGTTGATCTATATATAGACAGTTCATACGCTACGGCAGGGTTACTCCGAGTTATAAAGATACCAGCGCTCAATAGAAGCAGTGTAAAAGAGACAAATAGCGTTATCGGTCTTTCAGAGTCCATTACTCAAGCGCTTGCTCATAGACATCAATAATATCATCAGCCATCTTCGCAAGACTGAGTTCCTTTGCATGCTCCCGTCCGTTTGACCGCTGCCCGTTCACTAGAACACCGGCGAGCCGCGAAGCGAGTTCTGATTCGGAAGCACACACGTAACTGTTCTCTACCGGCTCAAGTCTGTTACGAACACCACCAACGTTTGTCGAAACCACCGGAAGATTACACGCCATCGCTTCCTTAACCGCGTTCGGGAAACCTTCTCGTCGAGAAGTAAGCAGCAGGCAATCGGCGGCGTTCATATACAGCGGTACGTCGTCGTGGGCCACTCGATAAACGACTTGTAATTCAACTGGCTTAGATACGTTGTTTTGTACTGTCTTGACAACGCGTTCTGCGAGCGGATAGTTCTTAACTTCTCTAGAGGGATTATACGGAAATAGGACATGGGCTTTCTCTGAATCCCAGCCGACAGCTTTCTGGGATTCAACTTGCGACATTGGCTTGAACTGGGTCATTTCGATACCATGGGGAATGACGTGTGCGTCTCGACCCAACTTCGTCTTCATTTCTTCGCTCATTACGATGATTTCATCGCAGTATTTTGCACAGAATTTGCTAAGTTGACCTACCTTACCGTTCAGGTCCGAGCCCCAAAGTGAGAGTATAATCGGTCGGTTGGGTTGGGCAAGGGCGAATGGGCCGATTAAGCCAAAATTTGCGTGAACTACATCATAAGAATTCAAGGACTGTTTCAATACGTTTGGATATAACTTCAAGTAATCTACCCATGTACGACTGATTTCCTGCTGTTCACCATGGTCAACGGATTGCTGTCTTGGATAGCAATGAGTTATGTTGATATCGTATTCTTTTAGTGCTTCATTCTGCTTCTGGTAAAAGCTCGCATATCTGTTTGTAACAAGAGATAATACGTTCATGTCTGTCTAATATAGATATTCGCCAAGTACTTCAACAATCGCTTCTGCTGCCGTCCCCTGGCCGTAGTATTGCCTGTGCTTTAGCCTCTTGTTCGGCTTGAAGCGCTTCTACAATCCGTTCTCAGTCGGTCCCAACCAGCACGTGCAGCCACACTCAACTGTCTCAGCTCTTTTCGTCGCCTCACGCATCGTCACACACGGCGTATCGAGGTAGAAGGCCTCTTTCTAGACACCACCGGAGTCGGTCACTACCTTGTCAGAAGCGTCCAGCAGACGGACGAAATCCAGATTACGCACCGGATTAAAGACCTTGATTGCACCAGTTGCACGCTCCCACAGCCCGTACTCCTTGAGCGGATTCTCAGTTCGGAGATGAATCGGAAGCACGACGGGCAACGGCGCGTTTGAGTGGGGGGTTTCTGACATAGACTTGCTGGTGATATCGATGAACGTCATGCGGGCGTTGTGCGCGTTATCAAGGATCTATGATGCGGTTGTTTGATTAGCGGTCTGATTCGGTTTGGCGGCGTTCGTCGCGGAAGGCTTTGGCGTCATAGCCGCGGTCGGCAGTGAGGCTTCGCAGGTCGCCGGTGTTGCGTCGGCGACCTGCGGACCTTCGCATCGTGTCTCTTGCTTATGGTGGTGTGGATGTCGGTGATATATAAGGTTTCGACATCCACGAGTCCGGCGACTTTCAGCGCTCTGACGTGTTAGTTGGTGCGGTTGGCATAGTGTCGGCTGGGCTGGTCACGGTCGAAGCGTGCACAGTGAGCATCGTCTATTCGTCGGGTTCGTCCGGGTTATCGACAACTAATTTATTCTTAGCGACCGTAATACGAAAGAAGAGACTGATTTAAGATGTCAAATCAATCAATCTATTCGCTTTCTACGGTAATAACGCAGTCGTCGCCGTCACGTCTAGCGAAACTACAGGGCCTGTATTAGGAACAGCATCAATCCGCTTGAACACATTCGCGGGTAATGAGGATTATGGGTAACTTCGTCCATCTAAAAGACAAATATGAACTGCTATAGTTAACGACCTACGAAGACGAAACGATTGCCACTGCCCAGAGATTGATGATTCAAGCCTCCAGTCAAAGTGGGACAAGCGCCAACAGGAGTTGCTTGATAATACTATTGATGTTACCGAGTACATACTGGAGCAAATCCCAGAGGTGGACCGATGAAAGTATTGTCAGTCGTTGGAGCTCGTCTACAGTCCATCAAGGCCTTTGGCCTTTAAGAAACTCCGACCTGAACAGGACGAGATACTTGTACATATAGGCCAGAATTACTACGAACAGCACTCTGATGTATTTTGAGGAACTTGGAATTCCTGGACCCAGTTACAGCTTCGGCGTTGGCACCGATAGCCACGGCCGACAGACAGCCGCTATTCTTGAGAGTATTGAGGGGATAATCGAAACCGAAGCTCCCGATGGCGTCTTACTCTATGTTAAAGCGAATTCGACGCTCGCTGGTACGATAGCAGCGTCGAAGATTGAGCTACTTGCCACTCACGTCGAAGCAGGCCTACGAAGCCACAACCGAGATATGCCCGAAGAGATTATCCCCGTTCTGACCGACCACGCCTCAGACCTCCTGTTCGCACCAAGTGATTCAGCTGCCGAGCCGCTCGTTAGCGATTAGTGAGGGGACACCAACAGCGTTCACGTGGTCGGTGACGTGATGTACGACGCAGTCCTATGGACACGCGGCGTGGCTCAACGGAAATCGGATTCCTTGATCGACTCAATAACCAGGTGAGCTCAACCTCTCGACACTCCACTACGCTGAGACACCGATGATCAGGAGCGGTTCCAAGCAATCGTTGATGGGCTCTTGTTGATGAAGCGCACGCTCGGTTCCGCCGTGCGTGTGCGAAGTTGGGGGGCTAGCGTTCAGAGAAATGCTGCTGAAAGCCACCGTCTACAACCTCTCTGTCGAAACGTCTGATACCCGTGCAATCCGCTATATACCGAAATTATAGAAACGAAAATTAAAACAGCTCTGCTAAGTTTCCTGTCGTAAATCTCATAACTCTTCGAGATATTTTATGGATATGGAAAACCAACTAATTGAAAATTGTGATGTAGGTGACGGAACCGAAATTGCAGAATTTGTGTCACTTCAGGATTGTAATATAGGAGAGAATTGTCAAATCTGGCGTTTCGTGAATATGTACGGATGTGAAGTCGGGGACAAGTGTATGATTGGCAGTTTAGTAGAAATCCAAGGTGACACTGTGATAGGTCAACGAACTCGTGTACAATCCCATGCCTTCATTTGCTCTGATGTTACCATTAAAACAGATGTTTTCGTCAGCCATGGTGTTAAGTTCATTAACGACAGGTATCCTCCGAGCGGTAATCCGGATGAATGGGAGGAAACGCTCATTCGTGAAGGGGCCTCTCTCGGAACTGGTGCGGTGATTATGCCAGTTGAAATTGGAGAAAATGCGTTAGTTGGTGCCGGATCAGTGGTTGTTGAGGATGTCCCTTCGAATGCTATTGTAGCTGGTAATCCTGCTGAAATCATTGGTTATCGCGACCAAGATAGTATCTAAAACCAGTTAATCACTGCATCGTGACGGGTATAGACTGGTTATTTTTGTTTGATTCAATTGCGTCTTCAATAAGCTCTACTGCCTCTGCCCCAACCTTTCCATCGGCAAGAGGTGAGTCTCCAGACTCAACTGCATTGAGGAAGTCTACAACCTCTTCTCGGAGAGGTTCGGCTTCTTTCGTTTCGTGAATTGTTACACCTTCGTCTATTGCACGATATCCTTTGTCTGATTGCAGAATACGTGCATCGTACACCTCAAGCTCTGTATCTTTTAGATAGTCTATATATACTGCTCTCTCGGTCCCAACTACGATGAGTTCACGCTGTTTGCCGAATACAGGGACCTGCCAGGATTCGTTTATTGTAGCTACTGTTTCTCCGTACTCTAATGTTAGCGCCGCTGTCTCCTCAGTTTGACTTCCGGCCCAAGAATTAGTCGAGCAAAATATTCGTTCAGGATGTTTACCAAGGAGATAACGATAAATATCGATATCGTGGACAGCGAGTTGATGTAGAACCCCACTCGAATCTCGGGGAACTCGGAAAGAGTACCGATTTGTGTGGAGGTACTTGATTCGGCCCAGATCCCCTCGGTCGATTTTTTCTTTCAAAGCTTGTAGTGCGGGGTGGTGCCGGAAAATGTGCCCAACTGCGAGTGTCTGATTCTCTCGCTCTGCTGTATCAACTATTTCGTATGCTGTATCACTATCCATGGCGAGGGGTTTCTCCACCAGACAGTCAACGCCGTTCTCAAGCAGGCGGTGAGCTATATCACGGTGGGTGTGAGAAGGAGTAGCTACTACCGCACAATCCACAGCCGAGAAAAGTTCACGGTAGTCCGTTACGTAATCAACGCCGTAATTCGATGCTAATTCTGTGACTCGATCCTCATCGATATCACAGAACACTGTCTTATCGATTTTACCATCAGCTGCCAATTCCGTTGCGACACGTGCATGATTTGTTCCCCAATATCCCGTCCCGATAATTGCGAGTCTCATTCTATGTATCCCTCAATCTGGTTGCAAACATATTCAATCTCCTGTTCATTCAAGTTGGGATGCATCGGCAGCGATACCGTACGTGAACAGATATCTTCAGCTATTGGTAAGTGGTGGTCCCCAACAAGATTCCGGACAGCTTCATGCTGGTGAACTGGTTTTTTGTAATGAACTCCCGTTCCAATCCCTTGTTTCTCAAGATATTCCCGGAACGGTTGTCGCTCTTCTTGTGGAATCAGTACAGGATAGTGATGGTAGACGTGGATGGACCGTTCGTACGTCGTTGGTTTCGTGATGTTGTCGACTTCCCCAAGGTGATGGTCGTACTGTGCTGCGGCATTTCGACGCGCCTGTGACCAATCGGGAAGGTGGTCAAGTTGTTCGCAACCGATTGCTGCTTTGAATTCGTCGAGTCTATAATTCAAACCCAAGTGTTTGTGCTCTCCTGTCTCATCTCGTCCATGATTTCTTAACGCTCGGGCCTTAGCTGCCAACTCAGAATCGTCAGTTGTGATAATTCCACCATCACCTCCCACAGTCATATTCTTCGTCGGATAGAACGAGAAGCACCCAATATCTCCAAAGGACCCTACTGGTGAGCCTTCGAACTCGGCGCCGTGTGCTTGGGCTGCATCCTCGATTACCGATAGGTCATACTCCGTTGCAATATCGAGGATTCTGTCCATTTCTGCTGGCTGACCGTGCATATGGGTGACCGCAATAGCTTGAGGATTATCGGCGCCGTGAACCGCTTCGCGTAATTTATCTGGATCCATGGTATATCGTTCTGAATCTACATCAACGAATACCGGTTCTGCTCTTAACTCAAGTACCGGACTAACTGTCGCGAAGTAGGTGTGTCCAGGAACGAAGACTTGGTCGCCATCCCCAATTCCTAGTGCTTTCATCGCTAGCAGGAGGGCAGCTGTTCCGTTCGAAACACCGATTGCGTGATTGGTACCGCACAAATCCGCAAACGAGCGTTCGAGTTTTTCACACTCTGGACCTTTCACGAGACGACCGCTCTCCAGAACTTGAGTGGCCGCAGTAACCATCTCACCGTCAATCGTAATGTCGACAAAAGGGACTGAACTTACCATAAGAGGTGATAGTTTCTATTGGCTTTTATTGATTCTGATCGGCTTGGACATTCTATATAATTTTCTTTTCTAATCATACAACTACATTTCTTATAGAATTAGTTATATAGTGTGTAACATCTATCTTATCATTAATTAGGTTTTTTCTTCGAATTTGCCAAATTTCTTCTTTTCTACTATTTCCTATTATCTCTTTTATTTTTGCAAATGATTCGCCTATATTATCTGTTGAATATATGAGGCCATATTCTCTTTCTAATTCATCTTGTATACCACCGTGTTGAGAGGTTCCCCCAGCTAACGAATTGTATCGAATTGCTGGGGTCCCTAAGATACCTGCTTCACAAGCCATCGTCTGCGAATCACCCACGAAGATATCTGAATAATATAATAGATGGTGGATATGCTCTGGGGGAATTGGAAGTTGGTACTTTGCCAAGTCATCGGGCAATTCCCCTTCGCTGGTAATATAGACTTCCCCATACTCGGACAGGAGCGAAACAAGACGTAATCTATCTTTTTGAGAAAAGCCGGATTCGTTTTTATCATGATGTGCCTCCCAACCAACAAATCTAATGAGTGAGAACCTATCACCCGGTTTAATGTCGTGTTGTTCCAAAATACTTGAATCAGGGTCAAAACGATTCGGATGTAAATACGCAAGCTCATGAAATCCCGGGTACGAGGTCTGCTTAGGACCAAGGTTTTGATTAAATCCTTCAGGGGTATGAATTATATTACTCATTCTATATGTTAGGCTAAATATCATCTTATGGCTTTTTTCTGTATCTTCAAACATGATATAAGGGCAACCCGCCATTGTGCTCGCAACCGCTGCTGCTGGATTAAACCTACCAACAATTACATCAGGATTGAACGAATAAACGGTAGATAGTAGACGAGAGACCCGGGTAATCCATTCACTCGTTAATGAATATGTACTGGATGCAGACGATAGAGTCCTATGATTGATCCCGTATGAATCCAAGAGGGATGTTGTTACACCCTTTTCACGGGAAGTCACTTTAATATTAGCTCCAGTAGATTGGAGAATATTTATTGGATACCGGAATAAATGGACATGTGCAGGGTGAGTGATTTCGAAAAGTATTCTCATGTATATCCGAGGTCTTCCAACCGTTCTTGGATTATTTCTTTTTCTTTATCAGAATGTTCAGCTTCTGTTTCGTTCATTTCCTCTTTAATAGTTTTTCGCTCGCCGTTGTCGATAGTCAGCCATGGAACTGTGACCAGCTCATCAGCGTGGATCCCCGTCGGATGCCCATACATTTTGATTCCATAGGGTGTGACGACTTCCCCTAGGAGATTTCCATGATCAGAAGTAATAACGGTACGTCCTTGGAATCGATCAAGTTCAGCTTCGATATTTTCGAGAGCTATTTCCAAGTTTTCAATATAAGCTTCCCGTACCACTGATTCCGACATTTTTCCATCATTGAGTTGATCCCAGACTGTATCATAATCTCTTTTCGCTGTTTCCTTATCGTCTGCCAGGCGCTTAGTCAGTTCAAACCCTGAGTGGTTTTTGATATTTCTACCTTTCTCACCAATAAATGGATAGTGTGGTTGCATATAGTGAACAATCAGACGCTTGTTTGGATACTGTTCCTGAGCTCTAATCGCATGTTCTGTTACATCACTTGGTTCAACTGTGCTTAGTTCATCGTTCCATTCTTCTTTCCATACACTGATAATATCATGAAATGTGCCTGGGCTAAGTCGTAGATTAACTTGTGGATTTGCAGTAACATAGACGATATCCTGGAAAGAATCTCCTCGAAATGTTTCCTTCAAAAATTCTGGTGTTGATGAACCGACAGACTTTCTCCTTCTTAATTCACCCTCTATATTGCAATTTTCTTCAAACATATCATATCTACATGCATCAAGAATGAGAAGATTATCCCAATCTTCCTCGGTAAAATCCTCACCAGAGGGGCCAAAAGCACGATAATAGGGCTTTAGCGTACCTGAAATGAAGGTACGCTTGCCATACGGTATTGCTGTATTTCGCAACCATTCTGTGTCGTTCCAATTGTTTTTAGCGACTAAAAGTGCTAATTTAATATCCATATTTGATTATTATCTTATCTGAATCTCGGCATCTTCGTTGACTTGCATATCAAACAGCATAGCAAACATGAGGAACATACTGCCGACAGAAAACAACAATAAGCTAGCCGTTGCTCGAATAAATAGGGAATCACCAAGCACGAACTTCGCATACATAGACCAGATTCCCCCCAAAATTCCGAAGATTGCTGTACCTGCACCGAACAGATAGAATAGCGCCAACGGGTGGAAGTCTAGCACAAGGTACTTCACCTTCAGTCGCCACATTAAGTTGCGAAGCAACATCCCTGATACTTTCCGGATGTACGTCCGATATCTAATGCTCGACGCCTCGTCGCCGTACACAGCTGGCATCGCGACGTCGGCAACCTGCATCCCCTTGGCGTTCAGTTTCACCAATAGGTCGTTGCAGTAGCCATAGTACTCATACATGTCTTCGACACCAACATTGTCCAACGCATAGTGTGAGATGGCGGTGTACCCGTTCTGCGGATCCATCGTCTTCCAGTACCCACTCGAAATCTTCGTCAGAAACGTCAGTATAGAGTTCCCTAGGAAGCGGAATTTCGGCATTTCTTCGCGATAGTCCTTGTAAAGCAAGCGATTACCCTTCGCATAATCGACGTTCCCGTCAATGATTGGATCAAGTAGTCGCTGCATCATTGAGAGGTCCATTTGACTGTCTCCATCTACCGTCACCGTGATATCCACTTCGTCAGCAAGCGCCGCCAGATATCCGGTCTTGATTGCTCCACCAGCGCCGAAATTTTCACGGTGCTGAATCGGGACAACACGTCCGATCCGATCACCGACAGTTGCACGCTGATTCAGGAGCGATCCTCCACCATCGGCTACAACTTGTTCTGTGAGTTGGTACTCATGGGTGTCTTCACGATTCAGATCTGCGTGAGCTGCTTCGAGGATTTCACCCCACGTTCCATCTGTCGAGCAGTCATCGACGACATACATGGAATCGACGTAGTCGGGCATCTCTCGAATGACATCCCCAACAAAACCTTCCTCATTGTATGCCGGAATGACAACGCCAATCGTGTGGTCTTGGTACATTTATAACCCCGAATAGAGCGAATCGTAATGTCTCACCGCTGTTAATACGCCCACAAGCAACGGTTCGGTTGAAATTTCCTCGGCGACTGCTTCCGATGCCTTCGATGCGACCGACTATTCAGTAACACTCGATTCACCCCCGCTTCCGTTCGTCTGTATTCCCATTGTGTAGCGCACCCGTCTACTCAACCGCAGTGGCTGGCCCTCCAACCCAGCCGGAGGCTTCTGGTAACGATAGGCTAATCAAACTAAATTGGTTTAAAATTATCGTATTGTGGCGGACGGGTACAACGACAGCGACAGCTCCGATTGCTGCGGGTTTAACCACCCACTAACGCCATCTTACCGCTACCTACGTCGAGTATACCATCCTACGATTAGGCACTCGAAACGTTGACCCACAGATGCAAGTCGCGATAGGCCGTCGACGTATCGATCTCTTCTGGCGGCTCACCACGATACAGTAGATACTGCAATCGGAGATTCTCACCAGTCATCCGTGGCGCCACCGTATGCTGTCGTAACCACGTCTCGTTGTGCGCGAGCGTCGTCTGGAATCGTCGCAGCTCCTGGGACTCACGAACAACGGTCTCATTATCGACGATATCGACCCGCTGAATCTCCACCACCACCGTGTAGTTGGCTCGCTCGTGTTCCTGATTGCCGATGCCGACGACCAGCGACCGCTCTTCACCTTGCGTGAAGTTCGTCGGATAATTATCAGCAACCAATCCCTCCGCATTGGCCACCTCCTGTCCGTCTTCGGCTTCGGTCAACAGATAGAACTCCGAGAACTGCTCACCTTCGGGCGGCACCGCAATCGCATACCCAACGGACCCCAACGCAAGCACCACACTGATCGCCAACGCGACGTTCAGCACGGCATCGGTCCGCGACGAGGGCTCGAATACTTCCTCGCGACCGGCCGCAAGCCACGCCCGATACGGCACGGCAAAACGGTCGTCTTCGGGCAACTCCCAGCGCCGAACGGCCGCAACAGCGGTCATCACAATCGTAAACCCACTCAACGACACCATGATCGGCGCCAGTCGAATCCCCCACGGCGTGAAGTTCAACGCCAACCCGATCAGCGGCGTAATCGCGATGCTCAACCCAAAGGCAAGCGCGACACGTTCGATACCGTCAATACCACGATCGCTGCCAAGTGGCCCCCCGAGCGGTCCTTTGAGCGAATACCCCGAGTCATCGCCATCATCGGCTTCTGCCTCCGCGAGCGCCTCCTGGGTTGGTGGCTGTCCCGCTTCGGGAAACAGCGCCGCGATGAAGACGTATCCGGGCACGAACAACACGAAGGGCAGTCCCAACACTACCCGCACTGGTGACTCCCGAACGATCGGTAGGAAGACAACGGCGTTCGTCAGCACGACCACCGCGAGCATGGCGGCGAGGTCGGCCGGCAACCGACGGACTGGACGGGGCAACAACAACCAGAGGTCCCGTCGGCGTGACATCTACTACGGCGAAAGCGGTAGCCGGACAAAAAAGCCGCGGTCGGTGTGTCGCCACGGGACCGGCGTCTTGAGGATATCCCTAGGCAAGAGAATGCAGACACACGGCTGCCGAGAGTTCGGCCAGCGCAGGCGCTCGTCGACACTCCGTAGGCTGGGAAAAGTGGCAGGGCACAAACCATCAGTGCGCCGAAGGTTTTTGTATATTATCCATAGAGTGTAAACAGCATGGGAACGATTTCGGCACGCGTCCCCGACGAGCTAGAAGCCGAACTTGACGAATTTATCGACGAGAAGAACCTCGATCGGAGCACGGCCGTTCGCAAGCTCCTCTCCGAAGGCCTCGACGAATGGCGTCGCGAACAGGCGCTTGACCAGTTTGCGTCCGGGTCGATCACGTTCAGTAAGGCAGCCGAGTTGGCCGAGATGTCCGTCTGGGACTTCGCCCAAATCGCCAACGATCGAGACATCACGTGGGTCGCCGATGACCACCTCGACGCCGATCTCGAGGCATTGTGAATGTGGGTCTTCGACGCGACGCCACTCAATTGCCTCGCAAAAGTCAACGGCTCTCACTTGTCAAACTTTGAGACGTCAACAGCAATCGATGCCACGTCACCCTCGTAGATGTCGACATCGTCAGGTGCCGGAAGGTCCAGTGGTTCATCCTCAAGGTCGGATTTGAGAAGGCGGAGCCGCTGGGCGATCTCGGCGCCGACGAGCTGCTTGACCGCTTCGAACTCCAACTCATCATCGTAGTATTTCGTTGCGACTAACTGCTGGAACGTTTCGCTGCCAGCAGTCTCTTCGATGTACTCTCGGATGGCCTCAACCAGCAGGTCGGTTCGGTCCGTATCGAAGAGCTCTGCGATCGCATCAAGTCGCTCAATGAGGGACTCCGGCGACTGGAAATGAACCCACTGTAGACCATTGCTGTCGTCCATTCTATATGTATGGATTGCCTCATGGAATCTTGGCATCCACCTCCGCCTGAAGGCGGAGGAATCCCGACCGCGTTTGGGATATTAAGGTTTGCAGTCTACCACTTGTTCCTGCGGTTGGAATCCGCTGGACAAGTCATGAAGGTAGACTCCGGGCTGTGCCAACCAGCCGGTACTCCTATCCTCACCCAAACCGGGCGCAGACTCAGAGTTACTTTGATTGATGTCGAGACGGATGTTCTCCGCCCCATTCACGTCAGCGTTGAACGCCGCATCACACGTCTCACAAACGTAGAGGCCACGTTCGGCACGCTGACTATCGTCTTCTCTACCGCACACACAACACGTCTTGCTCGTGTCGCGCTCATCCACTTCTACGACTTCGATACCCTCGACTTTCGCCTTGTATTCGAGGATGTTCGAGAACCTGTCGAACGCCCACCCGTGCAGGTCGAGGTTTCCGTGCTTGCCCCAGTTCTTCGACTCGCCGTTGTCGTCCTCGCGGACACCAGCGAGTTTCCCGACGTTGATGCGACCAACGTCGTTCTTGATACATCGTTCAACGATGTGTTTCGCTAAGGAGTGGAAGAAGTGGGTGCGGCGCTCCGACCACTTGTGGTGCAGTCGAGTTGCTCGTTCACCACCCGAGTCGTCGCATTTAGCAATTTCTTTCGGGAAGTAGTAGCCGTCTTGCTTCAGGCGGTTGCCGGGGTACAGGTCGGCTTCCTCGGTGCTGTATGCGACGGCGGCGAAGTTGCAGATGCCGAGGTCAACACCCGCCGTCTCGTTGCCGGGAGCGGTGGGCGTCTCGATCTCGTCTTTACAGACGAGGTGCAGTTCCCATCGTCCCTTTGCCTTGTCGTAGACAGCTCTGGCCTGTTGCAGGTTCTCGACTGTGACGCCGGGTCGAGTTTCGTATTCGACGAGGATGTATTCCCATGCTTTCGGGTGTTCCTTGTGGTTCGCCCCTTTCGAGAGGCGCACTCGCCCGTTGTTGGTGTCGTGGCGGATGCCGTTTTGCTTCCACGTCACAGTGCTACGCGGGTGTTCTTCGTGGACCCGATGGCCTTCTGAGTCGTAGTAGTTTTTCTTGCGGTAGCCGGGCGGATTCGCTCGATTGTCAGACTTCCTCTTACCGTACCACGAGTTGAAGGCTTCAGCGAGTTCCTCCAGAACGCGCTGACTGGACTGCGAGTGCAATCCCTTGTACTTGTTGTGGGTCTTCAACTCGTCTTTGAGGTCTCCGTGATCGGGAATCTCTCCGGTTTCCTCCCAGACTTCTCGGGAGTGATAGTTGGCGACGTTCCAGAGTTTGCTGGCCGACCACCCGTGCTGGTCGAGCATCTCAGCCACTTGACTGTGGTTGAGGATTTTCGCTCGGTGAGTGCGGTGGACTTCCAGCATCCTGAACGCCTGTATAATCACTTATACTCGCTTTTCTTGTAAAGGTGTGGCTGAGAGCGTGGAATATCCGGCCCTGCCATCGGCGGTGGATTGTGGAGGGGGTGTCGGATTCATCCCGCGCCTGAAGGCACGGGTATTCTCCTTGCGTTTTATAAACACCCTGTACCCACCTCTCCGCGGCCATATCGCGCTAGGCGTCGCGGCGAGTTTACTGTTACTCGTTATTTATGCCGTTCAACGCCTTCAGGATTGAAGCCCGTCCATTTGGCTAACAGGTATCGGTTTGTACAGAATCTCGGTCACGCACTACCGGTGGTCATCAACCCACTCACACCACTTCTCAAAGTCATTGGCACCGCATTGGTCGGAAATATTCCGTAATGTCCCGATGCTGATGCGATCATGGAGTGGTACAGTGACGGTTCGGACGCTACCGTCGTCGGTCACATCGCGAAGTTGGACGTGACTACCGGTGCGGCCGGTGAGGGTGTAGCCATGAGTCCGGAGAACTTTTACGATATCGCGGCCGGAGAAGTCGGTCGTCGTCACCCTTATTGCATGAATTCGGGAAGTGATTCCGGTTCGTCGGGAATCTCACTGGGGTCGATACCGATGGATTCGAGGAAGGCATCTTCATCTTCGATGGGTTCGCCCCCGGTTTCGTGAAGTTCGACCGCTTCATCGAGGTTCGCCAGCGCCTCTTCTCGGGAGGCGCCTTGGCTGGCAACGCCGGCCTCTTCGTCGATGGCCGACCACACCCCGTCATCGTTCTCGATAAGTCGAATCTCCCGGCCCGTGCTCATGACTCTTCGTAGGTGACACCGCGATATAAACCTTCGACCCGACAGAGGTTTCAACGTTGTACAGCATCGCATATACGTTGGTTCCGGAGGTTTTCAAGCAGATTTCCCCGGATCATGGATGAGACGCCCCGTTTCGTTCGCATAGGTGACGATTTCGCTGTCCGTTGCGCCGAATCCGAGTTCGGGTGTGTCCTGACCGCGAACGATGTCGTGGCCGAGTTTGGTGAGGTAGTTCACCGTCGCCCGCTCGATATTTTCGTCGGCAAGAATCGAGTACGACATCGAGTCGTCAGTCACGGACTTTTTCGGGGTCCGTCGTCAGGTGCTCGTGTTCATCAAAGGCCTGCTCGCGCAGGCGCTCGACCTCACGCATTTCGTCCGGGTGGTCGTGGTAGTAGGTCAGCGCTCGGTAAATGTCCGCCACGTCAAGATCGTGACGGTCGGCGACGGTTTGTGGCTCCAGACCGCGCCCCTCGACACGCTCTTTGATGAACTGCACCGTGATCCGGCTCCCCTCGATATGGGGTTCGTCGTGGAGTTCTCGCACGATACGAGACTGTTGCCGACTCATCACGGCTCTATGTAGTACAGACAAGAATAAAGCGGTTGGGGATGTTTGTCACCGACTTCGAACCGATTCACCCGAAGTGGTCAGGGCGGATGCTCTTTCCTTGGACGAGAAGGGGCTCCGGAAACTCACTGAAATCTTCCAACTCGTTGATTACATCGGCCATCACGTTGTCTCAAAATTACCCAACTCCTTATAAGCAATTAGGCAGTTATGAAACATCCCACAGGATTCACACTAATCTTTTACCGACAAGTATAGTTCCCAAGGACTGGTCACAACCTATGAGAACGTACTAACTGCAGTTTCAAAAGAGCCGTGTTGACGACATCAAACCCGTAGCCATTCCTAGTGGTATTCTGGAGGTACGTTACTCCCCAAGCAGTCGCTTCGCTGCCCGCAATGCAGTCCGCACCTCATTCGACTCGATATGACCGGCGAAGGTCGCCTGCTCGTAGGCAGCCACGACCGTCGACAGCGCCTCAATGTCGATATCGTCGATTTCGGTCCCACAAACCGCGAGGAACTCAGTGTGCGTCATCGTATCCGAGAGGTCGATGCGCTGGCCCAAGCCCGCCCTCACGGCGGCATATGTGGCGATGGCTGCCCCCTTGCGGTCGCCTGCAACAAGTGTCGTTTCGGCATCGTCGAGCCACTGCTGTGACGTCGGCCCACCGAGACGGTCGTCGGATGACTCAGGCGTCACAGCAGTCTCCTCGGGTGTCTCAACGTCGCCGTCACGTCGGACCCACACGACCGTACCAGCGAGGACGACAAGCGAAACGACGCCACCGCCAACCGCAAGCGAGAGCGTCTCACTCCACGGCAAAATGCCAGTCGACGCGCTCCCGGGAACGGTGATGGATGTCTCCGCGCGACTCGACTGAAGATTCCCGCCAGCAGCATCGAACCGTGCAGTCACCGGCACGGCACTCGCGTTCTCACCGGCCGTTCCAGTGACGTTCCGCACCGAAGTGCGATACCATCCCGATTCGTTCGTCTCGACGGTCTGGACGGACTCGCCAACAGCCACCGAGACGGATTGATCTGGAATCCGCGTCCCGCCCTCTGTCCGCAATCGACCCTCAATCACGAAACGACCGCCCACGCGGTCGGCAGCCACCGACAGCATCGTCGGCGTCGACGTAACCGAAACCGACGCGGTCTCCGTGATTGGCCCGACCGCTCGATTTGCCAACCCGTGTCGAACGGATATCGACTGGTCGCCTGTGGACACCGCGGCAGGCACGCGATGGGCAATCCGAGCCATTCCCGAGGCGTTTGTCACACGCGTCCGCGTCACGCCGCCGAACGTCGTCGCAAGGGGCAGCGATGGAACCGAGCGATTCCCAACAGTCGCCATCACTGTCGTGGTCACCGTCTCGCCGTAGCCAGCCTGTGCTGGGCTGGTCGACACCGCAAGCGTTGGCGTCACCTGGCGAACGTTGACGGAGACGTTCTGTTCGGATCCGAGATACGGCGAAGTCTCGGTCGGCCGGAACTGGACTGCGACCTCGCTGGCGTTGACTGGTAGCGAAACGGGGCGATAAGTGACCGCAAATCGACCATCACCGTCGGTCTCCACCGAATACGCGCGGCCGAACACAACGATTCGAGCCGGTTGATTCCCAACAGCCGTCCCATTGGCCGTGGTCACCTGCCCGGAGATGCCAAGTGGTGCATCGAACGCAACCCGCGTGCCGTTCGTCTTGACGGTCAGCTGTGTCGTAACGAACGTCTGCTCCCGAACGGTCGCCTGCTGGGTCGTGATATTTCGGGTTGTCGTCGCGACAGCCTCCTCGGACTGGTCGAAGTTGCGGCCGGTTTGGTTTGCTACGGTTCTGTAATTGCGGTTGAGACTCCGATTGAGCGCAGTCGTATTCTCCGAGAGCGATTCGAGTCGCCGTGCCGCCGCCCGAGCGCGTGTCTCATTACCGTTCGCCCGTGCCTCGTCATATTCGTCTTTCGTCTCGCGATACGATTGGACCGTCTCACCGAACTCCCGTTGGTTCTGTTGGGTCTCACGGAACGTCTCAGCGCTTTCGTCATCATCCGTCCCTTCAGTCTCACCGGCCACGTCGACGTACTGCTCGAGTCGCGAATCGTACTCGTCGCCGAGCAGCTCTTGGCCCTGTTCGTATTGGCCCTCAGAGATCTCGATGGCGCTGCCCTGGAGTTGCTCCGAGAGACGGCCTTCGAGCCACTGGCTCACTCGTTGGGAGTCACCCGACTGCGACACCGACTCCGGGCGTTCGTGTTGGACCGTCGTGTTGTTAGTCGGCGTCGCCGTCGTCTGTTGGGCGGCGACAGTGTCACCACCTGTCGCGACGGCGAGTGTCGAAGCGCCAACAGCGACCGTCACGGTACTCACCACGACGAGGGCGATGACAGCAACGACATATCCGGTCCGTCTCACAGTCGCTGTCTTGCGGTGTGCGCTCAAAAAGCCATGTATTCTCCGGGCGAGTGGTCGTGGGGAGCCGCCGGTGGTGACGACGTTGGAACTCAGAAATATGGACACCCGGTTTGAAGAACTCATCCCTGCTTGGATGATGTATGCCAGACGGCGACGGAACCTGTGGGTATGTACTTGACCCAAGCGACCCCGGGACGTGGGGTGGGGAAGAGGGGGACACGTGCCACGTTGAGAAAGAACTCCTGAACGAGGATGGGAACTGGTCCTGTCCACACGACGTCCACGGAGACCGTGACCTGTGTCTCTTTCATGCTCCAGTGCCTCAGAAATCGGACGACGAAGTGAAGACAGCGTTCAGAAATACGGTCCGAACGACTGCCTCAGCCGAGGACGTGGGGTCAGAACGGAGATTTGAATTTATCGGCGCCAAATTCGGGGAGTTCGATTTGAGCGACAACCCGCTTGAAGTCGTTGCGAGTGAAGCGGATCTCGATTTCTCACACGCCACGTTCGAAGGACCAACCGACATCTCCGAGTGGACGCTTGATGTTGCTTCTATCCGCTTTCGGGGGACCACCTTCCAGAGTGAACTCGTGTTTTCGGGGGCAACAGTTAGGGGCGATACTGAGTTTGCGTACACGGAATTTACTGGCACCGCCATATTCGATCAAGCAGCGTTTCTCGGCGCTGTATCCTTCGATAACGCCATCTTTCAGGAGCCAGCCCGATTCAAATCCGTACAGTTTGGCGGTGCGGCCGATTTTTATAAGACAAAATTCAGCGAAGCGGCTGTCTTCAATTCAGCTGTATTCGAAACGGCAGCTGACTTCTTCGATACGTCCTTTGGGGCCAACACAGATTTCTCCGAAAGCTCGTTTCAGTGTGATCTTAATTTGAGCCAAGCTACGTTCAACGGAGACCTGAATTTTGATCGGGCGACAATAGACGGAGAGACAGACGTTGGAAAAGCAGACTTCGGTGGCGATGCAACGTTCTTTGAGACGGAGTTTCGAGATGACCTCGTCGGACAGTGGGCTGAGTTCAGTGGGCGGACGGACTTCAGGGCGACGTTCGAGGGTGCGATTGAGTTCTCACTGGTAGAGTTTGGCGGCTCACTCGAGTTCGGCGACGTGAATATCGGCGGCAAGGTTGATTTCAGTAGTTCTGAGTTTGGAGGCCGCGTCGATTTCCAACTAACCAACTTCGGGGCAGATGTGAATTTCGAGGGTGCCGTATTCAAACAGGCTGCCGACTTCGGACACGGCGAGTTCTCGGGCGAGACGGATTTTTCGAAGAGCCAGTTCAACGACAGTGCCACGTTTGAGCTCGCCTCGTTTGCTGGAGCTGTCGATTTTTATCAAACAGCGTTCGCTGGAGAGGCCAGTTTCCGGCGTGCAACGTTCAACGACTCCGCTCGCTTCATGCTCGCGGAATTCAAAGAAGCATGTCAGTTCTACGGTGCAGAATTCCTCGGCGAAGCGCAGTTTTCCGAAGCCGAATTCCGTGACGGTGCGGACTTCGGCACCTGCGATATATCGGACTGTATGTTCGATAACGCGACCCTGACTGCGTCATCGTTTGAGGACGCGGATGCGACAGCTACCAATTTCCGAGAGGCGAACCTCGAATCATCCGATTTCAGTAGTGCAGATCTCAGCGGTGCAAATCTCGAACGCGCAAAGCTCTCGAATAGCGATCTGTTTGATACGAATCTCAGTGGGACGCGGCTATACGGCACTCGAATGGGTGACGTTGCAATTAACTCTCAAACAGTGTTCGACGACCATGGAACGTACCGCTGTGTTTACGATCCGCACTCGGAGTACGAGTATACCCCCGACGACGAGAACGTTGGTCGGCTCACGAAATCCATGGGCGCCTACCACGTGTTGGAACAACTCACGAGAGCCAACACGCTCCCTGATGAGCAGTCCAAGTTCTTTGCTCGCAGACAAGATATGCGCCGCGCACAACTCCGTTCGGAAGGGCGACGCGTCAGCTACTGGTTTGCGGAGGCTCAGAACGCCATTTTCCGACACGGTGAAAGCTTTTCGCGAGTCATTGGCTGGTCACTCGGAACCATCGTCGCCTTTGCTTTCATATACCCGTTAGGTGGATGGCTACAAAGTGATTCAACTGGAACGCTTACATACGGAACCGTCACAGACATTCCAGGAGTGCTCTGGCAGTCCTTCCACCACAGTTCACTGCTCTTTCTGACTGGTGGGGGACCACTGAATCCGACTGGGTTCATCGGGGAGTTGCTGATAACGATTGAAGCAATGATGGCGCCGATTCTGTTGGCGCTCCTGATTTTCGTCCTCGGTCGACGCGCTGCTCGATAAAGATCTAGAAATCGCTGCCAACATCCCAGGGACGATACTCAATGAACTGGGCCTTGTGAGGGCCAGTCAGAGTAGGCGACACCCGACTAACCTTTCACGTGCCAATCAACGATATCGGAATCGCAATACTGATGAAACTTATATGAGCGATTGGGTACCGTACCGGAGTGTGATTAGGGCAGACGCGACGGAAGTCGCCTCGCTCATCGAGGAGGAGGGTGAATTCTTCAATGTCATGTAGGCGATCCAGAACAGCAATTTCCCATCGGTGGCAGACATAGCGATGGAAGGGATGAAAACCTCCTGTCGCTATTAGCCAATTCTCCTGTTCTAACCGAAGCGTACATTGCGGAAAATAACCCCCTATAGTTTTGGATGTATACCGACGACCGTTTGCGTCCCTTCATGTGCTTATTCGGGGGTACTGCCCGAAGTCGCCCGAAATCACCGCAGTTGCTCCAGCGGCCGCAGACGACTGAGATACAGCGTTGCGGCCAATCCACCAACGAGACTCACCGCAAGCGAGACGGCGAATCCACCGGCTAGAATCCGATGTGAGACGGAGACAACCCCCTCAAATCCGCTCAGCGCAGCGGCGACGTAGTTCAGTCCCCAAATGCTGGGGATGGCAAGGCCGATACCGACCAACCCACCGAGCAGCCCCAACGCCAGCGTGTTCGTCAACACGACGATCGCCAGCGACGACCGTGAGGTGCCCATCGCCGTGAGTGCACCAAAGGTCTCGCGGTGGCGATAGACGAACGACAACTGCAGATTCGTCAACAACAGCACCCCAGCGACGACAGCCAACACGACAAGGCCGACACCGCTGGCCAACACCACCGCTTGCTCTTGCAGCATCGATTCCAACTGTTCGCGGTTCGTTCGCACCGTGTACTCGGGGAAGTCCTGCTCGATTGCGGTTGCAGTCGCCTCTACGTCGGCACCATCGGCAACCTGTACCGACATCATCGTCGCGCGGTCGCTTGCGGTCGTGCCCGTGATCTCCTGTATCTCGCTCGGCGGCATAACAACCGTAGCAGCACCGACGAACTGCGAATACGTCGAGGAGATGCCGACGATGGTGAACTCGTTGTCCCGAGCAGTCGCCAACGTCCCCCCGAGGTACAAGGTATCGCCTACGGAGACGTTGTACTGTTCGGCCGTTCGCGGATCAATGATCACCTCGTGTTGCATTGGCCCATCGTAGGACCCACCAGCGTAGTGGCTGTCACCACCCTCGATTGGGCCACCCTTGGAGAACGAAACGCTCCCACCGGAGGAGGAAGCCCCCACACCAACGATGGTATTGTACTCCTCGCCATCGGTACTGGCATACAGCGTCTGGAAGATGAGCGGGTTGGCTGTGCGGACATCGTCCCGCTGTTCGAGTTGCCGTTCGACGGTATGGGCATCAACAAGCGAGTTCTGGAACCCGCCAACGGAACCGGGTTGGAGCTGTACCGGGCCGCCGCTCACCCACAGGTCTCGCCCGGATTGGTCGAACTTCTCTTGCCCTGTCGCGACGACGCCGGCGCCGACGCTGGCCAACAGCACCGATGACAACACAGCCATCGCGACGCCGACGACCGCCAACACCGTCCGTAACCGTTCGTGGCGCAGTTGGACGAGTGCGATTCCAACCAGCGCCCGGAGTCGTGAGACGAGCCTCATCCCGAGAGCACCTCCAGCGGATCAGTTCGCCGACTCAACAGCACGGGATAGGCGGCCCCAACCAGCCCGATGCCAAAGGCGACCACCAGTGCGTACACCGCCAATCGCGGTTCGAACACAGCGACGGTGTCCACGCCGAACGTTTCGGTGCCGAGGCGATTGACGCCGAGAATGCCAAGCCCACCAACAGCGATCCCGACGCCGCCACCCAACAGCGAGATGATGACCGTTTCGGCAGCAACCACAATGGACCGAGACCGTGCCGAGACACCCAGCGCGGCCAACGTCCCGAGTTGCTCGCGGTCGGCGCTGACCTCCAAGCCCATCAGCGTCGTCACGAACAGGACGCCAACGACGACCGCCGACAACAGGGCGGCGATGGCGACGGCCAGCGGCAGGTTCGATGTCGACACCTGCTGGGCAGAGAGACCGCTTCGGGAGACGACGGTCGTCCGATCGTACCGACCCTCGAGGCTGTCGCGGACTGACGGATCGTTCGTACTGATCAGCAGTTGATCGGCCGTATCGCCGTTGGAAGCGCCGGTTATCGTCTGTAACTCGCTCAGATGCACCAGCATCATCGGCACCGTTCCGCCCACGGCTTCGGTCCCACCGGTCGAGACGTTCGCGACGGTCAGCGACCGATTCGTCGCGTTGCCCGCCAGCGACAGCGACTGGCCAGACGAGGTGTTCGTCACCGTTGCCGCGGCATCGTTGAGGATGACCTCGCCGGTCCACGGGCCATCATAGCTCCCGTCGGCGTAGTGTGGGTCCCCGGGCGTCAGCTGCTCGGTCGACAACCCGAGTACGTCAGTCGACTCGCCGGGAATAACGCCCGCCGCGAGGACGTACTTACGCTCCCCAGTCGTGGCGTCCTCGATCGGCACGAGTTCGAGTAACACCGGTGTCGCATAGTCGACGCGCTCGTCGGCAGCAATATCACGACTCGTCGAATGGACGTCACCCAACCGAACGCCACCGGTCGAAATGGCGATCGATTCGACATCGGCTTGCTCGGGGACGATCCAGTAATCGACGCCGTCGCTTTCGACAACCGATTGTGAGGCCAGTCCCAACGAGACGCCTGTCACGGTAACCATCAGCCCAACTGCGAGCGCCACGCCAAGCACGCTCAACAGGACGCGCTGCGGCGCGATCTGCAGTCGGCCCGTGACACGGCGAAACGCGACACCAAGGAGAGCCCGGAAGCGTCGCAGCATTCAGACCACCCGTTCGACCGCACCATCGCGGAGGTGGACAACGCGGTCACAGACGTCGAGCGCCTGCTGGTCGTGGGAGGCCAACACGACGGCTTGTTCGTCGGCGATGTCGACCAACAAATCGAGGACGCGCTCGCCCGTCTCCGAATCAAGTTCGCCGGTCGGCTCGTCGGCCACCACCAGCGCCGGCTCGCTCGCAAGCGCTCGCGCGAGCGCAACGCGTTGTTGTTCCCCACCAGAGAGTTGCCCCGGTTTGTGTGTCAGTCGGCCGTCGAGCCCAACCTCATCGAGGAGCGTCTCAGCCCGCTCCCGGCGGCGCCCCTTCGAATACCCCAGCTCGACGAGCGGGAGAGCGACGTTCGAGCGTGCCGAGAGCGCATCAAGGAGGTGGAAGCGCTGAAACACGATGCCAACGTTATCGAGACGCAATCGTGCGCGCTGGCGGCCGGACAGCGTCGAAACATCATCGCCGGCGAGCGTGACGGTACCACTGGTCGGCACGTCAAGCCCGGCGAGGAGATGGAGGAGCGTTGATTTGCCGCTGCCGCTCGGCCCGGCGATGCCGACCACTTCACCGCGCCGGACCTGCATCGAGACTTCGTTGAGGGCTTGAACGGTCGGGGCGTCACCGCCGCCGAATATCCCCCCACCGCCCCGGGTGTAGGACCGGGAGACCGCATCGGCCGCGACGGCAGCGTCGGCCGCGGCGTCTGAATCAGGGACCTGCTGTTGTGCCATTGCCTACCCGGGGTTCGGCTTGGACGGCCGATAATTGTTTGGACATGCTAGGACGAAAACCCCAAAGACTGAGTAGGAAACTGCCAAGCATTCAGGTATGCCGAGTCCCCGTTCAATCGTCCCTCCACTGCTGCTTGCGTTGATGTTGGTTGTCGTCCCGATAACAGGGCTGGCCGCGACTGAGTACGGTATCACGGCCGATCCATCAATGGATACGCCATCCGAGACGACGACCTACGAAGGCAAAGAGTACACCGTCAGTTCGATAACGCCAGTTACGACGGATGACACGATCTCAGTACAAACGACCGCTCCCGAGGGAACAAGTTACGACATTAATTTCCGCGGCCCTGAGAACCAGATCATCAGCAGCGGACGAGAGACGGGCGATGCAAGCCACACTATCGACTACTTCGGCTCCGGAGAGGCGGGGACCTACGCCATTACGATCCAGCAAGACGGAACTACACAAACCGTCCAGCCCGTTGTGGTACAGGGGTACGACATCGTCGTGTCCGCACCTGAAACCGTCGAACAAGGTGAATCAGTTACCATCGAGGCGTCGGTTTCAGAACGTTCGATCGAGAAGCACTCGGCGTTCGACCGTGTTGAGTTTGTTATCGGCAACGAAGACATCGAAGTCCGAGAGCAGATGAGTCAAGCCGACGACGGAACGTACACGGCAACGGTGTCGACAGATGACCTTGAGACACAGAGTTACAACGTGTATGCGGCCGTCCGTGGAGACAAGGAGGTCCGTAAACGCGACGAGATACTCGGTGTTAGTGAAGCTACGTCGTTTGAGGTCACCGCAGCTGCAACAGAGACGCCTACCGACACCAATCCTGGAGGATCACCAGGATCGGAGCCAACCGACAATACAGCGACGCCAACGGTTACACCGACGACACCCACCGAAACGTCGACAGCTACACCGGCGACCAATGCGACCACAACGCCGACAACGACAGATGCACCGACTGCAACGCCAACTGACGACACACCAACTGCAACGGATGGCTCCGGGGTTATTGACCCCTCTACTGCAACGGAGACAGCGACGACCGATGCTGATGGCCCTGGATTTAGCGCGTTATTGACGACTCTGGCTTTCGTGGGCGCGTTCGCTCTTCACCGTCGTCGGTGACAGTATAGACTCAGACGTTATTGAATTTCATAAGCAGTGACTACTCCCGAAACTGAAATTGCGAGTGTTTTTCGATTTACTGTAAGCCCAGGTTGACGATTTACCTGCATTAGCCGTGTTTCAAATTGAATTGGTTGAGGAAAACCTTCTTTACTGAGTGATTTGATGTCGGAGTAAGCCCATGAGCAGACAGAATCGCGGCTTGGCCCTCTTCCTCAGTTCTCTGATGGTTCTCAGCGTGCTGGGGGCAGGGGTAGTGGTCGCACAGGATAATCCGAGCGAAATTGATGACAGTCAAGTATTTAATGTCACTAACGATGGTCAAATCAAGGGATGGGAACGAGCTGCGTACCCTCTGCGAACGGATGACACGGACGCAGCTACACAGATTCGGCCGCCAAAAGGAGACGAGGTAGACGAGAGTGGTGTGTATGGGGAACGCGTAGACAATATTACCCAAGATGACGACGTCGGACCCGGGGCGTCGCTGATTCGGTATTACGGGGAGACGCCGAACCCGATTGGCGTCCACCAAAGCGGTGAAAACGTCACGATAGAATTTGATCAGGGCGATGCGTTAACTGATAACCTAGACAATCAGAGTAACGTCCAATTCGTCGCTGCCCGGCTTACACCACAGGACGATAAGGGTGTCCCGGATACAACTCAAGGCGCAATCGATCTGTTCTCCAGTATCGAGAACGCGAACGCGAACGCCTCGTTTGAGGTGTTGAATACTACGAGCCTCAATGCAAGCGGTGAAGCCACTATTTCCAACACATTCGATACTCCTGGTAATTACGTGATATTCGCGGCTGTGAAGGAAAGTCAGTCAAACGGATTCCAAGCCGATTCATCTGGCAACATCACGGTAGATGGTGATATGGTCATCATCGGAATGGACCAACTCGCGATACAGAAAGGCGCGACAACGGTGAATTCGATTTCACCATCGAACCCGGAACCCGGTGAGAACCTAACATTCGATATCAGTGCTTCGAATATCAATGGACCAGCAACTCATGCAGTCGCCATTTATAATGCCTCAACGTTCGAAAATTCACGCTTCGATGTGGTCGTCAACGACTCGGAACTAGGTAATGATTTGGGAACCGATGACATTCAGCTGGAACATTCCATTGATGGCGTCAATGGAGTTGCTGATGTAGCACCTGGGACTACAGTTAACGGACAAAATCTCTCAGATGGTCGCATCAGTCAACCTGTCGGTGCGGCGAATATCATCGACTTCCTCGCTGATGAAGCCGGAACAGACGACCCGAACACACATAGCATTACGAACGGGGGTGCGAATACATCGGAGACTGAAACGATTGATGCCTCCGTCACCGTCGTTAACAATAAAAGTACTGACGCTACTGTCACCGTCGAAACGTTGGGGGACTTCTCTACAGGAGACTATCGCTATATCGTGCTCTCGACGCCGGATGATGATGAGCAGAATATGAGCACGACAACGGGTACGGTTACACTGGAGAGCGAATCTAGTGGTGGCGGAGGAGATGACGACACCGATACTGGTGACGGTGATGATGACAACAATACCGGCGGTGGGGGCGGCGGTGGCGGCGGTGCTGCCCCATCCCCTTCGGCAGAGTTCGACATCACCGATGCAACGATCAATGAAACGGTCATCGAAAGTGGTGACACCGTTGGTGTGAACGTCACCATCGAGAACACCGGCGATGCCGACGGTGAATTCGACGCTCGACTAACGACTCGTGGTGTCACCCTCGACGAGCAGACCGTCGATATCGATGAAGGGTCCTCCGAAACGGTGCGACTGACCAATACCTTCACCGAATCCGGCGCGTACAACCTCAAAATCAACAACGACTTCGAGATTGGACTAGTCCTCGTTGATGTCGAACCGGCGCAAGTCGCTGTCAACGAAACGCGACAGCTAGCCGATGAATCCCCCGACCAACCCGGTCTCCGTGTCAGCTTCCGGAACGTGTCGGTGACGAACATCACCTTCAGCAACGAGAACGCGACCGGAAACGTATCCGTTGAAGACCTAACCCGAGTACCACGCAATATCACTCAGCCCGAGGGGAAGGCCGTCCAATCGTCACGAATTACGGTTCCGGAATCCGAGCGGAACCGGAGTGCGACGGTCCAGATGCGAGTCAACGCAAGTCGACTTAACGAGTTCAACGCCTCGGCTGAGGAGCTCGTCATCACTCGTTACAACGACACGTCCGAGGAGTGGGAGGAATTGAACACGTCCGTGATTTCCTCTGACGACGGATCGGTTCTCCTTGAGGCCGAAACGCCCGGCTTCTCGCTGTTTGCCGTGACAGCACCGGACGAAGAGGAGACCACTCCAACCCCGACGGCAACGCCGACCGATTTGACGCCAACACCGACTGAAACCGACACGACCGATGACATAACGACGGATACGCCGGAAGACACGCCAACGGAGACTGACTCCGAGACGCTGCCTGGATTCGGTGCTATCGTCGCGCTCATCGCGCTGCTCGCGGCCGCCCTACTGGCCATGCGTCGCCAGTGAATCCCTCCGGCTTCAAGGGCTGACACACCGCGAACGTCAGACTTCGACCTTTCTTTTTCGAATTCAGCGGCTGTTCCACGAACGCTGAATCTGAAGCAGAGCGATAACGACGCTACCGCCGACGACAGCGCCATCAGTAAGTCGAAACAGCCGTCTAGTGGCTGCAATTGCTCCACCGGCCAGTCCGTGTGCCAGTAATTCTCACCACCAAAACGTCGTATACAGTGGTATCGTAGCTGTTGAGCCGGCGATGGCGCACAGCCCCGCAGTTAACACTGCTTGCCGAGTCGAGGTCATCTTGGCGACATCCTCGGGATGAGACGTGACTGTATCAGCTCGGCTCAACAGTCCGCTAACGAACTCCTTCAGAGACATTCCAGACTGTTGCCCCCGTCATTGAACGGCCTTGTAATCGGTTCGAACAGCCGTTCCCAACGGTGTGTGGGTCCCGTCATAGACGTATCGTGAGGAACAGCAGGCTTCGTTATGTGTTGATTACACAGACAGGAAGCCCACGGTGACAACCGAACAAGAAAGCCAACCGACTGGGGGGGAGAACGAAAGCTACCGACTCACCGCGTTGTCGTTAACGAACGCGACACTACGACGAATCAGTTGACCGAGGAGTCGAAGGCCGGGCATGCCGTCCGCGACCCACAAGACTGCCGCCAGTGTGAACAGTCCAAATTCACCGAGTATCCGGGGCGTCAATTCGGCAGCAGCAAAGTGAGCGATGATGCCCGCAGACTCCTCGTACTCCGGCAATGACGTAACTGGCCACAGTAGATACCCGAGGTCGGCATAGTGGCCATCGAGAACCGCATACAGGCCATCCGAAAAAACGTGTGCGAGGTACCCGACGCCGAACCACCGACCGAGAGGTCGTCGCTCGACGCGGTCCAATAGTACGACGAGACAGACGATGAGGGGGATTGCGATGAGCAACGAGTGGGCGCCCGTGCGACCGGATGGAAGCACGCCAAGATGCCATGCCAACGGTTTGTCGATCAGGTCCGGGAACTGGGTTCCAAACGCGAGCGCGATAGCCACGCCAGCAACTGGTCGCTGCTGGTATCGACTCCGAATCCAGAGGCTACAGAGAAGGTAGCCAACGGCCAGATGTCCCCATGGCCACATATCGTAGCAGCGGAGAGCCGCGGCGATGAACCTTTTGTTCGAGACGACAGGTACAAACCCCCACACTTCGAGATGCCGACAATGCCGACACGGCGGCGACAGCAGTTCATCACAGGCCATCTCGCGTGGATGTTAGCTACCGTGCTCGTATTGACGCTCCTTGAATCACTCTCCTATGAACTGTTCTTCGTCATCTCCCTCATCGGCTTTCTCGTCGTCACCGAACTGACTGCGCCCTTCGCCGTGAGCCCG
>Ga0207718_100289_pt1 | contig 52096 bp, 37 predicted proteins | sample A23M2SouthBayCA_FD_187749 | JGI IMG/M metagenome (GOLD analysis project Ga0207718, IMG submission 187749) | Aerobic enrichment media microbial communities from Eden Landing Ponds, California, USA - A23 M2 (SPAdes) | ecosystem: Environmental > Aquatic > Marine > Unclassified | place: Emeryville...
GAGCGTTTCACCGAACTGTAACCCATCCGTCGGCACCGAGAATTCAACACTCGTCTCGGAGAGTAGCGGTGTGAGTTCTTCATGGTAATCTCGTCCGGCATGGAAGACGAGCCGATTCCCGTCGCCAAGCAGGCCTTCTTCGCGTAACTGTTCAAACACAGTTTCTGCCCACTCCCGTTTTGTATCCACAGACGCACCGCTCAGCGTCTCATCGTACGGCTCGATTGGCTCCCCGTCGGGATCGAGTAAATAGTGTTTCGCAGAGAGGATATACCACGCATCGTGATTCGCTTCAACGTACTGGCGAGCCTTTCTGAAAAACGCCGACTCGAGATACAGATCCTTCGGTTTCGCTGCCTTCTCACGCTTACTTTTTGTACAGCTGACGAGCCCGACCTCCATACGGGGCTGTTGTGTGGTCGATCCTATAATCGCATTCGATGAGGTGCCCGCGAGTACGCTGTAAGTACCGAGTGTCTCGATCCCCCCCAACTATATCATCTAACCGTCAGTGAACAGGATAATGGCAGTCACGCTCGCCGAGCCAACGGTGCTTGCTGCCGCGAAAGACACACTGTATCCCGATATTGATACGAGCCCGGATCAGTACGCGGTCACGGAGACGCAGTTCACTCAATCCACGTGGGGCGGCTGGACCATTCCTGATTCGCTTCGTAACCGGCTTGCGCCGTATAACACGATCCGGCTCGCTGCCGGCGAACCCGACTTACTCGGCGTCGGGATGCCAGCCACTGATGTTCTGAACGGTGATGCGGCGACGAAACCAGTCACGGTGATCGAAGCGAAAGGTCACAATGCTGACCCGGCCGCCGCAGACGTCGCTCGCGGTATCACCCAGGCACACGCTCACCTTCCCGAGGTCAACCTCGGGTACGTTGCTGCGCCGTCTCCCAGTGTCACCGATGCGGCGCGCGCACAAGCCCGGAATCTCAACGTCGGCGTCATCGCAGTCGACGATACGGAATCGGCCTGTGTCGTCGAGCCCGCTCGGGTTACTGGGGCCGGTGAGTTCTCCACGACGATCGACGCGGTGCGACTCCAAGCATCCACGAACCAGCTCACCGACGGGAGCTTTCCGGTAAACCACCCGAAAAACTATCTGGGGTACGCGCTCGCGCTTGCTGCCGACGGCGACACTGACGCTGTCTACGCTGAAAATGTCATCAACGCCATTTCTGGTGGGCGACGTGGGGCGATTCTGTTGAACCTCGTCGACGATCAGCCCAACGGGGACTCACTCACACACCTTGGCGCAGAAGTTGTGCGCTTCGCCCGCAATCAACACGGTAGTGTCACGGCTGCGCTGGCCGAGTTCGACACGTGGACTGGTAGTCGAACACGTTTCACTGAGCTCGCTCCGCGATGGGCACAGCTCGCACGCTCTGTCGCTATCCAGTACGAGCCGACGCGACTCATCATCACCGCACTCGAACGGCTTCACGAAAACGGGGTCTCTGAGCCGACGCTTGCCGATGTCGCTCTGGAAGCTACGCGTATTAATCAGCCACTCGCCGTTGAGGTGTTCTTCACACAACATCGTCGTGATGCTGTCCTCACCGCTGACGGAGAGATTGCTGAATCAGAGCTTGCTGACCCGACTGTGTATAAATCTGGCATCCACTTCCAATTCAAGTATCAGCTCTACCACCTTGGCATCCTCACTACTGGTGGCACAGACGACAAGCAAGCCGTATTGAACAATCCGTGGCGTTTGGAGCATGCTATCGGTCTCTCTCGGTAACTGCCACCCAGTAAGTGTCTTCAGGCGTTGATCTTGGCACCTTCGGCAACTGGACTCCAGCAAGGTTGCGACGTTCTCACCCCGCTACGATAGCTATAAGATAGATTCGCGTCCTCTGGGATTCAGATGACATTCTGCGCCGATTGTGGTGTGTTACTCGCACCAGGTAATGCCGAGGAATGCTGTGATAACTGCGCTCCGGATGGTGCTCCAACCGTTTCTCGCGAGAAGGGAGATCTAGTATCGTCGCTTGAGGGGCTTCAGTCAACAAAAAGCGGTCATATACTCAAGAAAGATGCGGTGAAGTGGCTCAACTCTCTCGACAAGCCCAATCAAGTGGAACTGAAAAGATCAGTTCTTCCGAAGCCGGCGGGGTTCGAAGGCAGCACTCACGAGACCGATATCTCGAACATTCGAATCTCCGGCGATGCGAGATTCGTGGAAACGTTCGCGGGCCTGTTGACGTGTCTCCTTGATTTTGAGGATGACGAGACCCGTGTCGAGCTTAACCTGAGCCGGACGAAAGTTCGAGATACCAAGCAGTATACCGGGAACTATGCTCTCTATTTGTCGGTTGCTGAGCGGGGGAGTTGACCAGTTAACACAGTCGCCTCACGGCAAGCTGTTGCTGTAAAGAGAATCGTAGCTACGATTCGTCCCCTCCTCGTCGACGTGATAATTGGTGGCTCTACTTTACCCGACACATCCAACGAACAGATGGCCTTGAGGTCGATCTTGGACCACTACTAAAAACTGAACTCTCTAATGATAATCTTCCAAGTTTTGATTGACAGGAGGTTTCTAATATCGAATTCATATTATCAGAGCTGGATTGAGTTATATTCACTATACCGAGGTCGACCTCTTCATGAGTCTTCTCGTAGGTACTCTGTCCGGTTTTCCACTTCTTTTTCGAAGTCCACAATCCAGTCTTCGAACGATGTTTCTTCTGGCTCAGTACGAAGGAACCGCTCGAAAAATCCCCCACGTTCACTATTAGATTCCATATCGAGGGTATGTACGGTTATATTGGCACCCTCCGGATTTTCACCTTGTTTCAAGATCGTGAATGCCTTGTCGACAATAGCTGGATCATGGTTGAGCCTTATCAGTCCAAGATTATTGACCCATGTGCCGGGATTACCCTCTCCAATTTGGTCGACACGATACGCAAGCTGGATGGTTGTTATACAACATAATGTGGCGAAGTCGTGTAGTCCAGACTCAGCAGCGTGCGTTGTAATTTTCTCCCAACCGTCGTCGATTGAGCCTTCAGCAAACGGATACTTTCCCTTGTCAGTGCGATACCGTAGAACCGCTTGTGTGAACTTAGTGTATTCTTGCCACAGGTGTCGTATTGGCTTTGCGTCGTCTGAAAGAGTCCATTGCCGACCGTCTGTGGGAGAAATCCACTCAATGTTCTGAGTACGTAACTCCGATGCGTACTGGTCGGTCAGAGCTTCAAATATCGGAACAATTCCACGTGTGTAGTAATTCCCGACAAGTCGTTCTGTCACGCCTATGTCCGAACGCCGTCTGAGGAGAACCACCATCTGGTGATTCAACTGGAAAAATACGGTGGAGAACACCGCGTAATCGGCTTTTCTCGCAGATTCGATCACCACTTCGGTCAGTGTTTCCGCAACTGGGCTACGCAGCCGATTTCCTTCCCATCCTGAAGGGGCGTTGTTGAATGCGTCACCAAGCCCATCCGCAGCAGACTCGGTGACCTCGGTAAAACCACGATCGAGTCCATCGAGAGCCAATGTCTCGATGTCTTCCACGGTCTCTGAAATTAGATTGTACTGCTCGTGACTGTAGGCCTGTTCTATGATCCGAGGGTAGTATTCTTCGAAGGGCTCTGTTGTAACAGTCGCTACATACTCGTTGGGGTCTTCTTCACCGTGTTCGGCTTCAAGATATTCGATAGTCTGGGAGAGTACGGTATGGAGCCCATTGATACCCTGTTCCGCCGCTTGGTATTCTCCGTTTTTAATGGTCTGTGCGAGTGTCTGGTAGAGTTTCCGAATCGGGTGTGCGTCGAGTTGCTGAAATTCTTCGATAGTTTCTGGGAGGTATTCACTTGGAGCAAGTGTACGCTCAACTAACACCGAAATTACCTGATCAGGTGATCCTCGCTCTATCATCATCTGAATGAATTGGTAGAGCGCGATCGTAGACACACTCGCAAGTGCGAGTGAAACCCCAACTGCCGCATTTGTCAGGCGGTTACTCTCTGGTGGGAGCAAATAGACGGCAAGTAGATTAAACGCGATTGCGGTAACGAAGAGTCCAAACGTCGTACGGAATAGTGGGTCATTGACAAAGGTGGTGGTAAGACGTGCTGAATACCTTGTTACAACGAGCTGAAGCGCAACCACAGTCACAGAGAATACGATCGCCAGCACGGAGGCTTCTGCCGTCGCTAGAGTCGTGAGGAGGGCTCTGATGTTAACAATATCGACAGTGGGGTTGAGAAGACCAGCTACTGTCCCGAACGCGACAACCGTCGCAATAGATATCAGAAAATATCGAATAGTCAGTTGCTGGAACCATACTTGAAACAAGCGTCCCTCGGTTACTTCACCCATGAACCGGTCTTACTTGTGTAATCTGGGTATCGTCATTTAATTCTATGACATGCTGCCTGGCTAAATCTAACCTATCGAGGAATCAGATTACGTGCTTCAAAGAAGGTGTTAAGAGCTGAATTGACCGCCGACTGTTGCTTATCTTCAGAAACAGATTCACCACTAGCATTAAGCAACTGAGCAACTCCGTCCTGCCGAAGGCTGAACAATTCGCTATACTGGTCGAGCGTCAAACCCATCGTGGACAACTGATAGACTCCACCTGTCCCTGAAATGTCGGGAAGGAGCACCTCTCGAGCGTCAGCCAGATTGGCCTGTGCGTCATCGAAGCGTGACTGTTCGTAGGCCCGAACGCCGAGCTCAATGGTTTTGGCCGAATCCAAATACGATTGCTGGGCTCGAATGTACCTATCAAAGATCTCTCGTTGGGTACGGAGAGACTCCAGAACCGCCTGCTGGTCCGGAATAAGTATTCGACCCTCTGATGTGACTTCGCTTGGAGCGTTCTCAGCTTCCGCCAGGTGCTTTATGGACTGTTTGAAAGAAGTGCTGTCTAGTTTGGAGGCTGGGTCATATTCGATCCCCCCGGTATGTCTGAGTACTTCCAGCTCGGAGTCACCAACCGAAATGTAGAGAGAATCCGCGGCAGCCAACGATGTCTGAAGTGTGCTGTAGTACGCTATTGCGGTACGAAGGGCGCTGATTCGCTGCTTGATCTCCGGATCATCCGGGAAGTCGTCGCTGAGAATCGTATTGACTGCCTTAATGGCTGCTTCGACTTCGTCTTGAAGATTCCAGCTGGACTGTGGATCTCCGATATCTGCCTCATTGAGAGTTGTAGCTATCGCAACGAACCGTGTCTCAGCGGTTGTGAGCCGATCCTCTGGGGTCGGTTCTGTTTCCCTGTCCTGCCCAAGTAATAGCGACCCACCACCGATCGAAGCACCCCCGAACAGGAGCCGACGTCGCGTAATCTGCTCACGAACATCTTCCGCCTCTATGTCTTCAAAAAACCTATTTAGATCATCCATTACCTGCTCTACCTGTCTATAATACTTAAATTCTTCCGGCGCAACAACCGAGCTATGGCAGAACCAGATTCGGAACGACTGTCTGAGATACAGTCCAAAATCCAATCTGGGCTGCGGGTACACGCACGCGGTAAGCGACGTGTCCAGTCAGTCCAACTTGCTGATGATCTCTCTACAGTCTACGAGGAACTTGATGACGCAGCGGTCCCGACTGAAGGTAAGGTTGATGATGTGAGTTCCTTTTTCAGTACAACCGATCGAGGCCTTCAGCGAACGCGAAAAGCCGTTGAAGTCGTCGAAGACAGTCTTGATATCGGACTCGGACACAGCAAGCTTGCCCGACTGGCGATGACAGGAGCCCAATTGAGTTCTGGGGTTGCCTTGGTGATTGCGACGCACAATCTCTTGATTAGTGCGAACAATCTGGATCTGGCACGTGCCTCGGTTGAATCAATTCAGGATATTGCTGCTGAGAGTTTTCACGACTTCTATCGGGCGATTGGATTGTTTGTTGCGGAGGCCATCCTGTTCACGACGCCATTCAACTATCAGATTGCGTGGCGAGGGACACGGTATCTGAATAATCGGTTTCTGTATACCCTCCGTCACAGCGGGTTCTCAGGCCCGATTGACACGGCGATGAAGGGGCTTCATCGGGTCGTGCTGAGTGAAATTCACTACGTGATTCGGGGTATTGTGCCAACCGGGCTTCGAGCTCCGGAAGAGTTCGTGACGTATCTCACGTCAATGGCGACCCAGACGCTGGCGTTACTGTGGGAGTTTACTGATTTGGGAGTTGGAGAGATTCGTGGGAAGGCTGAGGAGATCGTCTCCGAGTATCGGACCTTTGTCGGGGAGACGTATGAGGTTGTGACTGCTGATGTAGACCTTGATGCGGTAATTAGGAACGTTGTCGCTCAATTCAGAGGAGAGGTCGATTTCTTCAGATTGACAACTCAGTACACAAATTCGAATATATGATGTACCGGCTCTGTTGAAATCCTCAAGCAGTGACAGGTTTCAGCGGGCCTGCTGAATACACAGTGCGCCCCGGTCACGTACTCTTTTGATACTAGCTGAGTTGGTGTCCATTATGACAGGGTTCCTAATACAAGCGAGCGGTCATCCTATCGAAGAAAATGCTGCCCCTGCCTACATTGAGGGCGCGAAGGGGCCACGATTCTGTGATGAACCACTTCGCCGTGGAGAGTATTTCAACGCGAATCCATTCTGGAAAGAGGAAGGGTTCGGAAGATATGAGGCTTGGAAGACGATTTCGGCTGGCGATGAGGGGCTGCTCTATTGTACAAGCAGTGTTGACGAGCATGGTGCCTGTCTGAGTCATCTACTCACCGTCGATGAGATAAATCGTAATGACCAGGAGGGCGCGAGACTCAGATTTTCAGCCGTTCAAGAACTCGTACCGAAGGTCTCCTACAGTGACATCCAAGCAGAAATCGAGGCAGGCCGATTGTCGAAGGAAATGAAGTACTGCGGCCAAGAGGGTTTTAATATCACGCTGATCCCCGAGTCAGATGTTGATCGAATTCTTGATCTTGCTAGGCTAGAAAAGCAGGCTAACAGATCCTTGGAGTCTCATCCCGACGACTCACTCAGAGAAATAGCGGAAGATCACTTCAGAGACTCATAATGTCGCATCCAAAGATGCTGTAACGGAACAGACCAGTTAAGGAGACCAGCTGTTTCAGACAAGAACGTGTCTGAAGAATAGGATTTCAACAGAGCCAAACAATTAGGATAGACAGGATGCCCCTGATCTGGGGACTTAGCAGGCTTCATCCCATCAGAGCCATTATGAGGTATATCGGACAGCCAGTTGTCCGATTAGCTAGCCATACGGATACTCCGCCCGGTGACCACTGGCCTCATGACTAGACACCCTCTTCGTTCAGATCACTCTTTAGAGTAATTAATGTTATGAATTAATTATGCTAATCACATACAGTTATTGGTTTTCATTACCGTCGCTCGTGTATATATGGACTCATTTGAGGAGTTCGTCGAACGCCTCCGGGAAATCAAAGCAATGGGCTACGTGGAAACCCATCGAAATGCCGATACGGGCATTGGTAAGACGCTGGAGGACCTCCTCGGAATTGAAGAGAACAATGTCCCAGGGCCAGACGCGGCAGGTGTTGAGCTTAAATCAGTTCGTCGTAGCTCAGCAAGCCTAACCACTCTTTTCACTAAGGAACCGCCGCGAGGGAAAGAGTACCGACCACTATGGGGTCAGGAGATGATTCGCGAGCTCGGGTACATTGACGACGACGGTCGTCCGGCATTGAAAATCACTATCGAGCCCAATCGACCTAACAATCAGGGATTTTACCTGAACTACACTAAGTCAGACATCGAGATCGCACACGAAGATGCAGGCGTGTGTGCTATTTACCCTATTGAATGGCTGCAAAAGAAATTCGAGCAGAAATTTCCTCAGTTGGTAATGGTTTTCGCTGAGAGCGAGATGCGGAACGGCCGAGAGTACTTCTTCTACGACGAAGCATACCATCTTGACGGATTCGACGGTGCTGAGTTCCTGAATCTAATGCGTGAAGGTGATATCACGGTCGACCTTCGTATGCACATCAAAGAATCCGGGGCGAATCGCAACCATGGAACGGCATGGCGGATAATGGACGAGAGCGAGCTTGACCGGGCGTTTGAGGAACGGACACCGTTACTGGCACAGGGCGAATCTGTCGACATAGACGTCGAGAAACCCCCCACTCAAAGTCGGGTCAACGACTTCAGCGATGAGTAAGAATCTCCCTGACTACAATGACTCCGTGGCTGCTCTCGATGACACTATTTTACTTGCACGCGAACAACCAGTTTGCTGCCGACATGGAGGAATATGTTGAGACAGGCGAGTTGCTTGACGTAGATGTGGGGCATCACACCCAATACATCTAATTCTTAGGTGCGCTCATCACAACAATATTTTCGTTTGCCATCAGATCACCCTTGACGCCGGGCGTATTCTCAGGGGCGTTTTCCCAAGGAAGGGTCTTTGTAGGTATTTCCCGAGGTAGAGTGTCCTCATGCTCATATCCAATGTGTTCGCATAGTTCTTGTGTGATTAGGTGGGTCGGAATATTCACTCTCGACATCGTTCGGTTGGCGACGACCCACGCCACAGGCTGGCCGGGTTTCAATATTTTGGCGACCTCCTCCATCACGGCGTAGTAATCCCTAACAAAATCCATCGCATCGCCGGCTCGACCATCCTTCTCACGGAGTGCATCCATCGTCGCAGCGAATGAAGTTGACCACTCCTCTAGCTCAGGCAATGCCTCCAAAGTACTGTTTTTTCCACCGAGGCCGGTTTTATCGACGTCTTTCATCTCGTCATAACCGGCCCCTGAAGAAATAATAGCCGGATCCTGACTGTATTGGCCGTAAGCGACGGTGGTCCGGTGGTCACCATAAGGTGGCGACGTGATTACGATGTCTGCACTATTCTTATCGACCGCATCCTCGTTTTCTGTCGCAGAGCGACTGTCTGCATAGTGAATTGTCGTCTCCAGCGAGTGGTCCACCTGCTTGCTGTATTCACGCATCAGCTTTAGGTTCTTTTCAAGTTTCTTGACGAAAGGGTCGAGGACCTCTGGGTTGTGGTCAGCTCGGTCTTCCTCGGACAAACGATAGCGTTTGTACTCTCCGTTTCTCTGGTAACTTACCTTCCGACAGATATCTGATAGAACGATCCGGAAGAACCGGGCGACTGCTTCATCGTACTCGTCAGCGATGTCATCGATCCGGTGACGAATGTACCACAATTCTTGTAGCTGAGGTTCTGGGAACCACCCGTCGCGAACCTCTGGGTCTTCGTCAAATTCTAAGTCACCTGATTCGAACTTTTTACGAACATCGGCGAGTTCGTCGGCGAGGTTTCGAAGTAGATCCACCCGAGCGTCGTTCAGTCGGGTAGAGTCTAGTGGGATTGCTTTCGTACGCGAGAGAAGAACAGCTAGCGGGTTAATATCGTTAGCCTCCGCATGTAGACCGTGGATTCGGCCTTCAACGGCAGTGGTACCGCTACCTGAGAACGGATCATAAACAGTGTCACCCTCGGAGATGGTTCCTTCTTTCTTATAGAAATCAAAGAGAGCGTCTGGAATTTGGGGAATCATTCTTGCTGGATACGCGTGTAGCCCGTGAGACAAATACGACGTGTTCGCGCCTTCGAATGTCCAATCGATATCTTCTAGCGTATCGATGTCTCCGCTCGGAGCACCTAATGTCGTCTGTCGCGTATTATCTGCCATTGTTTGATTACTCAAGACTGCGTTTTCGAGTCTGGTAGTAGTTTCGCACTTGTTCGTGACACGTCGTCATTAATTTGGCCTTGAACAAAAAGAGGCGCCTCCAATAAATATAGTTTGCGATATAAATTAATATCGTTAAGCAATAGAGTTGATTAACGGTGCTGTATGAGAAGTGCTCATGGCGGACCTACGCTTGAACGATGCAGACCGAGCAATTCTGGATGAAATGGGGGAAGAACGTATTACGGCTGCATATCTTGACCGACAGATAGACTGGTCAAGAGAGTATATAACTCAACGGCTGAGACGATTAGAAGAGCATGGTATAGTTGAGAATTTGGAGGATACCGGACTTTATGAGCAACGTGAGGTGCCCGACGAACTTGTGGAATAATATTTGAACCTCGGTCGGAAGCCGTAAATACGCTTCTCCGACTTCAAAAGGTCTAGATTCGTTGATCGGTCTTACACAGAGTTACGGTAATCCCGATAGCGAGGCAGCCGATAGTGGTTCGGTAGAGGCACCGGCGAGCTCGACGTGCGGCTATCCGACGACGGACAACACGTCGACGCGGTCCTCGCAGTCACCTTGTCGACGTCGACCTCGGTACAGCACAGATGATACCGAGTAATCCATAGAGTGATCGAATCATTTGATTCCGGTCACCGATGACCTCAGTGGGATCTCAACAGACAATTTTATTACAATTCACAATTGGATGATAACAGATGAGTCATATTTTGGAACCCTTAGTACGGGATAATCTCTGGCAGTCCTTAGCAATGAATCCTGATGTTGATGAGATTGCTGCTGAGGTCTCCCTCAGTGAGTACGGTAACATAGACCTGGTGGCTCGAACGGATGATTCATATATTGGATATGAAATTAAATCAGAGACATTGACTCGGAGTGCGGGAAAAGGAGCAGGAATCATTCGACAACTTGAGAAATACAAGAAATCTGGATATCTTGACAAAATATATATTTGCTCTATAGAACCAGAAGAGTACAAAATACTACTATCTGACGACCACTATGTTGTTGGTGGTGCACCCCCTGGAGTAAATTCTCTCAACCATTTCCGAGAATCTCTCGCTTACTCTATTACTGAAGGAGAATACACAATCTCTGACCTTCAGGAGGCTGTCGAAGTTCCCAACGTGACGAACACCAGGCGTAAGGACCATCGTGTGACCAGTAAAAATCGAATTGAAAATCTGTTTTCATCGGTCAAAACTATACCTGATGAACGCGTCAGTAAGAAAGATTCTGAAGTAATTGAATTCTCTGAAGCCGTTGAGACAATTGAAGACCTCGTCATAGAAGTACCACCCAAGATCGGGATTATGGGGATGCCAATTGAAATTGAACGGGGTGAGGCACCACGTTACGGTACAAAACTGCTTACTGGTGTTGATGAAGCCTTTTCTCCCGAAAAAGAAATTACCCCCATAATTTTTCGAGAGGCTGAACCACTCGTTAGATCTCAAATACCATCTCTGAATCACGAAAACGAGGCATGGATTTCGCACTATATTTGGGTTCAAGAGGGGGGTATGCGTGAAGGAACACTACCAAATCCCGAAGGAGTCCGAGCAAAGCGTGTAGACAATCTGTCGATTGAAGGAAAAAAATTTCCGCAGAAAATTGTGGGAAACCCATCGAATGGGTTTATTAAAGCATATGAAGCGAAAACAGGGATCACCCCTAGCTACTGGGAACAGAGAATCAAAGATCAATTGAAAACTTATTTATCCAGCTCTAGCTTCACTCATCTTTATTTAGCGGTCCCTGAGTCTGAGGTAGACGTTGCCAATAAATTGATCAAGGAAGCTCAAGAAGACTGGATTTCCCACGTTGGGCTAGTTAGTGTTGATACCAATGGAACTGTTACATACCAGATCGAGCCTGAACAGATCCCGGTTGCGTATGACGGTTGGGCGACTCGTCAGGGTAGAAGACGTACTGTTGGTTATGGGAAACTAATTATCCCTGACGAGCCAGAACATATCGCTATTTTTGGTGAAGATGACCCCGCACAAGAAGTTGATCCTGTGATTAGGAACTTACAATAAATCGGCTCTGATGGGATGAATGAGATCACCGGGACAACTATTCAAGACCGGCAAAAAAGTATTTTAAATATTTGAACCGAGAGAATCGAGCGTAGGCCGCTCCTCTGCGACAGTCGTGAGAAGTGTAATTGAATGCAAATCCTTCCAAGGCCGCAGTCACTCCAGTTCGTCGAACAAACGATACACGTAGCCGTCGAGCTGTCGCTCGATACTCCCTGAAATTCTCAAAACGGCCTCTACAAGACTACTGTGTATGACGAAACAATCGATCTCTAATTTCTGTGCCTTGTGAGATATGGTACGATTCCACAGCTCGTCGATCAATATAGATCTCAACTATCGACATTACCAAAGTTATCGCCTGACTGGACCGCGGCATCATATTGATCGGCAATCCGTCGATGGCGTGCCAGAATGGTCTGTATATTCGAGTTCGAGCCCCGGCAGTCAACGTTTACCTCCTTAGCCTGCCAATTATTATCTTGTTTGCCTTCCCACACACCACAGAGCGTTACTTTCGGCAGTTTGAGTACTCCGAAGAGAATTGTAAGGTAGTATAGAGTTTCGACCAACTCAAACCAACTTACCGTGGTTCTGGGGGGGACCTCCTGCTTGAATGCCAGACGCTGCGCAAGAAGGGAGTGGTCGTGGGCTTCGTCGACGAAGCCCTGGTCGTTACTGAGGAGCAAGGGTTCCTTCCGGCTCGACGCTGTATATTCAGCGTATCCCTCAATAATGTTCGAGTCACCCCGATCGCTATCGATCAGATCGACATTTCGTGAACCGATTAGCTGTTGATAAACTTGAATTCCCAGCCGTCCCTCTCGCTTTGCGCCAGCTGGCTGATCAGCGAGTGTCTCGAACTTTGACCCAAAGGCGTCCACCAATTCGTCAGTGTCGAAGTGGGTATACTGCCAGTGAAGTTCATCAACAACCCCATTCGACAGCACGTAGCCGTTAGTAGGCTGCCGGCCTGCACTATTTTTTGATCCAGTCACGTGGTCCAGTCCCATTTGGTGGGGAAACTCCCAGGGGAACAGATTGGTGTCAATCCCGATCATAATGGGGTCTTCACCGGCTTCGACAGCTGGGTAGCAATGTCGGTCGATAAACTGCTCGACTGTCTGCTGATTTGCAAACTCGAGGACTCCTGCGCTCGTGAGCGCGCGGATTACCGTTTGTGTGTCTGGAAGATCGTCCGCGGGGCGGTCCCCATACTGAATTTGTATTTCGGATTTTCGCTCGTTAAGCACTTCGATGGTGTCAGTAAAGCTCACCGTCGCTACTGGGTTATCCCGGTCTAGTTGAACACGAAACAGCGTGCCAACGTCGTCACCTGGGTGTTGAACAGCGAATGAATGCTCACCAAGATCATACAGCCCGTTGATTACCGTCATCAGATGCTGTCTTGAGATATTCATGAATCCAGGAGCTCCGCAAAGTCGATGAGAGTCGTTGCAGTCCGAGGAATCACGGAGTAAATCTTTCCGAAGTACTCGTCAGAATCGAGGTGATTATAGTAGACGTGATCAGCGCCATAGCTCATTCCGGTCTGGAACGCGATCGCAGACATGAACTTCCGGCCAGGGGTAATATCGACGGCGACGGTATCGTTCCTGCCGGCCTCCTCGATTGGATCGAGGAAGTGCGCCACAATTTCGGCAAATTCTAATTCACTACTCAGTTGGCGAACAGCCACGTCGCCGTTGTGGTTTCCATAGGCAGTCATCACATCTTCCATTAGCGACGAAATCGTAGATTCATACTCTGAAACACTCGGGTTGGACAGCAACTCAACGGAATTTGGAACGAACCCGTCTTCACAGGCACCGATTAACGGGTTGAGAACCGACTCGGGGTGAGTGCTCATAGACGTAATCCAGATATTGGTCATTATTCAACCATTTTCTTCGCGGCATAAATAGATAGCGTGAAGCCCCCAATAATAACTCGACTGCAGAGGGTGAGTCGGCTGCTCAGATTATTCATCAAATACCGTGAAATAATAAATGCTTATCAATGCTACGACAGTAGGGGGTATATTGATGCAGTCATTGGCAGAGACTGCCTCGCGATGCGAGGATCGGCCTGAACTCGCTCGCTGGTTCCAAGACGGTCTGCGAACAAAAGACGGTCCCCTCAACATGGGTGATGTCGAGTTAGCCGTTATTGAGGAAGTCCTTACTTTGATCAGCCGCGGGAAGAACGTCACGATTGTCAATCCACTACCGGGTAATGAGGTACTACTCGGTGTCTGCCTAGGATATCTTCGAGTACAAAATCCAAGTTTTCCAAGGAACGGGATCGTCGGGCAAGGGAAGTCTCTCTGTCTGCTACCATCCTTGTCGCGAGGGTATGTGACGTTATTTGACGAAGTCCGCCGCAATGGGATCGGCAAGACTCCACCACTACTCGACCGCACGTCAATCGATAAAGTGAGCAGCGTTTCTGGCTCGGCAAGCCTGTTTACCGCGAAACACGGGATTGAATTGGATAACTGCCCGAGCGATCTTGGTGTCCTAGTCGTCGACCTTCGGAAAAAAGAGTGGCGTGACCCTCGTCGGCGGCTTGAGGAACTCAAGTCGTATGTGAAGGGACTCTCCATTCCCGTGGTCTATTATGTGAATGAGGCCCAACCAGCGTTTGAGTCGATACTCTCGAACACGCGGCACATCGAGTTAGACAACACTTTGCTCTCGACCGCACGTGTAAACGAGAATACGGATGCATCCGTCGCCTCGCAATACGCACAAATCCTCTCCTCGGGTGAGCGTCGTGTCGCTCTCCAGCGAGTCTACTACCCGAAAATGCGATCTGTCGTGACTGACCTAGCGAACATGAAACAAGATCTCCGTCACGTGCCCGGACTCGCAGTTGAGGTTGGCTGGCTTTTCAACCTCCTGACTGAGCTACCGGTACGCCCCCAACATTGGGAAGACGCGGTCAAAGACAACTACCACCACCAATCGGTGGGTGATCTCATTGCAAACCTTCGGGGGAAGGCTCAAAACCTGGATGGGATGACCGCAGATTTGCTTATCAATTACTGTCAAGCAGCTAGCTATCTTCAACAGCTACTCAATACGAAGCACCCGCTGCAAGAAGCATTGTTCGAACGAATTAACGACGCAGAGGAGGCCGGCACTTTAGCGCGATTCGTTGTCCGGAACGAATATGAGACAAAAGCGATCATGAACGCCCTTGCGGCAGAGGGGGGAACGATGCCCGATACTACGGAGATTGTGCCGCTCGCAGATCTCGTCCCAGACCCTGACAAACCGACGGTGATAACACGCCCGTTGGGGCAGTCATCTCACATCTATTCGTTCCCTGCTTCACGGTCGATGGAGTTTCTCCAGTTCGAGATGTGGGCTGATCATGTCGAACGTCGGCTTGAACGCGAACTCGCAGAGACCGATACAACGATTGAGGTAACAGATTATAACGAGCCCAAAGAACCGCCAGAGCAGAACACTGCGCGGGCAGGAGCAGGAAGCCCCACGCCCAGTAGCCCACAGGTGGCTCAGAGGAGTCCACAAGACGCCGACGAAGAACTACAGGAAGTCGTTGACGGGGCTTCCCCAACGGACGCATCAGCGGCTGCCAGTATCGGTGAAAAAAACTACGAAACTCCCGATTACGAGAACGCAAACGAACTTCTGGATGAGGTACTTGAAGCGGAGTTCAGTGGGGAAAGTGCCAGCACTCAGTCGGGGACAACTGGGGAGGCATCAGGCGAAACTGGGCAAGTGCACACAGACAATACACTGAAGATCGTGTTCACTGATGGAACATCGAGAACCCAATCTTCGCTTAGCCGCGTCACGGTTACTTCTGAAGGGGGGATCGTTCGGGTTCCAGTCGCCGAGCTAGAGTCAGGTGACGAGGTGTTGCTGATGGACGACTCCAGTGGCGACCTCTATGACGTCTTTATTGAATCAGCCCATGATCGAGAGCGCGTCCGTGGGTGTGAATCAACGATTGACCGATGGCGGACTGTTCTCAAGGAAGGACTCGATGAGGAGTACACCGTAGAAGGACTGCTCCGCGAAATGCAGTCAGAAGGGTCCGATATCAGGAGCCCTGACACGATTGTAAGCTGGCGATCAGGGCGGACACTTGGGCCTCGAGACGCAGAAAATGTTCAACTTGTATTGGAAATCTTGGACCCGAGTGCAACCTCGCTCGCTGAGCCGACGATTTCAGCGTTAAGAGAAATTCGCACCCTCCACCGACAAATCGGGAAGGAAGCCAAGCGGTCTCTCGAAGCTGGAATTGCCACAGATAGTTCGCTACCAGATGAGGTTGCCGACAGTGATGCAGATATCGAAGCAAACACCATGGAAAAAATTGTAGAGGACGTAATCGATGTCGAGTAAAGCACAACAACTCGGACAGTTCCTGCTGACGCAGACGCTCGACCGTGCGAGCGGACGGGATAAAGCGTACTGTGTCGGCGAACGCCCCGAGGACAAGTTCTATGTATCGAACATTGCCCCGGAGTACGGTCGAGACTCCGAGGAGGATTTCGAGGCAAAAACCAAGCCGGTCTCTCACGGGTTAGATTGCAAACCAACGCCGGGAACGACGGGGACACTCAGGATCACGTTCGACCTGTACTATCCGAGCTTCCCCACCTACGAGGAGTTCGAGTCGCTCCGTGAGCAGGGGCTTAGAGCAGCAAAACTCGAAGTCGCTGAGCGTGAGGATATCGAAATCGACTCAGTCGACCGTGACGCCGTCTCGGCTGACTCGCTCTATTCACTCGCGGAGGAATTCTACCGAAAGTTCTCTGTATCATTTGAGTATACGGGTGAGCTGATTTCCCTCCCCAGCGAGATCGAGAATGTCGAAGCACGCCTGCGTGACGCTGTTCGCGAGGCGTTTACCGACCATACACAATCCTACCTCGTAACTCCAACCCCAGAAGTTGGTGAGCAACTCGATCTCTCTCCACCCGAACTTCTCGATATAGGGCCCGAGGAATTCTCAGAGCTTACCGAAGATGTTCCGACAGTCGACATCGATCACTACCAATGGAACATTGGTCTCGTGTCGAGAGAATCGGATGGCCAGCTTACTATCGAAATCATTAATCGCCCAATTGCAGGCAGCGAAACGACTGACGATCCATTTATCTTTAATCCACAGATCGAGATCGAAGGTGAGCTCGAACCCTATACGTTCGATCTTGTTCCGAAAGACTACCGGTACGATCAGCAGGTATGGGGCAAAGGGCGGAACTGTTCGATCGAAACGGGTGTTGGGTCACCTCCGACAACAGTGTCCACAACGGCAGTGCCGACCGAGCCAGTCTACGAATTTGAATTCAACGACAGCTACGAGACGGACTTCGACGATCTAACGGGGGGTGCAGCGATCCCGACGCTTGAAGCAATTGCGGAGGGGATGGAGGCGTACTACGAAGACTGGACGACAACGAGACGGTCTGAGATCATTGACGATCTGGATCTGACACCTGAAGAAGCTGAGGAGCTTGATGCTGCGGCCGAGCAATTCCATGCTGAAATTGATCGGTTCAAGCATGGGATCGAGATTCTCAGTCGGGATGAGCGCTCTCTCAAGGCCTTCCAGGCGATGAATCAGGTGAATTCGAATCAGCATGAGTTCCCTGGTTGGCGACTCTTCCAGCTCGTGTTCGTCACCTGTAATCTCTCAGGGGTCGTCCAACGTGAGCATGACTGGGCAGAGACTGAATATGACGAGAAGGCAGATGTCTTGTGGTTCCCAACTGGTGGGGGAAAGACCGAAGCGTACCTCGGACTCATCTTATTCAATCTGTTCTATGACCGACTGCGCGGGAAAAACGAGGGTGTCACCGCTTGGATTCGATTCCCGCTCCGGCTGCTGAGCCGTCAACAGAAAGATCGATTCATCGAAAGCCTACTCTACGCTGAACAAATTCGGCGTGATCCGGACTGGTTTGACGGGACCGGCGCCGAATTCTCGCTCGGATTCTATGTCGGTGGACAGGATACACCGAACGCCATCGGAACAGACAGGGATACCCTCAGAGAAGCGTTCCAGCAGAGTCAGGAGAAACTCGAACGAGAATGCAAAGTACTGGATGAGTGCCCCCTCTGTGATAGCGAGATCACTGTCGAATATGATGTAGAGAAAAACAGCGTCTTCCACCACTGTTCCGGGGACGACTGTATCGGGCAAATCCCACTCTACGTCGTCGACCGAGACATTTACCGATACATTCCCTCGATACTGCTTGGGTCGCTAGACAAGATCTCCGTTATGGGAATGCAGCCCCGATTTGCAAATCTTCTCGGCAACACAACCACATATTGTCCAGTACACGGGTACGGCTACTCAGGAACCTGTTCGGAGAAGGATCTATTCGACTGTGAAGATCGGATTGAAGATGTATCCACGGAGTTCTACGATCCAGTCCCGACACTCCATCTGATCGACGAGGTACACTTGCTAAACGAGGAGCTGGGGACCTTCGCATCCCACTATGAAACGACGTACTTGTCTCTCTGTGAGCAAATCCACGGAAAGACACCGAAAATCGTGACATCGACAGCGACCATCTCCGAGTATGAACGCCAAATTCGCAATCTATTCCAACGCGACGCCGTTCGGTTTCCGAACGATGGGCCGGTGCAGGGAGAAACCTTCTACGGTCACCTGACAGAGACCGTCGAGCGGGAGTATCTCGGGCTCATGCCGTCGAACCGGTCGCATCTCTACGCCGTCCTCGATATCGTTGCAGACATGCATGAGGTGATCCGCAATCTCCGCTCTATGCCGCCAGCTGAGTTAGCAGAGGCGATCGGCGTCACCACCCTCACTCCGACTGAGAAAGCAGACCTTCTGGATCTCTATGAAACATCGCTCGTCTACTTTAATAACAAAACCAGGAAAGACCGCTACCGGGAGAACATCGCGAAATACGTCAATCCAAAGCTCAAGCGGGACGGGTATGAAGATCCCCTTATCGAGCGGCAGTTAACGGCTGACACGGAAGACCCAGAGTTCCTCGAACAGCTCGAGGATCCCGGTGACACTCCTTTCGCGGAGCGTATCGATACCGTGCCCTCAACGAGCTTCATCGGCCACGGTATTGACGTTGATCGATTCAATCTCATGCTATTCTTCGGGTATCCACGAAAGACGTTCCAGTACATCCAATCCAGCAGCCGGGTCGGCCGGCAAGCTGACACACCTGGGTTTGTTTTGGACGTCTTCGACCCGATCAAGGAGAGAGACAAACACCGGTTCCGCTACTTCGAGAAGATGCACCAGTATCTGGATCGAACTGTCGAGCCAGTGCCGATCGACCGATGGGCGAAGTTCGGAATCGACCGGACATTTACTGGGATTTTTAATAGCATTCTCCTGCAGCGATACCGGCCAGAGATGTACCGCAAGTATGAGATCACCGAGGATGGCGACACGGAGCGCGCCAACGTCCAGAAAGCATCACACCTGCATAAGCTTATGACAGAAGACCAGTATCCCGAGATCACCGAGGAAACATTCATCGCGGATCTCAAAGCAGCGTATGGGTTAGACCGCGGTGAGGAGGTAAATCGGTATTTCGAGGACCAAGTTGAAGCTCGTGTTAGGGACGTCTGGCGATATTGGAAAAATAAACTCAGCGAAATGCACTACCCAGAATTCCCACAAGGGAGCGAGCCAATGCAGAACCTCCGAGATATCGGTGAACAAGGGGAAATCACACCGCAATACAATAACCAAGAGTTCATCCAGCGGCTCACGGAGGGTGAGCAATAATGACGATGGAGCGCAAGAAGTCGAAATTCCTGTATGACTTTCTCCCGGGGGCGACGTTCAATCACTCTGAAACGAATCTCAGTGGGCTCATCGGATACATCAATCAGGACTATGACGACCGCGGGCAGCCAATCACACCCAATCTTCCTAGCCAGTATATTTTCCGCCGAGTCAAGCGCCACGCCAGCAAATGGGACAACTGGGAACAGATGAATTTCAACGAAACGGCGATCGACATCATCCAACCAGGGAGTGCGAACTTCGAGGTGTTCCCGAGGGTATTCGCTTGTGGGAACTGCGGAACTGCAAATCAGTTCCACTATAACGATATTAAAGATTTTACTGGCGCTGGAAATACTATTAACTGCGAGCGCTGTGGCGACGCCCTCCACGATCATCATCAAATGCGGTTCGCTGCCGTCTGTTCCTGTGGCCAGATTCAGGACATCCTCGTCCCTGATCACTGTGGTGCAGGCATGGAATTCCGAGAGAGTGGCGTCAAGCTCTCAGATTCATACTGGCGCTGTACGAATCCCGGGTGTGACGTCACAGAGGATTTCCACGGGGGAAAATGCCTCAACTCTGCCTGTGATCGGAACGATCTCCGGACACTCCCACATTCGGCGTCGACGACGTTCTATCCCCAGACCCAAACGCTGGTGAACGTTCGGCAGGATCTCGACACACTCCATACCAACGACCGGTTTCAGGTTGAGATCGTGAGCGATTACCTGCTCGATGATTCTGAATTGGGTGAACCCGACCCCGACGCGGTGATGGATCTTGCGATGGATCTGCTCCAACAAGGGGACGCAGAATCAAACGAAGAAGCTCGAAAAATGGCAAAAGAGCGTCTTGAAGTCGATATCACCGAACATCGCGACGAGACAGCCGCCTTCCTACGGGACGTCTTCGACGAACAGGAACAGGTTAAATTGAGCGAGGAGCTCTTTGAGTACCTCTCGATCACGAATGATTCGTACGACGAAGCAGACTATATTTACTCCTACACGTTTGAGGAACTCCAGTCAGGGGCCGTCGACACGCACCTCGAAAGTGATCAGATCGATGGCTACATCACCGAACGAGATCGGCGCAACCTCTCGCAAGTCAGATTGGTGAAGAATTTCCCAATCACTACCGTGACGTATGGATATACACGGTTATCACCGGAGCCCACCGGCGGATTCGGCGGCGATGAAACGCCGGACGATGATGCGGTTCCGCCGGCATTGAATCTGTTCCGCAGTGGTGAGTGGGCTGAGGGACAGATCTTCGCTCGAACAAATGATGCCGAAGCCGTCGTGTTGTCACTCGATAAGACAGCAGTGCGTGAGTGGGTCAGCGAGAACTTCACCGGCGAGTTGGCGATTGATGATCTCGATAGATGGTACCTCTCGCAAGTAACGGATCCTGGTCGGTTCGGAACCATCGATCCAGAGACCAATCCCGTATCGCGTGCGGTGTACACGCTGTTGCATACCTACTCGCATGCAGTCATTGATGCAATTGGGGCACTTTCGGGATACGGACGTGAGAGTTTGGTCGAGCATCTTCTCCCAAGAACACTCTCGACAGTGATCTATAAACGGGCAGATACGGACTACAGTCTCGGATCCATCTTTACCCTCTTTGAAGAGCGATTCCTAGATGTCATGGCTCAGATCGAAGAGGCGGAATTCTGTACCTATGACACCATCTGCCGAACTGATCACAACTGTGCATGCGAAGACTGTCTCTACCTCTCGAACATCACCTGTGCCAATTCGAACAACAATCTAAGCCGGTCCGTATTGTTCGGCGGGCCGTTTGATGACGAAGAAATCAACGGGTTTCTCTAACAGGTTGTAGCGATGCAGTTCCGTCAGTCAAATAGCGGTTTATGAAATCGTGGCTTTGTTAAAATTGTCAGTCGATGATAAGTTCTAGCAGTCATGCTGCATACACAGCGCGTATCAGTCACAAGTGGATTGCTTTCATCTTGCCCCCACCCAGTTGGACTCGCTAAAACCTGTGGGCCTACCCGGAAGTCCCGAGATATTCATTCAGACTCAGATATTTTAATGAATTGAAGTTGATTCTCTGAATTCCAATTTGTTATACTTGGACTTGCATTTTGTATAGCGTACAGGTTGCATACTTAGAATTGAGACTAGATTTTATATCAACCAACATACTATGCCGCACGTGGCTAACTATCCGTCAACAGAGAATCAAATCGAGAACCTAGACGATATCTACCAGACCTGGCTTGAGTCAGCGTCTCCGTGTTCCGAATGCGACCGACATGACGATGATTTGGTAACGGAACCGTTCTTTTCGCTGGCCTTTCCTGGGTCGGTTGACCCGGTCTCCGATGATATCGATGTTATGATGATCGGAGAAGCACCCGGGGGAACCAAGACGGGTAAGGGCAATAAGCTGAACCATAATTATCGCACATGGAAGAATTATACTGAAGTCGCTGATGAGGCAGGTCCGAAGGAGGAAGCTGACCAGAGCGATTTCTCGGTGACGGATATGAGCACATCAGGAATTATCGGAGATTTGAGAGTCTATCTTCAAGCACTTGATGATGAGTTCGCCCGCACCCCCGATCGTGAGAATTGCAACGTATATTACACAAATTACATCAAATGTCAAGACATCTTCGAGGAAGATAGCATCCCTGATGATCCAAGACGTAAGTCTGGAATCGGGGGAGAGTGCTGTGGTGAATTCTTATTGCCCGAAATAGAATTAATCAATCCATCAGCCATCTTGGTTTTCGCCAAGGGGGGAAAACACACTCGACGTGTACTCAAACGACTGGGTGCAAGCAATAATGTGCCGGATAGTGATGATGTCACCGATTATGTTTTTGACGCATCGTCGGATACGGTTGCGACCCCCTTCCGTTCGTACAACAGTAACAATCCGGTATTGGATGGAGTACCTATTCTAACTTCGTACCACTTCAAAGGATTTCGGGGGAATTTGAGGGAGAGGATAAATGAGCGTGGTGTCTCGTTAGACGACCTTTCCGAAGCAACGGGCCTCAAAGCCCCAATCGCACACGGCTTAGCAACGGCGCTATCTGAATTGGTCGAGAGCCACCCCGACCGATCATAATCGGAAATTCTAGACGATATACACCGAGGTCGACATTTATCAAGAGAACTGACCGGCTAGTTAATGATCGGTTGAACCTCTGTATACAGCAACCGATTCCTGTCAGCACCGAATAATTTCAATAGAGCCGAAATTGTGCGTTGTGGACTTCTACCGATTTGCTTCCGACCGTCGGTCCCATCCTGGGTCGGCACACCCAAGAGAGTGATGCAGACACTCCGCACAAATGAGGCCGTTGTCCGGGTCTCCATAGGAGCTGACATCTGCCGCACGAAGGTCAGCGTGGAGGTCATCTCGGAACTCAAGCAGCTCCTCATAATCGTATAGGTCAACTTCTGGACCAGCCTCCCCGACGTACACATAGCCGGCCTGTGTGGCTTCCTCATCGGAAAGCCGCTCGTTGAGTGCCTCTAAGTAGAGAAGCAACTGGTAGCTTTCTGTAACGTCTTTTCTCTCTTTGGTGTTCTTGTAATCTAGGACCACCAACTCACCAGCCGGATTCCGATATATCCCGTCAATGTACCCCTTCACGACACCGCCAATATCCTCAAGATACTCCTCAAGAATGAACGGCCACTCTGCTGCATGTTGTGTCCACCCGGGCACAGAAGTAGTGAAGAATCGGTCGACACCGTCTTTTGCACGGGCTCGCTCGCGATCCGAGAGCCCCCGGCGGGTTCCGATTCTGTCAACGGCGCCGGTCCACTCGTCTTTCGCGGTATAGTTATGCCAGTATGCCTCTTCAGCGACGTCGTGGAACAGTGTCCCAACCGCTGCATAATCGATCTGTGGATCCGCTGATTTGGTGTCACCTGAGATATCTACTAGCCCTGAATCATCGAACGCATACACAACATGGTCAAGATAATGCCGGCGAGGACAGGATTTGAACGTCTCGAGCGAGGAGTGGCTGTGTTCACGGGCGATTTTCTGATCCATATCGACACTGCCTGGGTTCGCTCGAAGGTCGAACTCTGTCGGATCCACTGGATCAAGTTCGCCAGCACGGAGCTGCCCGGCAAAATCCAGTAGCTGGGATTCTGCTTCTCCGGGGTCGACTACGTTCCCCCAATATGTGATATTCTCTTTCGTCTCAATAGTGCGGTCGTTGACGACGTCTGTTAGGTCGATTGCGGACTGTGGGTGCTCGTCTTTGAGTTGTTCGAAACTGCTCGTCAGCGCACTCCAGAGGTTCATCTTTGCGCCGCTAACGCTCCATTTGATCCCGTTTCCGAGGTACTGATCGATCTCACCAGCCGCCACCTGATTGTCATCAGGTTCACCACTGTTTCCGTAGAAGAACAGGTGATCTTTCGCTCGGGTGATCGCCACGTGAAGCGTCCGCCACTCTTCATGGAGGTCCGCGAGATCTGCAGTCAGCCAGTCTTCATCATCGCCGTCCATCTTCTTTTGAAGGACATCGTAACAGAAGTTTATTTCAGCGTGATTCCCCGGGACGCTCGGCCACTCATCATCCGAGAGGTAGGGAATCAACACAACCTCGAAATCTAGTCCCTTGGCCCCGTGGACCGTCATCAGATTTACTTTGTTATCGACTTTATCGGCTGATTCGATACGGCCCTCAATCGTCTCACGAGAAATCGTCTCCTGTAGATCGAGGTGGTCAACGAAGTCACTCGTCAGCATCGACTGAATCCCCTTGTCGTCGTAGCCTTCGATTTTGTTCTCAAGTTGGGCTAGATCTTGCCGCTCGTCTTCCGTGAGATACCACTGGATCTTGGTTCGGTCCAGGAACTTCTCATAAAACCCACTCAGCGAACTGGTTTTCCGAACATCCTGAAGATAGGCGATATCTGAAATGGCCCGCTGTACTCGCTCTGACGCATCAAAATCGCTCGGATCAGCATCGGCGAGTGAGTCATAGAGCCCATCACCCTCCCGACCCAGCACCCGGAGATCGGACTCTGGCAGGCCATAGAGATGTAGCAGCACTCGATAGAGATTCGTGTCGTCGTGGTGGTCAACTAAGAGTCGGAAGTAGGAGAGGACAGTCTCCACACCAGGGGACTGGTCACTATCTGAATTTATGGAGACCGAAAATGGGATACTCTCAGCGTCAAGCTGTTCGGCGACAGCTCGAGCATGGCTGTTCTTCCGGACAATAACTGCGATTTCATCTTTCTCGTACTGGTCGATCTCATCGAACCGCCCTTGTAATAAGTGCGAGACGGTTGATGCGACTTGTTCAGCTTGAGCCTCCCGATCAGGATAGCCATCAACCTTCACAACTTCATTCTCGCCTCGCCCACGATGGGCCGTCAGTTCGTCAGTATGTCCGAGATTCGCTGTGAAGTCGAGAATACCTTGACACGAGCGGAAATTGAGATTCAGATCTATCGACGTGATGTCTGGGAAAATATCGGTTAGGTCTTCTAGATTCTCCGGGCTCGTCCCTCGCCACTCATAGATTGCCTGATCAGTGTCTCCGATCACGAGCACATCCGAATCTTGCCCAAGGGCGTCAACGACTTCGAGCTCTGCGTGGTGGGTGTCCTGAAACTCATCACAGTAAACGTAGTCCCATTCTGCTCGGATCTCATCACCAACGGTATCGTCGTTGAGGAGCTCTGCAGCGCTCTGGATCAGCCCGTCATAATCGAGAGCGTTCCGCTCTTCGAGGGACTGTTCATAGATGCGGTAGGCTTCAGTGAAGTCGTGGGCCTTCCGATACAGATCAACGTATTCCTGGAGTCGAATGAACGGGTTCTGATCGATTGCTTGGAACCATTTCGAATTCGAACGACCAGTAAATAGTGACGCGGCGATCGTTGCGTTTGATCCATACAGATTGTTTCGGCTGAGATGTTCCTGAATATATTCGACTGTTTCCTCAAACTCACCGAGATAGTTTGCAATCTCGGTCAGAAATTCGGATTCTCCATCAAATTCATCTATAATTGCCCGGAGCTCTTTGCGTAGGTCGATCAGCCATTGGTTGATCCGGGTCTCTGACTTGCCACCATCAGCAAACAGTGCATCTAGATCCCAGAGTTTCTCACTAGTGTGTTGGATCTCTTGGACAGCCCGGTGTGCTCGCATTACGTCAGACTGTGTGGGAAGTACCGATTCGACATCGTCAGGAGAGTGGCCCGATCGTTTGATATCGCCGATAAAATCGAGTGTATCCTCGAGGATGTCGTCTCGAGTTCCGTCACTTCCTGGCGTCATCGGTTCGATAAGGTCGAAGTCGATCTTTTGCACTATCTCCTGTGTGAGCGTCGCACTTGTGCTCTCAGTAATCAGCTCGAAATCCGGCGGGTGGTCTGTGTAGTATGCGTACTCCTTGAGAAGCTGATGACAAAACGAGTGATAGGTGTATGAAGAGATATTGTATCCAAGTGTTGAGTCCAGCTCTTCAGCCACTCGTGTTTCGACGTTCGTTGCCGCCTTGTTCGCAAACGTCAGTGCGAGGATCCGTTCTGGGTTCGCCCCTTGCTCTTTGATCTGGCGTTCGATCTTCCAGACCATGGTGGAGGTTTTACCGGTCCCAGCCCCGGCATTTACGCGGATTTGGGCTTCGTCTGATTCGATAACCGCTGGCTGATTCCCCTTTGGATCGGTGTCATCTGTCTCCGACTTTGGCTCCGACATTAGAACTCGACCTCCCAATTGAAGCGTCGTTTACACATGTCTTTGTATTCACAGTATCGACAGGTTGATTCGAGTAGGCCAGGCTTCCATGCCTCCGGGATCGTCGTATCCGCTTTGGTAATGTCACTCACAATCGTTTCCAGTAATTCGTGATTTGACTCACTGTATTCAGAATGCCATTCCGTGAGATCTCGCAGCTCTGGCTCAACAGCGACGCCATCAATGCCACTACCGTCAGTCGTCGTCACTGACTCATGAAGCCCAACAACGACATATCTCACATCAGTAGTATCCACGTCTTGGTCCTCACTCACCCCCCTAATCGCCAACTCGGCCCGAAGGATCGATGAAATATACCCACCGCTATACTCCTCTTGAGTAAGGTATTGGTGTGCTTTGTTCTCTTGTGGGTGAGAGAACGTGATGCCACGAAGCGTTGGAACATAGTCATAGACAACGTAATAACCGTCAGTCTGCTTACTAAGCAAGTCAAGCTCCGTTTTTATTGTTCTCCCGCCCACCTGAGTCGCAGCCGCTGTGCTATGTTTGACGACCGATGACAGATGATCGTCCCAATAGTTCTCCAGATATGTCTGCAAAGCTTGCTTCGTGACTGATTTATCGAACTCTTCTTGCCGGTCAGACAAATAGAGCCCGTCGTCAGTAAACCGGCCCCAGAATCGGTCGACAAAGCTCATCGCTGTCTGTGCCGCCGCCTCACCACCCTCCTCATCCGCGCTAAATGCGGTCAGTAACGCTGTTCGCAGAAGCTTTCGACGCTGGTCAAAACTTTGTGAATTCTCTTCGGGTTGGATCTCGAGCGCATGTGTATACTCCCACTTCTGTGGACATGCAAGGTATGTCTCAATCTGGTCGAATTCCAGCATTTCAGCACTCATTGGTCACCAACCTCCCCACGGGCCATCTCTATCTGGCGGTAAACCGCATCAGAAAACCGCGGATCGATCTCAGCTGATTCGATAAGGCTTTGTATTGCGCCGAAGAGCTGCTCTGCATCCTCAATAGCAACATCTTGATCGCCAGTAGATGCAGCAGCACGGACGGCTTCGAGTTGCTCCCATGGCTGTTCGAGGATCACTCGCGACACGTTTCCACTCGTGTAGACGTCGCGTTCATATTCATCCTCGCCAATCTGCGGGATCTGTAGGGTGTCGGTGATCTGTCGGAGATACCGAGAGGGCTGGTACGTACGGTCAAGGGTATCGCTGTCCGCTTCATAGGTGCAGAAATAGAGGTGATCCTGTGCAGATCGTGCCCCGATTGCAAGTTTCCGTCTGTCCAATTGCCGGTAGTATTCATTGAGTGGCGACACCGCTTCCATCTCTGCTGGGCGGAACGTGTCAGTAACCGTTTCAGAAGAGACATCCGTCACATTCGGGAAGCCAGTCATCTTTCGCAGCCATGCGGTCGGGAACAGTGGGGTCAGTGCGAGTTCCGCCGGGTACTCTCCTTCAACGACGTTGAGGAGGAAGACGGCCTTCCGCTGGTCGTTTTTCAATACGTTGACTGTATCCACTAACACGCCTCCCTCTTTGACATCCAGATCATCCGAGTGACTCGATGTCTGGTAATCTGTCACCGTCCGTTCAAGAATAGAATTGAACCGGGGCCAAGTCGCATCCAGATAATCAGCGTCATCGACGAACTCGGCCACCTCGAGTAGCATCTCCACATGTGAAAACTGATTTTTCGCCTTCGCCTCTCCTTCCGTCTTCGCGATTCGTTCCTTGAGTTGGGTAAGCCGGATCCACGCTTCGAGTTGCCCCACTAAGGTCTGGTTGGAGCGGACGTCTTCGACGATCGCATCCAGTGTATCGGGTTCGACGTCGAGTCGAGTCGTCAGCAGCGTCTGTCCCGCGTCCGACTGCTCATGGATGTATGTCGCAAGCCCGTGCAGCTCTCGAACAGAGGGGTCCTGATCAAGTCCGAGCACTGTCGCGGATGCAACAGGGATCCCTGAATGTTGCAGTGCATGGCGGGCTTCTGGTATCGGTGCATTTGCATCCTTTAGCAGGACGCCGATTTCGTCGTACCGGAGATCATGCTCCTGCCGGAGATACTCGATTTCATTTGCGACCGTCTGGAGCTGTTCTTCAAACGTTAGCTCCTGAATCAAATACGTATCCTCAGTGAGAGACTCCTCGTCGGTAACTATCTCTTTTCCAGTTGCAAGGTGTTCCGCGATTTTTGAATGTGCCTTGTTCAGATCCCTCTCTGTAGCTAGCAGTTCTGTGGGACTCTCGAGACACCTACTCTCAGCTGTGCTTTCACCGGGTTCGCTCCACACGCGCTCGATACTCGAATCTGCTTCTGCGAGACACACGAGCTCTGCAGATTCAGCTAGGTAGCTCAAGTAGGTACGCTCAATCGAATTGAATTCCTCGAATTCAGCAACAATGATGGCATCATACTCGCGTTGCGCCTCTGCCAAGACATCTGGATCCTCAATCGTCTCCAACGCGTTCTGGAGTACCCTCGCTCGCTCGGTTTGCCCACGCTCGTCGAGCCGATCATGGAAGCGTTCGTTGATAGACGCTAACTCGGTCAGGAAATCATCGTATTCCCCCGTTCCATCAATGTCGAAACCACCTTGCCAGGTGGCATCCATTAGGATTTGCCCCACATCTCGACCGAAAGAATCCAACTCGGATGGTCCCTCGAAATACTCATGATCCCAGTCGTGCTGGTCGATGACCAGCGCGAGAAACTCGATACGCTCTTCATATGAGATAATGTCCAGCGATGTCTCACGGGCGAGCAAGTTTCGAGCATGAAACGCGACCGACTGGACATTTGGGACACCGATCAGATCCAACTCATCTCCGAGTGACTGGGTGAGATCTGCGATACCAGTCGGAAGCCGTTTGAGGACGAGAATATCCTTCGTATCATAGTCCTCCTGCAATCGCTCATACAGGTCAACGAGATACGGCACAAGCGACCCGCCTTGAAACGGAATTTCATGAATCGTCCCAGACAGACCCCTCCTACTCATCGATGCCTCTTCTGCTACGGAGCCTGCTGTTAGTTTTCTCTCGCATCTGACTTGTATATCCGGAATCATCTGAACTCATAAAACTATCTCTGTTGCGATCCACTCTTCCGAATCGGGATGAGAGTATTCCAGTCAAGTGAACAAGCACTGATCTATCAGCGTTCGATTGTGTTTCATCGACTCTATTGAAGTCGTAGACATCAAGCTTAATTTATCCCAAAAGGTAGAGATTTCTGTGGAATTCCCGGTTTGTTGGTTAAAATAGATATTCTCCGGCGACACCAGATCCCATCACACATCAAGCACACCAGCGACTGTGCCACCAGCCACGACTACGCCCGCGACGACTACGATACCGTAGATTAGACCTCAGCTAACGCAAACGGATACACTAGCCCACTCCCGGCGTCACGAAGCACAAACGCCGATTCAGTAAATGCCCAGCGAGAGTCGACAAGATCGTTGACAACCAACACTGGACCGCCCTGAACGCCATCTGTATCCGTCATCGTGTCTTCGACGTTCCACCGCTTCTGATACGAGTTGGCAAACTCCTCGCGGGGTTGTACCGTACCAGTTTGCTCCAGTGCTTCAACATACGGAAGATCGAGGCTCGCTGCGATTTGCTCAGCAAGCGCTGCGACCCGACCAGTATCGTCCCACAGCGGAATCGACGTCACCCACGCCGGCGCAGGCGACGGCCCCCACTCGTCGAACAGGTCGACAGCAGCCGAGACAAGCTCCGTACTGTACTGACCAGTATCTCGTTGCTCACGGACACGTGCTCCCCAACCAGGGTCATCCAGAGCCGCCAACACACGGCCATCCTCCATGTTGCGGTCATCATCGATCACAGAGCGACCGCCCTCCTGTTTCGGCAAGTAGTATCGCGATGAAATCTCACTGGTCGAGATACCTTTGTAGTGGTCAACTGCCACCTCGATCAGTTCCTGCTTCTCGACAGTTGGTGGAACAAATTCACCAACACAGTTGGCGCAGTGCCCGCAGTCCTCCTCAAGTGATCCGTCTAACTCATCGTCGATGAACCGCGTCAGGCACGCATCGGTCGCCGCAAACGATTGGATTCGCTCCAACTCGTCCCATCGATGCTGCGTGACTGACTCAATGCGCTCGTGGTCGTACGACCAGTCTTTGGTTGTCCGCTCGTACCCGTTCTCTCCTTTGTAGATGGCATTCTCGACTCGTAAGATGTTGAGACAGGTATCTGCAGCACCCCAGCCAACGTTGACGTGTTTGAGGAGTTCGTATTTGTGGAGTTGTGTGTCGCTGGCCTCGATTGTCTCAAGCACCGCTTGGAAGGCCTCCGGTTCGGGGAAGGCCTGCTCGATAAAGTACTCAGCCACCTCATCGTCACTCTCGCCGCTCAGCATGATTGCCTCCGCTTCATCGAGCGCACGCCCAGCCCGGCCAATCTCCTGATAGTATCGGATGAGATTTGGTGGCCGTTGGAAGTGGATCACCCACCCCAAATCGGGCTTGTTGAATCCCATCCCGAGTGCATTCGTGGCGACGAGCCCGTCGACGTCGTTTGCCATCAGCTGGGATTCAAGCTCTCGCCGACGATCGCCTTCGAGGCGACCATAGTATGGCTCCACATCGTGACCGAATTTCTGGAGCCACTCAGCCACGAGCTCGACTTCATCAGTCGTCAGGCAGTAGATGATGCCCGAGCCATCGAAGGAACTAAGATTTTCAGCAAGCCACGCGAGGCGCTCAGCCTTTGAATCCATCTCGATGGTCTGGATCCGGAGTGAGTCGCGAACCAACTCCCCTCGAATCGCATCAAGGTCCGGCACCTGTGTCGTGATGTCATCCACAACGCGGTCGTTAGCGGTGGCCGTCGTTGCCGCCACCGGAATATGTGCCGGCAGTTCGTTGAGAATGCGGCGGATCCGACGGTAGTCAGGCCGGAAATCATGGCCCCAATCGGAAATACAGTGGGCCTCGTCGACGACAAGCAGGCCGAACTCCTCGTCCATCTCTAAGAGAATCTCCTCTTGGAACTGCGAATTTGCGAGTCGCTCTGGTGAGATGAGGAGGACGTCACACTCCCCTTCGACGACCGCGGTCTTTGCCTCGTCCCAGTCGTCGGTGTTGTTGGAGTTGATTGTCCACGCAGAGAGACCCAGCTGATTCTCCGCGTCTTGGACTTGGTTGTGCATCAGCGACAACAGCGGGCTCACGATGAGTGTTGGACCAGCACCCTGCTCTCGACGGAGTTTGGTCGCTGTGAAGTAGACCGTACTCTTGCCCCATCCCGTCCGCTGGACTAACAACAGCCGATCGTTGTCATTGACGAGCCGGTCAATCGCCTCCCACTGTTGTGGACGAAACTCCGCGTCAGGACCGATACTTCGTTCCAGCAGTTCCTGTGCCCGGGCCTTCGGTACCTGATCCGTGTCGTCTGACTGTGCTTGCTGAGCGGTTGGCTCGTCACCTGAGTGCCTAGTAGAATCAGTTGCCGGTGTTTCAATATCCGTATGGTTCGTAGACTCGCCGTATTGTTCCGAGTCCTCTACAGTCTCGTCATCAGGGTCGGTAGTCTGGGTCTCGCCAGTCTCTTCAGTCGCAAGATCTTGTCCCTGAATCGCCGTTTCATCCGACTCAGTCCAGTCTTCGACAGCCGCACGGAGGGATGGCGCCACGCGATCACCAACATACTGGGCCGCAGTAAGCGCGTCAACAGATGCGTCGGTAACATCAGATGGCGTCTCGAAGCCCTCCTCACTCAGCATGTGGTAGTACCTGATCGAGTAGCCACCGTCTTGAAGCGCTTCAGCAAGGCGCGATGGTGTAAACCACTCAATGAGCGATCCGACGGCTTCCTCTGGTGGCACCCCGATAGGTGCTAAGTCACCATACGCTGACGCGACTTCACTACGGGGCACATCCAGCCCATCTGCGAGGTTTGCGAGTAGCGTTCCCTCGCTCTCACACGCTTCATTAGCTACCGCCCAAATACAACGGCAGGTTCGTTCTCCAAGCTCCGTCGAGCGTGTCAGGGTAAGGAGCGACGCTGCGACGATCTCGTCGACACGCTCATAGCCAGCCTCGGAAAGTGCTGTAGCACGCGTGGAACCGACGCCAGGAAGGTCCGACAGCTCTGTTGGGTGGTCTGTCGAGTCGTCAGCATCGACTGTTTCAGCGGGCTCATCAAGCATCGCTGAACGGAACTCGTAGGAGTGCTGGTATCCAAGAGCGGGCCACGAGTGATCCGAGTCACTCTTGCTACTCACGTGGTGGATGACCTGACTTAGTGTGCCCTCGAACCCGCAGCCAGAAACTGGACACGAAACTAAGCCTGCCATCAGTATCTCTACTGTCTGATGTGAGTAAATCGGCTTATGTCTTGTTGTACAAAGAAAAAATATCACTATTCAGATTATCCCGCATAGGTCCCAGAGGGTCAATTGATCAAGGAAGGGGTTCCAGATTTGTCACCGGGACACCACCGCGTCGCAGACAGTGTGCCGTTGGATGGGGGAATGGACGTCCATCAAGCCGGACGGTACCCTTCGCCGTCAGTTGAGACCGAGCGCAGCCGTGAGTGCCGCCTTCGCTCCCTCGTGAATGTTCGTGCCGTGGCCAACGAGGATGTGATCGGTGTCCCACTCAGCGAGCTCCTGTGGCAATTCCTCAACTGCGGGGTGAATTCCGAGTGCGTCGCCGTCATCTCGGAATGACGGGAGCGTTCCGAGCGTCTCAGGGACGAGTAGTGTCTTGCGTTCGGCATTCCACAAGACGGCCTCTTCCCAGTCGTCGTCCATCCGGAGTTGGTGAACCGCATACGCCGTTCCAGAGATCACTGATCCAGTAGCTTCCGCGTCGACGATACGAACGCGCTCGTCTCCTCCCTACTCGCTCCCTTCGGTCGCTCCTTGAGGAAGGGGACTCCGCGCTACCGCTTCAGTTGACTCCGCAGAAGGCGTCGGGATCGGATCCTTCTGTGCTCGGTTCAGAACCGCTACCGAGAGCATTCGGAGATGGAATCTGGCAGAGAGCGAGAAGATCGAGATCACTAGGTGGATCGATCCAATTCATCGACGACGAAGAGCGAGATAAACGCGCCTTCAGAGATCGTTATCCCCGTTCCGTCATCTGATTCAACAGAGCAGGATACACCAATGACCCTTCAGCGCTGGTCGGGGAAGTCCAAAACATGGAAAACCCAATATAATATCAGTCTGTGAAGGCCACTATGCGTGCTTTTCGATTCGACCAGCACCCAGACGGACCACAGACGCTGGAATTAGATCGTGAAGCAGTCGAGACGGAATGGCAGTTAGAGTCCTGGCTTCACGCGAATCCCGAAGTCATCTTGAACGAACCACTGTTGATTTTCGGGCGGCAGTACGGATTGGCCACCGGCATTCCTGACCTGCTCGCGCTCGACCAGTGGGGCAACGTCGTTGTCGTTGAACTCAAGAAAGGACAGAGCGGATCTGGAAGCGCCAGCGAGGAAACAATCCTTAGCCAGCCACAGAACTACGCACAGTCCCTCAGCGGCTACGATTACGATGATCTGGAAGAGATCTACCTCGAGTACAAGAGGAACCTTTGTGACGACGAGTGGGATATCGGCGACACAGCGGTCGTGGAAGAGTCGCTCAAAGAGGCTCACGAAACAGCCTTCGGTGGCGGCGTCGACGAGTTCAATACCCACCAGCGGATGGTAATCCTCGCTGAAGAGATTACCTCACGCACCGAGAACAATGCCAAGTACCTTCTTGAACAAGGACTGGCCGTCCAGTGTGTTGCCGTACAGTGGTTCCAGTTCCCCGACAATACAGCGATGAATCAATCGTTGTTGGTGTCTTCAACGGTCGTGGACTATCCACTGTCACGGGTCCAACCAGAAGACAGTAAGGTCGACTACTCCACCGTCATTCGGCAAGTCCGGGACCGCATGTATGATGAAATTGGGGAGACGACCCACCATTCGAGTCCAGCAGACATCAGTGGGCCGGCATCTCGCAGACTGGGATTTGACTCGAAACATCCTGACCATCCAGACATGGTCCTGTATCGATTTAAACCACACATGGTAGAGCGAGGGAAGGCAGTCGTGAGTATCGGTCTCTTTGGATCGGATGAACAAGAAAAAGACAGAGTTCGTGACGTTATTGCGGAAAATGCCGACGAGTTAGAAGGGTTCCAAACGAGCGACGAGCACCGCCCGAACAGCGATTTGGTGTACATAGAGTTCGAGCAACTGGACCGCGAACCTGACGAGGAATTCGTCGACACAGTTGTAGAGTCGATGACGGAACTTGTCAGGCACTACCACCCAAAACTTATCGAAGAATTGGACCCAGAGTGATGGGCTGGTGATGGTGTAGATTGGAACCGATACATAGTCTGTATCTCGCACGGAGCTTTTGTCATTTGAGAAGAATTTCGACAGAGTCGTCGATATGGATATCCTGCTCACTGGAACTCCCCCACCCACCACACCCCGAGTGCTTTACCCGTTGAGAAGAGTCCTCAACTATGAGCTCAATCGGGAGTCACGGTCGACTCCTCATTATCGTGGGGATCGTCCTCCTCGCGGGCTGTTCAGGGACGGTTCCTGGCGATCCGTCCGCGAGCACCCCAGACACCGGAAACGAGTCGACACCGACAGCGAACGGAACTGTCGAAGTCCATTACATCAACGTCGGCCAGTCAGTGAGTACACTCATCGTTGGTTCCGACGGCGACACCATGCTCGTCGATACTGGGCACTACAACGATGACGGCGAACACGTCCTCGAGTATCTCCAAGCACAAGACATCACACGAATCGATCACCTCGTTACCTCACACAACGACGCGGATCACATCGGCGGCAACGCGGCAATCATCGAGTACTACGAAACAGAAGCCAACGGGATCGGCGCGGTGTACGACCCCGGTATCGCGTCAAGCACACAAACTTACGCCGAGTATCTCGACGCGATCGAAGCACACGACGTGACACTGTACGAAACGCGCGAAGGCGACACGATCGACTTTGGCGATGTCGACATCGATGTCCTCGGCCCACCGGATCCGTACCTCGAAAACGAAGATCACAACGAAAATAGCATTGTCCTCAAACTCACCCACGGCGAAACGAGCGTCCTGCTCTCAGGTGATGCCGAAGACGACCAGGAAGCATACCTTGTCGACGAATACGGGTCAGAGCTGGAGTCGACAATTCTGAAAGCCGGCCACCACGGCTCTGCGAGCTCGTCAAGTGGAGCGTTTCTTGATGCGGTCGATCCGCAAGCAGTCGTAATCTCGAGCGCGTATGATTCCCAATACGGACATCCCCACGAGGAGGTCCTCAAACGACTCGCTGAGCGATCACTCCCAGCGTATTGGACCGCAACACACGGCAACATCATCTTGACCAGTGACGGACAGAACGTTACCGTCCAAACCCAGCGGGATGCCCCGACTGATCCGAGTACGCTCCGTGAGGGCGATCCGATCGACGTTGGAGCGCCTGATGCTGTTAGTGACCGGGCCCGCATTGAGAGCGATGGGACAACCAGTATCGACACCGGCAGCAACGACACTCCCGACGAGACGGACAGCGAGACTGATGAGACGACGGCTGAGGCTGGCCTGACAGTCGCCGAAATCCACGCGGACGCGGCTGGTGATGACCGAGACAATCTCAATGATGAATACGTCGTCTTTGAGAACACCGGTAACGAGACGCTGGATCTGTCTGGCTGGACGATCGAAGACGAAGCAGGCCAGAGGTACACTGTTCCCGAGGGGTTCGAGCTTGCTCCCGGCCAAACAGTGACACTACACACAGGAAGTGGAACAAGTACAACTACTGAGTTGTACTGGGGTTCTGGGTCGCCGATTTGGAACAACGACGGGGATACCGTGATCGTCAGTACTCCTAACGGGGAGCGTGTCCTAGAGGAGACATATTCATGACTGATCTAGTTGATCTGGACAACGGCGAATACACAGCCGTGGTGGACTCGATCGAAGATGGGTTCGCTACCGTGTTTTTCGAACGAGACGGCGAGGAGGTAGAGAATGCTGTCCTGGAAGCTGATCGACTCCCTGAGGACGGGCACCACGCCGATGCGATCCTCACAGTCACCGTCGTCGACGGCGACTTGGAGACAGTACAGTACGAACCCGAGCAGACCACGAAGCGAAAAGACGCAGCCCAGAATCGGTTTGATCAGCTCTCGAAACGGCCGCCGTCGGAAGACGATTCGTAGATCACTCAGTTGATGTCCCCAGGCGGTTCCCCGGTTTCTTAGTCGATCGCTGGCCGACGTACTCCTCGATGAGCACGAGTACAGTAACGATCATGCCGGTCGCAAACCCTGTTCCATGAGCGATTACGCTGACAAATCGCCCCGTTTCATCCAGTTGGACTTGGAATAGCTGCGAAAGGAGTACGACGACTACTACAGAGCCAACTGCGATAGACAGGAGTCCGTCACGCTGTGACCAGGCCCATGCCCGCCACGTCGGAATCTTCGGTCGGGTGCTGACAATCCCGATTCCGATCGCGAAGGCAACAATCGCACAAAGGACGACAGCCACAGACGGAGACAACACAGTAGACGTGAATGCGAGCGCTGAGAGCGCTCCGAGAACAATTGTTCCAGTCGTCGCGACGCCGGCATCGTAGCCATACTTGGCGGTCGCTGTGCGTGCCAGTGAGACGTATAGCAGTCCACCGAACGCACTCACGACTCCAGAAAATCCGCGTGCCGTCGTCGCGTCCGCAACGAGATTCCACTGGACCTTTAGCAGCCAGTAATCCACGAGCTTTGTCATCGGCGGTGCGAGCACAAGACACCCGACTACAGCGAACCAGAACGGACGTCGACGCGTCCATGTCATAGAGAGTGCGTACGCTGATGCCATCACGATCGCGTACCACGTGACGCTGGACGCTAGATGCGAAACGCTATCGTGGAGGATTGCCGCGGTCCACGCCGAGACAACAGTGGGCTCGCCGTACGTGAACAGGAACTGCGAGCGGAGTGCTTCGGGGAGAAGGAAATGAACAGCGACGAGGACCCCAACTACCCCAGAGAGAATGGCAATCTCCATCGCGTCGGTTGAGGTTCGGGCTCCCTGTCGTCGAGACATTCACGCTGGGTTGACTAGGAGCAAATAAAAAGGGACAGATCGGTCCACTCGTGGGGGGCCAAATATTCGGAAGTTGGATAGCGGTCGAGCATACTCTTAACCAACAAGATTGAGGATAAAAGCGCATGTTGGTTAATCGTGCTGGTGGTCTACTCCACCGGAAACCTGGTGCGTTTGGCCCGCAAAGCCGCCAAAAGCTTAGGTTCAAGCCGGGTGATATTCATTTGGAAGGAACTGTCACACGCTCCTTCCACCCCTTCGCATGAACGCTGACGAATCGCCCCTCGGTCGGTGCCCGAAATGTGGTGAGGACATATCCGAAGCATGGATTCTCGTTGAGTACGAGAAGGACGACGGCACAGAGGGCGTGTGGACCGAGTGTCCGGCTTGTGAGGACGTTGTAGCCCCGGAGTAGAGAGACAGCAGAGTAATGTGTGATTCGCCGCGTATGCGGTGTACGGTCTACAAATGGATATTTCAGATCAACTTCAGTGTCTGTTCTCAGGGAAAGTCGAAGAGCGTAACGGGTCATATATGATTGAGATACCGGAACAAGAGCTCCGCCTGGGGAACCTAGAGGCGGACGAAACGTACCGTGTCGCTGTGTTGCCGTCATCCACGACCAGCGAGCCCACCACTACTGACACCAATCCACAGCCCCAGCAAGCGTCACAGACGCCCCCCGTCGAGGAAGGAGAGCAACGCACCGTCGAAATCGAAGATATTGGCGATCAAGGCGATGGAATCACCCGTGTTGAGCGCGGGTTCGTCGTCATTGTTCCCGACACCAAACAGAGCGAGCGTGTCACTATCGAGATCACTGATGTCCGCGAGAATGTCGCCTTCGCGGAAGTTGTCGATCGCGTCAGTTACTACGAGTAGTTTGAACCGTTCAATCTCTTTGTCTGTGGGCGGGATCGCGTGAGCGATACAGGAGATTCACTTATGCTGGTCCGTGGGATTTGAGCTTGCTCTCGACGAAATAGGACACTTCACAGAGGAAGTAGAATGAGTACAACTATTGAGTTGTACTGAACTTCTGTTGCTCCGTTTTAATACAATAACGAGGATACCGTGATCGTCACCAATGCTAACAGTGAGCGTATCTTAGTTGGTGCTAGACCTCGGCCAGTCGGATGTAATGCCGACCAGCTCGGCACTCATTCGCCAGAGTCGCCGTCGCACCGTTTGGTTCGTTGCCTCGGGTGCAGGATCTGTGGGACCATCGCTGCCGATATATTGGCCACTCATAGAGCCGTACGTCGGCTCCACCAGAAGCGATTGGAGACGTTCGGCGGCCGCCTGCTTTGAGGTAGCGACACCCGGAACCAGCCCTGCGATCCGAACCAGCAGCCGCGTTCGGAGCGACGCCTCACGGAACAGGTCCGTCGACGGAACGAATCCCGGATGAACGCAGTTGACCGTGACTGCGGCGTCGTCCGGGAGCCGGGCATCAAGTTCGACCGTGAACGCGATGTTCGCCAGCTTCGAGCGGGCGTACGCGTCGAGTGAGTCGTACTCGTCCGTCAGCTGCAGGTCGTCCAGATCGAGCGTCGCCCGCCGATGGATGTCCGAGGCGGTGACAACAACACGCGGATCGGGTGCGTCACGGAGATGGTCGAGCAATTCGTATGTCAGGAGGTAGGGGGCCAAGTGGTTCACCGCGAGCGTGATCTCGATTCCGTCTGGACTCTCACGACGTGACCCAGCCGAGAGTCCGGCGTTGTGAGCGAGGACGTCGATCTGGTCATACTCGTGTTTTACGGTTGCTGCGAGGGACCGGACGGTGGATTGGGAGGCGAGGTCAGCCTGATGGAATGCGATTGTTCCGGCAAGGTCTTCGGACTGTTCTGTGAGGGTGGCTCCCTTCGACTCGTCGCGGCCGACGACTGCGACAGTCGCACCTCGTTTTGCGAGGTCAACCGCTGCCACCCGCCCGAATCCGCTTGTTCCGCCGGTGAGGAGGATCGTGCGGTCGGAGAGGTCGTCGGTCATTCCCCGTTTCGACGTCGACGGTCCAAAAGCGCGAGGAGCACATACACGGCACCGATCACGCGGACGCCGTCGGTGAGGTGTTCGTTCCACTCCAGCGACTCCGGGTCTTCGTACACGAGCGGCCCCGCCATTTTCTCGTACAGTCGCGGGACGAAAAGCAAGACGGCACCAACGATTCCGGTGACATTCATCAGCCACGCGTAGAGGCGACCGTCACGAAGCGCCGCGAGCGTAATGACAACTCCTTCCACCCGAATCAGGAGACCAAACCACGAATGTACGGTGTTTTCGTCAGGGTTCTCGACCGCAATCGCCTCGAATACCTCCACGGTCCGGTCCGGAGCGAGCGTCGTGAGAACGCCGAGCGCACCGAGGAACTGCCGTAGCATACGTATTCATTCGGTCTGGGGTAGGTTAAGATTCGGTGTCGGCGGGATAGATCTCTCACATTATTATAGCGGTCGGTGAATGATCTTAACCAACAGAATTGGGGACTAAGGGTGTGTTGGTTAATTCAGATATCGTTGTCCCCTGAGCTACTACTCTACTGTGTTCGATACTGACTAAGAAGTCATCATTAGAACAGCACTTCGAAAATCAGTAGTATTTCAAAACTTGAATACGTAAGACAGGGTATGTATGACCTCACAGGCTTTCAGCGGGATTTGTTGTACGTAATCGCCGGTCTGGATGACCCCCACGGGCTCGCGATCAAAGATGAACTCGAAGACTACTACGAAAAAGAGATCCACCACGGCCGCCTCTATCCGAATCTCGATACGCTCGTTGAGAAGGGACTTGTCGAGAAAAGTCAGCGAGATCGACGAACTAACGAGTATACCACCACTCGTCGAGGCACCAGAGAAATCGAGGCGCGAGCTGAATGGGAAGCCGAGTATATCGACCACGACAACTGATCGGAGCGTAGCGATGAACGACAACACAAATTCGTTACCCAAAGAGCGTACAGCACGACAGCCATTCACAGGCCTAGATGCGAAAAATTCTCCACTAGAATTACTTGTAGATTTAGACGAAACGTTTTCTGAGCATTAGCAGTCAGATTCATTCTCAGAGATTAGCTGTTCTCTCTAAGTAGACATTCTCTCCAGTTTACGGTTTGGTGATGTGTTCTGATTTCATCGTATGTATTCAGACCCCGACCGTTACTACTTACAATGTGAAGCGAGAGAGGTAACCAACTCAACACATCACATGTCTGAATACGCATCTGTCTCTGATCGTCTCACCAACTTCTGTTGCGAAGAACACGAAGAGCTACTCGACGGGTTAAACAACAAGACAGCATGGAGCAAGGAAGCGGACCTTGGCTATGGGAATCAGGTGGTCTCCGCCGCTCATGATGATCGAACAGTCTTGGAGCTCGTCCAGAACGCGCGGGATGCGATCATAGAGGGAGACGGGAATGGAAGTGTCTCGGTAATTGTCGGCCCCGATTCGCTGATGGTCGCCAACACGGGGAGTCCCTTCCGGCTGGATGACGAAGAGGTGTTTCGGGCTGTTACCTCCCTTGGGCGATCCGCGAAGGCTCAGGATCGAGGATCTATTGGTGAGAAAGGTGTCGGGCTTAAGTCGGTACTCCAGCTGAGCGAGCAATTCAGTATCTACTCGCAGGTTGACTCGGAGCAGTTCTCGGCACACTTCTCTCGGGCAAGAGCCGCCCGCATGCTGCTCACGGCGTACGGGAGGTTGCTAGGAGAGAATTCGTTCAGGAGCCGTATCGGTCCGTCCACTAACGACACTCTCGTCAATGCCTGCCAGTCGCTCGCGTCAGATATCGGTGCTAGCGCATTACCAGAGTATCTCACTGAAGATACGATACGCCGTCAATTGCTCAACGAAGAGCAGGAGCCACCGAGCCCCAGCGCGCTCCTCTCGGACCTGCCACGGCTCTCATTGTTCCGGTACCCGTTCCCCGACGCCTCGCAGAAAGACGCCTCTCCGCTGCGATCGGGACTCGTCGGGACGAAAGAGGCAGCCCACACCATGGATAGCCCGCTTAGTGAGGACCTACGTTCGTGGATAGATGTCCACGGCGGATCGTACACTACGGCTGTCGAACTCGACTACGTCGATACTGAATGGCGGGCGCTCCTCGACCGTGTCGACGGCATGCTCACCGACGCTGACGACAAGGTAGTGTCGACGTTCCGGGACCACCGATCGTCGACGGACAGCGATTCAGCGGCGTTTAGTCAGCAACGCCAAGAGACGCTGTGGGAGGAATGTACAAACATCTCTCCGGAGACGCTGATACTGCTCGGGCACATCGAGCAACTAAACCTAGTCCGAGTGTCACGGAACGCAGATGGAATTTTGCAGATGGAAAACCACCGACAGATAACGGTTGACCAAGGAGATTCCAACCCACTCTCGAACGCACCTACAGTCAGTCGCCGAAAGGTAACTTACACGGTTGATGACTCGCAGAACGACGATTCCGACTCACACGTTCGGACGTTTTGGCAGTACACCGGAACGTACGACGACATCACTGAAAACCAGGAGGCGGAGTCGAACCCCGACGATGTCCATCTCCTGTTTGAAAAACCGACAACAAAAGACGGTTGGAGACCCAAATCGAAGCCACTCTATCTGTACTACCCGATCGAGGAGGTCGAAACGCCGTTCCCCTTCGCCATCCATGCGCCGTTCCGGGTTGGGTTTGACCGCCAATCACTCACAGCGGATGAACAGAACCGGCGGATACTCGACAAACTACCGCGACTCGTCGCAACCGCAGCAGCTGACCTCGCGACCGGCGAGTCAGCGACGGACTCGGCTGAGATGGATACGTTTAACCAGTGGATGCCGTGGCTGGTTACACCACTCGACGCAGCAGAAAAGTCTGATACATCGGAGATTGTTGCAACCGCTGTGGAAGACACGCTTGGACAACTCCGTGAGGAGCCGATCGTCCCGAGCGACGCTGGCGAGCCACAACGACCGACTGCGGTGCTGTGTGACCCAGAACGTCTCCATGCTTTCGAGCCGCTCCGACGTGACGCACCGGCGGCACCAGTCCCCGGACGCAGCGTCATCGAATCCGGCAAGAGGTGGCGGACTGCTGTTTTCGGTTCCGAAAGTGAGTCTGGTTTGGCGTTCCGACAGTGTGCCGCTCGTATCGGACTCACTGACGTTCTCGACCGCCTGTTCGACGACGATGAAGGGCGTCGGGGCTGTATTGACATCCTCAGCGAGTACTGGGGTGTAAGTAGCCATACGGAGGGCACAATCGACTGGGCAGTTCCAGTCGATGAGGTCCGCCACGCGACAGAGTACTTCGAGTCCATCTGTAGTGTCCTCCAATCAGCCTCGGATGGCGAGGAACTCGACATCAAGAGCGGGACAGATGCAAAGCGGTCGGCAACACAGTTGGGTGACACACGGGTTCCACTATTGCCCGCTGAGGCACACCGAGACCACGACGACGATGATTCGCCAGCGATTACTCACCTTGTCAGAGCACGATCGAGACATGACGGCGGTGAGGGCGGGGGAACGAAACGGAGCGAGCGCATCGTCTTTCGACGGACTGGTGGGAACACGGCGCGGTCGATCATTTCTGACCTTCCGACGCCGCCGGACGATCTGCCTGTGTTCGTTGTCCCGTTCAGATCGGACTGGACCGGGCCGCTAGAGAGTTTCAACAGGGAGTGGGGAACGCGGAACCTCGATAGTCCCGCAGAGTTCTACCGCCGAGTTGCCGCTGAGGCCGGCGGATACTCGGGGGATGCAACGTCCGATCCCGACGTGATTGGATACATCGTCGACCTGTACAGAACGGTGACCCAGAGTCAGATTGCCGACTGGCTCAACCCGCAGCCCCACCGACATCACCAGTTCGGCGAGCTACAGGAAACTCTGAAGGGCGGAAAGACCGGTTCACTTCCCCCAAATTACGACGACTATTTGGAACAGCGTTACGTCCAGCGGGTACAACTCCCGGTCTCCAGATCCGACTCGTTAGCCAACGAAGTGACTTCCACCGAGCCATCGGATCAGGAACGGATCGAGACGCGCCCAGCTGAAGAGCTATCGTTTGGGACCGAGTGGGCAGCGGAGTTCAATACGGCCGCCGACACACTCGAAGCCGCTGAGCCGGAATTCGACCGCTTTAGCGGCCAGAATAGCACTGAGGATACGCGAGCGGATTCCTTCCGTCGATGGGCAGCTGCGGTCCGGCTCGCTTCCGACGCAACACCTAGCGGCACCCGCGAAATCGCTCCGCCTGACGACGACTACTGGACCGAAGTCTTCGGTGACAATGTTGGCTCAGACGAGCTCGACCGTATCCGGCGACTCGACGCCCTGATTCACCTAGGCGTACAAGTCGGACCACGTATCGAGTGGCGGTGGACACTCCCGACGCGAGGGGAACGTGATTCCGAGGCGGGCACACTCACTGTCTCTGACGCACAGAACCTCGCAAGTGGTGCGCTTCCGGAAGGGTCGGATTTCAGCCCGCCGAAAGACCTCGTCGAAGCGTATCGAGACACGGTCTGGCAGTCCGACAATAACCCGGCGTTCAGCGCCTCTCATTCGACTGGCTGTGGGAACCACTGGCTGGATCCGGATGTGGACACTCTTGTGGGGGACTACCCCGGTGCAGCGCTGCTCCCGATGTGGTGGTACCTCCCGGACCTTCCGGAATCCGAGTCGGCCTCTGGTCGTGACTACCGTGATGCCATCCTTCTCATGTGGCCGGAGCTTTCCGACGGTGTCGCCGAAGTCGCCTGGCTTTGTAGCAGGTGGCACTCCTTCAGCACCGCCAGCGACGATAGCAGAATTCCGTCTCTCGGGCTTGTACAACTTGCCCGCGAGCAACTGTGGCCTGCTGAGGGTATGTTCGAAGAGGAACCAGGCGACGACAGGCTCACCATCCAAGATGGCGACCAGCTTTCGGCACGGAAACTACTGCTTCACGACGACGACTATCTACGAGGGGCTATTCAGTACCTGCCCCGGGTCGATGTTGGGGAACTAGAGGAACGGTTGACGGACGCGACCGATTGGGATGAGGGGAAATCAGATGTCGTCGATGTCCCGGACGCACTCCGATCTTTGGGTATCCAACAGCTCGATACATTGACTCCCCCAATGGCGGCCAGACGCCTCAAGTGGTTCCTCTCGCAATTCGATGAGAAGGTTAGCATCGGGGCTCCAGGCCAGACGTTTACTGTCAAAGCGAGCTGGGCCACCCAGGCGCTATCGGTACCTACCGACGCACTACTGCGTCGTCTCGTTGCTGACGACGCACTCTCCCGGGAACTCGATGATCGGGAACCAAAGCGACGCTGGATCCGGCGTGATCTTCATCATCTCGGCACGTCTCTCCCCGTCACCGAAGGCAGTACACCGAAAGCGCTCCGTATTGGACGTGACCACCACCCAGACGAAAATTCCGAGACGGTCGTTTTCACACAACCACTGTCGAAATACTCTCGTGAGCGGCTAGTGAACGACGGCCGTCGGTTTGTCGAGCGACCGGCCGACGAGACCGAACTCGCATACATGCTGGGTGACGAGTCTGATGCCGTGGACTTCGGCATCGTGACCGAGACGAAACCACCGTCGCCACGACCGATTCACGGTGCGAACGTGGAATCCGGCAGTAACCGGCTCGACGATTTGCGATCGAAACTCCGTGATCGACAGGAGTACCTGCTGGCAGGCTATCTGGAGAACGCGACGGCACCGAATCTTCAGTCGGTTCACGACGATCTTTCAGCGGTATTCGAGAATCCGATCGGCATCGTTGAGCGAAGTGAGAACGATGATGTACGACGGAACTCAGCGGAGTGGAAGCCAGGTGAGGGAAGTGCGTCACCTCACATCGCGCTGTTCCGGGATTCGGTCGATCGGTATCAGACAGACGATGAAGCAATACCGCCGTATCTCGCCGCCGACGGACTCGTCCAAGTGATCGAGCAGTTCGACCTGCGAGACACCTTCGAGAACGTCTTGTTCAAGAACGAATCTGCCCTCGAAGACGAGTACAACGACGCACTCAAAAACATCCGTCGAGAGGTAACCGAACTTCGAACACGTCGTCTCGAGGAGGTCTTCCAGACTCTCAACGGACTTGTCTCCACGCACTGGTCGGACGTGTCGCTCCCTACACCCGACGAATTCGACGTCGAGCCCCGGGAGACATTAACGGCGGCACGGTCTGCGACCGAGCGTGAGGAATTTGCCGACGGCAATCCGCTCCTACAAGCATGGAGCGAGAAACTGACAACGGAATGTGGCCTTGAGAGAGATATCGCAGCAATGTGTCTCGTGGCAGCAGCGACTAATACCCATGAGACAAGGCTCCGAATCGCGTATCAGCTTGCACGCGATGAGGTTCTCAACATCGACGATCTTGTCGATGTCGGCCACCAGTGGGTGGAGCTTGATGAGTGGCCGCAATCGCGGTCCTCCCAATCGGTCGAGTCGTATGTGACGGCAGTCCACCGCCTCCGACGGTTCTGGGATGCACTGGCTGACCACGAAGACGAAGGTGAGGAAGGTATCGAGCGCGCGGTCCGCGAGACAGCGACATCCTCTCGGATACCTGGGCCGCGCCGTCGCGTCGCTGCGATCGTTCGAGGCGACAGCGATCTCAATCCGTCGCTTCGGAACCTTCGTCTCGGCGATATTCCGTACGTGACACTGGAGCCTCCGGCAACCGAGCAGTTCGTCGACGCCGTCACAGAATGGGTTGAGGCGGAGCGGGTTGCGCTCCAAGAATCGGATATCGTCTACAACGAGCCTGATATTGACGACTTCCTTAGCGCTCTAGTCGACGCAGTCTCAGATTACGAGGCCGCAGAAGAGCGTGTTGCTAGCGTACTCGCGACCTACGAACAGAGAGATGGCGAGTCGACAACGGGGACCAGTGCGAACCGGAGTGACCTCACCACGGACTGGATCACAAGCAACGACGACGGGATGGAACAGATCACGACAGAGTTCGAAGCAGCCGCCGCAGTAACCGAAGGTGGTTCTCCGGAGATCGGCGAGTCATCCGGAGATGGCTACTCCCACGTGAACGCAGAGATCGACGCCCGTGGCCGCGAGGGCGAACTAATTTGTCTGGACCGAGCTTGGAGGCGGTTTCGCGACGCCCCTCAGACAGTTCGCAAACAGATCTTCGACGTAGTTCGAGAGTGGCGGGCAGACGAAAACTGGCGTCTCAACGGGATCGAAGATGTCGCTAGCTCACTTCCAGATTCTGTCGCCGGCGGAGCCCAGAGTAGTGAAGATCTAGTAGCACTGCTCGGCGCCAGCGAACTTGAGGCAACGCCTGAGACGAAGGCTGCATTCCACGCGCTGTTCGACACCTCCGCGGAGCGAGGGCCGGGATTCGACCTCATCGACCCGTTCGCCATGATTCCAGTTGACACGGAGCTAGCGAGTTGGCAGTCCCCGTGGATGCGACGTGTCGAAGTAAAGGCCGTCGACAGCGGGCGTATCCACAACGGCCGGATCAAATTAACCGGTAATGAGTTGCGGATGGCACTTCGTTCTGGTCCGACGGGCGGTGGTCCCGATATCACAGATGGCGACGCGGAACACAGCTATCTCGTCCGCCTGGTCGGATTTCCCACAGATTGGCGTGAAAATGAGGACGAACACAATCAGCTACAGATATTTGACATCGAGAACGTCGCTGACTTCGTGGGTATCGAGAGCGACTCAGCTACCGTTCTCGAAAAACTTCGAGGAGGGTCGTTCTACATCACATTCCAGACCTAACGGGTTTAGCATCCAGTAAGTCATCATTCAGATACATCGTACAGTGGACAATGCACCGGTGGGGGCTTTAGTACTTAATGAGCCGCCAATATTGGTTTGTCTCCTCTCAGAGTATCTCTACCGGAGAATGTGTGGCTGGTGTTCAGCGCTCATTCAATATTTAATAAGGGATGTAGCGGTTCAATTCGAGTATTTGAATCCAATCCACTGACTCTCGACAACCAGATGTCTACTTATAATTCGTTCTTAGCGAGGCTCTACTCCTCATCCGATGTAACCAGAATTTTACTACATCCGGAGATTGATTAACTCATGTCGGTACTAATTCCCGATGTCTGAACCAAGTGATGGGAACTTCACCACCGATTTCGATCTTATATGAGTAGGCGTCTACCTCATGTTCAGCTTCTTCATCGAAACCTTCCTGTAACACGTTAATAACTTTTCCAGTCTCCCCATCATAAGGATTGTTAGGATCAGCAGATCCTAGATTGACTTGGACATCGTCGCCTTCCTGATAGGGCTCATCCGCAGGCTGGGGTGTATCCCGACGGTTATCTACGACATCTCGTGCCAACTCTTGGAGACTGTTCTCTTTGTTTTCCCATCGAACCGACCGTGGGACGATCTTAGTAAAGAGCTGCTTTCGTCGTTTTGTGAGTGTCTTCAGTTGTCCTATTCCTAATATTCGATTCAGAGTGTGGATGCTATCTGCTTTCTGCATCACGTGAGCAGCATTTGTAGGATAATCTTGGTCGTAAACTATCGGCGTGATGTCCTCATCAAGCAATTCTTCCATTTGATCGAAACGATCGTCAGTGTTCCACGGAACGAGTTTGTACCCATTATACCCATCTGCCTCGTACTGTCCACGTTCAATTGCGTCTTGCTCAGTGCTGAAAGCCACAATTGCCCGCCATCTCCACTCACCATTCTCGTAGATTAGTAAGAGATCGACTTCTTCCATTCCGACGTTGCGCCCATGCCACATACCAAGGTAATCAACAGCGATCCCTGCTGGGTGTCCATCACTTTCCAGCGTGATGATAGTGGGCCAACCGCTGTCTGTCTCACCCTCAACCTCAATATTTTCCCCCTCAAGTTGGACCATCGAATTCGCCAATACCGTATTCTGCGAAAGTTTTGATCCGAGCGGGAGCGGGATTGAGTTTTCAAATTCCATTTTAGATCAAACGTTCTGTAATGTAACGCAGGGCTCCCTGCGCATCGTCACCTTCAACATGGTTATCAATATCTATCTCTGCAAACGGGCGGGGGCCACCAAGTGGACCCACGATCGATTTCTCGCCAGGGTCGACGATAATAACACCGAGTTGGAGCGCCTCTCTTGCTGCAGTGTGTTTTTTTGGGTTGAATTCGTTCTGTAGTCCAGCAATTGTTTTTGAATCTAATTGGGTTCCCATTGTCACCTTCTCGCCATCAAATGAGATACTGGCAAAGAGGCGCGGTATTTCGAAGAATTCTCCGACGATATCAGGCTCAATACCAGCTCGTTCTCCACCAAGCCCAATTTTGATCAGATTCGCTGCGGTCAGACTCAGATCAGAAGGGCGAGAATCTCCCTCAACTTCTTCTGAGATCTGCTCAACTGCTCTCTTGAGCCCACTCTCAATCCGAAGATTGATTGATTCTTTATCGCTCATGGGATGAGTTGCGAGCCCGAGTAAATAACTTTTTGCCATATACTGCTATCCCACAGATATATATCATTACAGTATATGTGATCGGCTGTGGGTCGTGACACAATCGGGACTGGATCGCATGGCCAACCAATCAAGAGAGGGTTAACCGGACTAACGCCATTTCAAGAACTCGGGTATAGTGGCCATAGCAACTGGTTTTCTGAAACTCAAGACGCCGGAGTTGCGCCAGCAGTCCTCGCACAGAGTGGACTATTATCGTGTCTTGATGAGTTCATGAATACGTGCGTCGGCTCGCGTTTTGATGCGGTAGAAGGGGGACTTGCGTGGGGAGAGACAGACGCAGAGGGATTAGAAGGCATTCTTTCAGCTACAGTACTCTCGCTGTTCATCCCGATCCAGCAAGTCACTCAGACAGACTGGCAGTCGATCTATACGTTTGGCAGAGAAGCGCTTGTAGATACGATCACAACAGCGACACCCGATAGTGAACAACGATCAGTACACTCCCACAGCCTGATCGTAACGAACGTCGACACGGAATCTGAAGAGACCGCAATACTGTTTCAGGTAACCCCACTTGGCGCGATCTGGATTGTGGCCGAGTCATCACAGACAGGACCTGCTGTAAAGCCGTTGTTAGAAGCGAGCCGGCAGGAGATAACGACGAGTCACCGAGAACACAGACAAGAGAATAGCGCCGTAGATGCTGACGGGACTGGGGAAACGGAGCCCACCTCAAGTTCTCTTCTTCCTGAACCGCATTCGATCTCTGCCAAACCGATACACCAGCTAGTTGCCGCCAGCGAGGACCATGATGGCTAACTTCGTGTCAGCAAATACGAGCAGCCCAAGAGACCAATGACAACACCATATACCCACCCTGAAGGAAGCGATGAAAAAACAGATAGTAGCGTCTCTCGACGATCATACTTAGCTGGACTGGCAACTGGGCCGTTCATCACAGCCGTATCCTCTGGCGATACCACATCGGAAGCATTCCGTCCAGAAGAGGCGCTCATCGCAGAAGCCCAGCTTCCAGAGCCATTTACTCCGTTGTCGGGAACCGACGCAGCTGGTGCGTTCGACGCCATACAGTCACCGGGTGAAGGCTCCACCCCACGCAATCAAGTAGCGTACAATGGTTTCTGGGCGGGGAACGAACCGGAAGAACCACTCTGGGTTGCTGGGTCATCAGCGTGTGTTGGTGTGTCGTCAGGTGAGATCACGACGGCGGCAGAGACGATGTCCCAAGAGTACGCTGCGTTCATCGACGAGTACGACGTAGAGACGGAGTCCTCTTGGCATTTTGAGAGGCAGTACGAGGAGAGTGAAACGTTCCGAGAATGGCGAACTGGGATTTATATTGGACACTACATATCCAGTGAAGAACTGTTTGAAATGGCTGATAAGCCGAAACTCGTCGATGTATTCCGAATGCAGTATGTCAATAACACTCTCCTTGGAACGGTGTTGTTTGGTCCGACAGATTGGGACTGGTCACACGCGGAACTCCTGGATCGGCTCACAGAGTACCAGCGAGACCAAGCACTCTCGCTCACGGAAGCTGCCTCCACAACCACGTCAGGTGACAAGTAATGTCGGATCACCACCCATCTGGACTGCTTACGGACAACGAACATGAGATACTCACCGGAGAGCATCCAGACGCAGACACTCAGCGAGAGCGTGTTCTTGAGGCAGTTTCGACCCGGCTGCCGGACACACTAGTCGATCTCATGCATCTCTATCTCTACCTTGATGATGACGAACTCGAGACCGTCATGACCGGTGGAGCAGAGTCTGAGCGCTCGCTTCGGGCCCCAGCACAATACGCACACGCTGCGCTCTATACGACACTCCAGCTCATAGGTGATGATCCAGAACACCGGCTGGTGAGTGCGATTAAACAAGCAGAGGCTGCCCACCAGCGCCACGCACAGGTGGACCTCTCAATCACGACGGAGCCCTTCTTATCGCCTGAAGATCGGCTTGCCGCGCTCAAACGCGGTGATAGTGACCGAGTGTCGATCGAGGCGTTGGAACACCTGTTTTTCGACGATACGACGTCGGCTGACGCGTTTGCTGACGCGCTCTCTGTGTTCAACGGTGAGGACGTTTCGCCCGAGACTATTCGGGCGGAACGAGAGGGAGCATCTGAGTTGGCTCGGCCTCCAGTCGCTGTACTTACTGACATCGAGATAACGGAGGCTGAAGACTAATGCGAGATCACTCAGCCCCTGTTATCGAAGAAGACGAAGATGCGGTATATACGGTATCTTTTTTAATACTATTGGGTGGCTCTGTTGATATCCTCATCCGGTGATAAGTTCTTGGAGCCGTACTGAATACAGAGCGCAAGTCTGGTACTGAGTTCTTCTCGGATTCGATCAGGCCGGATCGGTCAGTACAGAGAATGAAACCATCGTTCTTGCTGGCAGAAGTGGTTTATACTGACTTTGTATGATATTCAATATGGACAACAACGCTGAGGATGCGCTGTCACAAATGTTCGATTGGTCAGGGGATGAACCCGGCCCTGATAAAGTAATTCAAGAGGCTGAACAGCGAGGAATTGAGCAGCTCTCGAATCTAACAGAGTATATGAATGACGCTCCGTCGAATTGTACTACAGGATACCGAAAATGGAAACACCATCGCGAGTACAGAGACAGTTTCACGGACGATAGCTAAGGAGGCACGTTCTATCGATACGAAATATACACATTCGAGTTAGTGTCCGGCTGCGGGATGGGTATCGTCGTCTCGATCGGTATCAATCGGTTCGTAGTCGTAATCCATCCCCACGGGAGTGAAGCCGGGAACGTAGCTGAACCGTTTGCCAGGCTCTCCGTAGAACATCATGGGGAGACTGCCTCGATCGTCACGAGCGTTGTACTGTGGAGGCCACTCGTTGAGTTCAGCTGACGGCTTGTACACGTGAGGCGTAGGAAGCGCACCCCGTTCAAGATCCCGCAGATCGAGGACCCGAACTTCGAACTGACGGGCGAGCTCCTCAGCCCGAGGTGTGATCTCGGTCGTATGACAGAGGACCGGCATTGCCCGGCAAGCAAACGCAATCGTACACAGCCGGAAGATCGTCGACGGCGTGATCGTGTCGCTTGTCCAGTCTTTACATTGAGCGACAATCCAATCAGTCGGCTGCTGTTGTTTTGGGTTCCGCTTGGCGACGACATCGACCTCGAGACCGAACAGGTGCTGGCGCGTCTCTGCTTGATACCCCCACCGCATCAACGCGCGTTGGAGTTGATACTCAAGCCATCGCCCATCGCC
>Ga0207718_100292_pt1 | contig 51858 bp, 54 predicted proteins | sample A23M2SouthBayCA_FD_187749 | JGI IMG/M metagenome (GOLD analysis project Ga0207718, IMG submission 187749) | Aerobic enrichment media microbial communities from Eden Landing Ponds, California, USA - A23 M2 (SPAdes) | ecosystem: Environmental > Aquatic > Marine > Unclassified | place: Emeryville...
TCATCAGAGTTGCGTTGCCACGATACTCCCCAGATCTGAACCCGATCGAGCAGATCTGGCGGTGCGTGAAACGTGATCTCTCACCGCGTGATGCTGCTGATTTAGACTCGTATCGGTCACTGATCGTGGAAATTTTCCACAACTACGCCGATCAGCGTAGCTTCGCCGAATCGTGGACCGATCGTTTCCTGAATATCCAAAAGTTTTGACGGTCACTAACGCGCCTCGATTGTGAGCGGGGAGCCAAGCGACCCGCGAACGAAGTGAGGAACGGTCCTCGTTTTTGCGAGCAGCCCAACTGACCGATCACGGAACTACGCCGATTCGTTCTCCTCGACGTACTCCCGGAGTGCGTCGAGCGGTTCCCGCAGCGGTTCGAACTCCGGGCCCGGTGCGATCGCCTGTTCGTTCCGCCGCCAGTCGACGAAGCCGTGTTCAGAGAGATACGGCAGGTGGACGTGGCGCAGTTCCACGCGGAGTGTTCGCAGGTCCGAGCACTCGAAGGGGGCGGCGTCCGGTTCGACCGTGACCGTCTCGTCGGGATCACAGTCGAGCAACGCGAACATGATTCGACGCCGCAACGGACTCGCGAGCGCTTCGAACAGCGGAGAGAGGCGAGGCATGTGCGATGACCACTGTCACAGACCGATCACACTCGAACGATGTCAGTGCAATGGCTGCACAGAGCACCGACCTGTGGAAACTCGTACTTATTTGTTACTCCAGCGATCAATATACTGCCACATGTGTCGGAAAAGGTGGACGAATGAATGACAAGAACAGCGACGCCGCGGCGCTCGAAACGATCCACTTCCTGTCGGGGTCGCAGTACCGCTGGGAGATCCTCGAAACGTTCGCCGAGCGAGAAACGATGACACGCCAGGAGGTACGGGACGCCGTCTCGGCTTCCCGTTCGACGGTCCGGCGCACGGTCGAGGCGTTCATCGAACGGGGGTTGATCAACTCGGTCGCAGGGGGCTATCGGCTCACGGCGACCGGTCGATTCCTCGCGGACGGGCTCGGCGAGATGGTCGAACGGACCCGACTCGTCGGAGCGTACGAACCGCTGTTCGGGCGACTCGGCGCGTCCGATCACGGACTCGATCCCACGTGGCTCGACGGCGCAGCGATAACGCGTTCGACCGAGACGAGCCCCTACGGGCCGGCACAGAAACAGACCGAGACCGTCCGCGAGGCGACGACGTTTCGCGGATTCCTGCCGGCCATCGAGATCGAGGGGTCGAGAGTCGTCCACGAGCGAATCACGTCCGGAGTGCTCACCGCCGAAATCGTCGTCCCGGCGGCGATGCTCGACACGCTGCGATCGGACCCGTTCGCGTCGCTGTTTCGCGAGAAGCTGGCGACGGACCGCTTCGAGTGCTGGCTGACCGACGATGGGCTCCCCTTCTATCTCGGACTGCCCGACGAGGAAGGCGTCGAGGTCGGCGTCGACGAGGACGGGATTCCGCGAGCGCTGGTGCAATCGACGGACCCAGCGTTCAGGGCGTGGGGCGAGGAGACGTTCGATCGGTACCGCACGGCGGCGACCCGACTGACGAAAGACGATCTCTAGGCGTTACAGCTCGAACTCCGGGTCCTCGTCCTCTTCTGGGGCCTCCTCGAAGGCCTCGGGTGGTTGCCCGGCCTCGTCGACGACCTCGTCGGAGACGATCAGCGGGCAGTCGACACGCAGTGCGATCGCGATGCCGTCGGACGGACGGGCGTCGAACACCATCTCCTTGCGCCGGTCGTCCAGATACTGCTCGGTGTCGATCTTCGCGTAGAAGGTCCCGTCGGCCAGGTCGTCGATCCTGACGCGGTCGATCGCAGCGCCGAACTCCGCGACCATCTCGACGAGCAAGTCGTGGGTGAGCGGGCGCTCGAAGGGCTCGCCCTCGAGCGCGAGTTGCATCGACTGGGCCTGATCCGAGCTGACGAAGATCGGTACCACCTCGTCACGGGCGCGCAAGAGGACGACAGGTGCGCCGGGCCCCTCCTCACCGACGCCGATGCCGACGCCTTCGACGGTAGCCTCGTGTTCCATGCACAGTGGTTGGAGGCGGAGGTATGAAAAGCTGTGTAGTGGTGCGAAACGGAAAAGAAAAGACGAGTCAGCGACGGCGCAACAGGAGCGCGACCGCTACCAGCGCTGCCACCAGCGGTGCCGGGAACAGCGAGCCCGAGCCACTGGTCGTCGACGGCGAGGCTGCGCCACCACCGCTATCGTCGGTCACTGTGGTCACGGTGGTCGTCGACGGCGCTACTGCACCGCCGCTGCCGTCCGCTGCGGTGGTCGTCACGGTCGTCGTTTCCGTTGGTGTCGCCGTCGTGCTCTCGGTGGTCGGCGTCGACCCGTCGGTCGGCGTCGCCGTCGTGCTCTCGGGTGTCGCGGTCGACTCGTCGTCAGCCGCGACGGTCAGCTCCCCCGCATCGGTGCCGTTGAGACGGAGCGTGTAGTTCCCCGGCTCCGAGAGCGCACCCGTCAGCGACACTGTCCGGTTCGTGCCGGGATCGACCCGGAGCTGCTGGGTCGCGAGTCGCTGGTCGTCCGCCTCCAGCACTGCCGTGACCGAGCCAGCGGTCCCTCCGTCGTTGCGGAACGTCACCGAAGTACTGACTGGTTCGCCGGGCGCGACCGTCGTCGCGTCGACACTCGTCGAGACGAGTGTCACGTCGGCTCGGGTGGTCCCGACCGCGAACGTCGAGAACCCTGGCGAGACGGCGCGATAGGTCGTCCCGCCGAGGTGATCGACCGGCAGGGACTGCCAGCCATCGTCGTACCGATACAGCGTCACGTCACTCGGTTCGACGCCCAGTGCCTGACGGGCCTGCTCGGAGACGGTGAAGGTGAACGTCGCGTTCGAGATCGTCTCGTCGGAGACGTTCGACGCCTCGACGCCGACGTAGCCAAGCGTCTCTGCCCCGTCGGGTTCGGGCACCGACTCCGGTGGCCCGGTCCGGTCTTCGACGGTGACCGAGACGTTCTCGGCGGCCGCTGTCGTGTCGATGTCGAGGTTCTGGATCGTCGCGTTCGCCGAAGCGTCGACGGAGACGTTCAGCCCGACCGACTCGTCCGCTCCGACCGTGTCGACGGTCGCCTCGAACGCCTCCGAGGAGTTCGCCCCGATCGTGACGACCGACTCCGAGTCGTCGGCCTGGTCGTCGGGTTCCGGCTCTGGGTCCGGTTCCGGCTCAGGCTCTGGGTCCGGTTCCGGCTCAGGCTCTGGGTCCGGTTCCGGCTCAGGATCTGGGTCCGGTTCCGGCTCAGGCTCTGGGTCCGGGTCTAAGCCGGGGTCCGGGTCGGGCTCTGAGTCCGGCTCCTCCGTCGGTGTGTCCGTCGGGGTGTCTGTCGGTGTGTCCGTCGGGGTGTCCGTCGGTGTGTCCGTCGGCGTATCCGTCGGTGTGTCCGTCGGCGTATCCGTCGGTGTGTCCGTCGGTGTGTCCGTCGGCGTATCCGTCGGGGTGTCCGTCGGGGTGTCCGTCGGTGTATCCGTCGGCGTATCCGTCGGCGTCGACGGCGGTTGGATCGTCACGTCGGCACTGGCTGTGTCGTCGCCGGTCTCGACGGAGACCGAGAGCGTCCCCTCGACGTCGGGGTCGGTCGTGTACGTGAGGTCCACGGTCGTCTCGTCGCCGTTGTCCGGGCTGACCGTGGTGCTGTCCACGACCGAGCCGTCGACGACGAGATCGACGGTCGCGGTGCCGTCGGCGGTCCCGTCGTTGGTCACCGTCGCCGTGACATCGAGCACGTCGCCGGCTGTGACGGCATCGTCGGTCGCCCCCGCATCGATCGCGACGGCGAAGTTCGGTTCGGGAACCGCGTCGATCGAGAGCGCGATCTCGCGGTTCGCGCCCGCCGACCACTCGACGGTGCCGCCAGTCACGCCAGCGACGCGGAAGACGACCTCACTGCCGTCCTCGGCGTTGACTTCGAGTTTCTCGTCGAAAGCACCGGGACCGCCGAACGAGCCGTTGGGGGCGGTCGTGATCGAGTCACGCACCTGTCCGTCGACGACGGCTTCGACGACCAGCGCTTCACCGGGCTCCTCGCCGTCGACCGTGACCTCGCCGTAGTAGGTCGCCGGCGGTGTGGGCGGGCCGTCGTCCTGTGCCGCGACGACGCCCGCGGCTGGCGCGCCGACCAGCAAGAGCACGAGCGCGAGCGTGGCGGCTGTTCGAGCGTTCATCGGTGGATCATTCCAGTTCCCGCGGTGGCCGCTCGGGCACCTCGACCGGCAGCAGGATCCTGTTCTCCTCGAAGAACGACGGATTCGGTTCGAGCGTGTTCACGACGGAGCCGTCCTCGGTCGCGAACACCCAGTGACCCTCGTAGGGCGTGACGATTTCTTCGCTGGGGAGCCGCCCGAGATCAGAGACGGGCGCGCCCTCGATCGGAGGAACGACGAACGGCCGGACGTCTGACGACCGAGCGGCCGACGTGATCACGCCGGCGTTACTCGTCCGCTCGGCGAACGCTCGATCGGTCGTGTCTGCGGCTCTCGGTGCGCCGACGAGGTTCCACTCGCCGCCGACGAGGTCGGTCTGGCCAGGCGTCGCCGGACCGGAGGGAGCGGCGTACTCGAAGTCGACCCGCGCCGGCTCGTCGCCGGTGTTCTGAACGAGGAACGCGTCGAGACTCCCGATCTCGCGGTCGGCGATGTCGACACCGGTCTCGAAGGTCCCCGCCGAGGCGTTGTAGGCGTAGACGTTGCCGCTGTCGGCGAGGTCACTGAACACCTCGCTAACAGTCCCTTCGACCGAGGCCGGGAACGCGATCGTGTAGAACTCCCCGTCGGCCGGGATCGTCGCGTCGTGGCCGTACTCGGTCACCGACTGGGCGTTACTGGCAACCGTCTCCGGCGGCGCGGTGAGGAACGGATCGTAGACGACGTTGCCCTGGACGCGCTCGGTCGCCGGACCGTCCGCCGTCCCGAACCAGTTCAGGGGTGCGAAGAGGTGCTCCTCGGCGTTCTTGTTCAGCATAGCGATATCGTTGTCGGCGAACGTCGTGGCAGAGACGGTGACGTCTTCGGCCGATGCGAAGCCGTTCGCCTCGGAGCCGTCGATGCCGAGACCGACGCCTGAGTACTCCGTCGCCGTGACGTCCGTGATCGTCGATTTATATATGTCGATGGCTTCGGGCACGCCGTCCTCGTTGCTCGACGGCGTCGCGACGACACCGTACGCCCAGGCACCCTCGACATCGTCAACGGTCAGGTTACGGACCGTTACGTCGTCGACATGGGCCTGAAGCTTCAGGCCGCTGGCTCCATAAGAGGGGTGGCTCACGTCCTCGATCGAGACGTTGCGGATTTCGACCTCGGAGACCTGATTACCGTCGTAGGACTTGACGTGGATTCCTTCGACAGCCTTGTCGGGTTCGTTGGGTCCGACACCCTCGATTGAGACGTTCTCGATGACTACGTCGTCACCGTCGAAGCCGTTCCCACTGGCGTCACCGACGAAGATCGCCTCGACTTCACTTCCCACACCGGGATTGGCGATCTCGAAGCCTTTCACCGAGACGCCGTCGTGGCGCACGTCGATCCGCCCCTCGATCGTCGGCTGGTCGGCACCAGTCAGCGTCAGGGGCTTCTCGATGGCGACGGATTCGGTGTAGGTTCCGTCGTGAACCGTGACAGTCGCCTCACCTTCGGCCGAGCCAACGGCCGAGCCGATCGTACTGTACACGTCCCGCTCGGACGACGCCAGCACCACACGGTCGATCGTGTTCGCGCTGACGAACGCCTCGGGTTCGATGAGATCGACCGACTGTTCGAGCGGTCTCTCTGTGTCGGTGAAGGTGTTCGATGTAACTGTCAGGTCGCTACCACCCTCTACTTTGACACCAGCATCGTCGCTCTCGATCCGGTTGTCGGTGATCGTGACGTTCGTCGCCTGGGTGTCGATGGCTCGCGACACGTCGAAGACCGGGTCCTTCTCCAGTAGATCGGTGTCCACGGTGATGTTGTTGTTCTCGACGACGGTGTTGTCCGAAGTGAACACACCGATCCCCTGGGAGTTCACCCCGAAATCGCTGTCCCGGACGACGTCGTTCGTGTCGCTCTGAAGCCCGACACCGGCGACACTGTCGGTGACGGTGATGTTGTCGACGACGACGCTACTCCCGTCCGAGAATGTCTGTACGGCACCGTAGACACCGTCGAACGTGGTGTCTTCGACCGTTGCGGAGCCACCCTTTCGGACCGTCACGGCGAAGCTGTTGGACTCCACATCACCCTCGACGTTGAGGTCCGAGATCGTGACATCCTCGGCACCCTTCACGATGAGATTCTGCTGGGACGTGTCGATCGTGGTGTCGGTCGATCCGACGATCGAAACCCCGTCAGTCGTGATCGTCGCCCCGTGGTAGGTGCCGCTCTCGACTTCGATGGTCTGGCCCGAACTGGCAAACGCAACGACCGGTTGGAGGCTCGTCGAGAGCGCGTCCGGGCTTCGGACGCTCACGCCTTCGTTGGCCGAGAGCGACGTATCGGCACCGAACGTCGTCACGAGGTTGTCGCCCTCGTCGGCTCCGACCGCCGAGAAGTCGTTGCCCTGCACGGTGCTATCGGTCGCCTCGTGTTCGAGTGCGACCCCGTCGCTCGCAGTCGTGTCGATGGCGCTGGTCGCACCTGTAAAGTCGTTGTCGACGAAGTCGACCCCCGTCGCGGCCCGCTCCGCGCCGTAGGATCGCTCGCCGCCGACAAACACCAGTTTGTTCGCGGTCGCACCGTCGGCGGCGGTGAACGTGTTGCCCGTGTAGGTCACGTTCTCTGCGTTCCCACCCTGGAACACCGCGTAGCCGCCGTCCGGCGCGACGAACGTGTTGTCGGCGAAGACGACATCTTGGATCGGTTCGTCGGACGTTCCGCCGGTCTGGAGGTCCAGTGCCTCGTCCTGGTCGCTCGCAACGACCTCGAACCCGCGCAGTTCGAACTCGCTAACCGAACCGACATCGAGTCCCTCGGCCTCGCTGGGGAGGTACACCTGTCCGGTGATCGTGGCCGTCCCGTCGCCGACGGCAACGAGTTCGATGTCGTCGGTCGTGATCGTCACCCCGTCGTACTCACCGGGCGTGACTTCGATTCGATCGCCGCTGTCGGCAGCGTCGACCGCGTCCTGTATCGTCGCGAAGTCGCCGCCGTCGCCGACGGTGTGTGTATTACCTGCCGTCGATGCCTGTACCGTTCCCGACAGTGCTACGACGCCGGTGAAAGCCGACGCCACGAGGAGCACTGTCAGCACTACCGATCGTAATTTCGTGAATTGTTCTGTGTTCTTGTTTGACATTGTCAGAGTCGCATCGCTCGACGAAGCGTTCGCCCGGGTACCCAACCCGATCGCGAACACTACCACCACCTTTAGACCGATTCCACCAACGTACCGTTTTGTATTGTGTCGTCTAGGAAGAACTATATCAGATATTGTTATAAAACCAACGAATGGGGGAGAATTAGACGAGGAGAGCCTGTTGTCGTCGGATCACGGAGCCAACCGGTGCGCGCCACGGTCGACGGCAGCCGTGACCGTCGGTGCCAGTCCAGGATCGACGCGGCGACTGGGAATCGGAGTTAAACCGGATTAAATTGGACGGTAAAACCGATCAGATCGGCTTAATTCGGGAGAATTCGAGTTGGTCGCGATACCCCTTCAAGAGGGATCGACAGCGTAGGTGCAGGTGGAGTCAACGATCAATGCAACTCAAGACCATCGCCGGACTCGTGCTCGCCGCCCTCGTCGTGACGGGGACGGGCGCTGCACTCCCCGGCAACGCACCCGCACAGGCAGACGAACACGCCAACGACGACGCCGAGACTGCGGACGCGACCGAACCGCGGGCCGATAGCGAGGACGCGAACGAATCGGCTGGACGACCCGACGACGTGCCCGCAGCGAACGACGGCGAAAGCGGTCCGCCGACGGAGATGCCCGAGGCCGTGCCCGACTTCGTGAACGAGATCCACTCGCTGATCGACCAGAAGATCGCCGGTGAACTCGAGGGGTCGCTGGGCGAGCAGATCAGCGATCTGACGCCGGACGACGGCGACAGTGAGGAGAGCGGCGACGAGTCGACCGAACCGGAAGGCGACAGCGACACTGAGACCGACGGCGAGTCGAGCGAAAACGACACCGACGACGAAACGACTGATACGGCGACAGAAGCCTAATCTGGCCGCCGATCACAGTTGACGCTCGATCACCGCTGACGCTGATCGAACGCGACGTTTTTGCCCGCAGAGCCCACACGACGAGTATGGGCGAGTCCTCCGATCGAATCGACACCAGCGACCTGCGCGACGAGATGGAACTCGACCGCTGGCAGGCGCTCAAAGCGGTCACGCCGTTCCTGTTGCTCGGCCTCGCCGATCTCGTCCTGTTGCTGGAGTGGGGACTCAATCCGCTGTGGGGCTTCATGATCCTCCCACCGATCCTCTTTATCAGCGTCCTGGGCTGGATCGCGTTCCGTACGGGGTTCACGCAGGACCGCGGCCAGACGGCGACCGACGAATAGGGCCGGACCCTACGAAAAGAGGTCGTCGACCGCTGCTTGGGCGGCCAGTGCCGCATCGTCCGCGACCCGCGCCTCGTCGTGGCGACCGTCCGGTGCCTTGAGGTAGACGTCCACGTCAAGGACGCCCTCCTCGAAGGTGACGGTCACGTCGAGGTCCTCGACAGTACCGGCGTCGTACCGTGAAAAGACGACATCTTCGGCAGCTGTCGCGGCGGTTTCGACGACCGTCTCGTCTGACGGGTCGTCACTGTGCGACTCGTCGGTCGACATTTACGCGCCGCCAGCGCCGCCCGGACCGGGTGCGCCGCCGGGGCCGCCGCCGCCACCGAGCATCTGCTGAAGCTCGCTCTGGAGGTCCTCGAACTGCTCGCGGACACGCTCCTCCTGCTTTTCGAGGGTCTCGGTTCGGACTTCGAGTTCGTCGACCTTCTCTTCGAGGTCCTCGACGGCCTCGGCGTAGTCGGTCTTGACGAGCAGTTCGCCGACCTCGCGGTACATCGTCGAGTCCTCGTCGATGTCGTCGAGTTCGTCGAGGGCGGTCTGGGACTCCTGGAGCTGGGTCTCAGCCTGCTGCTTCTGGGCCGCGACCTGCTGTGCTGTCTCCTGAAGGTCCTGGAGCTCTTCGAGCTTCTCTTGTGCTTCCGGCGGCAGATTACCCTGCATATCCACCACCTCGGGGGCCGCACTGAAAAACCATTGCTTTCAATCCCGGCGCCACACAACGAGTGTCGGGGTCGCTATTCAGGGTACAGCTCGACGGTCTCGTCGATGCGCTCGATCCGGGCCACGTCCGCGTCGTCCAGCGTCAGCTCGGCCGCTTCGAGGTTGGCCCGGAGGTGCGCCTCCGAGGACGCTTTCGGGATCGTGACGACGTTGTCGTGGCCCAGGAGCCACGCGATGGCGACGGCGGCGGGCGACGTGCCGTACTTGTCGGCGATGTCGTCGAGCACGGGGTCGTCGAACACCTTTCCACCGGCCAGGGGCGAGTAGGCCACGAGCGGGTAGTCGTGTGCCTGTGCGTCGGCGAGCAGTTCGTCTTGCTGGAAGAAGGGGTGGAACTCGACCTGATGGGCGGCGATCGGTGCGTCGAGGTGTTCACGAGCCGTCTCCAACTGTTCAGGTTCGAAGTTCGAGAGGCCGACGTGGTCGGCCAGTCCGTCGTCGACGGCGACATCCAGCGCCGGCAGCGTCGTCCCGGGGTCGTAGTCCCCGCGAGGGCGGTGGACGTACAGCAGGTCGGCGCTGTCGAGGCCGAGCCGGTTCAGGCTGGCCGCCGTCCCCGGCCGCACGTCGTCGGGCCCGAGACTGTCGACCCAGAGTTTCGTCGCGACCGTCAGTTCCGACCGCGCCACGTCGCTGGTCGCGATAGCGTCCCCGACCGTCGATTCGTTGTCGTAGATCTGTGCCGTGTCGAGGTGGCGATACCCGAGGCCGATCGCTCGTTCGATCGTCGCCGGGTCGTCGATACCCATGGTGCCGAGGCCGACGGCTGGCAGGTCCATACACCCGATAGTAAGCCCTCGAAGTTGGATCTGCCGGACGCGTGTCAGAGATCCCGTCGCATCAAAAGAGGGTCGAAGCGCGCACCCACTCCGTGCGTCGCTACTTCGAGACTTCGTCGGCGTATTCCGCCCACTTCTCGACGGTGGGCTGGCCCCAGTAGCGGACGGTGCCACTGCGCTCGTCGAAGTCGAGTACCCCCGCCCTGTCGAGTTCCGGTAAGTGGTCCTCGACGAGGGCGTCCCGAACGTCGGATTCGTCGGGATCGATCTCCGCACATCCCATGCCACGCTGAGCGACCGCCGTCGCGAGCGTCTCGACGTCCGCAGCCGACACCTCATCGGCCGCGAAGTACAGACACACCGCGCGGCGGCGCCAATCTGCGAGCAGTCCGAACACGTCGTCGACCATCGGCGTGGTGAGGCCCCGGTCCCGCGGGGTCATGCCGCGCCACTCGTCACTGCCAGGCTCAGTCGTGGGCTGATTGCTCATGAATACTGGCGTTCGATTATAAGCACACCTGCTGGTAATAACTAGCCGCCTAGGCGACTAGGCTATCGTTCGAGCAACAGGACAGTGTCCGGTGGGACAGGGGCAGTGTCGCCCCGACTCGGCTACGTATCGAGGAGCGTCCCGAGCAGATTCCGCTCGGCCCGTCGGAGGTGCTGGTGGAGCGTCGAGGACGCGATACCGACCGAACCGGCCAGTTCTTCGGCGGTACTCTCGCGGGGCCAGTCGTAGTAGCCGGCCAGATACGCGGCCCGTAACACCTCGTGCTGGCGGTCGGTCAGCGAGTCCAGTGGCGCGGCGCCGCCCGCCTCGCTCGACGGCGAGGTGCGTTCGGTCTTCGAGACGAGTTCCGTCTGCGGATTCGACCGCTCGACGACGTCCTGAATCGCGCGGATGTCGGCGTCGGCGGAGGCGTGGACGACGATGCGGACGCCGTCCGGCCGCGCGGTCGCCGTCTGGAGGCGAGCACCGGCTTCCGAGAGCGCGACCGCGAGCGACGACTCGGTGTGGATCTCGACGATCTGGTCGCCCTCGGTGCGTGTGACGGCCGCGTCAACGTCGCCACGGCGTTCGCGGATCGCCTCGACGACGGCGCTCGGTGTTGCCCCGTCGACGCGGAGATACTGGACGACGCCGTCGCTGGTCTCGACGGCACCGGCGGTTTCGAGCGTGCAGTCACAGGCTCTGGCCAGCCAGACGAGACAGGCGTCCTCGCTGGGCGAGCGGAAGGTCAGGGACACCGTCGCGTCCCGGTGGAGCAGGCGCTTGTTCTGGATCGCCGTCAGCGCCAGGCCGATCGTCTCGCCGAGCACGCCGAAGCTCTCGGTCACCCGGTCGCTGAACGCGTCCGGTTCGGTCGCGTACACGGCGAGGATACCGTGGGTCGTCTGGCCGTGTTCCAGCGGGACGGCGATCAGCGACTGGAGGCCGGCCTCGATGGCGTCGTCGCGCCACGGCGCGAAGCGCTCGTCGTCCCGAACGTCGATGACGACCTGTACCTCTCCGGTCCGACAGGCACGGCCCCCCGGCCCCTGCCCCGTCGGATCGCCGTCGGTGCGAATCTCGATCCCGTCGAGGTAGCCCGTGGCGTCGCCGGCACTGGTCAGCGGGACGATGACGTCGCTGGCACCGCGTCGTTCGCCGATCCAGGCGAGTTCGTACCGGCCCGACTCGATCAGCCGATCACAGACGATCCCCTGGAGTTCCTCGCGGTCGGCGGCGTCGCCGATCGCACCGATGATCTCCTGAACGAGTTCGTTGGTCCGGTTCAAGGCTGCGAGTTCGTCCCGTTGGCGCTCGATCCGGCGCTCGCGGCGGTGTCGCTCGGTCACGTCCCGGATGACACCCATCAGGCCGCCGTAGGTGCCGTCCTCGGTCGGCAAGAGGGTGTAGTGGATCGACATCTCCCGGGGCTCGCCCGACCGCGTCAGGAACGTCATGTCGACCTCGGTGCTGTCCTCGTCGGGGTTGTCGAGCAGGTACTGGACGGTCTCCTGTCCGGTTTCGAGTTCGCCCGGCGCGAGCGTGACGGCGGCGTGTTCCCCGAGCAGTTCCTCGCGGTCGTAGCCGAGGTTGGCCGCGAACGACTCGTTGCAGAAGTCGATGACGCCGTTGTGATCCAGCGTGTACAGGCCGTCCTGTGCGTGTTCGACCAGTCGTTCGAGGAGCGCAGTTCGCGCTTCTCGGTGGACTCGTTCGGTCACGTCCTCGAACCGTTCGAGGGTGAGGCCGCCGTCGACGGCCGAGAGGTCGTGCGTGTCGTGGACGTAGAACCGCGACTGGTCGGCCGCGGGAACGACCAGTGACTGTCCGTCGAGTAGGTCGGTGCCGTCCCCGAGTTCGACCGGCACGTGCTCGTCGGGCGTGGCCGGATGGATCGCGTCGAGGCGCGCGTAGAAGTCGTCGGTGTCGGGGACCGCCCCCTCGATGTCGTCGACCGGAAACGCCGCCTCGAACGACCGGGTCGACCAGACGACACGACCCGTCTCGTCGACGGCGAACAGCGCGGTCGCGTCGCTCGCCTGTGTCTCGACCGCCGAAATCGCCGTCGCCAACGTATCCTCGGCGGTGTCGGGACGGCTCCGTAGCAGGGTCTTGAGCTTCTCTGCGAGGAACCCGACGCTCCGGTCACCGTTCCCGCGCTCGACGAGGGTCTCGACGCGGTCGAGTTTCGCCGTCGAAACAGTCGACGGATCAGTGCGCGTAAACAGGATCACCGGGCAGTCGACGGCGTCCAGCAGGTCGTCCTGCACTGACTGCTCGACCGCGCCGGCCAGCACGAGACACGACCAGTCCTCGGCCGCCACGACGCCGCGTGCCTCGTCCTCCCCCGTCGAGTGGACGATCGTGTCGCCGTCGAGGCGGTCCGAGAGGCAGTCTGCGACACTGCGTGCGGCCGACGCGTCGGTATCGACGTAGACGACGCTCGGGCTGGCATCGTCCGTCGCCGTCGAACGGTCCGTCTCGTCGCTCATCGGTACAGGGACCCCGGTCGCTGGCTCGCCACAGTGTAATTCGCTCAGTGAATACGTTCACGGGAACTGGCATAACGTTTTCCGACCACACCATCGAACAGCCTCTCGAACCGCTCGGAGTCATACGACACCAATACGCCGTCTCACGCGGAGGCTGCGTCGACGCGGCCGGTACGTTCGGCGACTGACACCAGCGTCGCCCAGGTGTTACAGCCAGCACGCAGCGCGACAAGGTCGGCGGCCCCGATCTCGACGACGACGAGATTCCCGTCGCGACGGAGCGACGCGGTGGTCCGGTCGCCGCCGATCTCGCCGATCTCGGGGCGGACGCTGCGCTCGACACGGCGCGCCCGCTCGGCGTCGATGTACTCGAAGGAGAGAACGGCCTCGTGATCCACGCTACTGAACGTCGATCTCTTTGACGTCGCGCGATCGCTCTTTCAGCAGGACGCGGTGGCCACAGTACGGACAGCGGACGCCACCGTACTCGTCGAGCGTCACGTCGCGCTTACAGCGGGAACACTTGTAGCTCATTACTCTTCCTCGTCGTCGGCGAGGGCTGCGCGGATCGAACGAGTGACGGTCTTCCCGCCGGGGGTCTGCGGGCGGTACGTGCCGCCGGTGTACTTGTAGTCACAGTAACTGCACTCCCAGATACCGGTGCCCTGACGGTCGACGCGGTCTTTCCCGCATTCGGGGCAGGCGTGGTCGTCTCGCATGTCCGCCTCGATCTCGGCGACGCGCCGACGGGCGACGCGACCGTAGCGTGCGCCGAAGCGACCGGCACTGCCGGTTCGTCCCTTGTCGTTGGCCATAGTATCCTACTGTCGGCCCATGACGTTCATAAACCTGTTGAGTTCCAGCCAGCGAAAAAGCGACAGCGGTCGGCCACACGACGTGGCGTCGTCGCACGACGGGGCTGGTGATCAGCCCGATTCGTTGACTGGCGTCGCCGTCCCGGTCGGTTCGGGCGTTGCGGTCTCGTTGACCGGCGTCGCCGTCAGACTCGGCTGACCGACGACCGTCTGTGCGTGTCCGACACCGGACCCAGTCGTGGCGAGGAGCACCACGACAGCGACGAAAACGGGGAGTCTCATCGGTGATCCAACGGCGGCGAACTGCGTTAGTAGCCGCCGAGTACGCACCAATAACCGATCCAGCAGCGGACCGAGTGCCCAGCGACGAACCGGGATGGGCGTGACCGACCACGAACGTCGCAGTATTCGTTCGACTCGCCACGCTTATTTGTTAGACTGATCTAATACGACGCAATCGCAGTATGTTTCGTCACGTCGTTGCAATGAACGGTCACCGTGAGGTGGTGCCGTGACTGGATTCGCGGAGATCGTCGTCGTCGCACTGATCGCACAACTGACCGTTCTCCCCGGCGAGAAGGTCCAGTTCATCATCGCCGGCCTCTCGACGCGGTACAACCCCCTCGTGGTCGTCGCTGCCGCCGGGAGCGCGTTCGCCGGCTGGACGGCTCTGGAGATCGCCTTCGGTGCGGCGATCCAGGCGGCACTGCCGGGCCTGTATCTCGACGCCTTTACCGCGGCGATGTTCCTCTTTTTCGCCGTCCTGCTGGTCCACTCGGCACCGGACCACGGCGACGACTCGACCGTGACCGCGACCGACGGCGGCGAGCAAGTCGACAGCAGTGCGGTATCGGACCACCGCTCGGACGGCGGCACGGCGGCCGTCGAACTCCCCGACACGGTCGGCGTCGCCGGACGCGAGTTCGCCGTTCCCCAGCGGTTCGGCAGCTTCGTCCCGATCTTCCTCATGATGGCCGCCGGTGAGTTCGGCGACAAGACCCAGCTGGTGACGATCACGCTGGCGGCCAACTACGGCGCGACGGCGGCGATCTGGGTCGGCGAGATGCTCGCGATCATCCCGGTGAGCCTGCTGAACGCCTACTTCTTCTACACCTTCTCCCATCGCTTCGACCTGCGGACGGCCCACTTCGTCGGCGCGGCCCTGTTTGCCTTCTTCGGGCTGGACACCGTCCTGGCGATGCTCACGGACTTCTCGATCTGGGAGACGATCGTCGAGACGATCACCGCGGCCGTGCTGGCGCTCGTCTAATCCTGCAGGTCGGTCTCGGCCAGCGCGTCGTTGAGGTCGGCCCGAACCCGCTCACCCAGTTCCCGGTCACCCGCGGTCGTCACGACCCGGTTCTCCTGGACGCTGGAGCCGTCCCGGATGAGCAGGCGGACGTTGCCGTGTTTGTCGGCTCGCGTCGCCTTCGCCCGGACGCCGGTGCGGGACCCCGAGCCGCCGGCGTCGATCGGCCCGGGGATCACCTTCTTGACGTGGGGGTGGCCCGCGACGGTCGTGATCGCTCGCTTGCCCGCGCGCCCGCCGACGAGCGTGGAGTGAGAGCCGCCGAGTTTCTCTTCGGGTGCCAGATCGACGACCTCCAGTGCCGGCTCGCCCCGACGCTCGCGGACGTGCTCGACCGGATCGTCGCCGTCGACGCGGTAGAACGGGTAGTGCAGTTGACTGCGGACGGCACCGATCACCTCGCGGTCGCCGGTGACGTACACCTCCTCGGGGCGCTTGCGCCGCACCTCGTCGGCGATCAGGCCGGCGAAGTTGCGCAGTTCGACGACGCCGGTCTCGCCGCCGTCCTCGGGTGTCGTCGTGATCGTTCGGGCACTCACGACCGCCTCGTCGGCGAGTGCGGTGACGGTCGCGCGCTCGCGGCCGAGTTCGAGGACGACCACGTCGGCGTTTGCCGACCGACAGACCAGGCAGTAGTCGCCCGGGCGGTCGAGTTCGCAGCCACACTGCCGACACGCCATTGTCGAATATCGGTGATCGGCAGGCAAAAGCGAGGCGGTTCGGCGAGTCCCTGTCACGTCGTGGCATCGACCCCAGGTTACAGATCTTCGGGGTCGCGCTTCAGATACTCCCGCAAGAGCACGGTCGCGTAGCACCCTTTCGGCAGCGAGAAGGCGAAGCGGACGGCGTCGTCGGCGACGCGCTCGGTTCCGATCCCGGTCCGCACCGCGACGGCGCGCCGGGTCCCCGTCGAGTCGAACTCGCCGGGCAGCGCGAAGTCCGACGGCTCGATGCCGACCTCGTCGAGGATCTCGCGTTCGATCTCGCCGGGTTCGCCGTCGGCCAGTTCCGTCTCGGTGCCGATCAGCGGTGCGGTGACGAACGCCCGCCCGCGCTCGCAGTGGCGCTCGACGGTGGTGACGCGCTCGTCGGTGACCCGCTGGGTCCGGTCGGTGTCGGGCAGGGCCAGCCCCTCGGGCACGTCGCTATCGGCGAAACAGACCACGTCGCCGGCGACCGGCCGGTCGAAGGGAAGCCCGCGTTCGAGCCGTTCGGAGAGGATACGGTTGAACAGGTACGACTGGGCGGCGTTGACGAACAGGGTCTGGAGGTTCGTCGGCAACGTCTCCAGCGCCGTTCGGAACGCCTCGGGCGATGCCTCGTCGGCGTCGGCCATGCTGTGACACAGCGCCCGCTCGTAGCCCAGCGCCTTCGGGAACCGGTCGAGCGCGCCGTCCCAGTCGTGGGTCTCTTGGACGTAGCCCCGCGCCTCCTGCGTCGCCTCGGGTTCGCGCTCGTGGGGGTTCCCGAGGTACGCCATCACGGCACCCTCCCAGTCGTCGCGGACGATCGCCAGCCCCACCTCGTGCGTGATCGGCCGGCGACTGCCGAAACGCTGCTGCCCGAAGTAGTTCGGGACGGCAATCGTCGGGGTTCTGTCGGCGTCCGTACCGTCGTCCCCGGCGACGCCCGCGAACGCCCGCAGGTCCTCGGTGATCGTGTCGACGCGGTCGGGCTCCTCGACACCGCGGACGGTGATCTCGAACCCGTTGCCCGCCAGGTCACCAAAGAGGACCGGCCGGCCGGCACGGCCGACGACCTCGATCTCTGCGCCGTCGATATCGGGCAGTTCGGACGGGGCCACGTCGACCGAAAACAGCTGTGTCGTCACGGCGCGCTTGTCCTTCGTGCCGGCCCACGACACCCGCTCGCGGGAGATGCCCAGTCGATCGGACAGCGCCGACGCGAAGTCGTTGGTGTCCCAGTTCGAGAGGGTCACGCGGAGGACGAGGTGCTGATAGGCCCCGTCATCGGCGTCGACCGGCTGGGTGTCGAACGCCTCCAGTTCCTCGACGCGGAAGTCCGCGGGCGACTCCCGGAGGTGGCCACCGATCCCGTCACCGTCGCTGACGTAGTACTCCATGCCGACGACCCGCTCGATCTCCTGTGCTGGGCGCATTCCTTGGCCACACCTCACCACGGGGCGCACATATGGCTAGCGGTGGACGGGAACGGATACATTCGATCTCGGTCGGGCGTTGAAAAGAGAACGGGTGGGCTCGTGCAGACACCGAAAGCCCTCGACAGAGAGATGAACCCATCGAACACACCCAAAGCCCTCGCGTGGCTCGACCACTCCGGAACTCGCTGCGCTCGCGCCGCGTGCTTGCTTCGTTCGGGAGGGATCGAGCACCGGAAGAGCAAGCTCTTCCGAGCCCGCGGCGCAAGCGCCGCGGACCCCGCTCGCCCTTCCATCCGCCAGGGCGTCGCTGGTGACACGGTCAACGAGCCTGGTGGATGAAATGGCGAGGCGTGGTGCGGCGTTCTGTGCGGGCAACTATTCGACCGCAGGGAGAATATCTCGCACAGAACGCCGGAGCGTGCCGAGGGCTTTCGGTGTCTCGAATCCGTCTCAGCGAGCCCCAGTGACGGAGGCCACCACCAGTACTAGGACGAACTGTTCTGCGTGGGCAGTTGCGGGATCAGCCACGAGAGGAAGGCGTCCTGGCTGCGGCTCTGGAGCCACACCGTCGCCGGCCCAGAGAACTCACAGACCAGTCCCTCGCCCGAGAGCAGCGTCGACTTGAGGCCGCCGACCTTGCGGACCGACCACTCGGTCTCCTCGGTGAAGGCGACGATGTGGCCGGTGTCGACGACGTGCGTCTCGCCGGCGTCGAGTTCGATCGGCTCGACGGCCCCGTAGCTGGCGAAGTACGCCGGACCCGAGCCGGTCAGTTCCAGCAGGAAGAGCCCCTCGCCGCCGAAGAAGGACTTCGACCCGCCGAAGGCCGTGTCGATCGCCATGTCCGAGTCGGCCGCCAGATACGATCCCGACTGGACGTAGATCGTCTCGTCGGCCAGTTCGTAGGGGACGATGTCGCCCGGCAGTGGCGGAGCCAGTGTGACCGAACCGCCGTCGGGTGCCGAGAAGGTGTTCCGGAAGAAGGACTCTCCGCCCAGCACTGAAGTCTTCAGCGACTGGAAGATGCTGTCGCTGCCCTTCTTGGTCTCGATGTCGACGCTGGCGGTGTGGCTGACCATCGCTCCGGCCTCGGCGGTGATCCGCTCGCCGGGGTCGAGCGAAACGTCCAGCAGTGCGTAGGAGGGACGATGTCGAATCTCGTGCTCCATACCGGATCATTTCGCCTGAGGAACAAGAAGCTATGGGGCTACCGCCAGCAGTGGTACCAGAAGCACCGGCACGCTCGTACCGGAAAGAGCGACAGAAAACCGCCTATCGCGCGCCCTCGAAGTCGTCGTAGCCGGTGATGTCGACGCCGTCGTCCGTGACGGTGGCGACGTAGACACCGTTACCGGAGCCAGTGTCGCGCTGGGTCGCAGCGTAGACTGCTTCGATGGCGAGGTCCTCGGCTTCCTCCATCGAGAGGTCGTCGTGGTAGCTGTCTTCGAGCTTCCCGTGAGCGACCTGCATGCCGCTGCCGGTGACGGTGTAGTCGTCTTCCATGACGCCGCCGGCGGGGTCGATGCTGTAGACGTGGCTGCCGTCCTCGTCGACGCCCCCGAGGATGGGGTTGATCGCGAAGAATGGACCGCCGCGGGCGAAGTTACCCGCGAGCGTCGCCAGCGCGGAGATGCTCATGGGCTCGCCCCGGCGGACCTCGTAGAGGTCGGCCTCGGAGCGCAGCGTCCGAATGAAGGACTGTGCGCCGCCGACGCTCCCCACGAGGGTCAGCGCGGCCGACGGGTGGATCTGCTCGACCTTCTGGACGGACTTGTTCGAGACGAACCGGCCGCCAAGCGAGGCCCGCATGTCCGTCGCGATGACGACGCCCTCGTCGGTCGTGATGCCGATGGTCGTCGTCCCGGTCTTGGCGACCGACTCGTCGTCGCTGCCGCCCTGCATGTCGTCGAACGATGCCAGCTCGGGTTCGTATGGGTTTGCGTCGAGGTCTTTCATACCGGGGAGGTCGGGGAAATTACTCATCGGATTCACCTCCGAGTTCCAGCTCCGTAACTCGTTCGGCAATCTCGTCCTCGGCCAGCGCCGAGAACTGCTCGGACTCGACGTCGATCGTCGCGACATCGACGCCCGTCGCGTCGAGACCCTCGTCGCTCACCGACGCGAGCGCGCGGAGCGCGAGCGAGAGTCCGCCTTCCAGATCCATGCCCTCCTCGTACTCGTCTTCGAGGAACGCCTGGATATCGTCGCGGTCGCCGCCGATGGCGACGGCCTGCCACTCGTAGGGGGTCCCCGACGGGTCGGTCTCGAACAGGCGCGGTTCGCCGTCCTCGATGCCGCCGACGAGCAGCGCCACACCGAACGGGCGTGCGCCGCCGGTCTGGGTGTACTGCTGGATATAGTCGGTGACTTCCTTCGTGAGGGATTCAACGCCGATCGGCTCGCCGTAGCGCAGGTGGTTGATCTGGGCCTGGCGGCGTGCGAGGTCGATCAGCTGACGGGCGTCGGCCACGTGGCCGGCGCTGGCGATGCCGACGTGGTCGTCGGCCTTGTGAATCTTCTCGATGCTGTCGCGTTCGAGCAGCGGGGAGCGAGCGTGACGGTCAGCGGCCAGCACGACGCCGTCCGCGGTGCGGACGCCGACGCTTGCCGTGCCGCGCTTGACTGCTTCGCGTGCGTACTCGACCTGATAGAGGCGGCCGTCCGGGGAGAAGATGGTGATCCCGCGGTCGTACGCCTGCTGCTGGTTTTGTCCTTGCATTGTCTCGTTGTTCACCTTGGGTAAGGGACTGTCAGTGATAACCTTTGTGTCGCGTGGTTATGTCCGACAGTGGTTCGTCCGCTACGGGCTAATACAGGGACAGATCACCCGTCACCGCGTCGATCCGGTCGTCGCCCGCCGGCCCGATTGCCAGCGCCGAGACGGTGCCCGGTTCGAGTTGGGTGTGACCAGCGTCCCTGACGATCGCATTCGGCAGGCCCTTCCGCTCGGCGTCGTCGGCCAGGCGGAACAGCGCATCCTCGCCCGAGACCTTGAGGACGACCTTCTTCTGACCCGACCCTTTCCACTCGGAGCGGGCCTGCCGGTCGGCGTCCTCGTAGGCCATGAGTGAGGCGTGGGCGACCTGTGCCGCCAGCTTGCCCTTGCCCATGCCGATGTCGGTCCGGGCGACGATGGCCTGCTTCATAATGGGGCGGTAGACCCGGTCAGGTATATGTCTGGTCCCCGCTACGCTTTTCGCCGCGAACTCCACCTGAAACTAGTCGACGTGGGGGTCGGAATCGACACGATCACAAACGGCAAATAGACCCCGAAAGCCCTCGGCCCGCTTCGGCGGTCTGTGCGGGATATCCTCCCTCCGGTCGGATAGTGCCAGCGCAGACCGCCGTACCGGCCCTCGCCCTTTCATCCGCCAGGCTTATCGACGGACGAACAGTCTACGTCCTGGCGGATGAAAGGGCGAGGCGCGCTGGCGGTGGAACGAAGTCGCCTGAGCGTCCCCTGTCCGCGCGAGCGAAGTGAGCGCGAATATGTCGCTCAGCGACCGCCAGCGCGCCGAGGGCTTTCGAGGTCGTGACCGCTACTTCGATCACTCATCGGGAGATGGCACCGATAGCGACTAGAGCGCAATCGTTTAACGCTCCCCGCACGCGCATACGGCTATGATCCTCTCGGACACCGACATTCTCGACCGGCTCGGCGAGGGCGACCTCGTCATCGAGCCCATCGACGACATCGATCTACAGGTCCAGCCCGCCAGCGTCGACCTGCGGCTGGGGCGGGAGTTCCTTGAGTTCCAGCACGCCAACATCCCCTGTATCCACCCCAACAGCGAGCAGGAGACCGAGGAGTACACCGAACGCGTCACCGTCGAGGAGGATAGCGAGTACATCCTCCACCCCGGCGACTTCGTGCTGGGGACGACCCACGAACGCGTCGAGATTCCCGCCGACCTGATCGCCCACGTCGAGGGGCGGTCCTCGCTGGGTCGACTGGCCATCGTCGTCCACGCGACCGCCGGCCTGTGTGATCCGGGCTACGAGGGCCAGATCACGCTCGAACTGTCGAACCTCGGGACTGCCCCGGTCGCGCTGACGCCGGGGATGCGCATCTCTCAGCTCACCTTCACCGAACTCAAGACCGCGGCCGAACGCCCCTACGGCGAGGAACGCGGCTCGAAGTATCAGGGCCAGGAGGGGCCACAGGCCTCGAAGATCGAGAGCGACCACGAGTTCGGCGGGGATCAGAAATGAGTACGCTGCCGGCGACTGCGACGGCGACCGGGGGACGAGCGTCGTGAGGTTCATCGAGGAGATCGTCGTCGACGAGTTCCTCCCGACGTTCCGATCGCTGCTCGCGGAGGCCTTGCGCGAACGCGACTTCACGCAGTCGGAGGTCGCCGATCTGCTGGGGATCAGCCAAAGCGCCGTCTCGAAGTACGCCCACGGTGATGTTGAGCGCAACGAGCGCCTGCTGGCTCACGAGGGACTACAGGCACTCATCGAAGAACTGGCCGACGGGCTGGCCAGCGGCGAGATGACGCCCGTGCAGGCGCTGATCGAGACAGAGGTGTTCGTCCGCGAACTCGAACAGGGCGGGGCGCTCGCACAGTTGCACGAGGAGGCGATGCCGACGCTCGCCGACTACGGCGGTGATTTCGCCGTCCACGACCCCGACAGCAACCTTCGGGAGGCCGAGCAGACTCTCTCGTCGGTCCGGCGCGGGCTTCGACTGCTTGAGAACACTAGCGGCTTCGCAGCGCTGATCCCCGCGGTCGGGTCGAACCTCGTCGAAGCCCTCTCGGACGCCGACGGGATCGAGGACGTGGCCGGGATTCCGGGCCGCATCCTCGACGTGAAGGGGCGGGCGACGATCCCCGCGGAACCGGAGTTCGGCGTCAGCGAGCACGTCGCGACGGTCCTGCTGGCGGCCCGGGCGGCCGGGACCGACGCCAGCGCGATGCTCAACGTCCGCTACGACGAGGACGTGATCGCCGACATCGAAGCGGCGGGCTACACCGCAGTCGCGTTCGATGCCGAAGCCGACCTCGACGAAGCGGTCGCCGCCGCCCTCGAATCGGAGCCCGGTGCCGACGTGCTGTACCAGACCGGCGGCATGGGGATCGAGCCGATCAGCTACGTGCTGGGCGAGGACGCCAGCGCGGTCGCGGAGATCGTCCGCGAGATCGCGTAGATGACCGACGTGCGGACGTTCTACGGTCGGTGGGCGCGACTGTACGACCGGCTAGCGACGCTGCCGGGTGTCCAGTCGTGGCGGCGAGCAGCAGCCGCGACCCTCGATCCCAGCGACGGCGCGACGGTCGTCGAGATGGGGTGTGGCACCGGCGCGAACCTCCCGCATCTGCGCGAACAGGTCGGTCCTGAGGGTCGTGTCGTCGGCCTCGACGTGACTCGCGGGATGCTCGCACGTGCCCGCGGTCGCGGTGACGCTCACTTGCTGCAGGGCGACGCGACGCGGCCGCCAGTCGACGGCGGTGTCGAGGGGCTGCTGGGAACGTTCGTCGTGGCGATGTTTCGCGATCCGCGTCGGGTCGTCGACGACTGGTGCGATCTGGTCGGCCCCGGCGGTCGGGTGGCGCTGTTGCACTTCACGGAGAGCCAGCGACGGTGGGCGCGACCGATCAACGCCGCCTATCGGGCGTTCGTCTGGCTCTCCTCGACCGACAAGCGCCAGACCGGCGTCGCCGGCAGTCACGACCGGCGAGTTCGGAGCGCCTACGCCCGACTGGCCGAACGGACGGCCGACTACCGCGAGCGACACCTCGCCGGCGGCTACCTCCGACTGGCGAGTGGCCGCGTCGAGTGACCGACGAGGTCACGACCCAGTCCGGCGGCGGAAATAGCAGCCCTTTATTACTTTCAGCGGATAGGTTGTGGTAATGAGAAGAACCGCGATAACAGTCGCACTGGTCGCACTGATCGCTCTGGCGGGCTGTAGCGCCTTCAGCGGGGGCGGAACGCCGACGGCGACGACCGAGGGGACTGCCACCGACACCGCGACGGAGACAGTGACACCCGATGAGACGACGAACGAGACGGCGACGCCCGGTGAGACGACGGCGACCGAGACTGCGACGACCGAGGCCCAGCAGCCTGCGCAGGTGCAAGTGACCAACGGCAGCCTGAGTGTCGACGCGACGACGGCGTTCGATCGGGTGCAGAACGTCACGGCGAGCGACGTGCGACCGCCGACGGTCGTCCTCCGCAATCTGACCGAGCGCAAGACCTTCGCGCCGGGGGCGTCCCCACAACTGGCGGCGCTTGGCTTCGAGAACGCGTCGCTCTCGCCACGACAGCCCGGCGGGCTGACGGTGACCAGCGGACGGATCTATCTCCACCAAGGCGAGGGGAGCGCCGCCGAGGTCGAGCAGGTGCTGGCCCACGAGTACGTCCACACCGTGCAGTTCCGCTCGGGGATGTTGCCGTGGCTCACGGCCCTGGACCAGCCCCGGCGGACGAGTGACCTCATCTTCGCTCAGAGCATGCTGGCGGAGGGCAGCGCCGTCTACGCCACCGACGAGTACACTCAGCGCCACCTCGACATCGAGAACCAGTCGACCGAGATCGAACGTCGGGTCCAGCAGGGCAACGCCAGCGAACGACTGTTCTGGGCGAAGTACCTCCACGGGTACGAGTACACCGCCAGTCAGGTCGACAGTAGCGCGAACCTCTCGGCGGTCTTCGAGGACTACCCGACCTCCACGGAGGCGGTGCTGCACCACGACGGGGCTGTCGACACGTCGCCGGTCCCGCTCGCGGTCGACGCCTTGGCCCCGAGTCGGGAGTACGTCGCGCTCGCGACCGACACCAACGGGGAGTACATTCTCCGGTCGGCACTCGACACCGCGGTCGACTACGAGCGTGCGACCGCCGCCGCGACCGGGTGGGGTAACGACACCATCGCGACTTTCCGACACACGACCGAAGCCGACCGCTACGGCTGGGTCTGGACGATCAGGATGGACAACGAGACCGAGACCGACGAGCTGGTCGGGACCCTCTCGACGTACGCCGAGGAGCGATCGAACGACTCGGAACTGGCCTTCGAGTCGACGCGTCTCGACAGCGAGACCGCCGCACTGACGATCGGAACGGACGCGTTCGTCGAGAACACGACCGTCTCGGCCACCGACGGGAACGTGACCGTCGAGGCCGGCGCGTAGGCTACGCTTCGTCCGACCGATACCGCTCGGCGTGCGTCGGACAGAAATCGGTTCCCCGTAACTGAGCGTCGACGACGCCGGGCTGACGGTGTGGGTTCGCCAGCCGACACCCCGCCTGCTCGCAGAAGTCCTCGCCCGTTTCGAGGTAGTGGTACGCCTGCAGGACGTACCCTTTCAGCGCGTCGGTCGTCCGGGGGTCGTCTTGGACGAGAAAGTCGCCGTCGACCTCGTTTTCCAGTACCTCCCGAGGTGGCGAGTCACCGGCAATCATCGCGTGTTGCTGCTGGGTCTTGTAGTACTGTTCGGGCTTGGCCGGCGCTTCGTACAGCCCCGGCACCGAGACGAGCGCGGGTTGACCCAGGACGTTGACGCGCTTGTGCCAGCGGCCGTCGTGGTCCCCCCACGTGCCGACGACCCGGTCGAGAACGGGGACGTGGAGGTGGTCGAGGCTGCGCTCGTCGGCGGGCAACCGTTCGCCGAGGAGCCCCTGGACTTGCAGGCCGTCGTAGATGACGCCGCCGGCGCGTTCGGGATCGGCCAGCGCACGCTCCTCGTAGCGGACGATCCCCAGCATCGTGTTGCCGGTCTCGCGCTCGTACGGCGAGAGGACCCGCGTCGACGCGAACCCCTCGGCGAGGTCGTCGTCGGCGTACTGATCGAGAAAGCGGTCGCGGACGGCGACGGACGCGTCGACCCGTTCGTCCAGCCACGCCGCGATCACCTCGACATCCGCGACCGTCGTCGGTGCGCGATACAGTGTGACCCGTTCGACCATGTATTAACAAGTGGTACCATCGAGTGAAACAGTTGCGATCCGGGAGTGGGACGAATGTCACACCATGGACAGATTTATACACTATACACCATATCTGTACATCACTGTATGACGCAGACGACGTTCGAAGTCGACCGGGAGTTCCTGTTCATCGGCCGCACGTTCGAGGAGTATCTATCGCTGTTCGGCCTCGACCGGACGGACCTGACCGACAGACCGATCCTCGACTGTCCGGGCGGGCCGTCCTCCTTTACCGCCGTCGCGTCGGCGCTGGGGACCGAGGTCATGGCCGTCGATCCGATGTACGAGCACACGCTGGAGACACTCGAAGCGGAGTATCGCGACGCCATCGATCGCAACGTCTCGCAGTTGCGGGAAAAACGGGACCTGTTCGTCTGGGACTACTACGACTCCGTCGAGATCCGGAGACGCTACCTCCGGGCCGCCGCCGAGCGGTTCCTCACTGACTTCGCCCGCCACCCCGGTCGCTACGTCGCCGCGGGCCTGCCCGACCTGCCCTTCGCCGACGACACCTTCGAACTGACCCTGTCGGGGAACCTCCTGTTCGTCTACGACGACCGGCTGGACCGGGAGTTCCACGAGGCGGCAGCGCGCGAACTGCTGCGCGTGACCGCCGGCGAAGTGCGAGTCTTTCCGCTGGCATCGCTCGATCGCACCCGCTCTGCGTTCGTCGACGACCTCGTCGAGACGCTCCGGGACGAGGGCGTCGCCGCGCGCTTCGAGTCGGTCGACTACGAGTTTCAGCCGGGAGCGACCGAGGTGCTGGTGTTGTCGGACCCGCTTTCGGGTCGGTAAGCTACCCGTAGCGGGGATAGCCTCGCTATTACGATACTGACCGTCGGCGTAGCTCCGGTGGTACGACCGCAGTCAAGATCATCCGTGTGATGGGAACGTCGACAGAATCGTGGGAAGACGCCGCTACCGAAGCCTTCGAGGAAGCCAGCCAGACCGTCGAGGAGATCAGCGGGATGAAGGTCGTCTCGTGGACCGCCAGCACCGAACAAGGTGGGATCACCGAGTACAAGGCGACCGTCGAACTCAGTTTCCCCGTCCACCAGCCGGCGTAGCGACCCCACGGACCGCAACGCGTTAGAGGTCCTACTCCCTAGTCGAAGGCGATGGGCTACGACGCAGTGCTGTTCGATCACGACGGCGTCCTCGTCGAGGTGACGACACAGGCGACCCACCTCGACGGTGCGCGGCGGGCCTTCGAGGCGGTCGGTGTCGACGACCCCGACGAGGACGACGTGGAAACGCTGAGTATCGGCGTGACGCCGGACCAACTGCACGAGGTCTGTGAGCGCTACAGCGTCGATCCGACGGTGTTCTGGTACCACCGCGATCAGATCACCGCCGACGGACAGTACGAGGAGATGCGCGCCGGCCAGAAGACACCCTACAGCGACCTCGGCGCGCTCGCGGACCTCCCGGTCCCGCTGGGCGTCGTCAGTTCGAACCAGCGGACGACCGTCGCCTTCTCGCTTGCGTACTTCGACATGGAACGGCACTTCGAGACGATGGAGGCCCGCGACCCGACGGTCGACAGCCTCCACCGGAAGAAACCAAACCCCCACTACGTCGAGCGCGCACTCGACGACCTGAACGCCACCGACGCGCTGTTCGTCGGTGACTCTGAGAGCGACGTGGTCGCAGCCGAGCGGGCGGGTATCGAATCCGCGTTCATCCGTCGGCCACACCGCGCCGAGACGGACCTCTCGGTGACGCCCGACTACGAGATCGACGGGCTGGCAGAGATACCCGAGTTACTGTAAGCCCTCGCGGACCTCGTCGATCAGCGCCCGTACGTCCACGCGCTCGCCGCGCTCGTCGGCGAGATAGGCCGCTTCGGTGAGGCCGATCACTTCCAGCCCAGTGGTGGGTGGCACGGGATTCTCGCGCTCGCCCGCGGCCGCGTCGAGGAAGGCGCCGAGCTTTCGCTCCGTCAGTGCCTCGAAGCCCGGGGACGACACGTCGAGGTGCTCGACCTCCCCGCCGTGGCGAACGACCAGTCCGTCGTCGGTGAACTCCGCGCTCCCCTCGCTTCCCCAGAAGTACAGCCCCTCGCGCGTCTCGGGGCCGGTCTGGCCGTCGCCGGTGACGAACACGCTCGCGGGCACGTGCTGACCGTCCCGATCGAGCGCGACCGAGAGCGAACTGTGTACGTCGACGCCCGGCGCGTCGTACTCGATGTCGGCCGACACCGATTGCGGGACCGCGTCGGTCGTCCACAGCAGCGCGTCGAGCAGGTGCGACCCCGAGTCGTACAGCTGTCCGCCGCCGGAGAGCGCTGGATCGGTCCGCCAGGTCCCGGTCTGGCCGTCGATCCAGTCCTGTTCGAGGAAGCAGTTGACCCCGCCCAGTTCGCCGATGGTCCCGTCGGCGATGATCTCCCGGAGCCGCTCGAACCGCGGATCGAAGTGGCGCTGGTAGCCCACCTGGACGACCTCTTCGCGGTCTTCGACGGTAGCGGTCAGCGCCGCGGCATCTTCGACACCCGTGACCATCGGTTTCTCGACGTGGACCGACAGGCCCGCATCGAGGGCCGCCATCGTCTGCTCGAAGTGGACGGCGTGGGGCGAGACCACGTTGACCACGTCCAGATCCGGCTCCTCGGCCAGCAACGTCTCGTAATCGGGGTAGGCTCGGCCGCCGAAGCCCGACTCGAATTGGTCGCGGGCCTCGTCGGCCGGGTCGGCACCGGCGACGATCTCCACGTCGTCCATCCTCTCGATCACCGACAGCATGACCGTTCCGAGCCCGCCGAGTCCGAACTGCGCGAGTCTATCCATACGCGAAGACAAGGGACGAGGAGAGTGATAAGCCTCGGGCCAAATCGGTGCGTCGACAGCGACCCAGGGAGCGGACCGAAACCAGAACGAGCAGCCCGCGATCCGACGGTTGTGTTATCAGACACGAATATTAGAGGATCGAACTTTTACCGGAGTGAGTTCGAGTCGTGAGTGAGCGAATGACGGTGCGAACCACCGGACTGGGTGGCGGTGTCGGGAAGCCGGAGCCGGCCCGCTGTCTCGGTGCCACACCGGCGTCGACAGGACGGGCAGGAGTACCGTGAACGGCCGTCTCGAATCGTCGCTGGTGCTCTGACGAGCGCCCAACCTCTCGACAGTCCACCGGACACATGATCGACATTTCGACGACGGTCCTCTACAGACCCCACGACGACGACCCGGTCGAAGCACGTCTCAGCCTCGGCGACGTGCTGACAGTCCGAAACGGGACCCTGGACGCCGAAATCGACCTGTCGACCGTGTTCGACGTGCACGTCGGCCCGCCGCCAGCGGCGGCCACCGAGGCCTTCACGGAGTCGGTCCTCATCGTCGGGTTCGAGGGTGAGGACGGCCGGGACGTGCTGTTCGTCGACGCGACCGAGTCGACGCTGGACAACGTCGCGGGCGTCCTCTACCGACGGCTGCTCAACGACATCGAGGCGGTCGTCAGCCATCCGACGAACATCGGCGGGCGGGTGACGGACAAGTCCTTCGAGATCGGCCGATTGCTCGTGACGCCGGGCAAGGTCGGCTGCAGAGGCGTCAACAGCCCGTTCTCGATCGACCTGGAAACGATCGTCGACTTCTCGCGCTCGGCCGAGACGCTGATGGGGGAACGCCGTCCAGTGATCACGATCAAGTACGTCAAACAGGGGGTCGCCGTCTCGCTGAAACTGTCGCTCTCCTCGGCCCGCAAACAGCACCTCCTCGGGCGCGTCCTGCGGCGCGACTACGACCGAGTCAGGGGCAGCCTCCAACAACTCGATCTGCCGCGGCCGGCCTTCCGCGCGCTGGTCAAACTCTACTCGTTGCAGGGGACCGCCCCACCCGAAACCCTCGTGCGAAACGTGTCGGTCTCGGCCGAACCGCTGGTCCGGGGGCTCCTGAAAGCGGGGCTCGTCGAGATCAGCGACGACGAGGTGGGACTCACCCCGAGCGGCTGGATTCTCGTGACCGAGCACATCGGGAACGAGGCATCGGAACCGGATCTGGAACGCTGACAGGCGCGCTCGCGTCAGCCCCGCCGGTCGCATACGCCGGAAGCTCCAACAGCCCCCCGCGAGTCGTGGACAGTACGCCATGGTCCAGGGAGGCCTCCTCGTCCAGCTCGGAATCATCGTCCTGACAGTGCTCGGGCTGTGGGTCGGTGCTCGGCTCCTGGTCGATTCGGTCGTGCGACTGGCGCGACGCTTCGGTCTGTCGGACCTCACGATCGGACTGACCGTCGTCGCGATGGGTACCTCGACCCCGGAACTGGCAGTCTCACTCGATGCAGCGTTCAAGGGACTCGGTAACATCGCCGTCGCCAACGTCCTCGGATCGAACATCTACAATCTGGCGTTCGTCCTCGGTGTGATCTCGTTGCTCCGAGTGCTTCCGATCGCCGAATCGTTCGTCCGCCGGGACGGAGTCGTGCTGCTGGCCGGCACGGCCGCCGGCGGGCTCGCGATACTCGATCTCACCGTCACGCGACTGGAAGGGGCCGTACTGGTCGGCCTGTTGATCGCGTACACCGCCGTCCTGCTCCGGGCCAACAGCACGCAACCGACGCCCGACGCCACGTCCGTGGACGAGGCCGTGACGAGCGGGGCCACCGACCGGGTGTCGTTCCGCGGTCGCGACGGAATGCTCCTGCTGGGCGGCCTCGCGCTGGTACTCGTCAGCGGCGACTACATGGTGCTGGCGGCGTCGGACCTCGCCCGCAGTGCGGGCATCTCGGAGTGGGTGATCGGCGGCACCATCGTCGCCGCCGGTACCTCCACGCCGGAGTTCGCGGTCTCGCTGGTGGCGCTCAGACGCGGGAGTCTCGGCGTCTCGGTCGGCAACGTCGTCGGGAGCAACATATACAACATCGTCGGCATCATGGGGCTCGCAGCGCTCGTCCGCCCGCTCGCGGTGGGCCCGTCAGCGATCCAGACGCTGGGGTGGCTGGTCGTGATCACCGTCGCCCTGGTCGCGGCGCTGTGGACCGAGCGCGTCCTCTCTCGGCTGGAAGGGGCGCTGTTCACGTCCACCGAGATCCTGCGGTGGATCGTCGGACTGGTCGGGTGAGCGCCCCGGCGGGTCAGTCACCCCCCGACGACGAGGACGACGCCCGCGACGAGCACTGCGACCGCGACCCCGAGTCGAACGGTCACCCGCTCCTCGCGCCGGAGGAACGCCGCCGAACCGAGGACGACGAGCAGCGGGCTGGCACCGAGGACCGGTGCCACGACGGAGACGGGTGCCCGTTGCGGCGAGTCGGAGATTCCCGATCGCCATTCCTTCTATCGGACCTTGATTTAAAGATCATGATGTAGATACAATTATCCGCGGTCCAGAGAAGAGGTAGCACATGGCAGACGAGCCTGTCGAATGGTACGACGAGAACGCAGTGGCCTACAGCGAGACGAACACCGAACTCCCGATCCGCAAGTGGTACGAGTGGCGCGGCGTCGACACACTCCTGCCCGACCTCGACGGGAAACGGGTCCTCGATGCCGGCTGTGGCGAGGGCACGTACACGAAACGGTTGGCCGACCGTGGCGCTGATGTCGTCGGCGTCGACGCCAGCGACGAACTCCTCGGAGTCGCTCGCGAGCAGTACGGCGACGAGATCGAATTCCACCTGGCCGACCTCCGGGAGCCGCTCCCCTTCGACGATGCGTCTTTCGACGTGATCGTCACGCAACTCGCGCTCGATCACATCCAGTCGTGGGACACCGCGCTCGCGGAGTTCCACCGCGTCCTCGAACCCGGCGGCCACGCCCTGTTGTCGGTCAACAATCCGCCGGCGATCTGGGCCAAGATTCAGCAGGACACCGACGACCAGTTCGGTCTCGACCGACCGTCGTACTTCGAGACCGAACGCTGGGAACAGGACTGGTCGCCGATGGGCGACGCCGAGGGGACCGTAGGCTTCTACCGCCGACCGACGACTGCTCAGCTACAGCCCGCCTTCGACGCCGGGTTCGTACTGGACGGGTTCGAGGAACCCCAGCCCGGTGAGGCGTTTCGGGAGTCTAATCCCGAACGCTACGCTCGCTGGAGTCAGCGCCCGCCGACGTTCGTGTGTTATCGACTACGGAAGCCAGAGTGACAGTCGACACCGAACACAAAACATTTGACAGCTGTTCGAGACGTATCGACGATGACGCTGTGGCGAGGGCTGGACTGGAACGCGATCGTGTTGCTGTCGTTCGGGGCGCTGTTTCTCGTCAGTGGGATACTCGCGCTCGTCCTCTTTCCCGGCACGACGTATCACACGACCGTTGAAGCCGCCGACACTGAGAGGGACGTGGCTGGAACCGGCTACGGAATCCACCAGTTCGAGGAGCTATCCGACCGTGGAAAGCAAGTGTTCCTGAACGCGCGAAACAACTCCGACGAGACAGTCACCGTCAGCGAGCGATCTCGTGCACCGCCGGCGTTCGAATATCCGTCCGACACCGCGATGGCCCAGTACGTCGCCTACGAGGGTCGGTACTATCTCGTCACCACGACGACCGCTGGCTGTCTCGCCGCTCTCTGTACGGTCGCCCGAGCGGTGTTCGGCGCTGTCGCGCTCGGAGGGTTGGGGTGTCTGTGGTACGGACGACGGCGAATCGTCGGCCAGTAGACGCACAAGGTGGCACGCGAGGGTCAGAGAGTACGGAATGGATGCTTCCGCTCGTTCGACGGATCGACCGCTCGATTGATCTGCGAATGGAACAGTCGAATCTGTTGGTGATGGCGTGGAAGAAACGGACAGCAGAGCCGATAAGCACTGAAAGCCCTCGGCACGCTCGCGGTCGCTGACCGGGATATTCTTACTCGCTGTGCTCGTTCGAATAGTGCCCGCTCAGACGACTCGAACGAGCGCGAGCGCGCCTCGCCCTTTCGATCCACCAGAGCCCAGTACCGCAAGACAGCACTGCAGCCACACGCCTCCCCAACCGATTCGTTCGGTCACTGCGTTCCCTCACTCATCCCTCGCACAGTGTCGTCGCGGCACAGAGGCCGCGACAGCGCGCGCCACCGAAGTCTGGTCAGTCGCTCGGTTATACTAACCTCTTTTTGGCTGTAGCATCCGGGCGACCGAGCGGTCCGAAGGACCCGGCAGGTCGCCCGGTTCTCCGCGAGCGCGCCGGCGGCGCGACTCGCGGCCTTTTTCACCCATGTTTTTGCGCAAGTGGTTCGAGCGCGCTCGGAGAGCGCGACTCGAACCCGCAGCGGAAAAAGATGGTCAGTCGTCAGCGATCACGCGCTCGTCCTCGTCGGCGATGAGGCGGTCGATGGCGTCGACCATCGCGTACACCGAGGCCCGCGTTATGTCCGAGTCGCTGTTGGAGACGGTGACGGTCTTGTCGCCCCGAGACATCACGACCTCGACGGTGACCACGGCGTCGGTGTTGCCGGTGATGGCGTCGACGTGGTAGGAATCGAGGTTCCAGTTGACCGAACTTCCAAGCGCTTCCTCGATGGCAGTCATGGCGGCGTCGACCGGGCCAGAGCCGGTGGCGCTGGCGGGGTCGCGCTCCTCGCCGTCGACGGCGAGGCGGACGCTAGCGGTGGGCGTGCCGCCGCCGGCGACGGTCGTCAGGTCGACGATCTCGACGCGGCGCTCGCGGTCGGTGCCCTTGACCTCCTCGGCGATGGTCAGCAGGTCGGCGTCGGTGACGCGGCGGCCGCGGTCGCCGATCTCCTTGACCCGCTGGACGATGGCCCCGATCTCGTCGTCGGTCACGTCGATGCCGTGTTCGTCCAGCGCGGCCGCGACGCCGGCGCGACCGGCGTGTTTCCCGAGTGCGAGGCGGCGCTCGCGGCCGACTTTCTCGGGCTGGTAGGGTTCGTACATCGCGTCGTCTTTGAGCGTCCCGTCAGTGTGGATGCCCGACTCGTGGGTGAAGGCGTTCTGGCCGACGACGGCCTTGTTCGGGGCCAGCGGGATGCCCGTCGTCTGGGCGACGAGTTCGCCCAGTTCGTAGGCCTGGGTCAGGTCCATCGTCTCGACGCCGTAGCCGTGGTCGAGCGCGATGGCGACTTCCTCCAGTGCGACGTTGCCGGCGCGTTCGCCGATGCCGTTGATCGTGCCGTGGACCATGTCCGCGCCGGCGGCGACGGCCACGAGCGCGTTCATGACGGCCAGCCCGAGGTCGTCGTGGGTGTGGGCGCTGACGGGGCCCAGTTCCGAGAGCCGGGAGACCGCCTCGAGCGCACCGTCGGGCGTGGCGTGGCCGACCGTGTCGGCCCAGCAGATGCGGTCCGCGCCGGCGTCGATGGCCGCGCCGAGCAGTTCTTCGAGATAGTCGAGGTCGGCGCGCGAGCCGTCCTCGCCGATGACCTCGACCCACAGGTCCTGTTCCTTTGCGTACTCGACCAGTTCGACGGTCGAGTCGACGTTGTCCTCACGGCTCCCCCCGACCTTGTCCTCGATGTGGCGGTCGCTGGCGGGGACGACGAGGTTGATCCCGTCGACGCCACACTCCAGCGCGAGGTCGATGTCGTTCTTGATGCCACGGCAGAAGCTCGTCACCGTCGCGTCCAGATCGAGCCCGGCGACGCGGGAGATGGTCTCGCGCTCGCCCGGGCCGGTGCAGGCGCTCCCAGCCTCGATCACGTCGATCTCGGCGGCATCGAGCTTGCGCGCGATGCGTGCCTTCTCGTCGGGCGAGAGCGACACGCCGGGGGCTTGCTCCCCGTCGCGAAGCGTGGTATCAAGGAACTGTACGCCGGTAACGTCGGAGAGGTCCCGCGTCAGCGGATGACCCCCGAACAATCTCGTCTCTGTCACGGTTGTGTCCTGCGAATTACTGTCGCTGGCGAATTTCGCACCCAGCCGCCGTGAGGCGACTTCCTCTATCCTCGGTGTCGGAGTCCGACATAGTACTCGAAAGTCAAGCAGTGCGCGCTGATTAATCTGTTGGGTTGGTCGCGCCCGAGACGTGCTGAGACGGACCGCTGGGTGTGCGAACGAGCCGAGCAGCGGCGGACGGGGGTCTGCGAGCCGAAATACATATTGGATCACACGACCGGCGTCCAGTATGGCGACCGGTAAGACGAGCGGCGAACGGGACGAACGGGGCGGACGATGAGCAAGGTCGCACGAGTCATCGAGGAGTGGGACCTCGAGGGTGTCGGCGAGGACCTCGAAGCGTACTGGCTGGGCGAGCGAGACGAGCAGTACAGCCTGCGGACGCTGGCGGACTGGTTCAACAGGCAGGTGCTGGCGGCGGCCCTCGAAGCGACCGACCAGTCGTACGTCGAGCGGCAACTGGAGAACACCTACGAACTGCTCACCGACGACGACGACGGTGCGACGCGTGCGGAGGTCGAGGCCCGACTGCGACAGCAGGGGGTCGACGTCGACGAACTCAGGTCGTCGTTCGTCTCCCACCAGAGCATCTACACCTACCTGACGAAACACCGCGGCGTCTCACAGCCCGACGCCGACGAGTCCGACGAGACCCGGATCGAGAACACGCGATCGGCCATCCAGCGACTCGTGAACCGGACGAACGCGGTCGTCCGAAACAATCTGGAGAGCCTCCGAAACACCGGCCGGATCACGCTGGGGAAGTTCACGGTGATCGTGGACGTACAGGTGTTCTGTCAGGACTGCGAGACCCAGCACAGCGTCGACGAGTTGTTGTCGAACGACGGGTGTGCGTGCGACACGTCGGCCGAGGCCTGACCGACAGCGCTGTCCCGGGCGCTCACCGCTCGTCGTCGACGACGACCCGGTCACCGGCCTCGACGCCGTCGGCCGCGCCCGCCGGGAACTCGATCATCGTATCGGCTCGTGCGATGCCCGAACCCGTCCACGGCGAGAGTGTCTTCACCTGTGTCACCGTCCCGTCGTCGACCCAGACCACGTCGATCGGCATCGCGACGAACAGCATATGCGCGTCCATTTTCGCCCGGCTACCCGTCACGAGCGACAGCGGAAACCCGGGCGCGTCCTTCTCGAAGACGAGCGCGTAGTCGTCCGGCAGCGACCGCCGGAACATCAGCCCGCGCATTTGCTGGAGCGACGTGTCGGCCAGTTCGACGTTCGTCGCCAGCGTCCGGCGCTCTCCATCAGACTCGTGGACGACGCGCATATCACACCCTGCGAGGCGTCCGTGAAAAGCGTTCCTCGGGCACACAGGGACGGCCCCCAGGAAGTTTAGATCAGACAACAGGTTTACGCCACTCTCGCCCGTAGTGGTCGTATGGTCCCGGAACGAACCAGTCGACCAGAGATCGAACGTGAGGGACGCTGATGGGGCTGCTCGATCGCCTCTCGTTCACGATTCGCGCGTGGATCAACGACCTGCTGAACCGGGCGGCCGACCCGGTCGCCGAGTTGGACTACTCGTACGAACAGCTTCGCGACGAACTCCAGGAGATCAACCGCGGCATCGCCGACCTGACCACACAGAAAAAGCGGCTCGAACTCCACCGGGAACGGCTCCGGGCCGCCGTCGAGAAGCACGACGAGCAGGTCCGCGAAGCCGTACGACAGGACCGGGACGACCTCGCCAGACGCGCCCTGGAGAAAAAGCACGCGACGACCGATCAGCTCGCGGACCTCGACGAGCAGATCGACCGGCTCCAGACCACGCAGGACCAGCTGGTCGAACGACAGGTCACGCTTCGCGGCCGGATCGAGGGGTTCAGGACCCACAAGGAGACGCTGAAGGCCCGCCACGAGGCAGCCAGAGCGTCCGCGCGAGTCGCCGAAGCGTTCACCGGCGTGAGCGGCGAGTTCGCGGACGTGAGCCGCGCCGTCGAGCGCGCCGCCGAGCGGACCGAGCAGATGGAGGCCCGCGCCGCCGCGCTGGAGGAACTCGAAGAGACTGGCGCGCTCGACGACGTGCTCGCCGAGGGCGACGAGATCGACCGAGAACTCCGGCGGCGCTCGACGGAGCGGCGCATTGACCAGGAACTGGAAGACCTGAAGACGCGACTCGGCCGCGACGAGCAGCCGGCGATCGAATCGGACTCGGAACAGCAAGCCGTGTAGCGCCCCGCTGCCGGTCGCCCTGACGACGATGCTGGAACAGATTCAAGCCCGTTGGGCCATCACCGGCGGTATGGAGAAGGCACCGGGCGGGACGAGCGTCGGCGTCGACGACCCCTACGACCACGTCGACCGCTGTGACTTCCTCACGGACGAGGGGAAGTGCCGCTGGGCCCTCGAACACGGGGACCACGACCCCGACTTTGCCGACGCCCGCAGCGCGGCGGACTTCCAGTGCCCGGTCGTCGGCGACATCGACGACCACGACCCGAGTCAGTCGCGCGCGAACGAAGCGGACGGCCCGTGGGCGTGGATCGACTGCCCCCATTTTCGCTGTCGAGAACACGATCGGGCCTGTGCGCGCTGTGGGCTCGACGAACGGCGGATGGCCCACTCCGACGAGCGGCCGCTGCTGGAGGAACACCACCTGTCGTATCGCGACGCCAGCGACGACCTGAGCCACGAGATCACGGTCTATCTCTGTCGCTGGTGTCACGCCAAGGTCCACCAGTCGTGGGCACGCGTCGACGACGACGCCAGCCCCGACCCGGAGGCTATCGCCGAACGTGAGGGGCGTCGCACGCGCGAACAGTCCGAACTGGGCTTCGAGTCGGCGGCCGAGCGGTACGGCGACGACGAGTAACCGTCGAATCGTGCGACCGGTCGCCGCCCAAATATCAGTCGTGATACTCACGGGACACGGTTAAGCCCAGCGTATGAGAGTTATACACAAACACAGCGATGGAACTCACCAAGCAGGCGCTGGGGCAGTCGTACGTCGTCGCCGCGGGCGTCGTCTTGAGTCTGGCGCTGCTTGCCCACGCCGTCGTCGCCCTCGAACGCGGCTGGCTGACCGCTATCCTCGTCTTCGGGGGGCTGGTCCCGTCGCTGTCGCTTGCGGGGGCCCACTACTGGCTCCCGGCCAGCGGGATCGATGGTGAGCAGGTGTGGCATGTCGCCGAGTGGAGCGGCCTGGGGATCGGCCTGTTGACGCTCTGTAACGTCGCGGTCCTCGCGTTCGGGCTCCCGCTGTCGGATCTCGGCCCGGTGTTACTGGCCACGAGCATCGCCATCGGCGGAGTGAGTGGCGTCCTCGTCGGCACGACCCTGGAACTGCGAAACACCAACTCCCGGCTTCGACGCAGCAACGACCTCCTCAATCGGGTGCTCCGGCACAATCTCCGTAACGACCTGACCGTCGTCCTCGGCCATCTGGGCGAACTCGAAGCCAACGTCTCGGGACAGCAGGCCGAGCGCGTCCGCCAAGTCGAGGGGAAAGTCGACGAGATCGTGGCGACGACGGAGAAAGCCAGACAGATCGACGTGGCACTCACGGCCGAACACCGGAGCCAGCGCCCGATCGACGTAGTGGCACACGTCCGCGAGCGGACCGACGCCGTCGCGACGGCCTACCCGGACGCGACGGTCGAGACCGACCTCCCCGAGTCGGCGTGGGTGTACGGGGACTGGCTGGTCGGCACCGTCCTCGACAACGTCGTCGAGAACGTGATCGTCCACGCCGAAGACGCCCCGTACCTCCAGATCGACTGCGAGCGGACGGCTGACGACGTGACAGTGCGGATCGCGGACGATTGTCCGCAGATTCCCGAGCACGAACGACCGATGTTCGACCACAGTGTCGAGACACCACTCAACCACTCGACTGGCGTCGGCCTCTGGCTCGTCCAGTCGATCATGGAGAGCTACGGCGGCGACGTGACACTGGCAGCCAGCGAGATGGGTGGGAACCGCATCGACCTGACGTTTCCAGCAGCACCGAAGGAGGGCGAAAACCGTCTCTCCGATCGTCTCTGACGGGCAGGGACCCGAACCGTTCGGTGGCGCGCAGTGGTTTCATACGGACGGTTGTCGATCTGTACCAGACCGACCACACGCCGTCGAGTGGTCGACTGGATTAACGTCTACAACCGTCCGTATCAAGAGATATATACGGCCCGACGGTCTCTCTCTCAGTAATGACCCGCATCGCCGTTATCGACAACCACGGCCAGTTCACGCACCTCGAACAGCGTGCGCTGCGCGACATGGGCGTCGACGTGGAACTCGTCGACAACGAAACGCCAGCCGAAGAGATCGACGCCGAGGGACTCGTCCTCTCGGGCGGTCCCGACATGGACCGCATCGGCAACTGCCCCGACTACCTCGAGATGGACGTGCCGATCCTGGGCATCTGTCTGGGGATGCAACTGATGGCCGACCAGCTGGGCGGTCGCGTCGGTTCGGGCGAGTACGGCGGCTACGCCGACGTGACGGTTCGGATCGACGACGACGAGGACCCACTCGTCGGCTCGCTCGCCCCCGAGACGCGCGTCTGGGCCAGCCACGCCGACGAGGTGAAAGAAGTGCCCGAGGACTTCGCCCGGACCGCGAGTTCGGACGTTTGCGGCGTCGAGGCGATGGGCAACGGCGTCGACCGCTTCGGCGTCCAGTGGCACCCCGAGGTCGCGCACACCGAGGAAGGCGAGGCCGTCTTCGAGAACTTCCTCGCGGTGTGTGACGACAGCTGACGGGCCGTTCAGCGTCCGGCAACGACAGTGAGACCGTCCACAACGGCGGGACACGACGGGTAGCTTTAAACTGTATGGTGGGGATTCCTACGGTATGACAGCGACGCAAGGCAACCTCGCGGGCCTCTCGCGGTTCATCTTCCGCGCCCCGCGGTGGTACACGAGCGTGGCGTTCGCGCTGGTGTTCGCCGCCGTCACCGGCATCGCTGCCTTCGACTCGCGGTTCGTCCTCGAAGACGCCTGGCAGGGCGTGTTCTTCGTCGGCATTCCGACGGTCATCGCGAGTGTCGGCACGTCCTACGTCGACAACAAACTGGGCGGGCAACTGACCCCCAACCGCGCCTCGTTGCTGGCGCTGTTTTGCGAGCTCATCGTGATCGTCTTCCTCGTCGGTGCCGGGGCGATTTCAGTGCTGACGGCGTTCCAACAGGAGTTCGTCCTCGACGCGCTGCTGGTCAGCCTCGCGGGTATCTTCGCGCTTCGCCTGCTGGTCCTGATGGCGGTCTCGCGTCACTCGCTGCCGGTGGCGGCGATCCCAGCCAGCATCCAGACCGTCGCTGCAGGCGCGCTACTGTCGATATACACGGGCACGACCTCGGTGCTGCTCGACAATCCGACACTCCGGTCGTTGCTCTCTCGGCCGGGAAAAGCCCCGCCCGAACTGCAGTTCGTCGGCCTGATCGACTTCGGCCTGCTGGCGCTGATGTGCGTGCTGTACGCCGGCGCAGTGTGGCTGTTCCTCGTCCTGCTGGATCGGCCGTGGCGCTCCAGTCTGGGCGTCTCCGTGCTCGATTTCATCCAGGGCTTCATCGGCCACATCGCCGAAGGCACCCGGGAACTCGAAGACTTCTTCGAGGACCTCGGTGAGGAGGCGCTGGTCCCCGTCACCGTCCTCTCGGTGCGCCGGCCCGACGGCGAGGAGAAGGCCCGCTTCGTCCTGCCAATGATCCACCCCGGTCCGATGGGCGAGATCGGCGGCGGCAACCTCCCCGAGCGCGTCGCACAGGCGGCCGACGGCCTCGCCTTCCCACCGCATGCCACCGCCGGCCACGACTTCAATCTCGTCACCGAACGTGAGGTCGACACGATCCTCTCGGCTGCCCAGTCGGCCTACCAGCAACTCGACTACACGGACCGGGCGACGCCGGGACGGCGCGTCGAGAACGGCGAGGCGTCGCTGCTGGGGCAGGCCGTCGGCGACGACGCGCTCATCGTCTCGACGTTCGCACCGGGCTTCGCCGACGACGTGGCGTACGCCGTCGGGCTCTCGGCGGCCTCGGAAGCGCGGTCGGGATCGCTCGACGACGTGTTGCTGGTCGACGCCCACAACAGCAACAACGGCCTCGAAGGCGAGGATCTCGGCCACGTCGTCCCCGGGAGCCAACGCTCCTTCGACATGATCGACGGCGCTGGCCGACTCGGGGACGAACTCGCGGCGGCCGAGCGGGGACGCCTCCACTGTGGCGTCGCGTGGGACGAGACTGACTGGGTCCCACAGCAAGGCATCGGCCCGCTGGGCATTCGCGTGGCCGTGTTCGAGGTCGACGGCCGACGGACGGCCTACGTCCTGATCGACGGCAACAACATGGAACCGGGCCTGCGCGACGAGATCGTCGCCGCGCTCGACGGCGTCGACGACGTCGAAGTGATGACGACCGACACGCACATCGTCAACACCGTCGAAGCCGAGAATCAGGTCGGGCAGGCGATCCCGAACGACGAACTGATCGGCCTGGTCGGCGACCTGACCGAGCAGGCCATCGACGACCTCGAACCCGTCGAGGCCGGCATGGCCAGCGAGAAAGCCACCGTCACCGTCTTCGGCAACGACCGGACCGAGACGTTGGCCTCGACGGCAAACGCCGTCGTCTCGCTGGGCGGCGCGCTCGCCGTCACCTTCCTCCTGACGATTCTCACCGTCAGCGTCGGCATCTTCCTCGTCACCGGTGCATGAGAACGTTTAGGTGCTGTCGGTGTGACACGTCGAGCAGGTACGGTCGAACGATGACCCGGTAACTCGTTTTCTCGGCGTTCGTGCCGCTTCGAGCCACTCGTACCGCTCTGTCGTCCGACAGCGTCGCGCTCGACGACAGCGACTGCACCCCCACGACCACCGACAGATGTCACTACCCGACCACGCAGACCGACCAGCACAGTACACCTGGGACACGGCGACCATCTTCGACCACCCCGACGACTGGCAGCGCGCTCACGACGACCTCCGGGCCGACCTCGACGCCGACGACCCGCCGGCGACGCCGGTCGACGACGCCAGCGACGCGCGAGACCTCGTCGAGACCGTCGCCGACTGGTTCCGGCGGGCCCAGCACCTCGAACTGTACGCCACGCTCCGGGACTGCATCAGCGACCGCGACGCCGCGAGCGACCGAATGGCGGCCGCCCGTGAGCTTTCGAGCGCCGTCGAGACGGCCGTCGCCAGCCGACTCGACCGGCTCCGGCGGACAGACAAGGCGACACTCGACCGGATCGAGGCCGCACTAGACGAGCGGGCGCACTACTTCGCCTCGCTCCGTCGACAGGCCGCCCACCGTCGGGACCCCGACGTGGAAGCTGTGGTCGAGCGGTTCGCCGACCAGCGTTCCAGCGCGAACCGGATCGTCCGCACGGTGAAAAGCGAGGACCGCGAACCGCCGACCGTCGAGACGCCCGACGGGGGCGAACGGACGATCACGCAGGGCCGCTATCACGGCGAACTGGCCCACACGGACCGGACGTATCGCCACCGGGTCTACGAGTCGTATCTGGACGCACTCGCCGACTTCGAGGGGACGCTGGCGACGGCCTACCACGAGAAACTCGCGGCCGCCAGCGCGCTCGCGGACGTGCGCGGGTTCGACTCGATCCGCGAACTGCAACTGACCGGCCGGAGCTACCCCGAGAGCGGGCTGACGTTCCAATTTCCGCCCGAAGTCCACGACACGATGATCGACGCCGTCGCGGAGTCGTTGGGTTCGCGCAAGCGAGCGCGCGAACTTCGCGCCGACCGGCTCGGGATCGACGCGGTCCGGCCGTGGGACACCGCTGTCTCGCTGGCCGACGAACCCGCGCCGGAGATCCCTTACAACGACGCCGTGGAACACGTCGTCGCCGCACTCGCGCCGCTGGGCGAGGGGTACCAGCGCCGGGCGCGCGAGTTCCTCGACGACCGCCGCGTCGACGTGTACGAGTGCGCCGACAAGCGCAGCGACATCCCCGCGTTCTGTCCCTCGTCGGCAGACGACGGCGCCTACGTCCTCCTGAACTACCAGCGCGACGTGCGGACGCTGTTCCACCTGTGTCACGAACTCGGCCACGCGATCCACGTCGAGCACTACCGCGACGAACCGACGATGTACGCGACCGGCCCACGTCCCATCTCTGAGGTCCCGAGCCTCCTCCACGAGATCCTGCTGACCGAACACCTCGCCGCCGACGGCGGGCCGCTGGGAGCGCACGCTCGCAACCGACTGCTCGACTCTCTCGACGGAATGCTCTACGGACAGGCGGCCACCGCCGCGTTCAAGCGCCGCCTCGCTGCCGCCGTCGACGACGGCGAGACGCTGTCGGCCGACCGGATCGCCGATGCGTACCGTGAGACACAGGCCCGGTTCGATCCGGCGCTCGAACAGGGCGAGCGGACTCGCTACGAGTGGCTCACCGGTGCGCTTTACCGGGACGCCTTCCACCACTACCAGTACGTACTGGGCGCGGTGGGAGCGCTCCACGTTCGCGAGTCGCTGCGCGACGACGACCTCGACCCGGCGACCTACAGCGAGTTCCTCCGCTCGACTGGACGGGAGCGACCGCTCGACCTATTCGAGCGGTTTGGGCTCGATCTGCGAACGAGCGACCCCTACGAGCGAGCGACGACGGCGTTCGGTGAGTACGTCACCAAGTGGGAGTAGTCAGTACAACCCAGCTACTGACCAGACGTGGTGGCGCACGCTGTCGCTCGCTCCGTCGAGCGACCACATTGTGCGAGGGACGAGCGAGTGCAGCGAGTGAGTCGGTTGGGGAGGTGTGTGGCTGTGGTGTTGTTTTGCGGTGCGGTCTCCTGGCGGAATAAACGGCGAGGCGCGTCTCGCGGTCTCCGCGTGGGCACTATTCGACCGGAGGGAGAATATCCCGCACAGAGACCGTCGAGCGAGCCGAGGGCGTTCAGTTCACACACTCGCTCGCAGCCACAGCAGCGACTACATTTCCCCACAGAACAACTCGAATCACCCGCTCAATAGGCGCATTCGCCGCTCGTGACGCTCGCGATGTTATGGTTCAAATCTCCGCGTGTGGCGTTCCTGCAGTACGGACGACTCGCTGCGCTCGTCGTGTGGTGCGTCGGAAAACGCCGAGAAGCGAAGCTTCTCGTGCTCTTACTCACGCTGTTCGTAAGAACGCCGAGGAGGAGATTTGAACTCCTGTGTCCTGAACGGACAGTTGCTCTCGAAGCAACCGCCTTGGCCGGGCTAGGCTACCTCGGCTCACCTAATCGTAGCGCGAAGGACTCTTTAGTGGTTTCGATTCGGCGGTGGGATGAGAACCGTTGGACAGGGACACCGCCAGTAATATTGTCGATGGCTGACAGTGGAAACTATGAACGTCGCTGAAGCCAGCGAGGCCTGTGGGACCGTACTGGACGAGATCGAATCGGCCGTGATCGGCGAGCGGGAGTTCTTCGAGACGGTGCTGCTGGGCGTCGTCGGCCGTGGCCACGTGCTGCTGGAGGACGTACCCGGCACCGGGAAGACCCTGACAGCACAGACGGTGGCCCAGACGCTGGGTCTGGAGTTCTCGCGCATCCAGTTCACACCGGATCTCCTGCCGGCGGACATCACCGGTACCCACGTGTTCAACGAGCGCGAGCGGACCTTCGAGTTCAACGAGGGGCCGATCTTCGCCAACGTCGTGCTGGCCGACGAGATCAACCGCGCGCCGCCGAAAACGCAGTCCGCCCTCCTCGAAGCCATGGAGGAGGGGCAGGTCACCGTCGACGGCGACACCTACGACCTCCCCAAGCCCTTCTTCGTCATCGCGACCCAGAACCCCGTCGAGATGGAGGGTACCTTCGAACTGCCCGAGGCGCAGGTCGACCGCTTCCTCGCCAAAACGTCGATCGGCTACCCCGACGACGATGGCGAGTTCGAACTGCTCCAGCGCCGGGCCGGGCGCAGCGAGCAGAGTCCCTCCGTCGAGACTGTCCTCTCGCCGACGGAGGTCGACGACCTCCGGGAACTCCCCGAGACCGTCACCGTCGACGACGACGTACTGCGCTACATCTCGAACGTCGCGCGGGCGACCCGCGAACACCGCCACGTCGACGTAGGCGTCTCCCCACGCGGGACCCAGCGCCTGTTCGAGGCCGTCCGCGCTCGCGCCATCATCCGCGGTCGGGAGTTCGTCACGCCCGAGGACGTGAAAGCCGTCGCCCAGTCGGTGATGGCCCACCGGGTCGTCCTGACGCCGGAAGCACGCGTCGAGAACGTCGCGGAAGCCTCTGTCGTCGAGAGCGTCCTCGACGACGTACCGGTGCCGACGGTCGCCCGGCAGTAGCGACGAGAACGGTACACACACCCACAGTTCGTTTTTTCGCACTCGGATCGACGACCAGCACAGAATGCGTGTCACCCTGCTCGGATCGGGCGAGGCCGTCGGCGTCCCCGCACCGCTCTGTGATTGCGAGTACTGTCGCGAGAGCCGCCAGCGACGCCGGCCGGGGTTGCTCGTCGAGACCGACGAGGCGACGGTCGTACTGGACGTGAGTCCCGACATCGTCGAGCAGTTACAGGAGACAGGGACGACCGACGTGGACGCGTTCTTCGTCACGCACCACCACTTCGACCACGTCGGCGGTCTCCACGAACTCGGCCACGCCGCGATGGGGTTCGACGCCCACGTCGGCATCGAGCAGGACCTGCTCGACCCGGCGACCTTCGACGCGGCCGAGAAGCCACGGGACCCCGAGTTCGCGGTCTACTGCTCGGAGACGACTCGCGAGTTCGTCGACGAGAAGAACCCACACCTGCTCGATACGCTCGACGTGCGGACGCTCGAACACGACACACCCGTCGCGGTCGGCGACCTGCGCGTCGTCCCGTTCCCCGTCGACCACGCCCGGCCGCCGTTCGACACGCTCGGGTTCGCCGTCGACAACGGGGATCGAAAGGTCGCCTACGCGCCCGACGTGGAGTCGTTCGTGGACGACACTCACACCGACGCCGACCTGTTTTTCGCCGAGGGAGCGGCGCTGTTTCGCGCCTACGGACACGGCGACGAGGACGAACTCCGAGCGGCACTCGACGGGGCCGACGCCGACCGGACGGTGCTGGTCAACCTGAACGAACACCTCCAGCGGATGACGACCGACGAGATGGCCGCCATCGCCGAGGAAGCGGGCCACGAACTCGGGGACGACTTCGCGACCTACGAGCTGTAGAGCGGCGAGAGATTACCGGTCCAGCAGGAAGGTAAAGAGCAGCGCCGCGAACACGAGCAGAACGACGGCGGTCGTCGGCTGACCCGCACTGGCGACCCGGAAGACGCCGTAGCCGACGGCGGCGACGACGACGCCGACGACGGCGGTCGCGCCGGTGTGGGCGAACTGGGCGCGAGACATCGCGGCCGCAGTCCCGAGTTGCTGGCCGAGCCCGATCCCGTGCTCGCCGGCGTCCCAGGCGACGACCGCGGCCCCGGCCCCGACCAGCATGGTGATCGGCGGGGAACCGGCGGCCCCAGCGAGCAGAACGCCGGCGAACAGGCCCGCAGCGCCGAGTCGGTGGAGCAGGCGAGAGCCGCGCTGAACGCCGATCGGCAGGAGGACGAGGCCGAGGAACGCCGCGGCCGCCGAGGGCAGGGTCACGGCGCTGGCGACGACGGCGACGACCGCAGGAACGACTGTCAGGGCGACCGAGGCCCGCGTCGGCCGTGGATCGAACGCTTCCACTTCGGTCGCGCTCATGCCTGTCCCCCCTTCGAGCGGGCCAGCACGCGGTCGAAGGCGTCCCGGCCGTCCCAGTCGATCACCGGGAGGCCGCGTTGGCGCAGGTCGGCCAGTCGGTTCGCCCGGCGGGCGCTTGCTAGCTGGTGGCCGGCGGTGTCGTGAGCGGTCGGGTCGGGCGTCACGACTGTCGTCTTGTGGCCGTGGGCGTCGAGTCTGATCGCCGAGTCGACGACGAGGTCGTCGGTCAGCGGCGAGAACAGGACGACCTGCGCGTCCGTCGGGGCGCGTTGTTTGAGTCGCTGGACCGCCGCGTAGATGTTGGTGTCGTCCTCTGGAGCCGACGGCGAGAGCGCGGGGTGGGTCGCGAGCAGTTCCCGCGCCTGCACGCGATGGTCGTCACCGTGACCCGGGGCGAGCCAGCAGTCGTCGGGCGACAGCGTCGTGATCCCGACGTTGTGGCCCTCGCCGGTCAGCGAGACGTAGGCGTGGCGGGCGGCGTCGATGGCCGCCTCGACCGCGGTCGGAGCGTAGGGATCGGGACCGGAGTACGCTTCCCTGCGAGCGTCGACGACGAGCAGCACCGAGACGCTGCGCTCGACCCGGTACTGGACCGTCGTGAGGTCGCCGGTCCGGGCCGTCCGCTTCCAGTCGACCCGGCTGAGCGGGTCGCCGGTCTGGTACTCCCGGGTGGCGTAGAACTCCACGCCAGGCCCACCGGCGTCGGCGGGGAAGCGACCGGTGTGGCGAGTCGTCTGGGACCGCAGCGGGAACTCGACGGTGCGGGTCGGCAGCGTCGGCTCGCAGTCGATGGCCGACGGCGACGCCACGCTACCCAGTCGCTCGGTCGCACCGCTCGCGTCGCGGGTCATGACCGTCGCTGGCTCGAACTCGTGGCTGCCCCGACGGGTCCGCAGCGAGTACGAGAAGGTGGTCTCGCCGCCGGGCCGCAGTGCAGTCGCGTGACGGGGCGACCCCTCGGCGACCGTCATCTTCGGGGGAACGCCGTCGAGCAGGCGCAGGTCCGGCATGAGCCGGTCGCTCGTGTTGCGGACCGTCACCGTCACTTCGACGGTGTCGTCGGCCTCGGGCGTGCGGTCGCTGATCGTCCGCTCGACGTCGAGATCGACCGGCGGCGGCGAGGTGAGTTGCCCGTAGCCGGCAAAGGCGATACCGAACGCGCTCGTCAGGAGGAGGCCGGGCTGGCGCGTCAACACGCCCATCCCGAGTGCCAGCAGCGCGAAGACGGTGACGCCGTACCACCGTCTCGTCTGTCGGTCCTCGACGGTGCCGGGTTCGATCTCGAACTCGGTGGACTCGTTGGCGGCCGTCTGACTGACCGGGTCGGTCTCCGGGACGGAGCCAAAGGACATCAGGCCCCACCCCGCTGGCCGGCGATACGGTCCAGTTCCGCGGCGACGTGTCTGGCCCGGCGCTGGAAGGGCCCTTCACCCCAGAACGAGCCGGTCACCGACTCGCGCAGCGACGACCCCGACCCGCTGATGGAGGTGAAAAACTCCGCCGCGAGGTCGTCGTCCGTCCAGCTACCGTCGGCCAGTCGCTCGCGGGCAGTCTCCTCGGAGTAGGCTCGATGGCGCGTCAGGACGGCCACCGCGGCGTCTTCGAGGTCGTCCCGGACCTTGAGCGCGCGCCGGTCACCGCTTGAGGTCCCGACCGACGGTGTCGAGGCCAGCAGCGTATCGAAGTCGTCGCCCGGCACCGTGATCGGACGGCCCCGCTCTGGTTCGGGCAGCTGATTGCTCGACTCCTCGCGGTTGAGCCACATGAACGCCCGATAGAGGCCCGCGAGCACCGCGAAGCCGGCGAGAACGACCGGCATGACCTCCGGCAGGGAGACGACGGCGACGACGCCGGGCGCGAACGCGAGGGTGAGGCCGACCACGGCCGCACCCATCGCCATCACGAGGAGAACGTAGCGTCGGTTCATCGCCCCTCACTCCCGGCGAAGGCGCGGTCGAGCGCCGAGCGGGCACGCGATTCGCGCTCGCTCGTCGGCGGTCGCTGCCCGTAGCGGACCTCCTCGAACAGGTCCGTAATCGTTCGGACGGCCTGCTGATCGAAGCCACGCTCGCTGGCCCGATCCGCGACCTCGGCCGGCGTGTGCGTGCGGAGGTCGACACCGTCGACTTCCGAGGCGAGGTCGCGCCACGCCCGGTACACGTCGTTGGTCGCGTCGACGTCCGCCATCGCGGTCCCGGTGTCGACGTGGACAGGACCGCTCAGGTCGGTCTCGTCGTCACTCCCACCGCCGGTCGAGACCGCGGGGCCGTCGTCGTCGCCCGACAGCAGGTTCTGCAGCAGCAGGACGACGACGGCGAGGGTCACGAGCGTCCCGAGGATCAACAGGAGCGCCGGCATCCCCTGTGTCGCGGTGTCGACGGCTTCGGCACTGCTGGAGCCACCGCCCTCCGTCAGTCCCGGCGCGACGGAGGTCGAGGGCGGTTCCATCGGTGCGTTCGCCCAGCTGAGGGCGTGCGGACCGAACATGACGATCCACGTCAGCCCTGCCGGTATCAGGGTACTGAGCGCGTGCAGGACGACCGATCGGATACCGTCGATCCCGTCGGTCCAGATCTCGTAGACGACGTACCCGACGTAGGCGACCGTACCCAGGCCGAAGATCACCGCGAGTGCGGGCTGGAGCCAGTTCCAGAAGCTGTACCCGTCGACGTTCGTCGTCTGTGCCTGCGGGCTATCGCTGAATCCGTTCCCGGTCCCATCGCCGGAACCGGAATCCTCACCACTGCCGGCACCGACCGTCGGGTTCGAGGTCGCTCCGTCCATGCTCGCGGCGGCGGCCGAGATGGCCAGCACGCCAAGGACGACGACGAGGGCCGGACGGAGCCGATCGACGTTCATGGTATTCTCTCGCGTACCCCAATCATGTAAATTTATAGTTCCCAATCGACAGATCCGGGAGCGTCGAGCCCACCCAACCGCTCGACGGCATCGCGGGCGCGTCGCTCGTGGTCTGCCGTGACAGTCGTCGAACCGTACCGAATCTCGCGGAACAGGTCCGTCAGTGTCGCCACGGCCTCACCGTCCAGCCCGTGTTCGACCGCCAGCGCGGCGACCTCGCTGGGTGTCTCCACCCGGTCGGTCGCACCGACGGTGCGGGCGAGCGAGAGCCACGCCCGGTACACGTCGTTGGTCGGGGGCACGTCCTCGAAGGCGGTGCGACCCCCGACCGCGTTGTCCGCCGTCTCGGTGACGACGTGCTGGGTCGACGCCGCCCCGCCAGCCAGCGCGGCGGCGATCGAGCTAGTCGATCCCTTCCGATCCGAAAAGACGACCAGCGCGATGATCGCCGCGAGGCCACCGACGACGAGGAAGGGCACGGGCAGGCTGGTCAGCGAGACCGATCGGCCGCCGTCGCTGCCGCCGAAGACGCTGCCTGACGTGGGACTCGATCCGAACGCGCCACCGCCGCCGCTGTCGCCGAACAGCGACGCCAGTACCAGCAGGAGGACGATCAGGCCGAGAAAGACGGCCGCGAGCATGAACAGCCGCTTGGTCGCGAACCCCAGCAAGTCAAGCAGCCGCCCGAAACCGTCCTGCCAGACCAGCACGGCCGCGTAGACCACAGGTATCGTGATCGAGAGGAGGACGACGAAACCGATAGCGTGTTCGAGGATGAAGGCCGGGAGGATCGACCCGCCCGGACCGTCCGACGACGAGAGGCCGACGCCGCTGTCGTTGCCCGAGCCGATTCCGCTGTCGGAGCCGACACCGACACCGGAGGCGGGGCTGGCCGACAGATCGCTCTCCCCACCCGTGCCCGCTCCGTCGAGCCCCGCTGCCGCCGTCGCGACGACGAGTACGGCGAGGAGGACGGCTAGCGCGAAGCGCCGCCTGACTGCCACCATTGGCGGGCCTAGGGGGTCGAACCATTTAATTTCACGGCCAACAGCCCGGCCCGCGTCGTGATCTCACTTCCCATGAGACTCGCCGTAGCCACCGCCGCCCGGCGTCTCGACGCGGACGACCGTCCCGGCTGCCACCTGTCGGGTCAGTTTCGCCCCGACCGGTTCGCCGTCGATGGCGTTCGTCCCGACCGCGCCGTCCTCGCCACCTGCCCGTCCCGTTGGCGGAGTACGCCGCCGGTCGGTCAGCAACGACACCGTCGCATCGGTCTCGACGAGGAGTTCGCGGACGAGTCCGTCGCCGCCGCGGTGGCGACCCGGCCCGCCGCTGTCCGCCCGGAGCGCGTACTCAGTCACTCGCAGCGGGTACTCGGCCTCTAGCGCCTCGACCGGCGTGTTCCGCGTGTTGGTCATCCCGACCTGCACGCCCGAGGCACCGTCGCGGGCCGGCGTCGCGCCGCCGCCCCCGCCGATGGTCTCGTAGTACGTGAAGTCGGGGCCGCCGACGACGAGGTTGTTCATCGTCCCCTGGCCCTCGGCGGGCACGCGCTCGGGGGCCGCCTCGGCCAGCGCCGCGAAGACCACCTCAGTGACGCGCTGGCTGGTCTCGACGTTGCCACCGACTACGGCGGCCGGTGGCTCGGGATTCAGCAGCGACCCGAGCGGCGCGTCGACCGTGATCGGGTCGTAACAGCCCTGATTGGGCGGGATAGTCGAGTCAGTAATACATCGTACGACGTAGTATACTGCACTCTCGGCGACCGCGATGGGGGCGTTGACGTTGCCCGGCACCTGCTGGGCCGTCCCCGCGAAGTCGACCGTGAGAGCGCCGCCGTCGACCGTCACCGTCACCTCGATGGACACGTCGTCGTCCGTGACGCCGTCGCCCTCGACGGTCGTACTGGCCGCGTACTCCCCATCGGGAAGTCCCTCGATTTCGGAGACCATCCGCTGGCGGGAGTAGTCGACGACGGCGTCGAAGGCCCCCAGCAGGCGGTCGCCGTGGTCCGCGAGCAGTTCGCCGATCCGGCGAGCGCCCCGCTCGTTGGCCCCCAGCTGGGCCTGCACGTCGGCGCGGCGCTCGGCCGGGTTCCTGACGTTGGCCAGCAGCAGGTCGAGCACGTCGGACTGGACCGCCCCGTCCGCGACCAGACGCACCGGCGGAATTCGAAGCCCCTCCTGCTGAATCTCTCGCGCACCGGCGGGCATACTGCCGGGGGCCGTCCCGCCCACGTCGGCGTGGTGGGCCCGCGAGACTGCGTAGGCGACGATCTCGTCGTCGTCGCCACTCGACCGCTGCCCGCTCGACTCCGCGGCGTGGCGGCCCTCGCCCGTGATCGGCGAAACGAAGGTCACGTCCGGGAGATGAGTGCCGCCGGCGAAGGGATCGTTGAGCGCGAACACGTCGCCGGGCGCGGGGTCGCGCTCGCGGATCGCGTCGACGGCCCGGGGCATCGCCCCGAGGTGGACCGGGATGTGTTCGGCCTGTGCGACCATGCGCCCGTCGGCGTCGAACAGCGCCGTCGAGCAGTCCCGCCGCTCCGTGATGTTTGGCGAGTACGCCCCGCGGACGAGCACCTCGCCCATCTCCTCGGCGACGCTCTCCAGTTGGTTGCGCAGGATTTCCAGTTCGACCGCGTCGAGGGCGTCGTCGCTCATTGGGCCACCTCCAGCGTCAGCGTTCCGGCGTCGTCGACGGCGAGCGTCCACCCAGGTGGACAGACGACGGTGCTCTCGCCGCCGGTGACGACCGCCGGCCCGTCGACCGCTGTGTCGGGCGCGAGCGCCGGCCAGTCGTACACCGGCGTCTCGTGGCGACCGTCCGCGAAGACGGCCGACCGCGTCCCGATGCGGGGATCACCGCCGCCCTCGAAGGACCGGCCCGGAACCGTCCCCTCGATGGTCGCCGTCACGCGGCAGTTGACCAGCGCCACGGGTTCGTCGGCGAGGCGGTAACCCCGGGCCCGCTCGTGGGCGTCGTGGAACCGCTCGGCCACGTCGCCGGGATCGAACGGCGCGGCCACGTCGACGGTCAGTTCGTGGCTCTGGCCGGCGTACCGGCAGTCGGCCTGCCGCTGGACCGTCGCTGCGTCCCGGTCACTCGCGTCCGCGAGGGCCTGCTCGCGCAGCTCCTCGTACACCGCGTCGATTTCGTCGGCGTTCGCGTCATCGAGCGTCGTCCGAGAGGTCCTGACGGCGTCGTGGTGCTCGTCGGCGGCCAGCAGACCGAACGCCGAGAGGACGCCGCCGGCCCGCGGGACGACGACTCGCTCGACGCCCAGTCGGTCGGCGAGTCCAGTGGCGTGCATCGGGCCGGCCCCGCCGAAGGCGACCAGCGCGAACTGGCGGGGGGCGTGGCCC
>Ga0207718_100297_pt1 | contig 51324 bp, 57 predicted proteins | sample A23M2SouthBayCA_FD_187749 | JGI IMG/M metagenome (GOLD analysis project Ga0207718, IMG submission 187749) | Aerobic enrichment media microbial communities from Eden Landing Ponds, California, USA - A23 M2 (SPAdes) | ecosystem: Environmental > Aquatic > Marine > Unclassified | place: Emeryville...
TACAACGTCCGCCTGAAAGACGACAAGTCCTACCCGCTCGTCCAGCTCACCGACCACGAGTTCCCCCGGATCGAGGTGACCCGCGACCCCGCGGAGGGCGCGACGGTCTTCGGCCCCTTTACCGACAAGGGCCGCCTCGAAACCGCCGTCAAGGCCGCCCGCGAGACCTACGGCCTGCGGGGCTGTTCGGACCACAAGTTCGCCACCCGCGACCGGCCCTGTCTCGACCACGACATCGGTCTCTGTTCGGCACCCTGCGTCGCGGAGACGGCTATCGACCAGCCCAGCTACGTCGCCGACGTCGAGAGCGTCGAGCGCTTCTTCGAGGGCGAGACTGGCGTGCTGGCCGACCCGCTCGAACGCGAGATGGAGCAGGCCGCCGCCGACCAGGGGTTCGAACGGGCAGCCAACCTCCGCGACCGGTTGGAATCGGTCCGCGCGCTCCACGGCGAGGGGAGCGCGGCCGTCGCCGCCGAGGGGCGTCACGAGGACTCACAGCGAGAACGACACGTCGACGTACTCGGGGTCAGCGTCGAGGGGTCCCGCGCGACGGTCGCACGCCTCCACAGCGAGGACGGCAAGCTCGTCGACCGGGACCGCCACACGCTCGACGCGCCCGACGGTGAGCGCGCCGGGGCAGTGCTGGCCGCCTTTATCGCCCAGTACTACGCCGAGCGCGAGTTGCCCGACGCGTTGCTCTGTTCGGACCATCCCGAGGACGCCGACCTCGAGGGCTGGCTCGACGGCGAGGGCGTCGCGCTCAGAGTCCCCGGGGCCGGCCGCGAGGCGACGCTCGTCGACCTGGCGCTGAAAAACGCCCGCCAGCGCGACCGCGCCGACGACGAGGGGCGCGCACTGGCCGACGCACTCGGCCTCGACGGGCGCGTCACACGCATCGAGGGGTTCGACGTCAGCCACGCCCAGGGGACGTCGGCGGTCGGCAGCGACGTGACCTTCGTCGAGGGCAACCCCGAGAAGAGCGACTATCGCCGGAAGAAACTCGACGAGGCGAACGACGACTACGCCAACATGCGGACGCTCGTGCGCTGGCGCGCCGACCGCGCGGTCGAGGGCCGCGACGAACGACCCGACCCCGATCTCCTCCTTATCGACGGCGGGGAGGGGCAACTCGGCGCCGCACAGGACGCCCTCGCCGCGGCCGGCTGGGACCGACCCGTGGTCGCCCTCGCCAAGGAAGAGGAACTCGTCGTGACCCCGACTGGCGTGTTCGACTGGGCCGACGACGCGCCCCACCTGCACCTCCTCCAGCGTGTGCGCGACGAGGCGCATCGCTTCGCCGTCCAGTACCACCGGACGCTCCGGGACGACGTCTCGACGGTGCTGGACGACGTGCCCGGTGTCGGTCCCGAAACCCGGCGACGACTCCTCCGACGCTTCGGCAGCGTCGAGAACGTCCGCGCGGCCTCCCGGTCGGAACTCGAAACCGTCGAGGGCGTCGGCGAGACGACCGCCCGGACGCTCACGGAACGGCTCTGAGGCGGTCAGCCGTCGACACTTCTCGAGTACCCGCGACGGCAGTCGTGTGATACCACCCGAATTTACCGTCAGGTGGGACGGACGACACGTATGAACCGCCGGACTGTCGTCGCGAGCCTCGGCGCGGTCGCAACAGGGAGTTTCGCTGGCTGTGCCTCGTTCGGCCCAGGAGAGACCGAAACCGAGACGCCGGCGTATCGGATGGAACTGACCGTCCAGAACGACCACGACCGGTCGTATGCCGTCCGGATCGCCGTGACCGATGCGGACGAGACGACCGTCTTCGAGGAGTCGTTCACCCTTCGACCGGGCGAGGGTCGTGGATTCGGCGACGACTTCCGCGCCGGCGAGTACACCGTCGCGGTCAGTCTCTCGGACAGGAGTATGCTGCGGAGCTACTGGAATACGGACTTGTGTGACGTCCACCGAGCGCGGACCGAGATCGCCGCCGACGGCCGCGTCTCCCACAGCGTCTTCTGCCAGGCAGAAGGGACCGAGTCGCCACAGCTGGCCGGGCCACCGACGGCGACGAACTGAGACACCGCTCGGCCGACCGTCGCACGGCCGCGACGATTTTATATAGCTGTATGTACTTTATCGAACCGGCACGGTCCAGTACAACTGGTTCCACCCTCGTTCCCCTTTCCGTGCCCTCACACCGTCGAGCGGCCGCTTTTCCGGTCTCCTGGGGCTGTGGCCAGTGCTCCGTGGCAGGTCCCGGCCCGGTTTCGCCGTACGAGGGGCCGCGACCGACTCGGTCAGTCGGCTCCAGGTGGCCGGGCAAGTATCTGCGTGGAGCAGTCCAGTTATATACCTCTCTATCAGAGAGGAAGTATGAGCGAGGGCGACGAGAAAGTCACCACCAAGGACACTCGGGAGGTGATCATGGAGGCGACGTTCCGGGCGCTGAGCAAGCACGGCTACAGCGACCTGCGGATGCGCGACATCGGCGAGGAGATGGAGCTGACCCGGCAGGTCATCCACTACCACTTCGACGGGAAGTACGACCTGATGGCCTCCTTTCTCGAATACATCACCGAACAGTACGAGGGCAGCGTCGAGATCGACGAACCCGGCGACCCACGCCGGGAACTCGAAGCCCGTATCGACCAGTGTCTGTTCGGGCCGGGCTTCGACCAGTTCACCCACTGGGACCGCATGAAGGTCTACCACGAACTGTTCGCCCACGCCACCAACGACGAGCGCCACCAGGAGATCCTGGACGAACACTACGACAACATCAGGGCCAGCATCGTCCAGGTCGTCGAACGCGGCATCGAAGAAGGCGTCTTCCGCGACGTCGACCCCGTGCTCATGGGACAACACATCACCGACACGATCCACGTCGGCCGCGAACGGCGGATCTCGCTGGGCCACGACGACGCCCCCGAGGAAGCCCGCGAAGCCATCCACGAGTTCGTCCTCGACTCGCTCTATCTCGAGGAGTAGGACCGGTTTTCCGCACGCTCTCCGAGGCCTCATTCGCCTGGCTCACTCGGCCTCGCGCTCACTGCTCGCGGCTCCCGGCGGTCGCCGCTCGCTCTCCGAGGCCTCATTCGCCTGGCTCACTCGGCCTCGCGCTCCCCGAACACGCCCGCTTTCTCCATCTCGTCGAGCTGGTCTTCGGAGTAGCCCAGGTCCCGGAACACCTCGCGGTTGTGTTCACCGAGTAGCGGCGGCGGCAGTTCGAACCCGCTCTCGGCACCCTCGAATCGCAGCGGATGCTCGATCACCGGGACGTCGCCCAGTTCGGGGTGTTCGATCTCGGTGATCGTCCCCCGGGCGTCGATCTGGGGGTTGTGCAGCGCTTCCTCGACGGCGTGGACCGGTCCCGCGGGGATACCACCCTCCTCGGCGATGGTCTCGATCCACTCCTCTGTGGTCCCGTCCGCGAGCGTCGCCTCGATCTCCGCTTCGAGTTCGTCGACGTGGTCGACGCGGTCGGCGTTGGTCTCGAAACGCTCGTCCTCGGGTAGGTCCGGCCGGTCGAGCACCTCGCAGAGTTCTCCCCAGAGCTTCTCGTTCAGGATGCAGATGTTGATGTAGCCGTCTTTCGTCTCGAAGGTCTGGTAGGGAGCGAGCACCGGGTCTTTCGTCCCCATGCGCGTCGGCGTCTCGCCGGCGAACACCTGCCCGGCCTGCTTGGTCAGCCAGGGCAAGACGGCCTCCAGCATCCCGAGGTCGATGTAGTCGCCCTCGCCGGTCAGTTCGCGCCTGTAGAGCGCCGTCGAGACGCCAAAGGCCGCCCACATCGCCGTGACCAGGTCGGTCATCGGCAGGCCGACCTTGACGGGCTGGCGCTCCGCCTCGCCGGTGACGTCCATGATCCCGCCCATCCCCTGGATGAGCAGGTCGTACCCCGTCCGCTCGCGCCAGGGGCCGGTCTGGCCGAACGCCGACACCGCGACGTAGATTATCTCCTCGTTGTGCTCGGCGATCGTCTCGTAGTCGACGTCGAGGCGTTCGGCAGTCCCCGGGCGATAGTTCTGGAGGAACACGTCCGCCTCCGCGGCGAGGTCGTACAGCGCCTCCCTGGCCTGCTCGTTTTTCAGGTCCAACTCCACACTCCGCTTGCCGTAGTTGACCGTCCAGTAGTAGGGCGACTCCCCGTCGATAAACGGCGGCCCGGTGTGACGGATCGCGTCGCCGTACCCCGGCTGTTCGACCTTGACGACCTCGGCGCCCTGGTTGGCGAGCATCGCCGAACAGAACCCGCCGGTGACGAACGTCGAGAGGTCCAGGACCGTGATCCCGTCCAGTATCTTGCCCGCTCCCGGCCCGCCGTCGGAGTCGGTCATGACCCGTGCTACGGTTTACCAGGTGGTAATATTGTCGCTGCCACGAACGAGGCGTGAGTTCGACGTTCGATCGACTGTCGGCCGAATGTCGGTTGGTTGTCGGTCGACTACCAGTCGCCCGCAGGTCGGTCTCCGGTCGGTGTCTGTCTGGGGGGTTCCCCGCAGTAGTTGCGCCCGGCCATCTCAACGCAGCGGTCAGGCGTGTCTGCCTGCTCACACTGGTTTTCCCTAGTCCGTTATCTCGAACTCGAACCGAGCGCCACCGGCTGTCCCATCGGTTAGCGACAACTCCCAGCCGTGGGCCTGCACGATTCGTTTCACGATGGACAGTCCGAAACCAGTGCCATCACGCGCCGACGAATAGCCAGGTTCGAACACTTCTTCACGCTCGTCCGCTGGAATTCCCGGTCCATCGTCTTCGACGTAGATCCCCTGTTCACTGTGCGATCCGACACGGACAGTCACGTCGGGACCACCGTGTTCGACAGCGTTCCGGAACAGGTTCTCGAAAACGTGCCGTAACCGGTCGGGGTCGCCCTCGACGGTCGTCCCGTCGACGATTTCGATGGTTGCGTCGTCCGCATCGACTGTCGCCCAGCACTTCCCGGCGAGGTCAGTCAAACTGACCGGCTCCGTCTCGCGTATCGTTTCACCCTGGCGAGCAAGCGTCAACGTGTCTTCGACGATCGCTTCCATCCGGTCGTGCGCTCGCAGGAGTGGATCGAGATGTTCGCTCTCGACTTGCTGGGCAAGGAGCGTTGCACGGCCCTGTGCGACGTTGAGCGGGTTGCGCAAGTCGTGTGAAATAACACTCGCGAACTCGTCGAGGCGCTCGTTCTGCCGGCGCAACTGGCGTTCCCGTTCGACACGCTCGGTCACGTTCCGGGTGATCCCAACGAGCCGAGTTATCTCGTCACCGTTGACGACCGGCGCTATCTTGGTTTCCCAGATCCAGGCGTCCTCTCTGACCCACAGCTCCTCCTGGTAGGAGATCGGTTCACCGGCGTTGACACAGCGGTGGTAGTTCGCTTCGAGTCCCGCTCCCTGTTCCTCGCCGAACACGTCTCGCGGTGTCCGTCCCCGCACCTCTTCGGTCGTAATGCCGGTCTGTCGCTCGTAGGAGGGGCTGAGTCGTTCGAATTCGAATGTGACGCTGTCGTCCCTCTCTTCGACGTCGACGAGAAAGATAGCGTCGTCCACGTTGTTCAGAAGCGCTTCGTACTCTTCGGCGAGTCCGCGAGCCTCGACCTCGTACTCTTTTCGCTCGGTGATGTCTCGACTACTGAGGAGAATCCCGTCGATGACGTCGTCGTCGAGTCGATTTCTCATCGTGGCCTCGATCCAGCACCACGAGCCGTCAGCGTGCCGAAATCGAACTTCGACAGTCTCGGATTCGGACGGGTTCGAGAGAACGGTCTCCACGGCCCTGGCGTTTCGCTCCCTGTCGTCGGGATGGACGAATTCGTATCCCTCGTGGCCAACCAACTCGTCGGGCTCGTAGCCGAGAATACGTGTGACGGCTGGACTGACGTAGGTTATCGTCCCGTCGGTGTCGACGACTGTTGCAAGGTCGTTCACCTCCTCGACGAGCGTCCGATACCACTCTGCCCCATACTGTTCTTCGGGAGTCGCGCTGTCTTCCATTGGTCTCGATATGCACAGTACGTACAAAAAGGGTCCAACGCCCCCGATAGTGGCCATCGAATCAACCCAACCGGGAGCAGTCCGAATACTACAGGCCAGGGGTGGACACTCGTCTGCTGTACAGCGAAGCAAACTGTCCGGCGTCAAGCTCGGCGTCTGGTCGTGGTTTCGGCCTGTGACTCTCGCCAGCCTATCTTTCGACGGTTATTCCTCCGGAACCACCCGGTACAGCCACGGTGAACCTGTTGTCGTCTCGACTGCCCGCCCCCGGATTCGATATACCGAGATACGATTTATTCGGGGGGCCGGTCCGTCACGGCGAGCTCGGGGCACGTGGTGGCCAGGCACGCTCGAACTGCCGATCCTGGCAGTATCGGCCGACAGACGCGTTCGGACTCGACGCGAAACCGACGGGGTAGCGGGGAGTCCCGCGCGGGTCGACGGCACGGCCCCGACGGCCGTGTGAACTATGACGCCGGGGGGAGAGAGTACGAGCGATGGACCTGCGCAGTCGGGACGCGTTCGATTCGGCGCTGGTGGTCGTGGCGCTGGTGCTGGTCTACGTCCACTCGGCGACGACCCCCGACCCCCAGAGCGTCGTCGGGAGCGTCGTCTCCGCGCTCGTCTCGCTGCCTCCCGTCGTCTACCTCGTTATCCTCGGCGTCGTCGGTATCGGCTTCATGGCCTACGGGCTGCTGTATCTCCCGTCCCAGACCGGCGGGCGCTGAGCACGGAGTCGGGGCGGTCTCGCCGACTCAGAACCGCGAGAGCACCCGGTCGACGAGCGACGACGAGGAATCACCCCGAACCGTGTCTCGGTCGACGACGGGCCCGGGCGTCTTCAGCAGGGGTTGCTCGTCGTCGTTCGCCTCGTACTCGGCAACCGCGGCCAGGAGGTTGCCGACTGCCTCGGCCTCGATATCGCCAGCCCCTGCACAGTCGGTGACCGGGTCTTCGGCGATCCACATCGGCCCCGGCTCCGTCTTCCCGCTGGTGCCACGACGGTCGACCCACGCTCGCTCGCGAATCGCGTCTGGGTCAGTGTTCATACCCGGAATAGGGTCGCGTCGAGCATAGACCCACCGGCGGCGCCCCCCTCCAGCGTTCATCCTGCAAAAACGACTGCCTGAGCTACGACACGGCGACTGATGGCCGTCTTCGATATCACGGTACGGGCGCGGCCGTCGTACCTGATACACCCCAATTCGCTATACGAAACCTGCTGGTACAGAAGTTGAGACTGGCTATCTCAATGCATACGATTCAGGCCCTGTCTACTCCGCCCCTCAGAGCGGGTCGATAGGCTTGTTGCTGATGTTGAACACTTCGCTCGCCCGGTAGAACCGATTCCGCTCTTTCCCGATGAGTTCTTCGAGTATCCCGTCATTCGGATGGAAGACCTCGAAGGCATCCGCGAGAACAGTTCACGATCGGGTATCCACTCATGGTATTTCCACCAACTCCAACATTTCAGAACCGTGGAAATGCGCAACCTGAATATCCTCTTCGGGGAATCCTTGCCGTTTTGAGCGGGGAGGATCTCAAGGCGAGACAGTTTATACGAACTCGGGCTGTAGTACCCGTGGCCCTGAGTGCCGCTTTCGATTATACCCTCGAATCTTATACTTAGTTTTCGCACCACCGCGATTGCTGTATCTGAGCACTATCATATTCTCCGTAGGTATTTTACGCTACAACATGTATCTCGAGCTATGGGCACCGACAGGGGGGATCTTTGGACCGTTGGATTAACCTTCGGGGTGGTAGGTGCACTACTTTCGCTGACATGGGCAGTTGGATACGGCGGGTCGGTCCCACAGGCAGACCAGAGTGTGCCACTGGGACTTGTCGTCGTAGTCTCGACGGTCGTGACAGCCATCGTTGGTGCGACCACATGGGCCATGGTCGTCAACAAGCTTGAACGATGGTCGACGCCGGCCCACGGGGCGATTGCCGGTGCCGTCACCATCTGGGGGTCTCTTGTTGTCATCGTCCCATCTGTTGTTTTCATAGACCAGGCTGGTACTCATTCACTATCTGTAACGTCTGTCTTGGAGACTCTCATGCTTGGCGTGTTCATGGGAACTGTTGGGATGGTTTTCGTGGGTGTGTTTTTACTCCCAGTCGGGATTCTCACGGGATATTATCTCGGCCGACGACTGACTCAAAACCCCGGGCCAGTCCCCGTCCTGTCCCGTATTACGTGACACGTAGCGAGCGGAAGTCCACCTCTTTGGGGGTGGATGTGAGCGACAACACGACTCAACTCTCTTAGGACCCAGACACAAGGTCACTCGCTTTGTGGCTCAAAAACGCGGGACCCCACGCCGATTCAGAAGTACGGATATAGGTCGGGATACGGCGTGAGCTGCGGATCGAGGAGCGACTCAACATCGTCGTTTGACAGTTCCGCCCCGTCGCTGTCCTCACCGTAGACCATCATAGGATGATCAACGAGGAGCTCGTTCTGGTAACCGAACACACGGCCTGTACTATCGTTATCGTAATTCTCCATATACCTCATCTTCGGAGTCCGGTAAGGGACGTAAGTCGTGTTGTCGTCGAAGGCGCCGAAGAACTGGCCCCAGGGCTTGTGGTTGTCCTCGTTGATAGCTGCCTTGTATTCTGTGTCAGTCGTTGCGTCTGTGTCGTACAGAATTTCAAGACCGCTGTCCGCCCGTTCGTACTGTTCGCATGGCACCTCGGCGGGCCCAGTGTACAGACTGTGGAACGGGAACGTGGGTGCGTCCCGGACGATCACACCGTAAGTTCCGTCTGCCAGGACAACCATGTCGATCCAGGAGTAGATGATCGGATTCGACCCTGGCAGGGGCCCCGTCGCTTGCGCGATGTCGCGGGTGTATGGATTCGCCGTGCCCCAGAGTGTTGACACCCGAACACCCTCAATTTCCTCACCGTCATAGGAGAAGGTGTCGACGGTCCCGTTGAGGTATCTTGGCCAAGCATACGCGGTTTGCGTCCGGTCGTTCTCCCACTGGGTCAGGTCTATGATTGACAGGTTGGTGTGGTCGTTGACGTTCTCCTCAACGAGTGTGGTCGAGGGTGACTCTGGATTCGTCGGATCCAACAGCGACACGCTCGACTGCACGATGTCGACGTCAATATTGAAATCCAGATACGATCCGTCCGGTGCCTCGGGGAGTTGAGAATTGACCGAAACTTCGATTTCTGCACCGTCGGAGATACTCTGTTCGCCGTCGCTATCGAAGCTGATCTCCAATGTGTTTTTTGTCCGGAATTGGTTAAATTCACCGTCCATATCTTCGACTGTCTTCTGTTTATTCAGCGCCTCCTCTACCGTTTCAGCCAGATGTGTACCATCCCGATGGTCGATTTTGTCCCCGATGAATGCTTCGTCGATCGGTAATCCCGGAATCGGTCCCTGGTTCGGGAACGCGCTATACACGTCGTTCCCGTCCTCGTTTTCGTTCTCGCTCAACCCTGGTACGTAAGAGAAGACGCTCGCAGAAGCATTTACCTTATCTTCAGGTTCGCTATGTGAACATCCCACTATTACCTCAGCATCGATAGACGATGTTCCAGGTTGTTCATTGTCTAAATTACCGATTAATACAATGCCTGCATCACCACTTTCGACGTCGAGCGATATAGTTTTGACATTACTTCCCGCTCTATCTCCTGAGCGAATACTCCAGTCTGCAATGCGGACGTCATTCGGTAACCCCCAGTTGTCTCCTTCTTCAGTTGTCCTCGCATAGAATCGCAGATCTGCCTCACCGGAATGGCCTTGTAATACAAGTGAATAATCAATGGTCACATCGTACGTGCCAGGCCCATCAAGGTCCTCGATCGGGATTACAACTTTTTCTTTGTGAATGTTGTTGTCACCTGAGTATTCGTGATAGTAGGTACCTTGGTTTGCACTGCCCCCATCTCCGTCTCCACTTGAATTATCGCTCATTCCCAACCACCACCCAGACGATAGACCGTGCCATCGACGGTGTATTTCTCTTTGTCAGCCCCGACATCCTCCCATTCAACCGGAACTTCTGTACCATCCGCAAATTCGAACACCCCACGTTCGCCCCCGTCGAAGAATTCCCGCGTCTCGTACGCATAGTCTCCATGCTGGGCCAGCAATCCGTCGATCTGGTTAGAGAGCGCGACTCTATCCAAGGTGCCACGTGTGTCGGTCATCCGGATCGTGTCAAAATAAACAGTCCCCGATGTCCCCCTGTCAGATTGCCTCCCGCGAGGGCCCCGATCGGGTTCATCGTCACCAACGTACCAGGCAATCTCGAGACGCTTCGGTTTCCGAAGCTTTTCGTCGGAGAGATCAGAAAGATCCCACGCAAAGGTCGAACGGGCGCCTAATGGAACGTCAAGAGTTTTCTCCTCGACACGGACCGGCTTCCCACCTCCGGAATTCCCATTTCCTTTGTCCTTCTTGTTGCCGCCGTTACCACCTTTGTCCTTCTTGTTGTCCTTTCCGGAGGCCGGTGTCGCACCGTGATGATACCGGAGTCGTAGTGTAAGGTCTGTCTGCTCGGTCGAGAGGCTGGTAACCACTCGACCGATGAGATACGGTTGTTCGACGAAATTGTTCCCCTCAACCCGTGACTTATTCTCAATCACTGGATACGTGTCCCCTGCTGGGTCCACTTCCAGGGCATACTCGCCATTTTCGACAGCCCGAGACTGCTCGCTCTCACTGACTCGTGAGAGTTTCACGCCGCCGTTTGTGGTCCATCCGTCAAGCCCGTTTTCGAACTCGCCTAAAACGAGTGACTCGGTGTTTTCGGCCGATGTCAGTCCGCTGAATGCCGGAGCCAAACCGAGCCCGGCGACGGATTTCATCACTAACCGGCGTGAAAAACCGCTTTGATGGTAATTCGACATCTTCTTGCCATTCAGAAAGACACTTAATAAATATTCATAATCAGTTCTTGTTTAGACGCGTAAATTCACGGTTGTGAGTGGCTGGTGCTGAGTTCGATATTCCTGACAGCGCATTTCAGGACGAGCTCGCGGAACTGTCCGAACCCCGTTCGAGCCCTGAGTGCCGCTTTCGACTATACCCCCGAATCTTATACTGAGTTACTTCGCGTTCGCGTGTCTCCTGTACTCGGTCTGGCGGGCTGTGGACCTGCTGGTGCAAGTAGAGTTGACTGGAAGGTACGACCGGGAGCCAGTCGTGACAGCCCAGAATACGCTCACCCTGCTCTTGAAAGAGACCGGCATTGGCCAAAACGGCTCACCCGTCGGGTTCGCCCAGTTCACCAGCGCCAGCACTGGCACGATAGTGACGATCGACCTGAACCTTCTACAATTCCACACGATCGGGCTCTGAGAACGCTTGATTCACCAGTTCGCCAGCACCCATTCTGTTGAAAGCACGCACCTCACCCCCGCTATACCCTCAGTAGTCTCAATTTCCATACCGGTATCGCGAACGTTGTCGCACCCAGGTGTGCAGGTCGTCGGCTTAGTCCCGGCGGATCCACGTTTCGAGCGTGAAGCCCTCGTAGTCGGTCGTCTCGGCGAGTTGCCACTCGCGCTCGTCGTAGTCGGGATAGACGGTGTCGCCCTCGTACTCGCCGGGGACGCGCGAGATGAACATCCGGTCCAGGTGGGGCTGGAAGAGTTCGTAGACGGCGCCGCCGCCGAGGACGTAGAGTCGGCCGCTGCCGAGCGAGTCGGCGATCCCGACGGCCGCTTCGACGCTCTCGGCGTGGTGGGCGGTGTCGACGTCGTAGTCGCGCTCGGTCCGGCTGAAGACGACCTGTGCCGACCCGGGGAGGTCTTCGCGCATCGACTCGAAGGTGCGCCGCCCGAGCGCAACCGGCGAGTCGGCGACGCGGGCGCGGTACTGGCGCCTGTCGGCCGGCAGGTTCGGCCACGGGAGTTCGCCGTCGTCGCCGATGACACCGTTCTCGGCGACCGCAGCGACCGATATCAGTTCCATACCCGACTGTTCGTCCTCGGTGACCATGTCGGTGCCGGACACCGGGACGACTCACGGCGAGTCCCGGTGTGGCGGGAATTGGCACGACCGCCGCACAGTCGCTCAAGCGTTAATCCCGTGACTCCCCTCGGGACGGGTATGAGACGCTCCACACGACGCGGGTTCCTGGCGGCGACCGGCCTCACGGCGCTGGCGGGCTGTGTCGGCGGCGACGGCTCCGGTGGCGGTGCAGCGGTCGACGGGGGCGCCGGAGAGCGCGCGACGACCGGCGGTGACGCGACCGGCGGGACGGAGGGGACGGGCAGTGACACGGCCAACTGTGTGGACCCCGACGAGACCGGCGGCTCGCCCACGCCGGAGTCGACTGGCGCTGGGCCCCCATCGGACGCGAAGAACGGGGACACTCCCTGGCCGTTCCCGACGGCAGACGAGCAGTTGCCACTCCCGATGTCGCCCGCCGAGTTGCGCGCCGAATCGCAGTCGGGCGGTCCGTCGAAAGACGGTATCCCCTCGATAGACGAACCGCGGTTCGTCGGTGCCGACGCGGTGGATTTTCTCGACGAGCGGGACGTCGTCTTCGGGGTCGTCCACGAGGGCGTCGCGCGTGCCTACCCCCAGCGGATCCTCGCCAATCACGAGATCGTCAACGACGTGCTCGCGGGCGACCCGGTCGCCGTGACCTACTGCCCGCTGACCGGGACGGCGATGGGCTTTCACCGGGGTGAGACGACCTTCGGTGTCTCGGGCCGCCTGATCAACAACAACCTCGTCATGTACGACCGGGCGACCGAGACGTGGTGGCCCCAGATCCTCGCGACGAGCATCCCCGGTCCCTGGAACGAGGACCCCGAGACCCGGTCGCTCACCGAGTTCCGCCTGGTCTGGACCCGCTGGGCCCACTGGCGGGGACAGCACCCCGACACCGAGGTGCTCTCGACCGAGACGGGCTACGCTCGCAACTACCGCACCGACCCCTACGGGTCGTACACGCCGCTGTCTGGCTACTACGAGGACGGGTCGCCGATGTTTCCCCCGCTGCCCGGTGACGACCGCTACGGTCCGAAGACGGTCGTGATCGGCGCCCGGACGGCCGACGGTGCGGTCGCTTTCCACAAGGAGTCGCTCCGCGAGGCGGGCGTGCTCACGGGACGACTCGGCGAGACGCCGGTCCTGGCGGTCTACGACCCTCGCTACGACACGGGCTACGTCTACGCCAACCCCGACGAGCGGTCGTTCTCGTTCGACGCCGACTGTGGACACGTCGTCGGCGACGGGACGACTTACGCCCCGGATAGTCTGGCGCTCTCCCGTGTGTACGCGTTCGACGCAATGTGGTTCGCCTGGAGCGGCTACTACCCCGAGACGACGGTCACGGACCGAGCATGAGCGGGGGAACCGCGAACGGGGTCGGGACAGCCCTCACCCGCACCCGCGACGCGGTGTCCCTGACGATACGGCGCCGCGACGCCGCGCTCGTGTTCGCCGCGACGACCCTCGGCTACCTGCTCGCGTATCTCTGGGCGATCGGCCACCTCGCGCCCGGACTCGGCGGATTCGAGGTAGTCGTCGTCGACGGCGCCGCCGGGCAGTTCTTCACGCAGGCACGGGGGCCACTGGCCTTCCGACCCGTGGCCCGCGTCTCGCTGGGACCTTTGACCTACCTCTTTTCGCTGAACACCGTCGTCGGACTCGGGATCGCCACGCTGGTCGGGCTCAACCTGGCGCTGTCGTACCTGGCCTACACCAGCCCGCGGGCCTGTGGTGTCGGCTCGCAGTCGGCGGGGCTGCTGGCGAGTGTCCCCGCCCTGCTGTCGGGGTCGGCCTGCTGTGGCCCGGTCGTACTCCTCGTCCTCGGTATCCAGGCTTCGGGGGTGCTCCTGACCGCGTTCCAGCTTCTCCTGCCGGTGGCCGTCCTGGCGTTGCTCGCCAGTCTCGTGCTGGTCGGTCGCCAGGTGAACGGACAGGCCGTCTGATACGGTCGATTGTCAGTCATGTCCGGAATTCGCCGGACAATCTGGCGAAGTACCGGGACACAGTGACATCCGACCGTATGACGCCTGACGGACGTGGATTTATGCGCGTTCGGCCCGAACAGACGGCAGATGACGGACTCGAAGGGCCTGACCGACCAGAGCAAGTTGCTGTTCGGTGCCGGCTTCGTCTTCGGCGTGGGGACGACGCTGTGTCTCCTGGCAATCGTGCTCGTCACCGTCACGGAGACGCCCGCGGGTGCCGGCAGTCTGGGCCGGTCGCCGGTCGTCGTGACGGTGGCCGGCGGCGTCCTCTTCACCGCCGTCGTCGGCGTCGCCCTCTGGTACCTCGCGTTCGACGAGAACCGGGCGACCCTCGCCATCGACCACGAACAGTTCGGACTCGACCGCGAGAAGTGACCTCGACCACGGGGAGTAGCCCCGGCTACGAGGATAATCCAAGCCACGAGACGTAGCCCCGGCCGCGAGGGGTTTCTCGACCCCGGAACAGGGAACGCCGTCACCGTGTCGTGCCCGTCGACGGCGCCCCCTCGTCGGTGGTGTCGCCCGTCGAACCCCCAGTTTCGGGGCGAGAAAGGAGAATATCGGGGACACTGTGAGGACTGTGTCGGCGGACGACGAGCGCCAGGTTCACCGCGAAGAGAGCGAACCCGAGGGTCGCGAGCGCGCCGGCGACCGCGGTCACGAGAGACGGAAGTTCGAGGGCTTCGACGACGACCAGGCCCGAAGCGCCGACGAGCACGACCCAGAAGTCGGCGGTCGCGAGTCGGTCGTCGTAGAGGTCGTCGACCATCGGGACGGGTTCGAACCCCAGTCGGTCGCTGTAGCGGTGGACCCAGACGACGAAGGGGACGACGTGATACAGCGTCCCCGTGACGACGAAGCCCACGACGCCGAACACGAGCAGGTGGGGAGTCGACCCGAGGAGTGTCGCGTCCGCGAGCGGGTCGGCGAGCCACGCGCGCCCGGTCGCGACGGTCCACGCCCCGAGCGCGACGGCGGCGACCGCGTAGCGTGCGAGCATGGGGTTGTATTCGACCTCGGTCTCGACCAGTCGGCGCGCGAGAACGACCGCGAACCCGGCGAGTGTGACGACGACCAGGACGCCCCCGGCGCGGCCGAGCGGAGCCGACCCGAGGAGTCGGCCGGTCGCCAGCGCGAGGACGCCGACCGGATAGCCCACTTCTTCGACGCGCCGGAGCGTCGTGTCGACGCCGTGGAGTTCGGTCTGGGTAAACATCGTCGCGAGCTGGTAGAGTGCGCCGACGACGGTCGTACAGACGACGCCGAAGACGGCGAGCGTGACGTGGGCGGCGACGACGTCGGCGCGACCGACCGGGAGACCCCCGAAGACCGGCACCGTGTAGTCCATCGCGAGCGCGAACCCGAGCGTGGGGACGACGGCGAAGCAGGCGAGCGCAACCGCGAAGTGACGTTCGGTCACGTCCCAGGGTCGGGCCGCCAGGAGCGTCCGCCCGAGTCCGTAGACGAACGTCCAGAAGCCCAGGACCGCGAGCCCGCCCAGCGCGTGGACCCAGGGGAGCGCACCGAGCGCGAAGGCTACTGCCATCCCGCCGACGCCGGCGGTGACGAGCCACAACTGGGCGGTGGCGAGTCGCCGCGAGTACAGCGGGACGTTCGACCACACGGGGACGAACTGCGTCATCGCACCCATGATCGTCACGCAGACCCACCCCGCCACGAGGAGGTGGACGTGAGCGAGTCGCCCCAGTCCCGGGACGACCCCGACCGCGTCGAGCGCGCCGACGAGCGCCCCGACGACGAGCAGCGCCAGCCCGACCAGGAAATGCCCCAGCGGGAGCGCCATCGGCGGCTGTCGGTCCGTCTCCACGTCGACTGGCACCGCGCTCATACCCGACCGTAGCACGCCGACCGCCCTCGGCGTATGGCCGAACACGTTCGCCCACCACCCTGTCGACGGTCTCGCACCGACAATTTCGTGCCGACGGTTTCCAGGTGCCACTGACGCTCGGTGCTGCGCGTGGCTGGTGCCACGCCCGTGTCCGGGCCGAAATGGCGACGAGAATGGTATATAAAGGCGGTCGTGTGGAAGCGCAACACTGTTGGTAACACGTCCCACGATCGGCCGGGAGAGTGGACGTTTCGTGGCGGCTCAGCGGCGATATCGGGGATGGATCGGGTGATACGCCGGGGACGCTCTCGCGGCCTCGAACACACACCTTTATATAGAAGCACATTCATATTCCCGGTTGACTATGAGTCAGCGCATGCAGGGCCAGCCCATGATTATTCTGGGCGAGGACTCCCAGCGGATGAAAGACCAGGACGCGCAGGCACACAACATCTCGGCGGCACGGGCGGTCGCCGAGTCGGTCAAGTCCACACTGGGGCCGAAGGGCATGGACAAGATGCTCGTCGACAACCTCGGGGACGTCACCGTCACGAACGACGGCGTAACCATCCTGACCGAGATGGACATCGACAACCCGACGGCGTCGATGATCGTCGAAGTCGCCGAGACCCAGGAGGACGAGGCCGGGGACGGCACGACGACGGCCGTCGCCACCGCGGGCGAACTCCTGAAAAACGCCGAAGACCTGCTCGACCAGGACATCCACCCGACGTCGATCATCCGCGGGTTCGACCTCGCGAGCGAGAAGGCCCGCGACGAACTCGACGAGATCGCGGTCGACGTCGACCCCGAGGACGAAGAGGTCCTCAAGAACGTCGCCGGCACCTCCATGACCGGCAAGGGCGCCGAGGTCAACAAGGAAGTACTGACGGATCTGGTCGTCCGCGCCATCCAGCAGGTCACTGTCGAGGCCGACGACGGTTCCTACGTCCCGGATCTCGAGTTCCTCAACATCCACAAGCAGTCCGGTCGCCCCGCCAGCGAGTCCGAACTGCTCGAGGGCGGACTCGTGGACAAAGACCCCGTCCACGCGAAGATGCCCAAGAACGTCGAGGACGCGAAGGTGCTCCTGTTCGACACCGACATCGAGGTCGACGAGACGGAGGCCAACACCCAGCTGAGCGTCGACGACCCCGAACAGCTCCAGCAGTTCATCGAGCAGGAAGAGGAGCGACTCAAAGAGATCGTCGAGAACATCAAAGAGGCCGGTGCGAACGTCGTCGTCACCCAGAAGGGGATGGACGACATGGCCGAACACTACCTGGCCCGGGAAGGTATTCTCGCCATCCGCCGCGCGAAGAAATCCGACATCGAGTTCCTCAGCGAGGTGCTCGAGACCCGCATCATCTCGGACGTCGACTCCATCTCCGAGGAGGACATCGGCCACGGGTCCGTGACTCGCAGCGACGACGACGAGCGCTTCATCTTCGAAGGAGCGGGTCACGGCGCGACGCTCCTCCTGCGCGGTTCGACCAACCACGTCGTCGACGAACTCGAACGCGGGATCAACGACGCACTCGACGTCGTCGCGTCGACGGTCGCCGACGGTCGGGTCCTGGCTGGCGGCGGTGCCGTCGAAGTGGAACTCGCGGCTCGTGTCCGTGACTACGCTGACTCGGTCGACGGCCGCGAACAGCTCGCCGTCGAGGCCTTCGCCGACTCGCTGGAACTCGTCCCGCGCGTCCTCGCCGAGAACGCCGGGCTGGACTCCATCGACACGCTGGTCGACCTGCGCGCCGCCCACGAGGGTGGCGACGAGCACGCTGGTCTGGACGTCTACACGGGCGACGTCGTCGACACGTTCGAGGCTGGCGTCGTCGAACCGGCACACGCCAAACAGCAGGCCATCTCCTCGGCGACGGAGGCGGCCAACCTGGTCATGAAGATCGACGACATCATCGCGGCCGGCGACCTCTCGACCGGCGGCGACGGTGAGGAAGGCGGCGCACCCGGCGGCGGCATGGGCGGCATGGGCGGTATGGGCGGCGGCATGGGCGGCATGATGTAAGCCCGGTCAGGTCACGTCCTACCCACCCCCACCTGCACGTTCCGCTATCGTATCGAACGACGACGGCCCCGGTATCCGGGGACGATTCGGAATCCACGAACCGTTTTTCTCGCTGTCTCCCCCTGTCCAGCGCGTGGTCGCGCTGCTCGCACGTCGACTCCGGTCCCCTCTATCGAGGGGTAGCAAACCCGTGGCGCCGTTCGGGTACCGCGTCTACCCGTCCGGTGACCGGTAACCACTCACTCTCCGTACCGGCTCAGCATTCGTCTCCCGTCGGCTCAGAACTCGTCTTCCTCTTCGAACCCTTCCTCCTCGAATCCTTCCTCTTCGAACCCTTCCTCCTCGAATCCTTCTTCTTCGAACTCTCCTTCTTCCTCTTCGCCGCCGAGTGCGCCCGCGATAGTGCCGAGGATACCTCCTTCCTCCTCTTCGTCTTCCTCGAACTCGTCCTCTTCCTCGAACGCGTCGTCGATGTCGATATCGCTGTGGCCGTGACTGTGGCTGTGGCTGCTGTGACCGGTGAGCTGTTCGAGTTCGCCGGGGTCGAGCCAGACGCCCCCACACTCGGGGCAGTAATCGACCGTGACGCCGTGTTCGTTGCGCTGGTGAAGCGTCGCACCACACGACAGACAGTGTAGTGACCCGTTCGCTGTCATTGGTCCGATAGATGCCTATTCGAGGAGCGACAAAAAACTTCGGCCGCGAGTCGCGTTCTCTCGTCCGGTCTGTGCCTGTCTCGGCATTCCCGTGTCGGCCTCACTTGTCTCGGGATCCCCAGGGGGCACTCACGACGCGTGCTTCCGGGACCCACAGACTGATTTGTCCGCTCACCGACGGGATGGCCATGGGTCCCGAATGGGAGTTCGACCTCGACGAGGAGCCCCGACAGCTCGATATCACAGATACGGAGCGAATCGAACGCTTCACGGAAGCGGGCTACGGCGGCAGTATCGCTGACGCCCTCTACAACGTCGGCCTCCGCCAGTTCGTCTTCGACCAGGATTTCTTCGCCGTCTCCGAGGGCGAGACGCTCGTCGGGCGGGCGCTGCCGGTGAAACTCCACACCTACCCCAAGACCGACGAGGTCGAGGAGTACCTCGAAGCCAGGTGGGAGGCGGAACACGACGGCGTGCACCCGCAGAAACGGATGATGCGGGAAGTCCAGTCCCAGCCCGACGGCTCGATCCTCTGTTTCGACACCGGTGGCGACATGCAACCGGCCCACTTCGGGGAGATGAGCTGTACGCTCGCGAAAGCTCACGGCGCCCGGGGGATGCTCTGTGACGGCAACGTTCGGGACACCCGATACATCCGCCAGCTCGACGACTTCACGGTCTACACCCGGGGAACGGTCCCCAACTGGCACGGGGGCTGGGAGATCATCGAGGTGAACCAGCCGGTGCAGTTGCCGGGCCACCTCTCACACAACGTCGTCGTCCGGCCGGGTGACTTCGTCTTCGGCGACTTCGACGGCGTGCAGGTCATCCCCCGCGAAGTGGTCGACGAGGTGCTCTTGCGCGTCGAGGACATCTACGCCGAGGAGAACGAAGAACGCCGGAAGATCGAGGAGGGTATGCCCATCGACGAGGTCTACGAGGAGTACGGCGTCCTCTAGCGGGACCGGGATCGGCGGTGCGAGTCGCCCCTCCAGCGGAGGGGGATCGGCGGCGCGAGTCGGCCCGCAACAGACGGGGACCGCGGGTCCTACTCCTCGGCTATCGACCGTTTGACGTTCAGGAGCGTCACCTCGCCTCGCTGATTGATGGTGACGCGATAGCCGGCATACGAGAAGGAGAGTTGCATCTGTGACTCGGGGGAAGGCGGCTGCTCGAACAGCATCTCGACGAAGTGGTCGACCTGGGTGTAGAACGAGGGGAGTTCCTCGATCGCTTTCCCCTCGCTCTCGGCGATGAGTTCCAGCAGGTCGTGTTCCGCGCTCTGGGGGTCGGGATCGATCGAGGCACGCACGATGTTCGCTTCGTCGTCCGCTGCGACGTCGTTGGTCATGTCAGATGATGTTGCCCGGGCGGTTCATGACGGTAGTTCCCGGGTCACACAGTGGTAGTGGCCATCTGCTTGCTGGGTCTCCGCCTGGTGGGAATCCATCTGCTGGCAATCCGCCTGCTGGCCATCCGACGGGTCCGGTCGCCGCTGGCTCTGGTGTGCTCGACCGGGCCGACGCCACTGCGGAGGCGGCCAGTGGGGTCCGGCACGGAGTGCGGACGGACCACGACAACAGTACACTCATTGGCGCCGGTGACGAAAGAGTTCCCGATGCCCGACACGGTTCTCGTGCCGTTCGACGGATCGCCACTCGCCGAGCGGGCCCTCGAACACGCGGTCGAGACGTTTCCCGGCGCCGCTGTCACGGCCATTTACGTGATCGATCCGACCGATTCGATCCTCGCGGTCGAGGCGGACGGGCTGTCGGTCGCCGACTCGTGGTACGACGACGAACGGGAGCGAGCGACCGGGATTCTCGCGACAGCGACGGACCTGGCGGCCGAGTACGGTGCCGACATCGAGACCGTCACGGCGACCGGTCAACCGGTTCGAGAGATCGTCGAGTACGCCGAGGACAACGATCTCGACCAGATCGTCCTGGGGAGTCACAGTCGGAACAGAGTGGAACGCGCGCTTCTGGGGAGCGTCGCCGAGACAGTCGTCCGCCGTGCACGGATCCCGGTGACTGTCGTCGCATGACCGGACTACGGGTGAGGGACCGATGGGCGTGACGCGCGACCCGGAAGCGGCGACCCAGTCCGACTCGGCAGCGGACACGTACACGAGCCGTACGTTCGAGGTCGACCGCCGGGGCGGCCGTGGCGACGCGGGAGCACTGCGGGTCGAACGAGCCATCGAGCGTGCACCGGGGGTCCGCGACGCCGAGGTTTCCTTCCGGACCGGGACGGCGCGGGTCACCTACGACGAGAGCGTCACGTCGGCCGACGCCCTCCGTGAGTTGCTCCGCGAGCGCGGCGTGGGCGTCCGGGAGGGCACTGAAGTCGGCGGGGCGGCCGACGACGGACTGTCCGACGATGGGGTGGCCGACGACACGGCGCCCGACGGCGCAGCGACACGGTCGGAACTGCGCGTCGAGGCCACCTTCGTCGCACTCACACTCGTCGGGATGGTGGTCGGCCTCGTCGCCGGACCGCTCGACGCGCCGGCGGCCGTCCGGTGGGTCGGCTACGGCGCCGCCTACGTCTTCGGTGGCTGGTACGGGCTGCAAAACGGCCTCCAGACGCTCCGTCACCGGTCGGTGGACATCGACCTCCTGATGATCGTCGCGGCCATTGGTGCGCTGTCGATCGGCGCACCCTTCGAGGGCGCGATGTTGCTCTTTCTGTTCTCGCTGTCGAACACGCTCCAGCACTACGCCATCGGACGGTCCCGGCGGGCGATCCGGTCGCTCGTCGAGATGCGCCCGGAGTCGGCACAGGTGGTGCGCGACGGCGAGGAAATCACGGTCCCCGTCGACGAGGTCGACGTCGGCGACGTGTTCGTCGTGCGCCCGGGTGACCGGATCCCGCTGGACGGCGTCGTCGTCGACGGCGAGAGTTCCGTCGACCAGTCCTCACTCACCGGGGAGTCCGTTCCCGTTCCGAAGGGGTCCGAGGACGAGGTGTTCGGCGGGACGATAAACGAGAGCGGGAGCCTCGAGATCGAGGTGACCCGGGCGGCTCACGAGTCGGCGATCACCCGGCTCATCCACATGGTCGAGGAGGCCCAGAGCGAGAAGGCGCCGACCCAGCGGCTCATCGACCGCCTCGAACAGCCCTACGTCCTGAGCGTGTTCGGGCTGACGTTCGCGGCGATCGCCGTCCCGCTCGTCGCCTTCGACGCGGCGTTCGACCCGACGTTCTACCGCGCGATGACGCTCATGGTCGCCGCCTCGCCGTGTGCGGTCGTCATCTCGACGCCCGCCGCGGTGCTGTCGGCCATCGCCGCGGCCGGCCGACAGGGCGTCCTCTTCAAGGGCGGTGAACACGTCGAGACCGCGGCGACGGTCGACGCCGTCGCCTTCGACAAGACGGGGACGCTCACCGAGGGCGACACGCAACTGACCGACGTCGTCGTCCGGGAGGGCGGTGGCGAGAGTGGCGGAACGAGCGACGAGCCACTCTCGGAAGACGACCTGCTCGGACTCGCGGCCGCCGTCCAGGCCCGCTCGGAACACCACCTCGCGCGGGCCACCGTCGACGGCGCGGAGGAGCGCGCGCTCGACGTGCCCGAAGCCGGCGGGTTCCACGCGGTCGCCGGGAAGGGCGTGCGCGCGACGGTCCCGGAGGCGACGGTCCCCAGCGGGACTGACTCCGGGGGGACCGACTCCGACGCGACTGGCTCTGGGACGACTGCCTCCGGCACGACTGTCCACATCGGCAATCGCAGCTACTTCGAGACGGTGCTCGGCGACCGGACGGTCGGCGGGCTCGAAGCGGGGCTCGACAGACTGGAAGCGCTCGAAGCCGAGGGCAAGACGAGCGTGCTGGTCGCCCGCGAAACCGGAGCCGACGACGGTGCCGAGGTCCGGATCCTCGGCTGGCTCGCCTACACCGACACCGTCCGCCCGGGAGCGGCGGAGATGATCGAGCGACTTCGGGACCTCGGAATCGGCCACGTCGTGATGCTCACGGGGGACAACGAACGGGTCGCAGAGCGCATCGCCGAGGAGGTGGGCATCGACGAGGTGCAGGCCGAGTTACTGCCCGAGGAGAAGGTCGCGACCGTCGAGGAGCTGGTCGAGCGCCACGAGGGCGTCGCGATGGTCGGTGACGGCGTCAACGACGCACCGGCGCTCGCGACTGCCGACCTGGGCGTCGCGATGGGTGGCGCTGGCACCGGCGTCGCGCTCGAAACCGCCGACGTCGTCCTGATGGGCGACGACATCGGCAAGATCCCGTACGTCGTCGGCCTCGGGCGCAAGACTCGTCGGACGCTCACGGTCAACCTCGCCATCGCCTTCGGCGCGATCGCGCTCATGGTCGGGACGATCCTCCTGCGGGGGATCCCGCTCCCCCTCGCCGTGGTCGGCCACGAGGGCTCGACCGTCGTCGTCTCGCTGAACGGTCTCCGCCTGCTCGCGTTCCGTGAGTGAGGACGAGACGACCCAATCACGGCCCGTGTCCCTCCTCGCGGGTCGTCTCGTGGGCCCGTTCGACGACGGCCACGAGCGAGTCGAATTCAGTCGCGCCGACGAGATGAGACGCACAGTCACAGTCCGAGGCGCCGAAGTTCGGGACGCGGTCGAACTCGGCGGCCAGCGCCCGGGCCACCGCACACTCGATGTCTGCGCCGGATGTGCGGACGACTCGCTCGATCTCGGCGGCGGGGTGACCGAGCAGGTAGTCGACGTGCCAGTGACGCGCCTCGCGCTCGCCCGCCGCGAGTTCCCGGTGGCGCTCGACGCGGGCGAACCCGCCGGGGCCGAACGCGCTCCCGGTGTAGGCGTACCAGTCCGCGTCGAATTCGATGGAACCCAGCGCTCCCACCCCGATCGTCGCCGGGCCGTCGAATCCGACGACGAGCGTGTACGTTCCCTCGTCTGGCCCGGTGGTCGTCTCTCCCTCGCCAGTCATCGCCGAAGACTGCGGTCGCTGGCGGAATGTCAGTTCGGGTTTCCGCCTGTGTCGGGGCGTGTCGATAGTCAGGTCCCGCCCCGTGGATTCTTGCCCGCGGGACGCCCAGGTCCGGTATGGCCAGCCGGAGCCCGACGCTGACGCTCGTCGTCGTCTTCGTCGCCGTCTACTGCGTCGAACTCATCGTGGGTGTCTTCGGCGTCGAGAAGAGTGCCTTCGCGCTCAAGCCGCCAGTCGTGCTCCGCCCGTGGACGCTGGTCACGAGCGTCTACGCCCACGACAGTGTCGGGCACCTGCTCGCGAACTCGGTGGGGCTCGTCCTCGTCGGACTCGTCCTCGAACGCCGAACCTCCCGGGAGCGGTTTCACCTCTTCTTCCTCGCGACGGGTGCGCTGGCCGGCCTCGTCCAGGTCTGGGTCACCGGACTCTTCGGGGTCCGGGTGGCGGTGCTGGGTGCCAGCGGCGCCGTCTTCGCGCTGGTCGGCTACGTCCTCGCGGGCAACCGCGTCAGCGACACCGTCCTCTCGGCGGTCCCGCTGTCGGGCCGGGGGCAACTGGCCGCGCTCGTCGTCGTCGCGGCCACGCTGACGCTTCTCACCGCCGGTCGGGACGTCGCCCTGGTCGCTCACTTCACCGGCCTCCTGCTGGGGTTGCTCGCCGGTCGTGTGCACCTGCTCCGGCCGTGAGGTTATTGGGAGGTGGGCCGTGGGTCTGCCCGTGACGCGATACCTGCTCGCGACGGCCTCGGTTCACACGACAGCAGCGGCCGCCGATTACCTGGGCCCGCGACTCGACGCGGACGACGAGGTGGTCGTGGTCACGGCAACTGACGACGGTGACGACGGCGAACCGGACGCCCGGGATGCCGGTGACGCCGCCAACGTCGCCCGCTCGCGATTGCTTCCGGCGACCGTCGAAATCGTCGAACGGACCGGAGAGCCAGTCGGGGTCGTCCGCGAACTCCTCGCCGACCGGGACGTCGACGTGCTCGTCGTCGGGCCACACCGGGGAGAGCCCGAGGTCCGGGGCGAGGCGCCGGGGTCGACGGTGCGAGCGTTGCTCGGCGACGTGGACGTCCCGGTCGTGGTCGTCCCGCTCGACGTGTAGCGCTGTACTGACGTGTCAGAGCGCTGTTCGCCTCGGATGGTCCGTAACTTCCTCATCTGTACCGATCACTCACTATCGAGACACCTTCGTCGCGTGCCACGTGTTTCAAGTACTGGGACGGCGGACAGGGGGATATGTCAGGCTCGGAACTCGGTGCCAGGGTCCGCGAGGCGCTGGCGGTCGACGCCGACGAGTTCGACTCGCGCGTCGCAGACGAGGCCGAGCGGCTCAAGACCGCCGTCCAGGCGGGCACGTTCGACAACGCGGAGGCCATCGTCGGCCTCGAACTCGAACTCTACGCGGTCGATGCCCGGACGGGCGGGCTCCGCCGGATGCCCCGTCACCTCCTGGAACTCATCGGTTTCGAGAAAGAACTCGGGTTGCACAACGCGGAGATGCAGACCAGTCCGGTGCCCCTGAACGAACACGGCCTCGTCGCCCAGGAACGGGAACTCAAGGCGAACCTCGAATCGGCGCTGGACCGCGTCGAACGGGACGACCTGCGACTCGTCAGCGACGGCATGTGGACGGTCCCGCCACGCGGCGAGACTGCCACCGACTACCTCTGTGACGCGGTCGAACAGGACGGAATCTGCATCGCGACGAACATGGCCGACGCCGTCCGCTACCACGCGATGGCCAACACCGACTACCCCGCGGGCATGCGGATCGAAGCGCCCCACGTGTCGCTCCAGGCGGACACCGTCATGCCCGAGAGCCTCATCACCTCCATCCAGCCCCACTACCAGGTCCCCCACGCGCCGGACCTGCCCGAGTACTTCCGCTACGCACTGCGCGTGGCAGCACCGCTGCTCGCGCTCGGCGTCAACGCCCCCTTCTTCCCGCCCGACCTCTACGACGACGCCGACGACGCGGAGATCGTCGCCGACGCGTGGATGGAACACCGCATCACCGTCTTCGAAGACGTCCTCAATCCACCCGAGGGCGCTGGCCCGGACAAGGTTCGTTTCCCACCGGACTTCGAGACGGTCGACGACGCCATCGACGCCATCGTCGCCGACGAGGCCATCGTGCCGATGAACGTCGAGACGGGCGAGGGGTTCGACGAGGCGTTCGCGCACTTCCAGCAAAAACACGGCAGCTACTGGCGCTGGGTGCGCCCGGTCTTCGAGGGCGGGACGCGGTCTGACGCCAACGCCCGCATCGAGTTTCGCCCCCTTCCCGCCCAGCCCACCCTCCGCGACGCGGTCAGCTTCCAGGCCGTCTTCGCCGGGTTGATGGTGACGCTCCCGCGCGTCGAGCACCCGGTGCGTGGCCTCGACTGGGAGACGGCCCGCGAGAACTTCTACGCCGCCAGCCGCGAGGGACTGGCCGCCGATATCGAGTGGATAACCACCGACGGGAAGACGACGAGTGCCACTGACCGGATCTACAGCGAACTCTTCGAGGCCGCTCGCGAAGGACTGGAGAGCCAGGGACTCTCGACCGAGCAGGCGCGGCGGTACGTCCGCCCGTTACGGGAGCGGGCCGACCGCCGGGTCACGCCCGCCCGCTGGAAACACGACCACGTCGCCGCCGCCGTCGACGGGAACGTCCCGCTGGCCGAAGCGATCTGGGCGATGCAATCGGAGTACGTCAGTCACCAGACCGAGACGCTGCTGGACGGGACGTTCGTCGACTGGCTGTGAACGCACCGCGGTCGCTGGCGGTCTCTCCGTTGGAGTAGGAGGGCGTCGTCGGGTGCTACTGCAGCGCGTCGTCGTCGCTTCCGCAGGTCGTCGGGCGTTACTCCTGGTCGATCTGCGCCTGTATCTGTCGCTGGAGTTCGTCGGCGTGTTCCTTGGCCTCGGCCGCGTGGGCCGAGTCCTCCGCCTCGACGAGTCGCTCGACCGACTCGCGGAGTGCGACGAACGCGTCGGGCTCGCTCTCGAAGTACTCGCCGAGCTCGTCGACGTGCTCCTTGGCTGCCGTCGCGTTCGGTTCGCTGTAGCCGACCTGCAGGCCGGCGAGCCGAGCGTCCAGATCCGACAGCGTATCCAGCATCTGCTCGTGGGGCCCCGGCGCCATCTACCTCTCCCTTCCCCTCCGGAGCGTAAAACTGCTGGGGTAGCGATTTCGGGGACGATAATCGGCGACGGATGTCGGCCGGGGCGTCGTGACCGTTCGAGGCCCCCGCTCGGTCGATACGGATGCCGGTCATACGGTCGGTTGCAAGTCGTTTCCGGAATTTACCGGACCGCCCGGCGAATTACCGGTAAATCGTTACAACCGACAGTATCAGTCCACCCGGGCGTCGACGACGACGTGAACGACCCCTTCGCTGTGGGTTTTGACTCGCCGTGTGTCGAGTATCTCGACAGCACGGTCGCGCTCGGCCGCGGCCGCCCGGACCCGCTCGACGGGGCGCTCGAAGACCAGCGGTTCCGGCGTCGCCTCGTGGAGGTGAAGCGTCCCACCGGGAACGAGCGCGCCGAGGGCACTGTCGAGGTACTCGTAGGCGTCGTAGTACCCCATCACCACGCGGTCGGCCGTGACGTCCGTCGCCGAGTCTTCACGGGCGAGGACGTCCCGACAGTCTGCACGATAGGGATGGACCGTCGCACCGACGTCGTTCAGACGGACGTTCTCCAGGAGGTAGCGGAAGGCGGCGGGGTTGCGCTCGATGGCGGTCACGTCCGCGCCCGCCCGGGCCATCGGGAGGGTGAAGTAACCGATGCCGGCGAACATGTCGACGACCCGCTCGCCGGAGTCGACCACCTCGCCCATCCGGGCGCGCTCGGCCTTGTTGCCCGGCGAGAACATCACCTCTGCCAGGTCCATCGCGTAGCGTGTCCCGTGTTCGGTGTGGACAGTCTCGGTGTCGCCGCTCCCGGCGACGACCTCGACGTCCGGCTCGCGGTGGGCCCCGGAGATCCCCCCGCGAGCCAGCACGGTGTCGGCCCCGCCGTGGAGCGCGAGGAGCGCCTCGCCGACCTCCTCGGGGCGCGGCGAGTCCTCGATGTCGACGAGGACCACAGTACCGAGAACCGCCCACGAGGAGGGCGCCCGGTCTATCTCGGTGTCGGTCCAGCCCAGTTCGCGGAGGTGGTCAGCGAGTCCGCGCAAGCGGCGCGCCCCGGGCTGGCGGACTACTTTCAGGATGTCCGTCTTCGGGGTCGCAGTCACCGGAACCGCGATCGTCTCCTCGTCGAACTCGCGGACTCTCCGGGTGTCGTCGTAGACGCCCTCCGCGCGGAGCCGTTCTATCGCCGCGTCGCCGTCCGACTTGGCGACGACCGCCGCGAGGGGCTGGTCGCTCGCGTCGCCGTCGGTCGTGGACCCCTCGACAGCGCCCCCATCGGTGTCGTCTCCCTCGCTCCCGCTCATCTACCGATCGGTGGTTCGCTACCGGGGAAACGGTTTCGGGTTCTGTCGGTCGAACTGCTCGCTCAGCGGGGAGTATCTCGGCACCGAGCACGCTCGACAGTAGCGTGTCGTCGACGACCAGAACGTGCCTCGCCAGGTACAGATAGAGATCGACTGGTAGCCGGAAAGGCAGATCGACTTGTACATTTATTACGCTGTCTTCGCCACGTGGAGTGATGCAGTTCTGTGACGATTGTGGATCGACGATGGTCAAAGTGGACGGAGAGTGGCTCTGCAAGTCCTGCGAACCGGACGAGGTCGAAGCGGCGACCACGACGACAGGGCCCAGAACGCCATCGCAGCGCTCGGCAGCACTCGAAGAGTTACCGACCACGAGCAGCGGCTCGGTTCGGAAGGAAGACGCGATGAAGTGGTTGCGTTCGATTTCGGAGCCGACCGACCGAGAGCTCCGGAACGCGTTCCTGCCGAAACCGTCCGGGTTCTCCGGGAGCACGTACCCGACGTCGATCTCGAATATCCGCGTCACCGGTGACCCGAAGTTCGTCGAGACGGTCGCGGGGCTACTGAAACCGATACAGGAACTGGAACGCGGCGGGACGCGTGTCGAGATAAATCTGCAGAAGACGGAGGACAGAGAGACCGGTGAGTTGACGGGCAACTACGCGCTCTACCTCTCGGTCGCCCAGCGAGGGTGATACGGTCGGTTGTAACGATTTACCGGTATTTCGCCGGGCGGACCGGCGAAATCCAGAAATGACTTGCAACCGACCGTATGAGTCCCCGCTCGCACAGACTGCGCTCCCGGACCAGGGGACTGCGGGAAGCGCGTCGCTGGAAACGACCCCGTCTCGTCGCTCGCTGTCTCTCGTCCGCCGGCCGCGGGTCGCCGTTTAGCCCAGTGGTTCGACCGACTCGGGGACCCGTCTCGTGACCGACTCGTCGGTGTTGGGGCACGGGCCGTCCTCGTCGGCGTCGGTCGTCACGTTGAAAGGGGAGACTCCATCAGGTCGCTCGACGTGGAAGATGTAGGTCACCGAGTCATCGAGTCGCCGTGTTGGGTTCGAGACTCTCGACGATCGTCCACTGAGCGGCTTCGGCGGCCGCAATACACGCCTCACGGTCGCTCTCGTCTACCCCCAGTCCGTCGAAGGTTGCCACGCCCAGCGGGTAGTACCGGCGGTCCGCACCCTGGCCATGTGGGAGAAAGACCGTCAGTCCTGGCTGGTAGAACGAATACGCCTCCTCGGCGAGGCCGAGGACGCGCAGGGTTTCGCCGGCGTACGTGACCTCGTCGACGACGGTCCGTGGTTCGCTTTCCAGGTTCAGCCGAAACTCGACTTCCTCGTCGCGCTCTGTCGCGGTTAGCGGGGTGGAGGTCGTCTGACTGATGCGCGTCGTCAGGCTGAAATCGGCGTCCCCGACAGCCGGGCTCGTGAGGCGTTGCAAGTGGCCCTGGGAGTAGTTGCTGACCTCACCAGGCGTCCACGTCTCGACGTAGTCGTACGTGAAGACGAAGGGTGTGCCCGCGGTGTCGAAGGGTGTCGCCGCTCCCTCCCAGGGGGAACAGACGCCCGCCGTGGATTCGTCCGGGGTCGGGGCCACGGTGGCCGTCCCGGTTGGCGTCGGTTCGGCCGTTGCTGTGGCCGTCTCGGCCGGCGTTGATTCGAGCGTTGCTGTGGTTGTCCTGGACGGTGTCGTCGCTCCAGCCTCCCCATCGCCGTCGGCCCCGTCGTCGCCCGCACCGATGCACCCGGCCAGCGCCGTCACTGCCACAGTGGTACCGAGCAGAAATCCACGTCGTGTCGGCCGATTCTCTGTCACGAATTACACTCGTCGGATATGTATAAATACGTATGCAATGATCCGGTACCAGATACGACTGGGGTCGCCCCGGGTATTTCGACCGGGACACGAGGCCGCGGGGAAATCGCAATACCTCGTTACGAAAAGTCGATACGCCGGTTCACGTGGGCACTGGAAACCCCTATCACCGGCAGTTTTACCACCAGCGACGGAGGGGTCCTTTCGACGACCAAGTCAGAACGTGATGATTTCGTAGTCGTCGTCGACGAGCGACCGAATGCTCGGGTGACCGTCGTGGTCGTCGAGGGTCACGACGCCAGCGTCCGCGACTGCATCTCCGACGCCGAAGGCGCCGGCACAGAAGTCACACACCGACGTGTCGTCCCGGACTGCCCGATAGAGTTCGTGGTAGTCGCTGTCCTCGTCTTCGAGTTCCGGGATCCACTGCGTCCCGGCACCGTCGAAGACGAGTTCGACTTCGTCGCCCTCGGTCTCAGCGAACTCCCTGGCTGTCTCGAGTCCGTTGACGAGACGGCCCGTGTCTGCGTGCGATTCCGTTCCGGCGAGGATGACGACTGCTGCTTTCGTCATTGCATTCCGGGGTAGGAGCGACGCCCACTAAAACGCGCGCGAACAGGTCAGTAACGGAGTTACACCAGTGTTATCGGTCAGCTAGTGACGGTGGTCGTGACCACCGGTCCCGCGGCTGAACTGTCCGGAGAAGGCACGCTGGACGACTTCGGGAAGGGCCGGATGAATGTGGACCGCCTCCCTGATGTCCTGGACAGTGCCGGGCCCGGATTTCATCGCCACGACGACTTCCTGAACGAGGGTCGACGCGTCGGGACCGACGATATGACAGCCGAGAATCTCTCCGTCGAGGTCGATGATCACCTTCACGAATCCCTCGACTTTCATCGCGTCGCCGCGAGCAGTGTCCTCGTAGCGGTAGGTGTTGGTCGCGTACTCGTGGCCTCCCTCCCGAAGGTCCTGTTCGAGTGCGCCGACGCCGGCGACTTCCGGCGAGGCGAACACGGCGAAAGGCATCGCACTGTAGTCCACGGGCCGAGGGTCGTCGCCGAAGATGTTCCTGGCCGCCGCCCGGGCTTCGTGGTTGGCGCTGTGTTTCAGGAGGTACTCGCCGACGATGTCTCCCAACGCCCAGACTCCGTCGGCATCGGTTTGGAGGAACTCGTCGGTCTCGACGAACCCCCGGTCGTCCGTCTCGACGCCCGTCGCGTCGAGGTTTAGCGTGTCGGAGTTGGGGACTCTGCCCGCTGCGACGAGCAGTTCGTCACCTGTTACCGTTACTGGCTCACCATCGTCTACGAGGCCGCCGTCGTCGCCGTATTCGTAGGGCATTGCTTCGACTGTAACTTCGCCGTCGCCTCCAGTCACCGATGTCGCTGCGTGTCCGGTGTGGACAGTGAATCGCTCGGCATACCGCTCCGTGAACGCTTCGGCCACCTCCTCGTCGGCTTCCGGAAGCAGATTCGGACGGCGGCCGACGATTGTGACGTCGCTGCCGAAGGTCCCGAAAAAGTGGCCGAGTTCGGCCGCGATGTACCCGCCGCCGACGATAACGAGTCGGTCCGGCGGCGTTTCGAGCTGGAGTGCCTCGGTGCTCGTGAGATACTCTACGTCGTCGATTCCGTCGACGGCTGGAATCCCGGGTCGGGTCCCGGCGGCGATGAGGACCGTGTCCGCCCGCAGGCGAGCACCGTCGTCGTCCCCGCCGGAGACTTCGACGGTTCGGTGGTCGACGAATCGCGCCTCACCGTCGTACAGTTCGTGTTGTGACGACGACTCCAGCCCCCGTCGGATGGATTCGGCATCTTCCTGCACCTCTTCGTTGACTTTCCGAACGATACTCGAAAAGTCGAAGCCGTCGACCGTCGCGTCGATATCGAACTCCTCGGCCCTCTCGACCGTCTCCATCACGTCCGCGTGGTACAGCAGGTGTTTCGACGGGATACAACCCCGATTGAGACAGGTACCGCCGAGTGGCCCCTTCTCCACGACTGCGACCGACTGGCCCTGGTTCACCGCGACGTTCGCGACGTCGAGGCCTGACCCCGACCCGATGACGAGAAAATCGAATGCTTCCATATCGGTATCGAGAGAAGCGAGCGTAATGAACCTCCAGTAACGAACCGGTAAGCCGCTCGGCAACCACGGCTACGAGACGGGACCTGTCAGCGCTCGTAGAACGCGTCCCGTCCGTGTGCGTCCTGCCAGGCGAACGCGAACAGCCTCCGAGCGGGCACTCGTTCGAGTCTGCGCCCGTCAGTGCTCTCGCCCGTGGGACCGTTCCACGTCGTCCCGTCGGCGTGGACCGACCCACCGCGCCGCTCGAAGTCGAATCCAGGGTCCTCGAAGGCGTGAACGCCGTCGTCCGTTGCGAACACGACGACCTGACGGCCGGGGACGGAGTCGGTGACGATTCCGCCAGCGGCTTCGATTCGCGGTATCGGGTATCCGATGGCTTCGTCGCCGACTTCGACCCCGAGAACGACCGTCTTCGCGTCGAGGCCCTCCCGGTCCCACGAGCGGCGTTCCCCCTCACCTCGCATCCCGTAGAGTCCGAACTCGCCGCTGTCCGCGTAGCGCTCGTAGGGGTCCATGTCGTAGATCTCACGCGGCGACTGTCCAGTTGTCCCGCCGCCGCGGACAGGTTGCAAGACGACCCCATCGGGATGCTCGGCAGTGAATCGTTCCCAGGAAACCATCGGGGCGGAGAGCATCGAGAGACGCACGCCGTCCAGGTCTCCGGTGAAGGCGGTCCCGGTCGTCTGTTTCCACTCGCTTTCGGTCTCGCGGTCGTACATGACCAGCGCGTCGTCGGCGAGTTTTCCGGACACACCGAACGTCAGCGTCTGTCCGTCTACCGTCCGGTCGTAGACGACCGCACTCCAGCAGATCGGACACCACGTTACCGCGATAGGGCGTCCGTCGACGACGTCGTTGACGACTTCGTGGTAACTGAGAATCCGGATAGGATACGCACGTGGCGGGTCGCCGTCGACGACGATCACTTCGTCCTCCGACTCGCCGAAATACGCAGGGCCGAACTCGGGATCGTCGATGCTGGGGATCCCATCCCGCGGGAGGACGTCCTGAACGTTCACACCGACATAATCCGCCCGAATGAAGATAGTGGTTTGGCGAAAGTGCATCGTTCGTGCGCTGGCCGGACCACTGGGGCCGAAGGTTTTCCGACCGGTATCCGTACGCGAGAGCAATGGCGTTCGAATCAGACCAGACCATCTTCGAGACGAACCGCCACGTCCCGCAGTACGCTCTGGACCTCTTCGACGAACTGATTGGGGCCCTGGAAGCGTGAACGTCCGACAGGTCGTCCCGCGGGATGCGATCCCGAGTGTCGACGACCCCGAATTCGGGGACCAGTATTCGGGGGCAGCTGACGATCTCGTCGTCGTCGAGTCGTCCGTGGGGCCGAGAGCATATCCGGTCCGGTATCTCCACTACCACGAGATCGTCAACGACGTCGTCGACGGGGATCCGGTCGCAGTGACGTGGTGCCCGCTGTGTGGAAGCGCGGTGGTCTACTACCGACAGCACAGGGGACAGACGCTGGAATTCGGCGTGTCCGGCAAACTCGCCGACGACGACCTCGTGATGTACGACCGAGAGACCGAAAGCGAGTGGAAACAGTCCAGCGGCGAGTGCATCGACGGTCGGTTCGCGGGGGATACCCTCTCGGTACGTCAGTCTGCTGTCGTCTCCTGGCGTCAGTTCACGGAATCGTATCCGGGTGGTGTCGTACTCCAGCGACCGGGTGGTACGAGCGAGGTGGCAAGCGAGGACGACAGCCCTGCTCTGATCGACTACCAGCAGTCTCCCTACGGGGAGTATTTCCAGCGCGCCGGATTCGGACTCGACGCACACCGCGGGGGCGACTCCCGGGAGTGGAACAGGGACGACCTCGACCCCAAGACGGTCGTCCTCGGGGTCGAGATCGGTGACGAAGCCGTCGGGTTCCCGCTTCCACGCGTCGAGGCCGAGGGCGGCGTCGTGCAGTCGGAACTCGGAGGGCGGCGTATCGTCGTCCTGGCCACCGGAAATGCGGGCATTCACGGGTTCGTCGATCCGGGGTATTCGTTCGACCGGGTCGACGGTGACATCGTCGCCGACGGCACCCGCTGGGACCCCGCGACCGGTCGGGCACCAGACGGGCGAGCACTCGAACGGGTCCCTGCGCGCCGGCTGTTCGCGTTCGCGTGGCAAGACGACCACGGCGAGAACGCGTTCTACCCTGATTTTCGATGAGGTTACCGGTGCGATACCGGATTACTCCGACGAGACAAAGAGCCAATACGACTCTCGGGTACCCTCGTGTATGGCAACGGAACAGGCAGGTGACGGCTGGACCGTCGAAGTCGACGACGACGTCATGGTCTGGGAGTTCCTCCCGGGAATGGAGCTCTCGACGTTCGGTGACGAAGCATACGAGACGTTCGAGGAACTGCTCGGTCGGGAAACGATATCCGGGATGGTCACCGTGGTCAAACTCGACGACCCGTTCACGTCGGACGCGTTCGACGTCTGGGAGCGGTCAGCCCGGCGGGCCAGCGAGGCCGGTATCGAGCGGTGGGCAGTCGTCGCGGAGGGAATCAAAGCCATCTCTCTGCGAGGGAAGGTCGACACCGGTGATCTAGAGACGCTGACGACCGAAGACCGAACGGAAGCAGTCGAGTGGTCGAAAAACGGGTGACCCAGCGGATCGATGGGGATCCGTCGAACGGTCGATATACCGGGTTCGAGCCCAGTCCGGTGAGGTCCGCCGCCCGTATTCGTACGGGAGGAGTGCATACGCCGTCGTGTTACGGACGTGCGCCTCCGTCGTCGTGTACTCGTCGGTGCCATGGCCGGTCTGCGTGGCGAAGCCGAACTCGACGGTCGACACGTCGTCGTGTCTGAGCGCCTTCTCGTCGCCGCCTCCGGTCGCACTCCGCCGGAAGACGGGGTCGTCGACGACCGATTCGGCGGCGCTCGCACTGGCCGAGACCAGCGGCGTGTCCAGTGGTTCGTAACCGCCGTTCCGCCCTCGATGACTCTGGGGTTGGTCGTCGGATAGCGGTAGAGTCGTCGGGTCGCGTCTCCCGTAACTGCGTCCGGTCCGTGTCAGTCACAGTCGAGTTCGCAGTCGTAGTCGCGACTGTACACCCAGTACCCGTCGGGCGTACCAGCGGTGAACTCCGCGTATTCGAGTGAGAGGCGTGGGTCGTCTTCGCGGTCGAGCGTCTCGACGAACTGCCACGCTCCGTCCGGTTCGGCGAGCGTCGCGCGGTACTCCCAGACGTGGACGTATTCCTCGGTGACCCGGACCGCGTAGGTCTCGGGGATCGCGTCCTCACGGGGTGGGTCCGTGGCCGGAACGTCGGTACTGGCCATACAGTTCTGCTCTCCCGTCGAGTATTAATTCCCCGTTGAGACGCGAGTGAGGGGGTAACGATTCGGTGAGTGCCCTCGTTCGGTTCAGTCGGATTCGATCGAAATCAGGGTGTGGGATGAACGCGCCGGAGCGATACCAGCGAGTGGGCGACGTGCGCTCTGGAAAAGCTGTCTCGTCGGCCCGGTCAGCCCTGGGTGCGTTCCATCTCGTAGGACAGGCGGTGGGGCATCAGCGCGAGTGCGCGGACGATGGCCGCCAGCGCCACGAAGATCCCCAGCAGGATGTGCGCGATGCCACCGAGTTTCAGCCACAGCAGCGTCGACGGCCACTTGTGGATGGTAGCGAGGTCACTGTTTATCGCTCCGCTTCGTTCCGGTCCACCGCCGGCGAGACTGTGCTGGGCGTGCGTGCTGAAGAAATCCTCCAGCAGCGGGTGGAACTGCGTGAACTCGAACACGAGTGCGCTCCCGGTGAGCAAGTAGCCGACCACGGCGAAGCCGGCCCCCACCATGAGCATCTTTTTGATACTCCCGACGGTCGCTTCCACGTCTTCGATCGGGCGTCGTTCGACCCCGACCGATGCATTTGCGTCTGACATTGCTACACACGTGAGAACGACGGATACACCTAAAACAGCGATTGACGCCCGTGTGACCCGGTAACCGACTGGTGACTTCCGCTCAACTGACGTGTATCGGCAGAGAGATGACCGCATCGATGGCCCGTCTCCTTTCTCATGGCACCACTACCAGGCGGCCGGTCAGGAGGACGACGACGAGCAGGTAGAACGCGGTGCCGGCGGCGGCGCTCGTCAGGACGACCGCGTCCGGATCGCGGCGCGGGAGCGCATACTCGACCAGCGGAACGTCGGCGAGTTCCGGTCGGGTGAGCACACGGTTCATCACCGCGCCGAACAGGGCCACGACGAGGGGGCCGAACACGAGGCTGTTGAACGTCCGCAAGAGCAGTCCCGTCGTCGGGTCGGTCAGTCTGTACGTCGCGACCGGGCCGACCACTGTCGAAGGAGCGGGGAGGACGGCGACGGCTCCGCCGTAGTTGGCGTAGAGGAAGACCAGAACTCCAGTCGCGATGGCGGCCAGTTTGAGGGGGGCCGTCCGGTAGACTGAGACGAACCGGGGGAGGACGAACAATCCGACGAGGAAGATCAGGTTCATCGCGAACCAGGGGCCGAAATCCTGTAGCGCGAGCGGGAGGCCGGTCGCGAGGATCCCCATACTGAACCAGTCGAGGCTGACCAGTTGCACGTTCGGGCACGAGCCCGTGAGGATCTGGCGTCTGTGGACGGGGTGAACGAGATGTATCGTGACCCGGACGAGCAGGAACGTCGGGACCAGGAAGACGTATGCGAGCAGGCGGACCTGGAGTCCGGCGGGTCCGGCGACTGCGCCGATGGCGACGGCCGTCGAGAAGTCGAGGACGCCGTTGACGAACCAGAACGTCAGCAACGACGGCGCGAACAGGCACGTGTTGAGTATCGCCGCGACGTGGCCACTCGAGTAGGAGAACTCCTGGTCGAGCAGTTGGCCGAACGCGGACCGGAGTCTCTCGCCGAGGTCGATCAGCGGGTCGAGGTGCGCTCCCGTCGTCTCCCCGGTCATTTCGGGTCTTCGAGTTTCTGCCTGCCGGGGCCTGTCATACTCCACTGGTCACCCGCTGTCTCAAAAAGCGACTCCTGAACCTTGCGTAACGGGGTTTCCCGACGGTTACCGGTATCAGCGGTCGTGCGCCCCTGCGAAACGGACGCATACACAGCGGAGATACAAGACACTCCCCGCCGAACTGACTCGTGCGACGAAGCGTCGGAGCCATCGGCTGTCTGTGTCCCAGCCGTTCGCGATGAGAGACGAACTGTCGTGCCCGAACACCCGTCCCAACCCCACACCCCTCAGAACACACCGGGCCGCATCGTTCCGGTCACCCTGTCGACGGCACTCCGGCCTTCGTTCCCGTTTTTCACCCATGCGACGACCGGATCGATCTCGTCGTCACGAGTGTCTCGTCCGGCCGAGCGGTGAACTCGACGTAACACAGTATCACACCGGTTAGCAAGGGTTATTCGACGAGACACACCACGTCGAACCACGCATCGAGACGCTCTCCCCTGTCTCCTCCCATGGACCCGTCATCCCACGCCGTGCTCGTCGAAGTCGTCGATCGATACGACGAGTCGGAAAGGCCGATATCGGCCCGGACCGTCGCCGACTCCCTCGGTGCCGAGGAAGCGGCGGTCTCCGAGCAGTGCGAGTCGCTCTGCGAGTTCGAACTCCTCCACCCGGAGGCGACCGGCTATCGACCGACGGTCACCGCACGCGAGTTACTGGCGCTGGACATCCACCTCGGCGACGCGGTCGCGCTCGACGTCGTCTCGGAGTGACCGCGACTCCAAGTTTCAAGAGGGTCGTCGTCGTAGGAATCCCCGTGTCTCATCCAGAGACGCCGGTGACGATCACGGCATGACGGACGAGCACGGACCCGACGGTGATACCCGCCCGCTGGGAGACCTGCAGCGCGAGGGCGAGCGAACGGAGGTAGAGCTCTCCGACCGCGAGTACGCTATCTACCGCTGTGTCGACTGCGACAACGTCGTGCTCACGATGCAGGACTGCGACGGCGGGATGACCTGCCACGACGAACCGATGGAGCGCGTGATCGAGACGAAACTCGACATCAGGCCACCCGACGTCCGCCAGGTGTTGCTGGACGCCTTTGGCCTCCCCAAGCCCGGCCTGGACGTCTGTCTCTGTGTCATCGGCGAGGGACCGCTCTCGCCCGCCGAACTGGCCGACCGTCTCGACTACGACGAGAGCACTGTCCGGAACTATCTCAACGAACTCGTCGAGTTCGGCCTGCTGGAGAAGTCCCAGCTCAACCGCGAGTCGGGCGGGTTCGTCAACGTCTATCACTCGATCGACCTGGACGAGATGCGCGAGGAGACACTGATCGGGTTCTACGCCTGGGCGGGCGAAGCGGCCTCACTCATCGAGGAGGCGAACCTCACGAAAGCGGACTACCGGGACGCCGATTCCGACGCCGGACTGAACGAGGTCTTCTGGGAACGGTTTCGGGATGCCCGGTCCGTCGACTGAACTAGTACTTATATCTGGCGGTGATTCGAGTCGCGGATACCGGTCCGTGTTACCTTCAGTAACCTACCCGGTGTCGGTAGGTGTAACGCATGAGTTCAGAACCGACCGCGGCGCCCTGGAACGGTTCGACTGTGGGAACCGACACCGTGCTGTTCACTGACCCCGACGAGGTGTTCGATGCGGTGCAGGATACCCTCGGACGGAAGTGGCACCTTCGTATCGTGTATCAGTTGCTGGACAACGGCCCGATGGGGTTCAGTGCACTGAAATCCGAGATCGTCGGCGTCTCCTCGAAGATGCTCTCGGAGAGCCTGACGCGACTCGAAGACGACGGACTCGTCGACCGGGAGATCGTCAGTGACCAGCCAGTGCGCGTGGAGTACTCGCTGACCGAACGCGGTCGCGCCCTCGAACCGGTCGTCTCGGCGGTCATCGGCTGGGGGTCCGAATACGGCCCGGAGCCGGAGAGCGAGTAGATGGCTCACTACGACGTCCTCGTCGTGGGTGGCGGTACTGGCAACAACGTCGCCGCGGCGGCCGCAGACGCCGGACTGGACACGGCACTCGTCGAAAAGGGGCCGCTCGGTGGGACCTGTCTCAACCGCGGCTGTAACCCGTCGAAGATGCTCATCCAGGCCGCGACGGCCGCCAATCACGTCCGCGAAGCCGACCGGTTCTTCCTCGACGCGACACTCGAAGACATCGACTACGCGTCGATCATCGACGACATGGACGAGACGCTCTCGCCCATCGCCGACGGAATGGAAGAGCGGTATCGTGACAAAGAGCATCTGAGCCTGTACAGAGACGAGGCGGTCTTCGTCGACGACCGGACCGTCGACGTCGGTGGCGAGCGAGTCAGCGGTGAGAAGGTCGTCGTCGCTGCCGGGTCTCGCCCCCTCGTCCCACCGATCGACGGGCTCGACGACGTCGATCACATGACGAGTACCGAGGCGCTCTATCGTCGCGAACAACCCGACTCGCTGGTGATCCTCGGCGGGGGATACATCGCCGTCGAACTGGGCTACTTTTTCGAGTCGCTGGGCACGGACGTCACCATCGTCGAGATGATGGACACGCTCGTCCCGAGAGAAGACCCGGACGTCGCAGAAGCCTTCACAGACATCGCCCGCCAGCGCCACGAGGTTCACACCGGTCACCGGGCAACTGCAGTGGAATCCAGCGCCGACACCGTCACTGTCCACGCCGAAACCGAAGGCGGTGAGACGGTGGCAGCGGCCGGTGACGAATTGCTCGTCGCGCTCGGTCGCCGCCCGAATACGGACACGCTAGACGTCGAAGCGGCGGGGATCGAGACGGACGACAACGGGTTCGTCGTGACCAACGACCGCCTGGAGACCTCCGCCGAGAACGTCTGGGCGCAGGGAGACGTCGCCGACAACGCGATGTTCAAACACTCCGGCGACTACGAGACACAGGTCACTGTCGACAACGTCGTCCACGGCGAGAACACGAGGGCAGACTTCACGGCGATGCCCCACGCTATCTTCACCGAGCCACAGATGGCCGGCGTCGGGAAGACCGAAGACGAACTCCGCGACGATGGAACGGAATACGTCGTCGGCCGCGAGGAGTTGTCCGGGACGCCGATGGGGCGTGCGAAGAAACTCGACGACGGGTTCGCGAAAGTCCTCGCGGCACCGGACGGGGAGATCCTCGGCTGTCACGTGCTGGGGTACGAGGCGTCGACGATGTTGCACGAAGTAGTGGTCGCGATGCGCTCGGGATCCGGCCACGTCTCGGACATCACGAACACGATTCACGCCCATCCGACACTCAACAAGGTCGTCCAGTACGCGTTCGAGGACGCAGCTATTGGCGGTGTACAAGCGGACCACGACTCATGAGCGAGAACACTGACATCCACGAGTACGAGGTGGTCGTCGTCGGTGGCGGCCCCGCAGGGATGACGGCGGCACTGTACAGCACGCGACTCGGGCACCAGACGGCCGTCGTCAGCCGTGGCGGCGGTCGAGCGGCGATGATGCAGGAGGTCCACAACCTGCTGGGCGTCCGGGAGGAGACCAGCGGCGCCGAGTTCCTCGGGATCGGCCAGGAGCAACTCGAAGAGTACGGCTGCGACCAGCACCGGGACATGGTGACGTCGTGTTCCCGCGTCGAGACCGACGACGGCGAGAGTGGCGACGAAGCGGACCGATTCCGACTCTCCGGCAACAGCGCCGACTACGAGGCCGAGATGGTCGTGCTGGCGACGGGCTTCAACGACGTCCGTCCGGAACCACCGTTGCCCCGCACTGGCCGGGGTCTCCACTACTGTCTGCACTGCGACGCCCACATGTTCGTCGACGAGTCGGTGTACGTGATGGGTCACGCCGAGAGCGCCGCCCACGTCGCGGGGATCATGCTGAACTTCACCGACGAGGTCGACCTGCTCACCCGCGGCGAGGACCCGGAGTGGAGCGACGAGACCGCGGGACTGTTAGAGCGACATCCCATCGACGTGATACACGAGGACGTGGCGGGTGTCCAGAACGGCGAGGACGGCTGGCTGAAAGCACTCGAATTCGAGGACGGAACCGTTCGCGAGTACAAGGGCGGCTTCGCGATGTACGGCGCCGAATACAACAACGGCCTCGCGCGGGAACTCGGCTGTGACATCAACGACGATGGCACCATCGAGGTCGGCGACCACGGCGAAACCTCCGTCGACGGAATATACGCCGTGGGAGACTGCACACCCGGCCACAACCAGATCCCGGTCGCGCTCGGGCAGGGTGCGAAAGCGGGTATCGACGTCCACTTCCAGCTTCGAGACTTCCCCAGAGAGCCCGACGAACTCGACGAGTTTGGTCCTGTGCGCTCCGACGAAGTCCCCGGCATCCCCGACGAGTTGCTCGAACAGGCGGTCGACTTCCACACGTACGGCGAGTGAGCGGTCGAGTCGAAGTCGTGCGATCGCGCGACCGATTTTTCCGAAGCGAGGTTCTGGACCCACGTATGTCGACGACGATCGAGACACCCGCCACCGAAGAGACGTGTGCGTACTGTGGGTCACGCATCTTCGACCACGACCCGGTCTGTGTGCGGGACTGCACCGACGACTGCGGCTCGCCCACGTACTTCTGCAACTACGCCTGCCTGTCGTCGTACATCGACGAGGAGGGCCTCATGGTCGGTAACGCCTGCGAGTGGTCCGCCGAGTGAGCGGCGCGTCTCACCGGGCAGCGAGAAACTCGCGGGCACGCGTGGCTCCCAGCTCCCGCAGCTCGTCGAGGAAGGCCGGGTCGCGGTCGACCTTCGTCGAGCAGTGGAACCGCGTTCCCATCTGGATGCGACGCACGTCCGTCTCGACGAACTCTCCCTCGGGAAGCGTGCCGTCCCGGACCCACTCGTTGACCTGCTCGATGAACCCGAGTTCCTGGTTGAGCGAGATATTTCCGGAGAGTTCGTTCCGGCGGTCGGCGATCACTTCGGTCGTCGAGGGCTCGCCCTCGAACTCCTGGGGGTTGACCTGGATCACCCAGAGTTCCTCCGGCTTGCGGTCCGGGGGGAGACCCATCAGGTCGTTCACCGGTGGATTCTGCGAGAACAGTCCGTCCCAGTGGAGGTGGTCGTGGATCTCGACGGCCTCGAAGAGGTTCGGCACTGCGGCCGAGGCCAGCACCGCGTCGACGGTCACCTCCTCGTCGACGAACGTCTCGAAGACGCCGGCGTTGATGTCGACTGTGCCGACGACGAGTTCGGGCGCGTCCCTGCCACACAGGTCGGGGATCTCCTCGAAGTCGATGTGTCGTTCCAGGACTGTCCTGATCCGCTGTTTCCCGGCTTCGGGACCCGGGACCTGATAGGGGCTGAGCGAGGGGACCGCGACGCCCGCACTCTCCATCCGCGAGAGCGTCCGGACCCAGTTGTTGACCCACCAGTCGGCGGGGCCGTCGACGGCCAGGTCGTCCCAGAGGCTGCCGACGATGTCGCGCCCTTTTTCGGGGTCGCCGGTGACGAGCCCGTACCAGACCGCCAGCGCGTTGAACGCGCCGCCGGACGTCCCGCTGATCCCGACGAGTTCGTATCGGTCGTCCCACTCTTTCAAGAGCTCCCGGAGGACGCCGCAGGTGAAGGCGGTGTGACTGCCACCACCCTGACAGGCGATAGCGACGCGAGTCAGCTCGTCAGATGTCGACGACGCGTCGGCCCCGTCGTCGTCAGTTCCGTCCGCGCTCGACTCATTCATACGTGTGGGTGTATCCGCCGTCGAACAGCAGATCGCCACCGTTGAGATGGCTTGCGTGGGTGGAGAACCCGAACACGAACAGATTGGCCACCTCCGCCGGCGTCATCATCTCCTTGGTCCGGGCCTGGCCGAGCATCACGTCCTCGACTACCTCCCGTTTCGAGATACCGCGTTCCTCGGCGGTGTCCTCGATCTGGTCGACCATCAGCGGCGTCAGGACGTATCCCACGCTCACCGAGAAACCCCGAAGCGTGCCCTCTCCCTCGGCGGCGATCGCTCTGGTGAGTCCGGTGATACCGTGTTTGGCCGTGATGTACGCTGGCTTGTCCTTGGTCGCGTAGTGGCCGTGAACGGAGGACATGTTGGCGATCGCGCCGACGCCGTCGTCGGTGTCTCTGATGTGGGGCATCGCAGCCTGTGCCATCTTGAACGGGGACCGGAGCATGACGTCGGTCAGGAGGTCGTACTTCTCCATCGGGAACTCGGTGATGCTCGCGATGTGTTGCATCCCGGCGATGTTCGCGACGAAGCGCAACTCGCCCTCGTCGGCGGCCGCTTCGACGACCGTCTCGACGTCGGCGTCGTCCGTCAGGTCCGTGGGAACGCTCACGAACCAGCCCTCGGCGTCGACGTCTTCGACGACCTCGGCAGTCTCGGCCAGGCCGTCCTCGTCGATGTCGGCGCCGACGACGGTGAGTCCGTTCGCGGCGAGTGCAGCGGCCGTCGCGCGGCCGATTCCCGAGGCGGCCCCCGTCACGACCGCGACGGTGTCGTCCGTGAAGTACGGGTCGTCGATGCGGAGCACGTCCTCGGCGGCCAGTTCCGGCGCGCTCAGGTCGAGTTCGGAGTCAGCCATGGGCGGTCACGGATCTACCAACGGGTCCGAGCCGGTTAATTGCACCTCACGCCCGGGTAACGGCGATTCGGTGCTCCGGCGACCGAACGGTAGGCCCGGACTCGTCCGTCCTACAGACGGAAGGTCCAACGTCGACCGTCACGATACTGACGAACGACACCATGAACAGGGGTGATTTCCGGACCGAGACCGGTCGCCAGGTGACTGCCGTGACGGCGGCCGAGATGCGGGAGGTCGACCGGGTCGCCGTCGAGAAGTTCGGCGTTTCCCTGCTGCAGATGATGGAGAATGCAGGTCGGAATCTCGCCAGACACGTTCGTGTGGCCGGTACCGAACCAGTCGTCGTCCTCGCTGGAAACGGTGGGAACGGTGGCGGCGGCCTGTGTGCTGCTCGCCATCTCGCGAACCGAGACATCGAGGTCTCGGTCGTACTGGACCGCCCACCGGGTGGACTGGACGGTGCCGCTCGCACTCAGTACGAAACGCTCGCAAAGATGGGTATCCCGGTAGACGACGGTGTCGATGCATTGACTGAGAGGGACGTCGAGACGGTCGTCGACGCACTGGTCGGATACGGACTCGACGGCCCGCTCCGCGGTACTGCCGGGGAACTGGTCGACGAGGTGGAGACGCTGGACGCGCCAGTCGTCTCGCTCGACGTTCCCTCGGGGATGGTCGCGACGACTGGTGAGCGGCCCGGTCCCTCCATCGACCCCGATCGCGTCCTGACGCTCGCCCTCCCGAAGACTGGACTCGTCGAGTTTCGGGGTGACCTGTATCTGGGGGACATCGCGATCCCGGCCGGGGTGTACCACTCACTCGATATCCCGTATTCGAACCCGTTCGACGACGAGTACTGGGTCGAGTTGACCCGGCTGTCCGATACGTAGCGGCTTACCACGGCGTAAGCGGACGCTTTTGAGCCAGCAGTCCACTCTTTCGATAGATCCGATGGTCTCTCGCAAGCGTCGCGTGCTGGTTGTCGTCGCCGTCGCCCAGTTACTGGCGATGTCGCTGTGGTTCAGTGCGACTGCCGCCGCACCGGAACTGGCCGCCGACTGGGGATTGACCGACACCGAGACGGCCTGGTTGACCATCGCGGTCCAGCTCGGCTTCGTCGTCGGGGCGTTACTGTCGTCGGTGTTTACGCTCTCGGACGTCGTGTTGCCGCGATACCTGTTCGCCGGCTCCGCGGTGGCGGGTGCGATATTCACTGCCGTGATCGCTGGCTTCGTGAGTACGGGACCGCCGGCTATCGCACTCCGTTTCCTGACCGGTGTCGCGCTGGCGGGGGTGTATCCACCCGGGATGAAGATACTGGCTGGCTGGTTCGACGGCGGTCGGGGATTCGCTATCGGTGTCCTCGTCGGGGCGCTCACTGTCGGGTCGGCACTCCCGCACTTGCTTCGGGCCGTCGGCGGCGTCGGTCAGCCGACGGTCGTCCTCTTCGGTGCCGCGGGACTGGCGACTGTCGGCGGAATCTTGATCCTGTTCGTCGAACCGGGACCACATCAGGCGCCGGCGGCCCCGTTCGACCCGAGCGCGCTCGGCCGGATCCTTCGCGATCCGCCGACGATGCTCGCGAACGGTGGGTACTTCGGCCACATGTGGGAACTGTACGCCGTCTGGACCTGGATCCCGGCCTACCTCACAGCGAGTTTCGCCGCGAGCAAAACCGGGGCGTCCGCCGAACTCGCGTCGCTCGTCGCGTTCGGGACGATCGCCGTCGGCGGTGGTGGTGCCGTCGTCGCGGGATACGGTGCCGACAGAGTCGGCCGCACCTCGGTCACGAGCCTGAGTATGGTCGTCAGCGGACTCGCCTGTCTCGGTGCCGGATTCGTGTTCGGACAGTCACTGTGGATCCTCGTCCCCTTCGTGCTGGTGTGGGGGTTCGCGATCGTCGCGGATTCTGCCCAGTTCTCTGCGGCGGTCTCAGAAGTCGCAGAAGAGTCCTACGTGGGGACCGCGCTGACGCTGCAGACCGCTATCGGGTTCCTGCTGACGACGATATCGATCCAGCTCGTCCCGATACTCGTCGATCTCGTCGGCTGGCGGTGGGCGTTCGCACCGCTCGCAGTCGGTCCCGTGCTCGGAATCGTGTCCATGCTACGGCTCCGAGGATCCGATGCAGCGTCACGACTCGCCGGCGGGCGCGGGTGAGTAACAGACTGTGGGTCGGTGCCATCTCTGCCCCGGCGACCGAGCGGGTTTTCGTCGTTCAGTCACTCGATACGCGGGCTCTCACACGGGTCATCGACGGCGAACGCGTCTGGAACTCACTCGACGGCGGCACGCAGGTCACGCTTCTCTTGCATGCCGACGAGTTGTTCGGTCGACTCACCGGCTTCGAACACGACGAACGTCGGGATCGATCTCACGTCGTACCTCGCTGCGACCGACGGTATCTCCTCGACGTCGACTTTCACGACAGTCGCTTCGACCTCGGTCGCGAGTTCCTCGACTGTCGGCGCCATCAGCTGGCAGGGGCCACACCACTCGGCGTAGAAATCGACCAGCACCGTCGTTTCGGTGTCGAGCAGGTCGTCGAACGCTGTCTCTGTCTCGACGTGTGGGGCTGCAGGACCGTCGTCGTCTCCCGAACGGGCTGGGCTGTTTGCCATCGACACCAGTTGGGGCCAGTCCGTGTTAGTGGTTCGCGAACCACACCGTTAGCTGGTTACCGACCCTTCACCTGGCTATATGACGACAGGTGTCGTCATAGAATACCGAATCCGGTACCGACCAGTCGGAGACCGATAACCGAGAGCAACACCAGTACGGCAGCCAGCTGGGTTCGTTCAGCGGTGAACCGGCGGAGCCTCCCACCGAGGGTCACACCGACGAGCCCGGGGACGGACAGTCCGGCCGAATACAGGAGCACGTTTCCACCGTCGTACAGACCGAGCGTCCAGGCCATCCCGACCCGGAGACCGGACACGCCGACGAGGATCATCGCGAGGACACCGACGAACGTCGAGCGATCCAGGTCGAGACTGTCGAGGTAGGCCACGACCTGGACTGCGACGTTCGACAGCCCGAAGACGGTCCCGGAGACGAATCCGAGTGCCGCCTTCACAGCAGTGTCTCGCCGGAAACAGTAGCGAGCAACCGCCTCTTCGCCGGGCAACACTACCCAGGGTTGTTTGACTGCGACGTACGCGAGCGTGAAAACCCCGAGCGCCGGCGTCAGGAGTGAGGTTGGGACGACATCGAGCAGTCCCATTCCCAGAACCGTGCCAACCATTGCCAGCAGAACGTACGGCCAGAACTGTCTCAGACAGCGCGCGAACTCTTCCCGGTCGAGTTCCCGCAACAACGAAACGTTGGCGGCCAGCATCGGGAGGATCATCAGGACCACAGCAGTCGAAGGAGACAGAAAGACTGCGAGCAACGCAGTGCTCGCGATAGCGTATCCAAAGCCAACGGTCCCTTTCACCAGCCCGCCGAAGAGCACGACGAATCCTGCGAGGAGGAGACCAGCCGGAGAGAGCATACGACGGGATCAGGCCGACGGTTCGTCGTCGGGCTCGGTGAGATACTCCATCCCCCAGTCTCGCATCGCGTAGATAACCGGCTGGAGGGACTCGCCGTAGTGACTGAGTGAGTAGTGGACGCGAAACGGCTTCTCGCTGATTATCTCGCGCTCCACGAGTTGGTTCTCCTCGAGGTCGTCGAGACTGTCCGAGAGAACCTTGCTGGAGATCCCGTCGACGTTCTCCTGTAATTCGTTGAAGCCACTGGGACCGTGTTCGAGCAGCCGGTGGATGATGACAGGATGCCACTTTTTCCCGATCAGCGAGGCTGTCGTCGTGACGGGGCACCACTCTTCACCCGCACACCAGACTTCGAGTCGTTCGACACCGTCCTGGTTCGGAAGGTCGTCCATACCCGCTATTCGTCGGCATCCATCTTAATGGTTACTACTAGAAAGTAGATTACTAAACAATACCTATTTCCGGCAAGGTCTCTCCGGGGACGGATTTCTCGCGGGTCCGTCGACGGGGCGACTGGGGACCGCTCAACGCATGAACGCCAGGCCGATGGCGGACTCGGACTGGATCCACGCCGCCTCGTTGTCCTGGTCGTAGATGACGACTTCACCGCTCTCGAGTGCCACGTCAGCGTATCGCTGGAGTTCCGTCGCGTCCATCCCGACCGTTCGGTATCGCGTTTCGTCGTCGCCAGTGCGGACTGACATTTCAGGATTACCTCGTACTACTAACTTACAAGTAGAAACCTAAATGCGTTCGCTAACTCCTGTCTCAGGTAGTTACCTCCACATAACCCGGGAGATGCTGTTGGTCGCGGGAGCGCCGTCAGTGAGAGCCCGCTTCGGCGAGTGGTCTGAGACTGACCTCGCCAGGCAAGTCGGTGCGGCCCGATGGCCGGACGTGGGGGAGTGCACAAATGGCAGCAGTCGCCGCGTCGAAGAACGAGCGGATCCCGAGGTAAGGTGGTTACGAGCGTGTGAGCTACGGTTAATCACCCTGCAAGTGATGCCACTCGTGTGACGCGACTCGAATTACTCTCGAAAGACGAGATCCCCGAACAGTACCACTACCTCTTTACCGAGGACTACCTGGGAGACCGCCACATCTTCCGCGTATGGGCGCACAACCCGGAACTCCTGGAGGCGACACTGGAATATCTGGAGACACTCTACGACCAGCTGACCCCCCGGACGAAGGAACTGGTCATCCTGACGGTCGCACGGGCCCGCGGCGCTCGCTACGAGTGGCACCAGCACGTGGACATCGCCCGGACGCGCGGCGTCGAAACCGACGAGATGCGTGCCATCGGCGGCTGGGACTTCTCGGGGTTCGACGACGAGGAGTTCGTGCTCCTCCAGTACGCGGAAGCCGTCGCGACCGGCGACGTGACCGACCAGATCCACGGCGCTCTCGCGACGGCGTACTCATCGGCGGAGATCGTCGCTATCGGGTTACTGGTCGACTTCTACGTCGGCCTCTGTAACTACGTCGCTGCGGTGTCCCTCCCGTTCGAAGGCGGCGAGTTCGTCGGCTGGACGCCCGAGGACGAGACCATCAGCACTCTGTTCGATTGAATGAGACGGAACGTCGTCGGTCTCCTGCTGCTACTCGTGGGTGCAGTGACCCTGACCGAACCCGTCACTGGTGCGGTCACGTCGACGGGAGCCGTCACGATACCGCAACTCGGTGGGGGTGGGTTCCCGGACCCGACGTTCACGACTAGATTCGTCGCTCACTGGTGGGTCTTCCCGGCGTCGATACTCTTCTCGGGGGTCGCACTCGCCTCTGGCGTCTCGGGGGCGCTGTTTTTCAGCCCGTTTTTCATGCTCGTGGTCGGACTCACCCCGTCCCAGGCCATCGGCGCGGGGCTGCTCACCGAGGTGTTCGGCATGGGCAACGGGTTGCGGTCGTACGTCGAACAGCGCGTCGTGGACTTCGAGACGGCGAAGTGGCTGTTGCTGGGTGCCGTCCCCGCCGTCGTCGCCGGCGCGCTCGCTGCCCACTACGTCCCGACGACGATCCTCAAGGGCATCTTCGGCGTGGGGTTGCTCGTTCTCGGGGGCTTTCTCGTCTACTACGAGTCTCCAGACAGGTGCGAACCCGGCGAGGGTGAGGGTGAGTTCCTGCGCGAGAAAAACACCGGACGAGGGACGACGACCGTCGAGGCCGCCGACGGCGAACGATTCACCTACGACACCTGCTGGCGACCGCCCGGCGTCGCGCTCTCGACTATCGGTGCGTTCGTGACCGGACTCATCAGCGCCGGCCTCCCCGAAATCGTGACGACTCAGCTCATCGTCCGCTGTCGGATCCCGCCCCGCGTCGCCGTCGCGACGAGCGTGTTTGTGCTGGCTATCGCCGCGACCGCAGGCGCAATCGTCCACGCCCTGACTGCGACGCCAGTCTGGTACGTCGTCGCCTGGTCGATCCCTGGGGTCGTGATCGGCGGCACCATCGGAACTCGTGTCGGCAAGTACGTCCCAGGCGAACTGATGGAGACTGGATTAGGTATCGTCTTCGGACTCGTGGGACTCGTCGTTCTCGTGACGGAGTTCGTCGTCGCCTGACTCGCTGGGACTCGCCGCCGCTTCGACCGGCGGTTACCTCCCGGTAGTCCGGTGAGTAGCCCCTCGCTGCGTAACCACCAAGTTACAAAATACTGATGGGTTTTTCGGGAGATAGTTCGTCTATGTCGACCGAACTGGATAGTGGGGTCGTGGCACCGGATTTCGAACTGCCCAACGTCGGTATCGGGCCGGACCCACTCTCGCTCGAGCGAGTCGTACAGCGAGTCGATTTTGCTGTTCTGCTGCTCCTTCGAGACTACCACTGCCCGAAGTGCAAACATCAGGTGCAGACGCTGGCCGAGGAGGCACGACAGTTCGCAGAACTGAACGCCGTGGTGTTGCCCGTGTTGCCGGAACCAGTCGAGCGCGCAGCCGAGTGGCGAGAACAGTTCGACCTCCCGTTTCCGTTGCTGGCGGACCCCGACAAGCACATCGCAGACAAGTACGACCAGCCGACCCGCTACGGGAAACTCGGCGCGCTTCACGACCTGATCGGCCGCATGCCCGAGAGCGTGATTCTAGATACTCGTGGTGACGAGGCCGAGATCGTCTACACCTACGAAGGGGAATCACCGGGGGACCGGCCAGCGGTCGAGACGCTCGTCGACGAGATCGACCAGTTCCAGGAGACGTTCGTCTTCGACTGCTCGCTCGTGGATTGCTGACGATCCGGGTCCCGTCTGGGGATTTCTAGTCGGACTGTCCTAATTCGTGACACCCCCAATTTAGCCGCGCGGTGGGTCGGGCGCGTGGGCGACAATACCGCACTCGCACACGACGACAGTACCTTTTCCATGCCAGATTTCCAGACGCTATAACCATTCCCCGTCCGTGCGTCGAACCAGGAGTTACGAGGCACACCCAAGAGTCAGGTGCGTGACGGTCCATCCGGATATGGATCCCGCACGACGACGATTTCTCAGACTCAGCGGCATCGCAGCAGTCGGCGCCATCGCCGGTTGTTCGACGGAGACGACGACAGATACGCCCGACCCGGGCGACGGTGGAGGGAACGACGACGGCGCGGACGGGGGGGCGACGCCGACGGCCACGCCGACGCCGACGCCGACTTCGGGCTCGGGGGACGGCCAGTTCGACTTCGGGGGCTGGCTGCGCGACACGAGCAACTACGACGGAACGACGGCGGACATGCGCGGGAACGGCTCTATCACGATCGACGTGGGAGCCTCGGCCAACGACGGCGCCTTCGGGTTCGCACCGCCGGCCGTGTGGGTCGACCCCGGAACGGAGGTCACCTGGGAGTGGACCGGCGACGGCGGCGGCCACAACGTCGTCGCGGAGTCCAGCGGGGACTTCAGGAGTGGCGACCCGACGAGCGAGGCGGGAACGTCGTTCTCGCAGACGTTCGATACTGCGGGTATCGTGACCTACTACTGTAACCCGCATCGGTCGATGGGGATGAAAGGAGCCGTCGTCGTGGGCGACCCCGACGATAGTGCGACCGCAACCCCAGCGAGCCAGGAATACAGCTTCCAGGCGGCATCCTTCGACGCCTACTGGTACTCGCTGTACAACATGAGCACGAACATCGCGATGAGCGCCAATGGCGTCCCCTTCCCGCTCAACGAGCAGATGGAACAACTGCAGTCCCAGCGGATGCCGGCGATGCTGGAAAACGCCGAGGTCGACCGCCCGCCGATCACCGATCCGAACCTCTCGCTGGCCTCGTTCACGGAAGGCGACCCCAGCTTCACCCAGGAACCCGTTCTGGAAGACGACACCGGACGACCCGACGCGTCGACGCTCGCCTGGGACAAGAGCAACTCCTCGCTGGTCGTGAGTCCGTCCTCGGTGGGCTGGACCCACCTCAAGGGCGTCACCTGGGCGAAGAACTTCCAGAACCACTTCGACCTGCTGCCCGGCGAGATGGCCCCGAAATTCCGGGCGCAACTGCTGACGACGCTGGCACAGGTCGGGGTCAACGCGGCGATCCTCGTCGGCGGGTCGCGGGGGAACGGTGCGCTGACCCACGGCGACAGCTTCGAGTTCCTCTCGGAGTACCACCCCAGCGAGGGACGGATCGTCGACGAGACGCGCCGGCCTCACCACCACTCGGCG
>Ga0207718_100298_pt1 | contig 51245 bp, 60 predicted proteins | sample A23M2SouthBayCA_FD_187749 | JGI IMG/M metagenome (GOLD analysis project Ga0207718, IMG submission 187749) | Aerobic enrichment media microbial communities from Eden Landing Ponds, California, USA - A23 M2 (SPAdes) | ecosystem: Environmental > Aquatic > Marine > Unclassified | place: Emeryville...
GCTGAAAGCCCTCGGCCCGCTCGCGAGTGCTGTGCGGGATATCCTCGCTTCGCTCGGATAGGGCCCGCGCAGCACTCGCGACCACGCCTCGCCCTTTCAGTCCTCCAGGGACCGCGACCGCACAACACCGCCACAACGGGCCACAAACCTCCCCAACCGACTGCGCTTCTCGCTCACTCCGTTCGCTGTGATGCTCATCCCTCGCGCGGCGCCGTCTCGGGATAAAACCCTCGACGGCGCGCGCCACCGCAATCGTTCAGTACACTCTCAGTCGGTAGCACCTGAACGTGGGAACGGGAACGACACGAATTGCCGACCGATTTATCCCGGCGCCACCACATCCGGGGGTATGCAACTCCACACGTACTCGCGCGAGACGACGCCGCTGTCCGGGACCTGGCAGGCGGTCCCCGACCAGTACGAGCAGTTCGGCGACGAGGGTGCGTTCGGTGGCGCCGGGATCTACGACCCGCCGGACGACGCGGCCTTTCCCGTCGACGCGATCGTCGACGACGGCTACGAGATCTCCGTCCCTGGCTGCTGGAACGAGGAACTGTCCGGCTTCGAGCAGTACGAGGGCGCGATGTGGTACGCACGCCGCCTCGACTGGGACGGGCGCAGCGACCGCGCCTTCCTGCGCTTTGGCGCCGTCAACTACCGCACCGACGGCTGGCTGAACGGCGACTATCTCGGTTCCCACGAGGGTGGGTTTACCCCCTTCGCCTTCGAGGTGACCGACCGCCTCGACGAGCGGACCGACAACCTCCTCGTCGTCAGAGTGGACGACACCCGCGAGGACCGCAAACTCCCCGCCGAGCGCACCGACTGGTTCACCTTCGGGGGGATCACCCGCGAGGTCGACCTCGTGACGGTCCCGCGGCGCTACCTCCGCAACGTCAAGGTCGAAACCGACCTGCACGGCGACGACGTCACAGTCTCCGTCCGGGCGTGGGTCGACGACCCGGACGTCGATGGCGGTGAGCACGGCGAAAACGGCGGCAGCGACGCGGCAAATCCCGCACCGACGGTCACGATTTCGGACCTCGACCGCTCGTGGACACTCGACGCGGCCGACTCGTGGGAGGCCACACCACACGAGGGGACAGACAGCACGGTCGGGGGGACTGTCTACGAGGGAACGATCACGTTCGACGCGGAGGCGGTCGACCTCTGGACGCCCGAGAACCCGCAACTGTACGACCTCCGCGTCGCCATCGAGGATGACGAACTCACCGAGCGGGTCGGCCTTCGAACGGTCTCGGTCGAGGGGAGCGACGTGCTGGTCAACGGCGAGTCGGTGAGGCTCGACGGGATCGCGCTACACGAGGAGGCCGACGGCCGGGGGCGGTCGCTGCGCTCGGTCGACCGGGCGAAGCGTTTCGACTGGCTGGCCGACCTGGGCTGTAACTTCGCGCGACTGGCCCACTACCCCCACCACGAGGCGATGGCCCGGCGGGCCGACGAGGCGGGCGTCCTGTTGTGGACGGAAGTGCCCGCCTACTGGTCGGTCGAGTTCGGCGACGCCGACGTGCAGGCCAACTACCGCCAGCAGGTACGAGAGGTCGTCCAGCGCGACTGGAACCGCCCGTCCGTCGCGCTGTGGTCGATCGCCAACGAGACCGACCACGAGGACGAGACCCGCAACGAGATCCTCCCCGAGATCGCCGAACACGTCCGCGAACTGGACGACACGCGGCTGGTCACCGCGGCGTGTTTCGTCGACGAGACCGACGACGGGACGATCGTCGTCGCGGACCCGCTGGCCGACCATCTCGACGTCTTCGGGGTCAACGAGTATCGCGGCTGGTACCACGGCGAACCCGACGACTTCGAGCGGTTCGACGACGACCCGTCCGGCTCGCCGGTCCTGATAACGGAGGTCGGCGCCGGCGCGAAACGCGGCAACGACGGACCGGCCGACGAGCGCTGGACCGAACAGAGTCAGGCGGAGTTCTACCGCGGGCAACTCGACGCCCTCGACGGCATCGAGCAGTGCTGTGGCCTCTCGCCGTGGATCCTCTTCGATTTCCGGTCGCCGCGCCGGCAGAACCCCTACCAGCGAGGCTACAACCGCAAGGGACTCCTCGACGAGAACGGCCAGAAAAAGGCAGCCTTCGACGTACTCCGTCGGTACTACGAGGGGTAGTAGCAACGCAGTGTCTGCGGCCGGTTTCCACGGATCGGCGACTACTGTTCTCCCGCCGGCGAGACGACGAGCATCTCCGTCGAACCCGGGACGAACTCGTACGGAACCTCCCTGATCTCGACCGCGCAGCCGCCCTCACGGAGTTGCTCTATCGCGGGCTCGACGAGTTCCGAACGGGTCTGGTCGAGCGAGACGAGCGGGAAGACGCGGACTTCCTCGCGGGCGACCCGCGCCAGTTCCCGGAGGGCGTCGACGTGGAACGACCGGTCGAGTCGGTCGTCGTAGAGAAAGAGCAGGTTCGTGACGACGGCGAGGTCGACGGCGTCCGTATCGAGGGGCAACGCCGGGAGCGCGCCGTCGACGTACCGGTCCGGGTGGTGGGCGTAGTCCGCCAGAAACCGCTCTGCGGCCGCCTGGAGGTATCGGCCGCGGGTCTCGACGTCCGGGTAATACTCCCAGACGAAGCCGTCACGCTTCTCGTGTAACTGGTCGACCGTCTCCTCGACGGCCCGTTCCAGCGCCGGTTCGAGTTCCCCCGCAGGTGGCCCGTACAGCGGGTCGACGGCCACCGTGTCCGCACCGAATGCGGCTGCCGTCGCCGCGAACGACCCGGCCCCGCCGCCACAGTCGAGCACCGACCGCCCGGCCAGTCCTGCCGGGTTCAGGTCCAGCATTCCCCTGTACTCCGCGAACGTCCGACCGATGGTGAGGAAGTCCTCCGCTACCTCGAACTTCGTGTCTTTCATCGTACGTTGTTGGATATAATAGTGCATCGATGTATAAATTTATCCATTAAATTCCGGCGTTGGACTCGATTCGACGGTGACAGTCGTAGTCGAGAGACGAGAGTCGTGGTAAACGGGCTATAATCGTGGTCGGGGGGCGAGCGTCGCCAGAGGACGAGACCCGGCGGCGGAGTCGACGCGCCTGTCGGCAGGCTCAGCCAAAGCGGAGCCAGTCCACGACGTAGTCGGAGGCGAGGAGGAGTCCGACAAGGACCCCGCCGGGCAGATAGAGCGGCGAGAGCATCCGGTGGACACCCAGAAGCAACAGAAGTGGGCCGTCTGTCCAGCCCGGCAGCCCGGCGATCAACGGGCATCCCGTCGTCCGGGTGTTGATCCGGTAGCGCGTCTCGTTGACCACGACCGCGTCCGGAAGGTCGTCGACGACCGTCGGGTCAACCCCGGCCGTCCGGTTCGTCCGGGTCCGCGCCCTGTCGACCGCACGTCGCTCGCGGTCGGTCAGTTCCTCGTGGGCGACCGTCACCTCGTCGCCCCGTGCTTCGGCAGCCGGATACACCGACAGTTCCGCCGACCCGCAGGCGGCCGTGCCGTGTCCCGACGGCGTGTGCTCGACCAGCGCGTTCGCACCGGCTGAAAGAAGGACGACGCCGACGACGGCGACGATCACGAACTGGAGGGCTCGACGCATCGCCACCAACTGGTTCTCTGACTGTCAAAAATATTCCGGCAGCTCAGTCGAGCGTCGTCCAGGTGAGAAAGGCGATCGCGAGCGTCTCGAGGACGTGAAAGAGGAGCATGGCTTGCCAGGCTTCGGTGGGGACGTTGGTGCTGAACCAGACGCTGAGGAGTCCGTCGAAGAGATAGAAGTACAGGGCGAAGGCGTTCTCGGCGAACAGGAGAGCGGCGAAGACGAGCATGCCGAGGGTGTGCTTCGAGCGCAGTCGGTAGTAGTTACGGATCCAGACGGAGCCCAGCACAGTCAGTAAGACGAGGTTCAGGCCGACGGCGATGCGGGCGGCGGTAAACAGTGTGCTCATCGGTTCGGCTCCGGGAAGCGGTCGTCAGTGTCTCTGGCCTGTCGGGTCATGAGTGCTCGGGTTCGTCGAGTTGGTCGACGATCGTTTCGACGGTGTCCCAGTGGGCGCGGGCGGTGTCCGACGGGAGATACACCGCGCCGTAGTCGTCGCCGCTGGAATCCAGCACGTCGTTGTCCGCGAGGACGTCCAGATGGTGGCGGACGGTGTCGTAGTTCAGGTCGAGGTCCTCGGCGAGCTGGTTGGGATTGCGCGGTCGATGGTCGAGCGCACGGAGGATCCGAATCCGGTTGACGCCGCCGCGCGTGCCCGCCAGCACGTACCAGAGGACGGCCTCCATTGACAGCTACCCACTCGGAGGGGCCACGTAAGCACTCCGGACGATGGATGCGGGTTCGGTCCGATTCGTCACTCCTCGACGATGAACTGGCCAGCGGTCTCGGTCACTTCGGCCATCGTCATCGGTTCGTCGACACCGGCGGGGAAGGGGCTCGTCGCGTTGACCTCGTTGAGCAGTGCGGCGTGGCGGGCTTCGACGCTGTGGATGCCGATCGCCGCCGAGAACACTGCGTCGTTCGAGACCGTCGGCGCGGCGCCCTTGTAGGCGGCGACGCCCGTGTTTTCGAGTGCCCTGGCGACGCCGAGGAACTCGCTGGGCGTCTCGTAACCGAAGTCGTAGGTCGCCTCTTCGACGGGCGTCCCGCCGAGCTGTTCGACCGTGTCCGCCAGCGCCGAGACGTGGGCTGCCTCGTGCGCGCCGACGGTTTGGAGGTGGCCGGGGAGGGCCATCCGGACCTCGTCGCCGAACTCGGAGAGCGCGTCGGCGTTCATCAGCTGCTCGTCGCTGAACTGCGCCAGTCCGTCGCGATAGAAGGCGTTCTCCAGGTGTTCGAGGGTGAGCGCGTAGTTGAGGACGTTCACATCAGTCGTATCGTCCTCGGCCTTGCGATCGTGGGTCGGCCGGTCCTCACCCGTCTCGTAGACGCTCGGGTCGACCTCGCTGGTGACGAACTGGCCGGCGATCTCCAGAACCTCCGAGATGGATTTGGCCTCGTCGACGCCAGCGGGGAAAGGACTCGTCCCGTTGACGAGGTTCAGGAAACTCGCGTGGCGGGCCTCGACGCTGTGGATTCCCGCCGCCGCCGCGAGGACGTCGTTGTTCACGACCTGGGGAGCCGCGCCGGCGTAGGCGGCGACCCCCGTGTTCTCCAGGGCCTGTGCGACGGCGAGGAACTCGCTGGGCGTCGTGTAGCCGAAGTCGTACTCGCCCTCGGGGACCGGGGTGCCGCCCAGGTCCTCGACGGTCCCGGTGAGAGCGTCGACGTGGGCGGCCTCGTGGGCGCCGACCGTCCGGAGGTAGTCTGGAACCTCCATGCGGACGCGCTCGCCGAAATCCGAGAGAACGTCCGCGCCCATCAGTTCGTCGTCGGCAAACTCGTCGAGACCCTCGCGGTAGAAGGCGTTCTCCAGGTGTTCGAGCGTCAGTGCGTAGTTGAGCAGCGGGACGTCCGGGGCGGCCATGGCCTCGGTCGCCGTCGGCGATTCCGTGTCGGTCGGGGTGTCGGTCGATGTGTCGGTCATCGGGGCCATCGTCTCCGTCGGCGTGGGCGTGGGCGTCGACATCGACTCGTCCGTGGGGGTCGAGGCGCCGCCCGCGCCGTCGCCGCCATCGCCGCCGCCCGAACAGCCCGCCAGGCCGAGCGCCGCCAGCGTGGCGGTGGTTCCGAGGAATGCGCGCCGCGTCCGGTCGTCCGCGTCGTCGCGTCGTGTCATTGCTACACCGCTCCCGAGGCCCTGTCACCTAAAGGGAATTTTCCGAGTTACGCCGTGACTCTGCCGTCCCTGGGCGGGAACTCTCTCCCAATTTCGTCGGGATTTCGGCGGTCCCGGCCGCACCGAAACAGGGGGTGCGCCCGGACAATCGGCTGTAGCGATGGCCCGGTCTATCACCGGGCAAACCGGCGAGTCTCGAACTGGCTGACAACCGACCGTCTCAGCCGTCGCGGCGATACGCCAGAAAGCGCAGTTGCTCCGGGTCGCCGTCGGGGTGGTCGATCCCACCCTGGGGTTCGAAGCCGCAGGACTCGTAGAACGGGACCAGTCCCTCGCGGGCCAGCAGGGTGAGATGCAGGTCCGCGAGCGGCGGGTGCGTGACGACGGCCGCCATCAGGTCCTCGCCGACGCCGGCACCCCGGTGGTCCTCGTGGACGATCACGTCGAACACCATCGCGTAGTAGGTGTAATCAGTGAGGATGCGAGCGGCCGCGACGAGGTCGTCTGTGTCCTCCTCGCGCAGCGCCACGACCTCGTCGGTGGCGGCGAGCGCGCGCCGGACTTTCGACTCCTCCCGGTCGTCCCACCAGTCGTAGGTGCCGTAGAGTTCGAGCAACTCGCCGGACGCGGGTGGCCCCAGCGACCGGTCGATCGTAGTCATGTTCGGCCCCACCGCTGGCGACGGGAAAAAACCCGGTCGTAGAGCGTGACCGGGACACACAGCCAGCTGCCCGGGGCGACCCCGGCCACCGTCCGCTTTTTCCCGGTCCACGCCGTGGTGTGGCTATGCCGACGCGAGTGCCCGACAGCGAATTCGAGAACCGGCTCGCGGCCGTCCGCGACCGCCTCGCCGACGCAGAGGCCGGGGCGGCGGTCTGGTTCGACGCGACGAGTATCGAATATCTCACCGGCTTCCACCACATCCAGACCGAGCGGCCGGTCGCGCTCGCGGTCACCGCGGACCGGGTCGCGGTCACGGTCCCGCGCCTGGAGGTCGAACGCGTCGACCCGAACCCCCGGATCGACGCCGTCCACAGCTACTTCGATTACCCCCAGGGCGACCCCGCCGAGACGGTCGCCGGGATGCTCGACGACCTCGGCGCCGAGTCCGTCCTGGCCGACATGGACGGGGCACCGGGCGTGATGGGTTACGAGGGCCCGGCACTGAGCGAGTTCTGCGACGTCGACGACCAGGCGTGGGTGCCGGGGATGCGCGAAGCGAAAAGCGACGCCGAAATCGAGTTGATCCGCGAATCGGCGAAGTGGGCGAATCATGCTCACCGTCAACTCGCCGACCTGACCGAACCCGGCGCACATCCCGTCACCGTGAGCCAGCGCGCTTCGACCGAGGGGTCACGAGCCATGCTCGACGCCCTGGGGTCGGAGTATGCGGTCCGGACACGGGGTGATGGCCCCGTCCACGCCGGCTACATCAGCGGCGCGGAGACGGCGCTCCCCCACGGCCACACGCCCAACGAGCACCTCTCGCGGGGTGACGTCCTGATCACGGGCGCCACAGCGGACGTCGACGGCTACTACTCGGAACTCGAACGGACGATGTTCGTCGGCGAGGCGAGCGACGAAGACCGACACTACTTTGAGATCATGCTCGAAGCCCAGGAGACGGCCTTCGAGGCGATGGGGCCGGGTGTGCCCGTCTCCCACGTCGACGACGCGGTCTGGGACTACTTCGAGGAACAGGGTGTCACCGATCTGGCGCGCCACCACGTCGGCCACAACATCGGCCTGGGCGCCCACGAACCGCCCTACATCGACCGCGGCAGCGACGCCGAGATGGAGGCCGGTCACGTCTACACGATCGAACCCGGTATCTACACCGAGGCGGCCGGCTACCGCCACTCCGATACCGTCGCCGTCACCGCGGACGGACTGGACTTCCTGACCTACTACCCGCGAGACCTCGATTCGAACGTCCTCGACACCTGACACTCCCGGCGAACGGGGCTCCAGTCCGCCGAGACCCTCGAAAATATCGATAATTATACAGAATGGGATTCCAGCAAGCTCGATTACAGAAATGTTTTTCAGATTATACTTATGGGGGTCCCGGCACACGGTGTAGATATGCAACGAGTGACTCGAGACAGTTCGACAGACCGGGGACGGGACCCGCCGTCGCTGGGCGTATCGCTCGCGTTCCTGGCAGGCACGCTCGGGGTCGTCGGCCTCGGGTACGCCGTCGTGGCGGCACCGGTCCTGGTCGGGGCCTTCGCCGCTGGCCTGGTCACCGCGCTGGTGGTTACGACCGTCGTCCTGTCCCAGGACGGGAGCGAAACCACGGAAGCCCCCTCCGACCCCGGACCGAGCCGGCGGTGAACGACGCGGTCACACCCTCCCACCCCTCGGCCGATCCCCGCTGACGTTGACCGTTCGCGACACGTGCCACCGGTCCCCGCTGACGGTGACCGTTTGGGACACGTTCCATCGGTCCCCGCTGACATCGGACGCGCCTCGCCGCGCTCGATCCCGCGAATTGAAGCGTTTCGGGGAAATGCACCGCTTCATGAAGCAACTCGAAGCGGCGGACCCCGAGGCGATGCTCTCCGGCCGGACCAACTGGCTGGACGAAGCGGCCCGGTCCCGACTGGTCAAGGACCCGCTCGACTGTGTCGGGACGGAGTATCCCCACTACGTTGGGTCGGTCGAGGGCCCGGACGACGTCCCCCGTCCGAGCGAGGACCACCCCGTCTTCTTCGGCTGTTTCGACTGGCACTCGGCTGTCCACAGCCACTGGGCACTGGTTCGGGGACTCCGACTCTTCGACGACCATCCCGCCGAGTCAGCTGTCGTCGAAACCATCGACGAGCGACTCACCGACGAGGGTATCGCCGGGGAAGTAGCGTACTTCGAGGACAACGAAACGTTCGAGAGAGCCTACGGCTGGGCGTGGCTGTTGCGCCTGGCAGCCGAACTCCACCTGTGGGACGACGACCGCGCCGAGGCGTGGCGGACGACACTCCGTCCGCTCGAAGACCGGGTCGCCGACCTGTTCGAGACGGAGTTTTGCACGCAGGAACGCCCCTACAGGGTCGGAACCCACGGGAACTCCGCGTTCGCGCTCGCGTCGGGACTCGATTACGCCCGCGTGGTCGGCGACGACGAACTCGCCGCGACGACCGTCGAGACCGCGCGGCACTTTTTCGCCGACGACACGGACTACCCCGTCGAGTACGAACCGCTCCACCTCGATTTCCTCTCACCTGCGCTGGTCGAAGCGGACCTGCTACGACGCGTCCTCGACAGGGAGGCGTTCGTCGACTGGTTGTCGGCGTTTCTCCCCGCTCTCTCGGACCCCCCGGCCGGGACGGTCCTCTCGCCGGTCGAGCTCGGCCCCGACCCCGACGGCGGCGAGTTACACTTCGCCGGACTGAACCTCTCGCGGGCCTGGTGTCTGGCCGGCATCGCGGACGCGCTCGACGACTCCACCGCCGCCGACGCGTGCGAACGCGAGGCGCGGCGCCACGCCGAAGTCGGACTCCGCCAGGCCTTCCCGGAAGACTACGCAGGGAGTCACTGGCTCTCGTCGTTCGCGCTGTACCTCCTGACGAGAAACGAAGGTGGAGTCGCCCCCAACTGACCGCTGGCTGCCAGAGACCCCTCCGATCGAGCGCCGACCGCGACGACCCCTGCACCATCCCCGACCTGACAGTATCAATACAGAATGGGATTCCAGCAAGCTCGATTACAGAAATGTTCTTCAGATTATACTTATAGGGATCCCGGCACACGGTATAGATATGTACCAGCCCACCGCAAGCAGGTCGAACGAATCGCTCCGCCACCCGCCATCGCCGGTCGTCTCGCTCGTACTCACCGTGTTGATGGCCGGGTTTGTCCTCCTCGTCTCCGCCATCGTGGCCGCACCGGCGGTGGTCGCGGCCTTTACCGCCGGTGCCGGGACTGCCGTGCTCGTCACGGGCGTCGCCAGAGCGTACGCCGACGGCGGGCGCCGACTGCGACGACCGGTCGCCTGGAGACAGACGACGCGCAGGTGAGCGCAGGACGCCGAGAAGAGTCCGCGTTCAGACGAACCGGAAGGTTTCGAGGTTCTTCGGCGCGAACGTGCGCATGTTGAACTCGTGGTACAGCGCCGAGGACAGATCCTGGGTGGAAGACTCGTCGCCGTGGACACAGAGCACCTTCTCGGGGCGGGGGTTCATCGTGCGGACGAAGTTTTCGAGGCCCTGTCGGTCTGCGTGACCGGAGAAGCCGTCGACCGTCTCGACGTCCATGTCGAGCGAGAGGGTGTCGGCGCGGCCGCCCCCGCCGTTCATCGGCAGTTCCTTGCGACCGTTCTGGATACGCCGTCCCAGCGTGCCCTGGGCCTGGTAACCGACGAAGACCATCTTGCCGTCCGACTGGCCGCCGACGTGGCGCAGCCAGGACATGATGGGGCCGCCCTCGACCATCCCCGACGTCGAGAGGATGATACACGGGCCGCCGTCGGCCACCTCGCGGCGTTCCTCCTCGCCGCCGTCGATGTGGTTGAACTCGTCGACGAGGAACGGGTTCTCGTCGTCGTGGAAGATCCGGTCGCGCAGGTCGTCGCGCATGTACTCGGGGTAGGTCGTGTGGATGGCGGTCGCCTCCCAGATCATCCCATCGAGGTGGACGGGGACGCGGGGGATGTCGCCCTCGCGCATCGCCTCTTCGAGGACGAGCATGATCTCCTGTGAGCGCCCGACCGCGAACGCGGGAATGAGGACTTTGCCGCCGTTCTCGGTGGTGTCACGGATGACCTGCTTGAGTTGCCGCTCGGAGTCGGCCTGGTCGGTCTGGTAGTCGTTGCGACCGCCGTACGTGGATTCGAGGACGAGCGTCTCCACGCGCGGGAAGTCGTTGACGGCGCCGTTGAACAGGCGCGTATCCTCGTAGTGGATGTCACCGGAGAAGGCGACGTTGTAGAGGCCGTCGCCGACGTGGAAGTGGGCGATGGCCGACCCGAGGATGTGTCCGGAGTTGTGCAGCGTGAGTTTGATGTCGGGCGCGATGTCGGTGACGTCGCCGTATTCCAGCGGGATGCAGTGTTTGATCGCCTCACGGACCATCTCGGACTCGTAGGGCGGGGCCCGCCCCTCCTTGGCGGCGACGTCGAGGTAGTCCAGCGTCAGCAGGCCCATCAGGTCACGCGTCGGCTCGGTGCAGTAGATGGGACCGTCGTAGCCGTACTTGAACAGGAGCGGGATAAAGGCCGAGTGGTCGAGGTGGGCGTGGGTCAGAACGACCGCGTCGAGGGAGTTGGCGCCGGATCCGAGCGCCTCGGGCACCTGGAGGTAGGGCACCTCGCCTTCGGCGCCGGGTTTGTCGCCACAGTCGACCAGCACTCGGGTCTCGGGCGTCGAGATGATGAAGGAAGCCCGACCGACCTCGCGACAGCAACCGAGCGTGGTGATGCGGACCCACTCGTCGTCGGACATCTCCTCGCGGTGGATCTGGCGGCCGATCCGCTCTAGAATATCGCGGCGCTCGTCGCGTTCCTGTTTGAGGAAGTTCCGGACGTTCTGCACCGTCGAGGACTCGATGGGCGGCGTGCGGACGACTTCGGGCGTCCAGCCGACCTCCTGGGTGATCTCCCGCAGCGTCGAGCCGTGGCGACCGATGACCATACCCGGCTTCTGGGCCTCGATGACGACCTCGCCGGTGTCCTCGTGGAAATCGAGGTCGGTGACGCCGGCCTCCTCGGGGATGACACGGTGGATGGCCTCGCGGGCTTCCTTCGGCGGGGAGAGTTCGGAGGGGTCGGGGCGGACGGTGATGCGCTTGCGGAGTTTCGATGCGAGGTTCCTGATGAGATTACCGTTGGAGGCGAAGGTCTTGGGGTCGCGCGTGTAGACGACCAGTTCGGGACCCTCGTAGGTGACGTCGGTGATAGTGATGTCACCGGGCACTTCGTTTACGATCGTTTCTCGTATATCGTCGAGTTGTCGTTCAACCTGGCTCATAGCTACGGGTGGGAAATCGAGTCGCCGACGCGGCCGGGAGACACCGTGGTGGCGTCGCGCTGGCGGCACGTCTGGCTGGATACCCAAATCATGTGATGGTCGGTTTTCCTACGCGTCGTTCACTCCACGGGCGGAAGTGTCCGGAAAACCGGCTTACTCCCCCATAATCGGCGGGAGTTATAAAAGCCTTCCCAAAGCTGTAGGCCGAGCGGGTCGTCGTCGTGGTATGCACGTCTCACCCGCCGTCGTCGCCGAGGAACGCGACCGGGTTCGCGACCGCGAGTCCGTCGTCGGACTGATCAACGACACCCGCGCCAGTCTGGAGACACACTTCGACACCGACGTCGACCGCGTGACGGGCCAGCAGTATCGAACGGCCGTCGACGAGGTGTTCGCCGACGGTGACCGCGCCGTCAACGTGGCCGCGCTCGTCGGGCTGCTCCGGGACCTGGACGTCGAGGGTGACTATCCGGGGTTCGTCGTCGACGAGTTGCTTGGCCGGGAGCTCGCGGCGACGATAGCCGGTGAACAGCCCCTCCGGTTGCTCGCGGAGGCGACCTTCCACTACGCGGACGTCCGGACCCACGGCGACCCGGGAGAGGTGGCCGGCGCCGACGACCTCGACGCCGCGCTGGCAGCGGGGTTCCAGACGCGACTGCCCGGATGGGAGTGGCGCGAGCGCCCGAACCCGTTCGAGGTGTGATCGAGCGGTCCGGAGGACGGTGGACAGTGAACAGGGGGTCCCTATCACCGCGTCGCGATCCACAGGACGCCGTAGAACAGGACGAGGCCGACGAGCGTCGCACCGAGCCCCCAGAGGAACGTGACGACGAGGGGGCCGAGCGTCTCGGTCCCGCCCTGGACAGACAGCGGGAAGGCGGCCAGCCAGGGCGCAGCGGTCGCCGCGACGACCAGCGCCGACCGGAGGTCCGCCCGGTCGGGTAGCGTCACGGCGTACCCCAGCGCCGGGAACGCGACGAACGGGACGACCCCGGCGGCGATAGCGACCGGTCCCGTGACTATCGCCCGGTAGTCCGCAGCGACGATCGCGGTGACGATCAACACTGCTGCGACCGACCCCGCAGTCGCGAGAAGCGTCCGCTGTCCGGGCGCGATTCCGGCCACGACCGACTCGCCCGTCTCGCCTGCGTCGTGCCCGGTCGAACTATCTCCGACTGTGTCGGTTCCGGCGGATTGCTCCCCGACTGTGTCGGTCCCGTCGGAGTGTCCCCCATCTGTGTCGTGTCCGACGGGCCGCTCCTCGACTGTCACGTCGGGTTGTGGGTCTTCGGTCGTATCACTGCTGCCCAGAACGCTGGCGTCGTCGGGGCGAACCAGTATCCAGATCCCGGCGACCATCACGGGTGTGACGACGAGGAGAGCAAGCGCGACGAGGCTGTGGACGAGGAATCCGAGGAGGCTGGCCACCAGCGTCACACTGGCGCCGAGGAGCCCCCAGAACAGGAGGTCTCGGCGGAAGTCCCACCCATCGGAGACGTAGTCGGGATACCGGAGCGCGAACAGTACCGTCAGGCAGAACAGGAGTCCCGTCGGGATAACTGCGCCGAACACCGCTACGGGCGTCGCCCACAGGAACACCTCCGTCGCGATAACTGCCCGGGCGTGCAGGCCCGCGGTGGGGCCACCGCTCCCGAACAGGAGGTACGTCCGGGTGTCGACCGTCTCACCCCCCTGCCAGACGAGCGTGTCGCCCTCGACGCTCGCACCCTGGGGCCGCATGAGCGGTTCGGTTCCGTCGGGACCGTGGACGACGAAACGGTCGGTCCCGACCTCCCAGGGCTCCTCCGGTTCGATCTCGTCGGGCAGCGCTTCTTCGCCGTCGGCCCGGAAGAAGTAGTCCGAGAGCGTCGCGCCGAGTCGGCGCTCCGAGAGGTTCGCGACCCGGAACGTGACGACCAGTTCCGTCCCCTCCATCCCGACCGTCAGGTCCTCGCGCTCGAAGGCCGGCCGGGTCCGCCCGTAGCCGTACCCGTCGTCGTAGCCGTAGCTGCCCTCGTAGCCATAACCGTAGTCGTCGGTGCCGCCGGACGCGACCCGCTCGCGGACCGACGCGAACAGGGAGTCGTTCACCCGGAGGTCGTCCACGTCGGCACCACCCAGCTGGAGTCGAGCCTCGACGCGGGCGTCGCCGGATTCCCGGAGATAGAGGTGCGTGACGCTCTCCTCGACGGTGATCGACCGGTTGGTTTCGCTCGCTGTCTCGCCGACGGCGCTGACGCAACCGCCACAGACGACTTCCGTCTTGGGGACGGGCTCGCTACACCCCGCCAGCGCCAGCAGCGCGACCACGGCCAGCGCGAGAACCAGTCGACGCCTGTCCATGCACCCCAGGTGTGAACGACTCGACAAATGTCTTGTCCCGTTTCCGCCCGCTTTCGGCCCGATTTCCGCGGTTCAGCAGTCGTGGAGGGGCCGAGGGACCGACAGGTTCGTCAGGTTCAAGAACGCGCTCGGCGACTCCCAGACAATGACCGACGACGACGACCAGACGCTCGGCATCACCGAGAGCAAGGAGCACTCGACCGGCGAGTGGTACGCGGAAGTCGTACAGAAGGCCGAACTGGCGTCCTACGCGCCGATGGGCGGGTTCATCGTCACCCGTCCCCGCGGCTACGCCATCTGGGAGCGCCTGCAGGACCACCTCGACGGCTGGTTCAAAGACACCGGCGTCCAGAACGCCTACTTCCCGCTCTTTATTCCCGAATCCTACCTGGAGCGCGAGGCCGACGTCGTCGAGGGGTTCGACCCCGAGGTTGCGTGGGTCACTCACGGCGGCTACGACGAACTCGAAGAGCGTCTCGCCGTCCGCCCCACCAGCGAGTCCATCATCACCCCCTTCATCGCCGAGTGGGTCCGCTCACACAGGGATCTCCCGATGCGGCTGAACCAGTGGTGTTCGGTGGTGCGGTGGGAAGCCACCGAGACCAAGCCGTTCTTCCGCACGAAGGAGTTCCTCTGGCAGGAGGGCCACACCGCCCACGCCACCGAGGACAGCGCCTGGGACGAGACGATGACCCGACTGGACCAGTACGAGCGCCTCTACGAGGACGTGATGGCGCTGCCCGCCCTGAAGGGTCGCAAGCCGCCCCACGACAAGTTCCCCGGTGCACACACGACGACGTCCATCGAGACGCTGATGCCCGACGGCAAGTCCGTCCAGGCCGCCACCTCTCACTACCTGGGGACCTCCTTCGCGGAGGCGTTCGACATCACCTACGCCGACGAGGACGAGGTCGAGCGCACGGCCCACACCACCTCCTGGGGTATCTCCTGGCGCGCGATGGGTGCGCTCATCATGACCCACTCCGACGACCAGGGACTCATCCTCCCGCCGACACTCGCCCCCCAGCAGGTCGTTATCGTCCCCATCTGGCAGGAAGAGAACAAAGACGACGTCGTCGAGTACGCCGCCGACGTGGCTGCCGAACTCGACGAGCACGACGTCCGGGTCCACCTCGACGACCGCGAGAACCGCAACCCCGGGTTCAAGTACAACGAGTGGGAGCTCAAGGGCGTCCCACTCAGGATCGAAGTCGGCCCCAACGAGGTCGAGGACGACGAGTTGACGCTCGTCCACCGACCCGACGGCGAGAACGTCGTCGAAGACCGCGAGGGTGTCGTCGACACCGTCGGGGAGCACCTCGACACCGTCTACGCCAAACTCTACGCCCGCGCGGAGGAGAACCTGGAGGGTGAGATCCGCGAGGCCGACTCCCGCGAGGAGATCCTCGGGACGATCGGCCAGCACGGCGGCTACGTCAAGGCCGGCTGGTGTGGCGACGAGGCCTGTGAGGACCCGATCAAGGAGGCCATCGGTGCCGACATCGTGATGGTCCCCCTCGACCGCGACGAGGAACCGATCCACGACGACTGTGCCATCTGCGGCGAGGACGCCCAGGAGACGGCCTACTTCGCGAAGTCGTATTGAGGCGCCATCCTCGTCGACAGCCCCTGGATAGTCAGTACAGTTCGTGGCCTGCTCAGTCAGTACAGTTCGCGGTGATTCTCCACGTCGAGGTGGTCGATGCGCTCGAAGCCGCTATCGGACGTGACGACCGGAACGTCGAGCGAACGGGCGACGCCGGCGATCATCATATCCGGATGCTGGATTCGCTCACCGCGCTCCGCCAATTCCTGGCGAATACGCGCACTTTCCAGCGCGTGTGTTCGGTCGTACTGGATGTGTTCCACCCACGGGAGGTCGTCGTCCAGCGTGACCGGGTCACGGCCCTCCCTGACCGCGCCGTGGTAGAGTTCGTAGTACCCGACGCTCGTGAGAACGAGGCTCTCGTCGGGGTGGTCGAGCCGATACGCTCTCGCCGACTCCCGTCCCCGGAGGAAATCGGCACAGAAACTGCTATCGAGAATCTTCACGTCCCGTCACCGAGGTCCTCGTCCATCTCGGCTTTGACCTCGGCGACCGACTCGTCTATGGTGGTGTCGCTCCAGGCACCGAACCCGGCCAGCAGGTCGTCGTCCTCCAGTTCTCGGGCGATGACGTCCTCGAAGCTCTCGTCGCCCCGCTTGCGCGCCCGGAGTTTCCGCCAGGTCTCCTCCGACACCCGGATCGTCTTGTCCGCCATGTACACATCGATGTATACGTCGGAACTACTTCGGTGTTTCCTCGGTCGATCGGATCGCATTTTTCACTCGCCGTCACAGGTTCGGTCGTGAGCAAGCCGTCCGACCGTCGCGGCCCCGGCCGACTCGCCGCTCGTCACCTGCTCGCCTTCGGTACGCTCGTGGCCGTCGTCGCCACCACGGGCAGCCTCTATCTCTCGCTCGGGCTGGGGCTGATCCCCTGTGAGCTGTGCTGGTACCAGCGCATCCTGATGTATCCACTCGTCGCGGTCCTAGGCGTGGCGCTCGTCGAAAAGCGAGCGACCGTCTACCGGACCGTCCTCCCGCTGTCCCTCCTTGGCGGGTCGATCGCCGCGTATCACTCCTGGCTCCAGCTCACGGCGTCGGGGCTGCAGTGTGGGGTCGGCGGGAGTTGCGCGACGGTCCTGCTGCGCGTGTTCGGCCTGACGATTCCCAATCTCTCGCTGGTCGCCTTCCTGCTCGTGTCACTCACTGCCGTGGGGCTGTGGCGACTCGACACGACGGCCGAGTGACCGGTGGTCCACGATGGCGGTCCCCGGTGGACGGCCACGCCGAAGAGACCCCGCGCCGGACGGGAAAACCGCGGTCTGACTCTCGGCGCGAACAGGTTTCCGTTACCCCGAGGGTTAAGCCCGGATCGACCGATGGTGTGTGTATGGAGTACGTTAGACTCGGTACCACAGGACTGGAAGTCTCACCTATCTGTTTCGGCACCTGGCGGTTCGGGATGGAACACGAGGACAGTGGCGTCATGGAGACCGACCGCGAGGAGGCCCACGAACTGCTGGACGCCCTCGAAGAGCGGGGCGCCAACTTCATCGACACGGCCAACGGCTACGGCGGCGGCCGCAGCGAGAAGTGGATCGGCGAGTGGCTCGAAGACCGGGACCGCGAGGACTACGTCATCGCCTCGAAATGCTACTGGTCGGACGTCTCCCGCTTCCAGGAGAACCTCTCGCGCAAGAACGTCCGCGCCGAGGTCGAGGGCTCGCTGGAGAAACTGCAGACTGACTACCTCGATATCCTCTACCTGCACCGTTTCGACGACGACACGCCCATCGAACGGACCCTTCGTACGGTGGACGATCTGGTGAGCGAGGGGAAGGTCCACTACGTCGGCATCTCGACCTGTGACGCGTGGAAACTCACCAAGGGGCTCTGGCAAGCCGACGTCAACAACTACGAGGCCTTTACCCTCACGCAGCCGAACTACTCGGCGACCCATCGCGAACCGGTCGCAGAGTATCTGGACGTGTGCGCCGACCAGGACCTGGCGGTCTGTCCCTACTCGCCGCTGGCCGGTGGGTTCCTCACGGGCAAGTACGAGCGCGTCGGCGAGGACGAGGTGGAGATGCCCGACGGGTCGCGTGGTGCCCTCTCCGAGAACTTCGCGGACTGGTACATGAACGACGAGGCGTGGGCGGTCCTCGACGAGGTCCGCGCCGTCGCCGACGAGGTCGACGCCACGCCCGCGCAGGTCTCGCTGCGCTGGCTGATGGACCACGACCGCTTCACCTGCGTGCCGATCATCGGCGCCCGCACGACAGACCAGCTGAACGAGAACTACGACGCCATCGACGTGTCGCTCTCCGACGACCAGTGGGAGCGCATCGACGAGGCCGGCGAGGCCTGAACCGGACCCGGACCCGGATCCGGACCTGAACCAGAACAGAAACCGCTGTTTTCCCGCGTGCAGTCGTGAATACTCAGCGTCGGGTGACCCGCGCGGGAACCTCGTGTGCGGGCTGTGTGGTACTCATCGGCTCGAATTCGAGCGGTCGCTGGGGGTCGAGTTCGAAGCGCTGGCCGACGAGCGCGAGGACGAGTTTCGCCTCCAGGAGCGCGAACCGCCGGCCGAGACAGAGGCGTGGACCCGCGCCGAACGGGGCGTAGGCGTACCCCGCGTCCTGGGGCGAGGTGTCGCGCCACCGCGCCGGCCGCCACTCGTGGGGGTCCTCCCAGAACCGGTCGTCGCGCTGGACCGCCCAGACCGAGAGGTGCGTTCGCGTGTCCCCTGCCAGGCGATAGTCCCCCATCTCGACCGGCCGCGTCGTCACGCGCGGGATCGTGTGGATCGGCGGGTAGAGGCGCAGTGTCTCGTTCAGTAGCCGCTCGGTGACCTCGAGGTCACCCACGTCCGAGAGCGTCGGTCGGTCGCCGCCGAGCACCTCGGCGAGTTCGGCGTGGAACCGTTCGCGGACCTCGGGGTGGGTGCCGATCTGGTGGAGGGCGTAGGTCATCGCGAGCGCCGTCGTGTCGTGGCCGGCGAAGACCAGACCGACGACCTGGTCGACGATCTCCGGGTCGGAGAGGGTCGCTTCCTCGCCCTCGGCTTCGCGGAGGGCGACGAGCGTCGACAGCAGGTCGTCGCCCGCTTTTGCTTCGCCGCGTTCGACCGCACGACTGCGCTCGTCTAACAGGCGCCGAGCCTCGCGTTCGACCGTCTCGACGGCCCGACTGAACCGCCGCCGGGCGGGCGTCGGCACCCATCGCGGGAGCGCGAACGACGTCGGTTTGAACCAGAGGTTGATGTCACTCGCCGCCCGCCGGAGTCGCTCGTCGCCGTCCGGGTCGAGCGGTCTATCGAAGAGCGTCCCGAAGAAGTTGTCCAGGGCTGTCCCACTCAGCTCCTCGTGGAGCGACAGTTCGGTGTCGTCGTCCCACCGTTCGAGCCGCCGGTCGGTCAACTCGACCATCCGGTCGGCGTAGTCGCGGATCCGCGCCGGGTAGAAGAACTCGTCCAGGGCCTCGCGCTGGCGCTGCCACTGTTCGCCCGCCGTCGAGAGGACGTTCTCGCCGAAGGCGACGCGAAAGCCGGGGCTCTTCGCGAAGGCGTCGCGGTCGGTGACCAGCGCCCGTTCGAGGCTGTCGGGGCTGGCGAGGTTGTAGAACTCCCCGACGCCGAGCACTCGCATCCGGGTGACCGACCCGTGGTCGTCGACGACCTCCTCGATCAGACTGAGGGGTTCCCGGGCGAACCGAACGGTCTGGCCGAGGACTGGTGACCCGCCGGCTGACGGAGGGTGATTTGTCGACACGGGTGAGCGTGTTCGGCCCGCGATGAAGTAGCTGTCGCTGTTTCGGCAGTCTCCCGGTGCAGTCGTCTCGTTCGGCCACGCCTCACCCGGTCAGTCGGCGGCCGCACTCGGATCCACGACTTCGCCGGCCATCGTGTCGACGCCGACCTGGTCACACAGGTCCGCCAGCGGGCAGGCGTCGGGGTCGTCCAGACAGGCGGGTTTGCGCGCCGAGCAGGTGTCGCGACCGAACTGGATCATCGCCGTGTGCCCGAACCCGCACTTCTCGGCAGGCACGTCGCGTTCGAGGTGTTCGCGGACCTCCTCGTGGTCGGCGTCCGCGGGTGCGAGTCCCATTCGGCGGGCGATGCGGTGGACGTGCGTATCGACGGGGAAGACGCCGCCGCGGCCGCCGGCAAAGAGCAGGACGCAGTCGGCGGTCTTCGGGCCGACGCCGTTCATGTCGAGCAGCGCCGCGCGCACCGCGTCGGGGTCACCCGTGGTGACGAACTCGTCGAACCCTGCCTCGCCGCCGTACTCCTCGCAGATCCGTTCGGCGAGCGCGACTATCCGTTCGGATTTCTGGTTGTAGAGCCCCGCCGAGGCGATCGTCTCGGCGAGTCGCTGCTGGTCGGCGTTCGCGAGTGATTCGGCGAGGTCGTGGTCGTGACTGGCCGCCTCACCGTCCGGTCCGTCGGCAGGACCGTACCGGTCCATCAGTGCGTCGTGTGCGGGTTGACTCGCCTTGTCGGAGGTGTTCTGGCTGAGTATCGTCCGGACGAGACACTCGAAGGCGTCGCGGCCGCCGTAGGCTTTCTGCCAGTACAGCTCCCCGAGTCGGTCGACGACGGCCTCGGCACGGGTGCCAGCATCCCCGGGCTCGAACCGCGCAGCCCGGCCACCACCCGCGTCGCCGCCGCTGATGTTGCGCTCCGGTTCGGGGTCGGCGTCCTCGCTCATGTCTGGCCCCTCGGACCGGTCGGTCAAAACGTCCCCGACCGCTCACTCCCCAGGCTCGACCCGCAGCGTCAGCGTCGCGTCAGCACCCTCGGCGAGGGCGGCGACGAGATCGCGGTCCACGTCGGCCGCTGCTTTGTCCGCACCCACCAGCACTGTCCGGTCGTCGACGTAGTCGCTCGTCCGGAGGACGTGACTGCGTTCGTTCTCGAACGAGAGCTCGGGGTCCCCACGGCCGACGACACGCTCGGTGTGACTGCCGGCCTCGATCGTCGCGGTGATCGTCGCCTCGGCGTCCTGGCAGGCTGTAACGAACGCAGCAGAGAGATCCGCGGGGACACGGTCGGCCTCGATCGCGAGGATACAGTCGCCCGCTGGCGTCAGGAAGTCGTCGCTGGAAAATTCGAGGGTACTCGCGTGTTCGCCGGTGACGTTCTCGTGGCCCTCCGCGTGGACGACTTCCGTCAGTTCGTCGCTCGGGTCGGCCGCTACCGTCGCGTCGTCCATCGTCGCGTCGCCCGTCGGCACGTCGTTTGTCGTCGCGTCGTCTGCCATATCCACTGATTCGCGTGCGTGGCTACTTCAGGAGGGCGGTCTCGGTCACGACGAAGCACTCGGCAGCGGGCTCGAAAGCGGGGGAGACAGTCTCAGTCCGACGCCGGCGCAGCGACCGTGACTGTCACGTACCCACAGGAACACTCGTAGGCCCGGCGCTCGCCGCCTGCCGTCCGGAAGACGAGCTGACAGCTGCTGTCGTCGAGTTCTCGGTCACACCCCGTCGCCTCACACCGACAGGCGATTTCGTCCAGCATACCTACACGTCGGCCCGCCACACGTATCAATGCGAGCCGTCCCCGGAGTGAAAGTGAAAGTAAAAGACGGCGCGGGGGTAGTGACTGACTACGCCGGGAGTGGCTGGTTCCCGTCGTCGTCGACCGTGTGTATGCGAAACACCCACACAACGCACAGAGCGGCCGTGTGAGAGTGAAACAGGGGGTTGGAGTACCGGAACGTTTAAAACTCCGGCGCGCCGATCGGAGAGTACCAGAACGTCTCCGGCGTTCCGGCAGTATCGCACTTCGCCCAGCATGACAGGGAAGCCTTGTTGTCGGCGTCAGCACACCGAGACGGGCACGACTGTCACTCGCCGGAGTAGTATGGCCCCGAGGTTCAATTATGGCTGAATCGATAGACGAATCCAAGAACGTAGCGGTCACAGACGACGATCTCGAGAACAAGTCCAAAGGCGAGCTCATCAAGCTCGCGGGACAGCTCCGGGATCGACGAAACGAACTCAACCAGCTCGCCTCCGAGCGCGCATCCAGCCGGGACGACCTGAACGCGAAGACTCGCGAGAAGGTCGACGAGGCCCAGGAACACCGCGAGAAGCGCGACGAGCTCAACCAGCAAGTCCAGGAGCACAAGGAAAAGCGCAACGAGCTCAACGCCGAGGCGAACGAGCTCTTCGACGAGGTCGAGGAGATGCGCGACGACCTCGAACTCGACGAGGGCAAGGACATCGAGCAACTCGAAAGCGAGATCGAGGACCTCGAGTTCAAACAGCAGACGGAAGTGCTCTCGGCCGAGGACGAGCGCGAACTCATCGAGAAGATCGAGGACAAGCGCGAGAAGCTCTCGGACAAGAAAGAGAAGCTCAACCAGGGCGACGATCTCGAGGAGATCAAAGACGAGGCAGAGGAGATCCGCTCTGAAGCCTCCCGCCACCACCAGAAGGTGACGGAGCTCGCGGACGAGGCCCAGCAGCATCACAACCAGATGATCGAGGCCTACCGCGAGGCCGACGAGATCCGCGACGACGCCGACGAGATGCACGAGAAGTTCGTGGACGCCCAGGAAGCGGCCGACCAGCACCACGAGGACTTCGTCCGCGTCCAGAAGCGCCTGCGCGAACTCGACAAGAAGGAAGAAGAAGAAGAGCGGGAGGCCCGCAAGGAGAAAGAGGAGGCCGCCCGCGAGGAAGCCGAGGAGATCTACCAGAAGTTCAAGGAAGGCGAAACCCTCGACACCGAGGACCTGATGAAACTGCAGAACACGGGGCTGCTCTAGGCTGACGCCGACGGTTTCTGTGTTTTTCTGACCGGTCAGCGACGCTACCGTCGTCCGCCGGTCACCGCAACTTACCCCGAGCGAATAGCGATAGCTCTGGCAGACGGCGATAGCTCCGAGGACCGACAGCCGAAGACCGACAGTCGAGGACGACAGGAAAGTTCAGGCCGTCTCGGGGATGGGGTCGGCCAGTACGACCGCCTCGCCGTCGATGACAGTCTCGCCGTCGCCGTCGGTGACGGCCGTCGAGAGGCGATAGCGGTCGTTGCCGATGTCCTCGACGACCCGGCACTCGGCGGTGACGCGGTCGCCGATGTCGACGGGGCCGAGGTAGCTGACTTCCTGGGAGAGGTAGACGACGAGCCCCGGCAGGCGGGCGAGTGCGGCGCTGACGGTGCCGGCGACGAGCGTCCCGTGGACGATGCGGCGGCCAAAGCGTGTGCCAGCGGCGTAGTCGTCGTCGAGGTGGAGACGGTTCGTGTCGCCGCTGGCGTCTGCGAAGGCCTCGACTTCGGCCTGGTCGAGCGTCTTGGAGAACCGGAGGACGTCGCCGACGTCGATGGCGTCCTCGTGGCCGACGTACTCGAAGGTCCAGTCCTCTTTCTCGTAGGCGGTGTCGCGGCGTTCGGTCCGCCGGACGCGGTCGTCGTCGTCCGCACTGTCCGGGTGCTGCCAGCGGACGTGTGGGAGAAAGTGTGCGAGGTCGGTCGTGGTGACGATCCCCACCAGTTCCCCTTCGGTTCCGTCTCCGACCCGGTCGTCCCCGCCGGTGACCGGGAGTTTCTTGATCCGGTGCTCGCGCAGACGTCGTGCAGCCAGGACGACGCTCTCGTCGGCCGCGATAGTGTGGATGGGGGTCGACATGACCGCTTCGACGCTCGTCGTCTCGGGGTCGCCCCCGGTCGCGACGAGTGCGACGACGTCGGACTCCGTGACGATGCCGGCGATGCTGTCGTCAACGACGACGACCGAACCGACGTCCCGGTCGTGGAGCAGTCGGGCGGCCTCGCTCACCGTCGCCGTCGGCTCGACCGTCTCGACGTTCGGCTGCATCACCTCGGAGACCGAAGGGGGACCGATCATATTCACGGGTTCGCCCGCCCCCGTCTTGAAGCCTGTTCCGGGGACGGATAGCTGGAGGTTTGTGAACGAACTCGACAGCCACGGTGGCGCGCGCCGACGAGCGTGCCGAGCGGTGCGAGGCGTGACCGAAGGGAGCGCCTCCAAGTGAGGCCGCGAGACGAAGCGCGCGAGGGATGAGTGAACGGAGTGAGCGAATCGGCTGGGGAGGCGTGTGGCCTGCGGTCGTGGTGCTGTTCCTGGTGGATCGAAAGGGCGAGGCGCGGTCCCGTGAGCGGAGCGAACGGGACGTCGGGAGAGCTTGCTCTCCCGGAAGTCGCGGGTTCTGCGCGGGCTCTATCCGAGCGAGTGGAGTGAGCGAGGATATCCCGCACAGAACCCGCGAGCGGGTCGAGGGCTTTCACCTATCACCGTGCGTAGCGGTCGAACCAACTGGTAGCGAGCGGGCCGAGGGTTTCAGCCAACGCTGTGAGCGGCAGTCACGCCTCCCCCCACGACGAACCGGGGGCCGAGATATTAGTCCCCGGGCAACCTACAATCGCGTATGCCCGGTGAGACAGACTCCGAACAGTACGTCTCGTGTCCGGCACCGGCCTGCAACCGCAAGGGACGCCAGAGCGTCATCGAGGAGCACCTCGCCGAGCGCGACGACCAGCGACACGAGCGCTTCGACGGCAGCGAGGTGTAACACCACAGGGCCCGAAATCCCACCCATCCCAACCTGTCCCGGCCCAGTCCAGTCGAACCCGCAAACCGTTTTTGTCACGGCCACGGACCACCGACATGGTCGAAGCGGTCACGCTGTATCGTGCGCCGACGACGGTCGCCGATGCCGACGCTGTCGCCGACTGGTTCGACGAACGCGTCGACGCCGACGTCACCGTCCGCGACCGGTTTCTCTCGGTGTACGGTCCAGCGAGCGACGACGACCCGGATCCCGAATTCGACCTCGCGGAGGCCTTCGCCGAGGCGCGTGTGCTCTCGGCGTACGAACGCGAAACGGGGAACACGATGGTGGGGATCGTCCGCTACGAGGAGCGGGCCATCGAGAATCCCGAACGCGCCGGCGGCGTCATCTACGACGGCCTGCAGGTCCAGGACATCCTGCATCGATTGCTCCCCGAGTCCGAGCGCGGGCTGGCCCACCTCCACGTCCCGCTGCTGGACCGGGTCGTCGGCACCTGGGGCGACCACGACGGTCGCTGGCACAAGCGTGTGAACGTACTCGGTCAGCCCGGTCTCGTCTCGGTCCCGGGACTCTACGAGGCACCCGCGAAACCCGAGCAGTACTACAAGGAACAGCAGAAACACGCGCTGCTGTCTGGCGGCACACCCCCCCGCGAAGTCCTCGAAAACGAGGTCGAGGGAGAGTTCCTCGTCGCCGACGACCCCCGGACGACCGACGCACTGAAGGGGTACGTCCTGCAGGCCTATCACTACCTGGCGACCGGCGAAGACTTCTGTGACGAAAACGGCTGCCGGCTGGCGAATCCCCACCGGCAACCCGGCGTCGTGGCGGCACAACTCCGCGACCCCGAGTTCTGCCCCGAACACGCCGAACGATATCGGGTGTGAACTGTCTGAGCTTCTGGTTTCAGATACCTGCTATCCTCATCGACCACCGGGTCTCGCCTCGATCCCGTCGGGGTATCGCGATCCGTTGCAACCGTCTCTCGTGTGACGCTGCGTCTACCACAGAATCGAGGGTGCTACCGAGAGCCATTATTATAACGGGCGGGATTCAACACAGACAATCATGAAAAAGGAACTCCTGGTAACCGACTTCCTGGACCGGGCGACCAAGTACTTCGCGGACGAAGAGGCCGTCGTCGCCACCACCGGCGAGCGGTACACGTACGGCGAATTCGGCGACCGCGTCGACCGCTTCTCCGCGGCGCTACAGGAACGAGGGATCGAGAAGGGTGACCGCGTCGCGGTCCTCGACCCCAACACGCACTACCACTTGGAGTCGGCGTACGCCATCATGCAGATCGGGGCGATCCACACGCCGCTCAACTACCGTCTCACACCCGGCGACTACGAGTACATTCTGAACGACGCGGGTGTCGATGCCGTCTTTGCCGACCACGAGTACGCCGACAAGATCACCGAAATCCGCGACGAGGTGCCTGTCGAGGTCTTCGTCACCAACGACCCCGACGCCGTCGAGGGCGACTGGGAGGGGTTCGACTCGATACTCGAGGACGTGGACCCCGACGACCGCGAACGCCCGGAGATGGCAGAGGACGACGTCATCACCATCAACTACACCTCGGGCACCACGGGCGACCCCAAGGGTGTGATGCGCACCCACCGTACCGAGTCGATCCACGCCCAGGTCCTCTCCATCCACCACGAGATCCGCGACGACGACGTCTACCTCTGGACGCTCCCGATGTTCCACGTCAACGGCTGGGGCCACATCTACTCGGTCACGGGCCTCGGGGGCAAACACGTCTGCACGCGGGGCGTCGACGCCGAGTGGGTCGCCGACACCGTCCGCGAGGAGGACGTCTCGCTAATGTGTGGTGCGCCGACCGTCCTCAACATGCTCATCGAGTACTACGAGGACGAGGGCGAACCCGCGATGAGCGGCGAGAACGACGTGCGCGCCGTCGCCGCCGGTGCGGCCGCCCCCGAAGCCACCATCCGCACCGTCGAAGAGGAGTTCGGGTGGTACTTCAAGCAGCTCTACGGCGCGACCGAGACCGGCCCCCTCGTCACCACCTCGGCGTCCCGACGCCAGTTCGACGCGGACGACCCCGACCGCTTCGCGCTCAAGAAACGCCAGGGCCAGGGCGTCCTCGGGACCGAGGTCCGCGTCGTCGACGACGACGGCAACGACGTGCCGTGGGACGACTCGACCATCGGTGAAGTCGTCGTCCGCGGCAATCAGGTCATGGAGGGCTACTGGGAGAAACCCGAGGCGACCGAGGAAGCCTTCAACGAGAAGGTCGAGGGCTACTACCACACGGGCGACCTCGCCGTCGTCGACGAGAACGGGTACGTCTCCGTCCAGGACCGAAAGAAAGACATCATCATCTCCGGCGGCGAGAACATCTCGTCTATCGAGGTCGAGGACGCTCTCTTCGAACACGAGGCTGTCGCGGCCGTCGCGGTCGTCCCCGTCCCGGACGAGACGTGGGGTGAGACACCCAAGGCGTTCGTCGTGCCCGCGAACGGCGACCCCGGGGACCCCGGTGTGACAGCCGAGCAACTCCTCGACTTCGCTCGCGACCACCTCGCGAGTTTCAAGGTTCCGAGGGAGGTCGAGTTCGTCGAGGCACTGCCCACCACCGCGACCGGCAAGGTCCAGAAGTACGAACTCCGCGAGCGGGAGTGGGAAGACGAGGAGCGGATGGTCGGAGAAGGGTGACTGCGGGCACGCCGAAGCGAACTCCTGTCGAAACGGATATCGGCCCCCCGCGGAACGGAATTACGACTGCCCGGACTCGCCACGCTCGCCCCACTGCAGGCCGAGATACCCCACCCCGAACTCCTCGAATCCCGTCCGCTCACACCGTCGTCGCACCTGGTCGCGGGCGGTCGCGACACGGCGTTCGAGACTCCGGGTCGGCGAGACGCCGCGCTTGCCCGGTGCGGCGGCGCGGACGAATCCCCGGAAGGCCAGGTTCAACGGGCGAGCGACGGCACGGTCCGACCGTCCGGCGTTCAAAAGCGCGATGCGACCGCCGGGGGCCAGCATCCCCACCCAGCTGTCGACGGCAGGTCGCGGGTCGGCGAACATGCCGACGACGAACGTGGCGAGGACCGCGTCGACCGGCCCGGCGACCGGCGGCCGCGTCGCGTCGGCCTGGACCAGTTCGACGTTGTCCCACCCCTCCCGGTCGACTCGCTCGTTCGCCCGTCGGAGCATGCCCCGGGTGAGGTCGACGCCGACGACCCGGCCCTCGGGTCCGACCGCCGCCCGGAGGTGCGGGAAGTTCGCACCCGTGCCACAGCCCATCTCGACGACGGTGTCGCCGGGATCGAGGTCGAGCGATTCGACGGTACGCGCTCGCCAGGACTCGACGCCCGGCGCCGTCGCGACCCAGTCGTAGACGCGTGCCCACCGCCCGTAGAACGCCTGCGTCGCGGCGACGTCGTCTGCCATCGGGATCAGCTATCCCGGTTCGGGTCAGTATCCCGGTTCTGGTCGGTGGTCCGGTTCCGGTCGGTGTCCCGGTCCCTGAGGGCACGGGCGGCGGTCGGCGCGTCCGACGCGAGGACGTAGACGACCGGTTCGATCCCCTCACCGCCGGTCTGATAGAGGACGTCCGCGTCGGGTTCGGCCGACAGCGCCGCGGCGACGGCTGTCTCGACGTCGACCTCGGGGTCGAACTCGACTGTCCGGTGGCCGGCCGCGGACAGCGACGCCACCAGGTCGGGGTCGTAGCGGACGTTCAGTGCCGCCCGGGCGTCGCTCCCGTTCGCTCGTGCTGCCAGCAGGACTGTCGCGACGTGTCCGCTGACGCCGAACTCCGGTTCGGCCGGCACGGCGACGCTCCCCTTCACGTCGAGGAGTCGGCCCGGGACGGCCGCGACGTCCTCGATCCCTTCGGCATCGGGGAACGCCTCGACGAGGTTCGACCCCACCGCGGGGATCAACTCGGCGAACCCGCTCGTGTTCTCGATGATGCGCAGCCCTCGCCGGACGGACGCGAGCGTCCGCTCGGCCTCGCGCACGGTGCTCTCCGGGTCGTGGACGGCGAAGCGGTCGTCCCCGTACTCTGCGAGGCCCGGCATCGTCTCCTCGTGGAGTTGGGCGAGCAGGTCACCCTGTTCGAGCTGGCGGACGAACACCTCCGCCTCGACGAGGGCCTGGACGCGACTCATCCCGCCGCTTGCCAGCCCCTCGGCGAGGCGCTCGACGAGGTCGACCATCCGCCGGTCCGTCAGCAGGCGGTCGTTGCGCTCGACCTCGCCGTGGACGTACTTCGAGACGGCGCTCTGGCTGATGCCCAGCAACTCCGCGACTTCGCTCTGGGTGAGGCCTCGCTCGCGCAGCGCCTCGGCCAGCATCGACCGAAAGGTCGGCAGGAACTCGTCGACGACCAGTTCCTCGACGAACTTCATCGGCCGACCCCCGGTCCGTTCGTGGTTCCGTCCATCGGTCTACTGGTCCCCGCCGAACTCCCTGTCACCCTGGATCTTCGAGGCCTGTGGCCCGGTCTGGTTCTGGTATTTCGACCCCCGGTCCTCGCCGTAGGGTCGCTCGGCCGGGGTCTTGAGTTCGGTGAAGGTGAGCTGTGAGATTCGCATCCCTGGCGTGAGCGCGACCGGTGCGGTCCCGAGATTCGAGAGTTCGAGCGTGATCTGGCCCTGGTAGCCGGGATCGCACAGGCCGGCTGTGGCGTGGACCACGATGGCCAGTCGGCCGAGCGAGGAGCGTCCTTCGACGTGGGCGATGAGGTCGTCCGGTATCTCCACGCGCTCGTGGGTCGTCCCGAGGACGAAATCTCCCGGGTGGAGGATGTACTCGCCGTCCCCGTCGACGACCGTCTGCTCGACGTACTCGTCGACTTCCCCCTCGCTCCGTGGGTGAATACAGGGGATGTTGGCGTGCTGGAACTCCAGGAACTCCCGTCCCAGTCGCAGGTCGACACTGGCGGGCTGGACCTGCAGGTCGATGTCCTCCAGCGGTTCGATCACCAGGTCCCCCTGCTCCAGGCGTCGCAGAATGTCCCCGTCCGAGAGTATCATACCGGCCTCTCGGCGGGGTGTGAATAAAACGTCACGGTCCGCCTCGTCCGAATCGCGACCGAACCCCTGTGGTCGAGGGTCGCGACCGTCCCTCCGCGGTCGAAGATCGCCACCGCCCACCCACGCCGGAGAGACCCGGACCGGATTTCCGCCGCCCGAACCACTATGCACGCCGACGACCGGATATCTGCCATGCCGGAATTGTCCGCCCGCGAACGCCGCGAGTTCGCCAGAAACGGCTTTCTGACACGTGACGGCCTCGTGCCCGACGACCTGCTGGCCGAGGCCCGCGAGGCGATCCACGCTGGCACCGACACCGACCTCGGCGACTCCGAGGCCGTGGTCGGCGCAGGCTACGACGTGGACGCCGACGGCGTCGACCAGGCCCCCTTCACCGAGATCGCGGCGGCCGTCTTCCCGGCCGCCGAGGCGCTCGTCGGCGAGGGGGTCCTCGCGCCGCCGGGCGAGGGGATGCAGGTCGCGCTGAACTTCCCCGACGGGGACGCCGGCGAGCAGTTCCTGGGTCCCCAGTCGGTGACTGGCCATCTCGACGGCTACGCGAACTTCGACGAGAACCCCGAGGTGTCCACCTTCACGCTCGGCGTGGCGGTCTACGTGAACGACGTCCGACCGCGGTCGGGTGGGTTCACCGTCTGGCCTGGTTCTCACCGTGTCGCCGCGAAGTACTTCGAGGACCACGCGCTCGAAACCGTCGGCGGCAAACCGGACAACTCCCAGCTCCCGGCCGTGGGCGAGACGGCGGGCGAGTGGGACTACGACGACCTGCTGTGGAACCAGTACGACCCTTACGAGATCTCGGGCGAGGCTGGAACCGTCGTCTTCTGGCACTCGAAACTCACGCACAACGCTGGTATCAACGTCGGCGAGGACGTCCGGATGGCCGCGATCGCACGGTTCGCCCGCGAGGACCAGTCCGAGATCGAACGCGACGACGCCGAGCAACTCTTCGAGTACTGGCCGGCGATGGCGGACGTCCCGCTCGTCGAGGGTGGCGACCCGGTCGTCGAGGGCGGCGACCCGGTCGCCGACGACGGCGACTGACCCGTCCGAAAGAGGTCGCCGACGACGGCGACTGACCGGTCGGAAACGGGTCGCCGACGGTTCGAAACGGTATCGCCGTCAGAAGAAACTGAGTTTGTCCCGTCGGTAGAGGTCGATCTCGGAGATCATGGAGGGGTCCTGTTCGGCCGCGAAGGCGATCGCGGCGGCGATCTCCTCGGGGTCGGAGACCTCGCCGGGTTCGAAGCGCTCCTCGAAGGATTCCCCGGAGTCGGCGGCGAACTCGCTGCGGACTTCGCTGGGGTTGACGACGGTCACGGCGACGTCGTCGTCGCCCACGTCGGCGGAGACGCTCTTGGCGAACCCGCGGACCCACCACTTCGTCGCGGCGTAGACGGGGTTGCCGGGACGGGGGTACTGCCCGGCGAAACTGCCGACGAACACGAGCGTCCCACCGGCCTCGCGGACGTGGGGCAACGCCTCGCGCGTCGGGAAGAAGTAGCCGTCGACGTTGACGTCCATCATCGTGCGGTACGCCTCGGTCGAGAGGTCGTCGACCCCCTCGCCGCGGACGAGGCCGACGTTGTTGACCAGGATATCGAGCCCGCCGAGTTCCTCGACCGTAGACTCGACCATCGCCTCGACGGCCGGCACGTCGGTGACGTCGGTCGGGACGACCAGCGCCTCGACGCCGTACTCCGCGCGCAGCGTCTCTGCGATCGCTTCGAGGCGCTCCTCCCGGCGAGCGGCGAGGGCGAGGTCGGCCCCGCGCTCTGCGAGCGCGTGTGCCGTCGCTTCGCCGATACCGGAACTCGCACCCGTGACAAGCGCCGTCTCCTCGGCTAACGTGTCGGAAGTCATCGTCCCGAGACACGACACCCCCGGTGATACGTCTTTTCTCTATCCACCCGTGACAGGTGGCCGGCATCTGGTTCGTGAGTCTTCGATCTCGACACAACTGATCACAAAACAGACAATAGATTGAAATGAGCACCTGGTGTACTTTCAGAACTACACCGATGACTCAAACAGATATCCTCTCTGACCTGTTTCGAGTGCTGTCACATCCACACAGGCGGGTGGTCCTCTACTATCTGCGCGAGCACGAGACCGCGTCGCTGGACGCGCTCGCGGCGTGTGTGACCGGCTGGGATGAGTCGGGGCCAGGCGCCGCCACCAGCACTAACCCCGTGGACTACGAGCGCGTCCGAATACAACTCCATCACACACACCTGCCGATGCTCGCGGATGCCGGGTTCGTCACCTACGACGTCGCCGATGAAGAGGTGACACTGGGTGACCTGCTGCCGCCGGTCGAGGACGTGGTATCGACGGCGGCCGGAATCGACACGGGCGAGGAGGAACTCGACCTCGACGCGCTCGTCGCGTCGTCCGAGAACTGACATGACTGCTGTCGACTCGGTCGCCGACGCGCTCGACCGCATCCGGGGACCGCCGACGACAGTGACGACCTACGGCCCCGAGCGCGACGAGTCGCTCCACGCGTTCCTGGGCCGGTTCGACGTCACACTGGGCCACGAGACCCTGCCGATCCCCGTGAGTGCGGCCTATCTCACGGTCCGGCGGGGCGGCGAGTATCGCGGGTCGGTCGCCGCGTCGGCGTTCGCCGACGTCGCCGACCCGCCACGGGACACGCCGTGGGACCCGGCGGTTCGGGCGTCGGGCTACACCGAGTTCGGACCGTTGCTCGCCGGCGCCCGGTTCACGAGTCTGGACCGTCCGCACCTGCTCGCGACCTCTCGGGAGATCGAAGACCGCGCGTTCCGCGTCGGCGAGGGGACGCTGTATGCGGGCTTCCAGTCGCTGTCGGCCTACCGGGCGCAACTACCGATTTACGAGCGTCTTGTCGCCGAGACGGACCTGCGCGTCCACGTCTACGGAGCGCCCGACTGGACACCCCCCGCAGTCGACGGGGTGTCCCTCCACACTGGGGACACAGAGGAGGAGGGACCAGGGGCGGAGGGACCAGAGGCGGACGAACTCGGCGCGTTCTGGTTCGTCGCCTTCGGCGGTGGAGGCGACGACGCGATGGCGTGTGCGCTCGTCGCCGAACAGGTCGGTGACGACGACTATCGCGGTGCCTGGACGTACGATTCGGCGCTCGTTCGAGCGTTCACGGCGTATCTCGACGCGACGTACGGACAGGAGGAGCGCGGTGAGTCACCCGCCGCGGGCGAACGTGGCGGCTCCGGCGAACACAACGTCTAAGCGGGTCGCGCACGTTCTCTGGGACGAATGGGCCAGTTGGCCGACCCACAGACGTTCGAGCGGGTTCTCTCGTCGATGTGCACCGAGCCACACCCGGCCGCCCGGGCGGCCGCCGAGCGCTTCCTCGCGACCAACCCCGGCGACCCCGGCACCTACGAGACCGTCGCCGACCTCGAGAGCCGGGCAGTCTCGCTCCTGGGCGAGGTCACGGGCCATCCCGACACCGACCCTGCGGGTTATATCACCAGCGGCGGCACCGAGGCCAACCTCCAGGCGGTTCGCATCGCGCGCAACCGCGCCGACACTGACGACCCGAACGTCGTCGCGCCCGAGAGCGCCCACTTCAGTTTCACGAAGGCCGCGGACGTGCTGGGTGTGGAGTTGCGGACGGCACCGACGACGGGCCACCGCGCCGACCCCGACCTGCTGGCGGAACTCGTCGACGAGGACACCGTCTGTGTCGTCGCCGTCGCTGGCTCGACCGAGTACGGCTACGTCGACCCCGTCCCCGCTATCGCGGACCTGGCACACGACGCCGACGCGCTCTGTCACGTCGACGCCGCGTGGGGCGGGTTCGCCCTTCCGTTTGCGGACTTCGACTGGAACTTCGCCCACGCCGACGTCGACACGCTCACTGTCGACCCGCACAAACTCGGCCAGGCAGCGGTACCTGCAGGAGGGCTCCTCGCTCGCTCGGAAGACCTGCTGGCGGAACTCACCGTCGAGACGCCGTATCTCGAATCGCGCTCGCAGGTCACGCTGACGGGGACGCGAAGCGGTGCGGGCGTCGCGAGCGCCGTCGCGGCGATGGACGCGTTGTGGCCGGCGGGCTATCGCGAGCAGTTCGAGACGTCGATGGCCGACGCCGAGTGGCTGGCCGACGAACTCGCCGCTCGCGGTCACGACGTGGTCGACCCGGAACTGCCGCTCGTGGCGGCGGACCTGTCGGTGCCGATGACCGACCGGTTGCGCGACCGGGGCTGGCGTGTCTCCAAGACCGGCGCCGACGAACTCCGCGTGGTCTGTATGCCCCACGTCACCCGGTCGATGCTCCGGTCGTTCGTCGCCGACCTGGACTGGTACTGACGGGGCTGGGCCCGGATGACACGGACACGAGTGTGTCGACCGCCCGCTTCGAGTCGAACATGAAAGCTTACGACGACCGGGGCGGAACCTCCGCGCGTGTTCCCCGTCGAGGTCCCCCTCTCCCTGATCTCTCTCGGATGCGAGTCCGGCGGGCACGGTGCCCTCACGAGTGCCGTCTGTACCGCCACCGGCCCGGTCGGGTTGCTCATCATCTGGGTCTACTCGTTTCTGATCGCGTTCGTCCTCCCGCTGCCGAGTGAGGTCGTCCTCCCACCGGCCGAGGCGCTCGACCTCGGACTCCCGGTGTCGCTCAACTACGTGGTCGTCATCGTCGTCAGCGGCCTCGGGAAGGCCGCCGGGAGCGTCTTCGCGTTCCACATCGGCCAGGAGGCAAAGGAGTCCGGACCGATACTCCGACTGCTCCGGCGCTCGCGGTTCGATATCCTCGAGTGGTCCGAGAACAAGGTCGTCCAGCTCTCGAAGCGCTTCGGGTACATCGGCCTGGCCATCGCGCTCTCGGTCCCGGGCTTTCCCGACACGCTCTCGATCTACGCGTTCTCGGTCCTGGAAGAAGACTACCTCAAGTTCGCCGCCGCGACCTTCGCCGGGAGTGCCGGCCGCCTGATCATCACCATCGCGGTGGTCTGGGGCGGAATCACGCTGCTGTGACGACTGTCTCGGGATGATCCGTTTCCGTTGTCGGTGCGCTTACAAGGGGTGGCTGTCTCTGGGGCAGGTATGGAGGGGGTGCTCTGGTACGTCTTCGCGAGCACCCGGGGTGGGGAGAACCGCGCGCGACTCCTGCGGGCCATCGACGAGCAACCGCGCAACGCCAACAGACTGGCCGAGGCACTCGACCTCGATTACACCACCATCCGCCACCACCTCGACGTCCTCGAGGAGAACAACATCGTCACCGCCAGCGGCGACGAGTACGGCGCCGTCTACCTCCCGACCGAGCAGGCCCGGGCCAACTGGGAGACCGTCGAGGAGGTCCTCGACACCGTACTGGAGGAGGAAGAGCAATGACAGCACGCGACCGACCGTTTGTGGAGGAAATTTGGACAGAGTATAACAGCAGGGCCGCCGAACGACAGACGATGACAACTCCCGGCGGAGGACCCCATGGCTAACCTCTGGTTCGAGGTGGCCCGCGCAGCGGTCGCCGTCAACGTCGTCTTGCTCGCCGGGCTGACCTTCGTCTGGGTGCGAAACTACCGCTCGCACGGCGCCACCCACACCCTCGGACTCCTCGTGTTCGCCGCCGTCCTCCTCGCACAGAACCTGCTCGCACTGTATCTCTACACGCTTCATCCCACGTTCCACGACTGGGTGTACTACTCTGCACCCATCGCCAAACAGGGCACGATGACCCTGAACATCCTCGAAACCGTCGCACTGGCCTTCCTCGCGTGGATCACCTGGAAGTGACTCCGGAGACGCGACCGCCACGCACCCGGAATTTCGGACGGATTTCGGAGGCCCTTTGGACCTGGTTCGGAAAACGTTATTGTGCTGATCTTTCGTCCGCCGACACATGCGAGACAGACGCACGTACCTGCGGTCGGTCGCGACGGTCACCGTGACGGCCGCCCTGGCCGGTTGCAGCGGGAACGGCGGCGGTGATGGCGGCGACGGCGAAGACGGCGAAGACGAACAAGACGGCGGAGACGGACAAGACGGCGGAAACGGCGACGAAGCGACGCCGACGGAAACACCCGCGTCGACACCCACAGAGACGCCAGCGTCGACACCGTCAGCCACGCAGGCGAGTGATGCGGGCACGGCTTCGGGCGACGGAGCTACCGGACAGAGTGAGTACCCCGACTACAACTGGGAACAGCTCGAAGGCGCCGAGGCGACCGACGCGACGACAGTGACGATCTCGGGGTTCGCCTACGACCCCATCGTGGCGCGGGTCCCGGCCGGGACGACCGTCTCGTTCCTTAACGAGGATTCGGCGCCCCACACCGTCACAGCGCCGGCACTGGACATCGACAAGCAGGTCAGCGGGGACAGCGAAACGACGGTGACCGTCGAGGAACCAGGCACCTACGACTACGTCTGCCGGTTCCATCCCCCCGACATGCTCGGTCGGCTGGTCGTCGAGGAGCGCTGACGGCAAGATTTTTCATCCACGACGGGCAACGAACTGCCGATGCAGTCGTCCACCTGCCGTATGCGTATGCGCGCCTCCTTCTAGCGCCAGGTGGACCCACCGTCCCGTCGCGGGCTCATACCCCGCAGCCGTGCTGGCCGGTGTGACAGGGAAGCCTGGCCGACGCGACCGAAGACACCTCGAACCACAAGTTGCCGAAGACCACACCGAACCACACAGCGAACGATGACACGAACGCACACGAACGAAGATCACCGCGTTAAAGAGTCGACTGGCGGTATCGAGTAGCATGAGCCACGACGACTTCCCCACCGAGAACCCCGCCGTAGTGACCTGTGGGTTGCCCTACCCCACCGGTGACCTGCACATCGCTCACCTGCGCACCTACGTCGGCGGCGACGTCCTGACGCGAGCGTTGCGGACAGTCGGCCAGGAGACCGCCTTCGTCTGCGGGACCGACATGCACGGCACGCCCGTCGCCGTCGAGGCCCTGGAGAAAGGCGTCGACCCCGAGAGCCTCGCCCGGGAGCGCCACGAGCAGTACGCCGAGACGTTCGCGGATCTCGGCGTCGACTTCGACAACTACGGCACCACCCACGACGAGGCAAACCGGGAGATCACGTACGAGATCGTCGAAGCCCTCGAAGACGAAGGGTACATCTACGAGGACGAGATCCTCGTGGCCTGGGACCCCGAGGAAGACCAGCCACTCCCGGACCGCTACGTCGAGGGGACCTGCCCGTACTGCGGGGCCAACGCCCGCGGCGACGAGTGCGACGACGGCTGTCAGCGCCACCTCGAACCCGGCGAGGTCGAAGACCCCGTCTCGGTCATCTCGGGCAACCCCGCCGAGTACCGCGAGCGCTCCCACAAGTTCTTCCGGGTCTCGGACCTCTCTGAGTACCTCTCGGGCTTTCTCGACAGGCTCGAAGGCACTTCCAACGCCCGCAACCAGCCCCGCCAGTGGATCGAGGAGGGCCTCGAAGACTGGTGTATCACTCGCGACCTGGACTGGGGCTTCGAGTACCCCGGCCGTGACGACCTCGTGCTGTACGTCTGGGTCGACGCACCCATCGAGTACATCGCCTCGACGCGCCAGTACTCCGAACGGGTGGGCGCCGACGAGTACGACTGGGAAGCCACCTGGCGCGCCGACGGTGCGGCCGAGAGCGTCGACGAACCGTCCCCGGGCGGCGGCGAGATAATCCACGTCATCGGCCGGGACATCATCCAGCACCACACCGTCTTCTGGCCCGCGATGTTGCGAGTAGCGGGGTTCGCCGAACCGCGCTCGGTGGTCGCCAGCGGCTTCATGAACCTCGACGGCGAGGCCTTCTCGACGAGTCGCAACCGCGCTATCTGGGCCCGGGAGTTTCTGGAGGAGGGGTTCGAACCCGACACGCTGCGGTACTACCTGACCACGGTGGGCGGGTTCCAGGACGACATCGACTTCTCCTGGGACCGCTTCGCCGAACGGGTCAACGGCGAACTCGTCGGCAACGTCGGCAACTTCGCCTACCGCTCGCTGCTTTTCGCCCACCGCAACTACGGCGGCACGCCCGAGATCGGCGTCTCCAGCGAGGTCGAAGACCGGATCGAGGACGCGGTCGACGAGTTCGAGGCCGCAATCGACGAGTACTCCACCCGGAAGGCCACGCAGGCGGCGGTCGAACTCGCCGGCTTCGGCAACCAGTACATCCAGCGCCACGAGCCCTGGAACCTCGACGACGACGAGGCCGCCGGCGTCATCCGCGACTGCGTCCAGGTCGCGAAGGCCGTCGCGGTCCTCGTCTACCCGGCCGCCCCCGACACGGCTGCGCGACTCTGGAGCCAACTCGACGAGGACGGGAACGTGGCCGACGCCACGCTCGACGATGTCCTCGACACGCCGCCCGCCGAGTTCGACGAACCCGAGGAACTGTTCGAGAAAGTCGAGGACGAACGCGTCGAAGAACTCAACCAGAAACTCGAAGAACGCGTCGAGGAAGCGGCCGCCGAGGCGGTGAGTGAAGAGGACGGCGCCGAGGCGACGGAGACCGAAAGCGACGAGGCAGTCGGGGCCGACGGAGCCGACATGGACTTCGAACCGCTGGCCGATGAGCGGATCAGCTTCGACGACTTCCAGGATCTGGACATCCGCGTCGGCCGCATCGAGACGGCCGAACCTATCGAGGATTCCGACGATCTCGCCCTGCTGACGGTCGACATCGGCGTCGAGACGCGACAGGTCGTCGCCGGCATCAAACAACTGCACGACCTCACCGAACTCCCCGGTGAGAAGGTCGTCCTGCTCGCGAACATGGAGAAAGCCGACCTGTTCGGCTACGAGTCCAACGGGATGGTGCTCGCTGCCGGAGAGGAAGCCGACCTGCTGACGACGCACGAGGACGCCCAGCCCGGCGAGAAGATCCGGTAAGCAGTCTGGAATCGTCCGGTGAGGCGGGCCGGAACCGCCCGGGAGTGATCGGCGGAACTACCGAATTCCGGGGGATTGCTCGAACAGTGTTCTGTAAAGGCCATCTTTTTCCCGCTCGGGTGTCCTCGCTCACTCCGTTCGCTGCGGGCACCACTCGCGGCAAAAACATGGGTGAAAAAGCCGGACGCAACGGTCGCTGCGCTCCCTCGCGTCCGGTGAAACGCCTCGCTTCGTCCTCGTGAGCGAAGCGAACGAGGGCTCGGAAGAGCGTGCTCTTCCGGCGCTCGGCGTACGTTCGGCAGAGCCAGTGTTAAACTTACACCTCTGCTGTAACATCCAAACCTAGTGCAGTCCACTCAATCGGGGGGTGGGACAGGCATAACCGTCCAGCGCCCCTCCCGCTAGAGAGACCCATGGATATCTCCGATATTCTCTCGACGGAGTTCACGGAGTTCGATATCGGCACACCGCTCTCGAAGGTCGCCGGGGCCTTCGAGAATCCGGAACTCGAAGCCGTCGTCGTAACAGACGGTGACGAGTATCGCGGCGTCGTCAGCCGCCGACAGTTGGCTTCCTCGTCCAACCAGCCTTCGGCGAAGGTCGGCTCACAGATACAGCACGTCCCGACTGTCGAGCGCACCGAGGACGTTCGCGAAGTCGCGCGGCTCATGATCGGGAGCGACGCCAAGACGCTCCCCGTCCTCGACGACAACCGCGTCGTCAGTGTCGTGACCGCCGATGCCGTCCTCGAAGCTGTGCGTCCGTTTCTCGACGCAGCGACCGTCGACGACGCCTACACGACAGAGCTGATCAGTGCGACACCTGAAACCACGATCGGGAAAGCGCTCAATCTGCTTCGGGAAGCCGGGATCGCCCATCTCCCGGTCGTCGACGAGGACGACCTCGTGGGAATGGTGAGCCTGTACGACGTCATCGAGTTCACGACGCGGGGCGGCACCAAGAGCCAGGGCGGATCGTCGAGCGGCTTCGGTGGCCGTGGCGGGGGGCAGAACCGTGGTGGGTTCGGCGCGCGCGAGGGCGACGCCGACCGAATGCTCGACCTTCCGATACGGAACCTGATGTCCGATGCAGTCGCGACAGTCAAGCGGAGCGCACCGCTCGACGAGGTCGTCGAGAGGATGTTCGACCGGGAGATCTCGTCGCTCGTCGTCACGGCCGACGACACCGACGAGCCGGTCGGTATCATCACGAAAACGGACGTCATCGAGGCGCTCACCTGGGAACGCGACGACCGGAACGCCGTGCAGGTGTTCGGACTCGACCTGCTGGAGGGGATGACCTACGACGACGTCTCGGCGTTGATCGAAAACATGGCCTCGAAGTACGGCGAGATGAGCGTGATCAAGGCCAGCATCGAACTACAGGAGCACAAGGAACAGACTCGGGGCGTGCCGCTGGTGCTAGCACGGATTCGACTGGTAACTGATCGTGGCTACTTCACGGCCGATGGGGAGGGGTACGGTGCCTCCCACGCACTTCGACTCGCCGCGAACGCGGTCGAACGTCAGCTGCTCAAGGGGAAGACCTACGGCCAGTCGAAGAAGCATCCCGACACTGACGAGCAGGAACAGCTCTACGGCTGGTGGCTCGGTGGGTGAATTACTCGGTTCCTCCTCACACTATCCTGTGTGAAAATGTCACATGCCTATGCCCCATCACGGCGTAGTCACTAGCGAACTGATTCGAGATGTCACTAGAACCATCCATCGTAGGCGACGACGTACTCGACGAATTTTCCGAGACACTGCGTGGGTCTCTCGTCCGGCCAGACGACGAGGGCTACGACGAGGCTCGGACGGTCTGGAACGCGATGATCGACGAACGCCCGTCGTTCATCGTTCGATGCACTGGCGTGGCTGACGTCATCAGCGCAGTAACGTTCGCCACGGAACACGACCACTCCATCTCGGTGAAAGGCGGCGGACACAACATCGCCGGCAGGGCCGTCGAGGACGACGCGCTTATGATCGACCTGACGCCGATGAAATCCGTCCGGGTCGACCCGGATGCGAAGACCGCTCGCGTCGAACCCGGTGTCGTCCTCAGCGAACTGGACCACGAGACCCAGCAGTTCGGTCTGGCCACGCCCGTGGGGTACAACTCCACGACCGGCATCGCCGGGCTGACGCTCGGCGGCGGGTGGGGGTGGCTCTCACGGAAGCACGGATTGACCGTCGACAATCTCGTCTCGGCCGACGTCGTCACCGCAGACGGCGAACTGGTACACGCCAGCGAGGACCGAAACGAAAACCTCTTCTGGGGGATCCGAGGCGGCGGTGGTAACTTCGGGATCGTCACCTCGTTCGAATTCCAATTACACGAGGTCGGTCCGACCGTGCTGTCCGGACCGATCGTCCATCCGTTCGACGACGCCGAAGCCGTCCTCTCGGGGTATCGCGACTTCGCCGCCGGTGCACCCAACGATGCGACAGTCTGGTGTGTCATCCGACACGCACCCCCACTGCCGTTCATCCCCGAGGAGTGGCACGGCCGGAAGGTCGTCATCCTGGCGACGTTCTACGCCGGCGATATGGAGGAGGGAGAAGAGGTACTTCAGCCGATCCGTGACGTCGGCGATCCGATCGCCGATGCGGTCGGTCCACACCCCTACACCGGCTGGCAACAGGCGTTCGACGGTCTGGCTCCGGGTGGCAATCGGAACTACTGGAAGTCCCACAACTTCGACGAGATGACCGACGGAATGATAGAGACGTTCGTAGAGTACGGGAAGACGATCCCGACCCCGGAGACCGAGATCGCCATTCCACACCTCGGCGGAGCGATGAACGAGAGGCCCGTCGACGCGACGGCCTACCCCCACCGAAACTTCGAGTTCACGATGGTCCTCCACACGCAGTGGGTGGACTCCGACCAGGACGAGGAGTGTATCGCGTGGACTCGCGAGATGCACGAGGCGATGGCACCTCACGCGACCGGCGGCGTCTACGCCAATTTCGTCCCCGAGGAGGTCGGTGATCAGCAGGCTGCCTACGGCGAGAACTACGATCGGTTGGTCGAAGTCAAAAACGAGTGGGACCCCGAGAACCTGTTCCACCTGAATCACAACGTCGAACCGACGGTGGAAGTATGACTCCTACCGATGATCTTCCGGAGGATTGGGTGGTCGAAACCGAGCGGACAACACACAACGGAGTCATGGGCCGGGAGCGTACCACGGTTGTCTATCGCCAAGAACACACCAGACGCGCAGTATACATCAATGAGGTCATCGATGGACGGAACCTCTGGGAATACTACGTGCATCACTCGGGGCGAGACGGCGACCTTGGAACGGTTGCTGACCTGGAAACAGCGAAGGGGATCGCGTACGCGTTCATGAATGACTCCGTCACCAGCGTGTGATATCCTCTGTGCTCTCGACACCAGGATTCTCTCACTGAAGTAAGACGGCTGCGTCTGGTCATCGAAACTGAATCTGTCTGGAACTCAATTCTGCGTTTGACGCACGAACTCGTCGAGTTTCGCTTCGATGAGTGTCGCGACGCGCTCGCTGTATTGCCAGAGTGCCGCGTTGAGTCGCTGTTCGGTCTCGTCGTCGAGATCGTCGGCTCCACGAAGGACGGAGTCTTCAGTGATCTGTGGATGGTACACACAGACCACGCCGAGTGAGACATCCGAACTCGAGGTTCCCGCCGTGTGGATCCCGTACTGGTCGGTCCCCCAGACACCATCGCCACCCTGTCGCTCCAGTTCGGAGTCGAGCGCGTCGAGCAGTTGTACCGCTTCGGGGGAGAGAATGGGATCCTCACCTTCGAATAGTTCAGCGTACGCCTCCGTTCGGGCACTTCTCGTCCACTGGTCCAGCCGGGAGCGCGCCCGTAGTACGAGTTGTCGTTCGTCCGGAAACTCGGCCATGCTTCTACGACGGCGGCCAGGTGAATCAACGTTCGCCCACCGGTGGCGACCTGCGGGCGTGGTGACCTCGGTCGTAGCAGTGCTCGAAGTCAGTGACGACTACTCACAGGTGGGCCGATTCTGTCCACACGACTCACAGGTGAGCTACTACCCTGTCGACGTCGCTCGTCTCTCGTACAGACAGACGAGCATCGGCCGTGGTCGTCAGTCCTCGAATTCGTCGTCGTATCGTTCGTAGGTGATGGTCAGTCGCCCCGGCGTGGGCTGACTCGCCGCGTCTCGAAGCGTCCGGAACTCTTCCAGGAGTTCGTCGGCATCGTCTGCCCCTTCCCGAACGCTCCGTGACTCTTCTCGAATCGTATCGTATACCTGCTCCAGCGTGCGTCGAGCGGCGTAGGAATCGGTCTTCGAGTCTATCTCGAAGGACGCCTCGTAGCGGGACATGGTCGTGGTTGGGCCTCCACTGCAATAACGCCACGTCGTGTCTCACGGCGAGGGATCGTTCATCACAGCCACGTGTACGCTTCGAGTGTGACCCACATAATCAAAAGTCTCTCACATGTGAAAACTGCTACAATTGATGGGGGCTCTGGGAGTGAAATACAGTATGACGAAGCACAGTCTCGATGCGTGTCTCCGCCTTGTCGCCGACCGGCACCGACGCCGGGTCATCCACCACTTGCGCCACGAGGCCAACGGGACCACGACGATCGACGACCTCGTCGACCAGTTGCACAGCAGGCGTCCTGACTCCAAGAACGGTCCGCCGCAGGACCGGGAAACACTCGCTATGCACCTACGCCACACTCACCTGCCGAAGTTAGCGGACCACGGTGTCGTCGAATTCGACCACAGGAGCGGAGCCGTCCGGTACCAGTCCGACGAACAGGTCGAGACAGTGCTCGCCTCGCTCCCCGGAGAAGTCTCACTGCCGAATCCCTGAGGCGGGTGTTCCCCACCGGGAGACCGCGAGTCTTCCGTCTCGGGCAGTCACTGGGTCCCGTCAGTTCGTGTCCTCCGCGTCGAGTCGCCAGGTGAAGATCGCCCTCAACACCACGACCAGACTGTTCGTGTCGCCCTCGCCCCAGATGGCGGTCTCCGACCGTGGATCGGACGGGCTCGCGTCCGCGCCGTTGACGAGCGCACTCACGAGGGTCTTTCGCCCGTCGACCATCATGAGCCGTCCCGCCGCCGTGTCCGACCAGACCCACAGCGACTCGAACATCGTCGCGCCGGGAATCTCGTCCTGGATGCGCTCCTGAACCTCCGTCGACACCCCGGCCAGTTTGATCGAAACGCCCCGGTCTGCGGCTTCGCCCAACCCCTCGACCAGCTCCTCGGTGAGCAGTTCTTCGACGGTCATGTAGACGATCTCCTCCTCCGCGCTGGCGAAGAAATCCAACACCCGCTCGGTGACCACCGTCTGTCCGTCCACCGTCCAGACGCCGCGCTGTTCGGCTCGCCGTTCGACGGGTTCGAGTTCACCCAGGGCTGTCCGCAGGGTCTCCGTGCGGTGCTGGAGCTCGCGTTCGAACGTCCGACTCGCGGTTTCGGCGGAGATCGCCCAGAACTGCTTGGGCGAGGACTGCTGAATATCGACGAGTCCCCACTCGTGTAACTCGTCGATCGCGTCGTATACTCTGGTTCGGGGCACCTCCGACACCTGGCTGACGTCTCTAGCCGTCCCCGTGCCGAGGCTCGCGAGCGCGACGAACGTCCGTGCGGCGTAGGCACTCAACCCGAACCGTTCGAGTTGCTCGATCGCGGCGGTCTGTGGGTCTTCGAGTGGATCACTGCTCATCGATCAGGCGGATGTGGGTGATTGTGAGCCCAGCCACGAAGCGTGGCCGGGCCGACACGCAACAGTACGGTGGTTGGGACACAGAACTGGACTGCGTGCCGATGAATGGATTCGCTGTCACCCGGTATATTTCTTTTGTGATTAAACGAGTTACTTTTCCACCACCGGTTTATCTGTGCTTCTACGCGGTGAAACCCGGGATCATCTGTTGTCACTAGTAGACTCACAACAAAAGTTCGGAACTCGTCTGTGGGGCGGACACGGACGATATATTCCCGTGTCACAGCTCGTCCGAACTAGCCGTCATGGCAGGAGTGACAATACCTATCCGTATCGGGAGCAAACATTCAGAGAATCACTGGGGACCACCCCGTGAGGTTGGGACACATGACCACTAATAATAGCCTGGAGGAAGCGGTCGAAGTCCTCCAGCAACTCGGCTTGAAAGAATACGAGGCGCGGTGCTTCGTCGGCTTATCCCGCCTCCACACGGGCACAGCGAAACAATTGAGTGAGATGACGGAGGTTCCCCGAACGCGGGTGTACGATGCGATTCGAGTGCTGGAAGCGCAAGGCCTGGTCGAGATCCAGCACTCGAGTCCCCAGCAGTTCCGGGCGGTTCCGCTCGACGAGGCGACCGAGACCCTGCGCGACCAGTACGAAGACCGCGTCGAGCGACTCCACGATGCGCTAGACACGGTCGAAATCGTCGATCAGGACGACGAGACTCCCGTCCAGCAGATATGGGCGATGTCCGGGCGGGACGCGATCGAAAATCGGACGGACCAACTCATCGAGGGCGCATCCGAGGAGGTCGTTCTCGTCGTCGGCGACGAGTCACTGCTGACTGAGGAGCTCGTTGCCAGCCTCAACGACGTCGGTAACGGGGTCGACCTTCTCATCGGCGCGCTGACGGAGTCGCTTCATGACCAGATCCAGACGGCCGTGCCGGACGCTACGACGTTCATTTCGGGTCTAGAGTGGTTACACGGCGAGGTGGCCATAGAAGACGAGACGGCGATCGGTCGGCTCCTCCTGATCGACCGATCGACGATCCTGGTAAGTTCGATCATGCCCGGGACAACGCAGGAACAGGCGATCTTCGGCGATGGATTCGGGAACGGCCTCGTCGTGATCGCGCGCAGGCTCATGGCCCAGGGGCTGTTGACCGCTCGTGACCCCGGGCCGTAATTCGCGAGCGAACGACCGTCGGCTCTATCGTCACTCGGGGTGACGGTGACTCGATTTCCGTTCCTGCCTATCGTACCACGCGGTATCTAGGGGATCGAGGGTGAGATATTCGCCGTTGTCGATGGTGACCACGCAGTTGGAGTAGACGAATAAGATCTGACCACCAATTCGAGGCCGTCCGTCGGACCGCGCTTCGAACAGGGCATCGAGGGCATCCGGATCGAGCACGTCCGACAGTGGGCGCAAGGAACGTGGTTCAAGACCTTCGATAGCGCTGACCGCACGTACCACGGCCTTGCTCACCGATTCGTCCGCACCGATCTCGTACTCCACACGAGCACCTCGTGCCGGGCAAAATTAGATGGATCGTTTTTCACCCAAATAATCAAAACAACATAGAACGAAGAGGGGACGTTCGCGGTTCACGGTCTGTGGACGTCCTGCGGGGCGAAGCGTCCCCTGTTGAACTCCTTCTCTGTATTCGCCACGCCGTCCTCGACAGAGATACGCTGTATACTCGACGGACCTGGTACCTCTTTTTCTGTACAGACCCTCGGCGGACGAGCGAAGCACGCCCGCGACCCCTCCTGTGACACGTTGTCCACGCCGATCCGGTCAGAACCACTCGCGGGCCGGCGGGACGACGCCGAGCGACGACGCGGCGAGGTAGAACCCGAAGGCGATGGCAAGCACCCCGAACGTGATGCTCACGGGCGTCTGTGACTGGACGATAGCCGCGCCGCCGGCCCACACGGCCACGAAGGCGATGCCGACGAGCATGAGCGTCCCGATGACGCCCAGAATCGCGTCTTCGACGGCATTGCGGACGACGACGTACATCGCGGCCTCGTCGAAACCCGGGTCGACACCACCGTCACCGACCGGGCGGTCGTCGGCCCGGCGGTCCTCGACGGCTCCGTCGCCGTTCGATTCGTCGCCCACGCCGTTCGATGGAGGGCTGTCCATGTCCTCTCTTGTACGCAGGGTTACAGAAAACTGTCGCTCTGGACGGCTCACAGCTCCAGACGGTTCACGGATAGCCGGGTGACCGGCGCGGTCACATCCAGAGTAACTGCGCGTGGCGCGTCCCGTCGAGGTCGAGGACGTTGGCTTCGTCGACGAACCCGTGGTCGATGGCGAGCGCGACCGACTCCTCGCCGACGAGGTTCGCGGTGGCACAGCGGGCGAGGCTGTCGACGACCTCGTCCTCGGTAGCTGTTTCGCCGTCGTAGAAGTCCGGATCGACGGTCAGCGAGACGTCGCCGTTCTCGAAGGTCTCCCCGAGGACGTCCGGGTCACAGACCGAGACCAGCAGCCCCTCGTTCGTGTCGCGCTCGTTGAGCAGCATCTATTCGAGCAGTTCCGCCTCGGCTTCCTGGCGGAGTTCGTCGGCCTCCTCGGCGAGTTCCTCGGCGCGGTCGTACTCGCCGAGTTCCTCCAGCGCGCGGGCTTTCTCCTCGATGACCTCCGCGTTCCGGAAGCCCAGGCGGATGGCGTTGTCGAAGGCGTTGCGGGCGTCCTCGGCGAGACCGCGTTCCAGCAGGAAGAAACCGCGGTTGTACCAGCCCTGCGCGAAGCGAGGGTCGACCTCGACGGCACGCTCGGCGTGTTCGAGCGCCTGCTCGGTGCGACCGGACTCCCAGAGGGCGAAGGCGAGGTTCGTCTCGGCGGTCGCAGCGTGTTCGGACTCGTCGTCGATATTGAGCGCCTCGCGGTAGGCGCCGATAGCGGCGTCCCACTCCTCTAACTCGGCGTGGGCGGCGCCCTTGTTCGTCCAGGCCTCCTGCTCGACTCGCTCGTCCTCGGCGAAGCGGGCCGCACGTTCCAGGGCCTCGGTGGCCTGTTCGTAGCGGTTGATGCCGATGTAGCTGAGCCCCACCTCGAGCAGTTGCTCGACGTCGACGTCCTCGCCGGCGAGGTTCCGTCGGTCGAGTTCGTCGGTCAGTACGCGCGAGTCGACGGGGTCGACCTTGTCCGTGTCGACGTTGAACTCGGGCGGGTCGATATCGAACCCCTCGTAGGGGTCCGAGAAGCCCTGCCCCGAGGAGAACTCGTGGTCGTCCCTCTCGTCGGTCATACCCCGGGCTATGCGAGCGGGATGGTTAAGGGCTACGTCACTGGCCCACCACGCGCGAGCGGTCCGGCTACCAGTGCCCGTCGCCGAACGCACCGACCGGCGGATTGCGGACCCGAGTCCGGTGAAATCCTGAGAATGCAGACCAGTGAAACCCTGAAGGTGCGGGCTGCTGATACACCTCTATGGGCAAGCGACTGTTCGTCAGCGTCGATCTCGACGGCCTGACCGACGACCTCGCGGCCGTCCAGGACCGGTTCGCGGACGCCTCGGGCCTCCGACTGACCGACCCCGCCCAGGCCCACGTCACGCTGAAGTTCCTCGGCGACACCGACGAGGATCGACTACCCGTACTCGCCGACGAACTCGCGGCAGCGGTCGAGGATGCGGCTGTCGGCCCCTTCGAGTTGCACGTCGCGGGACTGGGCGTCTTCCCGAGTCTCGACTACATCAGCGTCGTCTGGGTCGGCGCCGACGACGGGGGCGACGAACTGACGAGGTTACACGAGGCCATCGAAGCGCGCACCGTCGCGATGGGGTACGACGAAGAGGAGCACGAGTTCACGCCCCACGCGACCATCGCACGGATGGACCACGCCGGCGGGAAGGAACTGGTCCAGGAACGCGTCCGCGAGGACGACCCCGCGGTCGGCGAGCTCCGGGTCGAGGAGGTCAGGTTGAAAGAGAGCGTCCTCGGTTCGGACGGGCCGACGTATTCGACCGTCGAACGGTTCTCGCTGTGATACGGTTTATCGTAGCGATTTATCGGTACGCGCCGACCCCTGGGGTAGGCGCTATCCGGAACTAATCTACGATGAACCGTATGAGTCCGGTCAGAGCGCCGGGAGTGCGCCGGGTTTGACGCGCGCCACGACGTAGCCGGTCCCGCTGGGCGCCGGGCTCAGTTCCATCCGGGCGGTCGCGCCTGGTGCGCGGTCGCGCAGTCGCTTGCTGAGTCGCTCGTCCAGCGTGCCGACGACCGTGTAGGTCGCTCCGCCCGGGGCCTCCACCGTCATCCGCCCCGTCCGGTCCATCGGAGTGACGATCCGGTAGGACTCGACGCCCGAAACCGGGCTCTCGTCCGCGTCCGCCGCCGCAGTCGTGTTCCGCTCGGTCAGTGACATTACCAGTGTATCGACGCTTCCGGTATTTATATCTCACCACATAGGTGGCGAGACTCCTAGTTCGTGTATAAGGATCTTAGTACGTCGGTCACACGGCACGGAACGGCCTCACTCCAGGACCGTCGACTGCCTGGTGACCAACCCCGTTCGCACCACCGTCCGCTTTAGGTCTGCCAAAAACAATCAGATTAGTGATAACACTTACGGGTGGGACGGGCAAAGCGTCGGGTATGGCATCGGCGACGCTGGCGGACCTGGGACTGGTGTTCGTCGCGGGGTTGTTGACGGCGCTGGCGACGGGGCTGGGCGCGGTGCCCTTTTTCCTGGTCGAGGAGATCAGCGACCGCTGGAACGTGGTGCTGTGGGGCCTGGCCTCGGGGATCATGGTCTCGGCGTCGGTTTTCGGCCTCATCCAGGAGGGGCTGGCGGTCGTCGACGGAGGACTCGTCGACGCCGCGGTCGCGATCGGTCCGGGCGTGCTGGTTGGTATCGGACTCGTCGTCGTCGGTCACAACGTACTGGTCGACGCAGAGGTAGACGCACGGGACTACGAGGAAGCTGACTTCCGGAAACTCGTGCTTATTCTCGGGATCCTCACCGTCCACAGCTTCCCCGAGGGGGTCGCTGTGGGTGTCTCCTTCGCCGAACTCGGGATCGACGACCCGAGTCTCGCCACGGTGTCGGTGGCGGGGCTGGTACTGCCGACCCTCGCGGTGTTCATGACGGTCGCTATCTCGATCCACAACGTGCCGGAGGGCGTCGCGATTTCGATCCCGTTGCGGTCGATGGGTGTCAGCGAGTGGCGGATGGTCTGGTGGGCAGTCTTCTCCAGTCTCCCCCAGCCCCTGGGCGCGGTGCTGGCCTACTACTTCGTGACGCTGGCCGAACAGTTTCTCCCCTTCGGCTTCGGGTTCGCCGCGGGCGCGATGGTGTACCTCGTCGCGACGGAGTTCGTCCCCGAGGCGCTCGACCAGGGCGCGACTCTGCCTGGTGGCGGCCGCCGCGAACTCCTCGGCGGGATCACGGTTGGCGTCCTCGTGATGGTGCCGCTGGCGTTCGCGTGATTGGGACGCTGGGTCCGTGGTCAGAGGAACGACCGCTCGGTCACAGTGAGGTCGAGGAATACCGACAGAGCTGTCGGGTTATCACTCGGTTCCGCACCGTTCCGGTAGTCGGAGTGGTCGAGGACGAAGTAGTACGGGCCCGAGGCATCAATAGACGCCCGGCCGCCCCCGTTCGGGGTCGCGGCCTCGTAGGTCGTGTCCGTCACCGGCTCGGCCCGGGCGCTTATTTTCCCGTGACCAGAAGGGGTTCGCTCCGGGTCGTCCCCGTCGACGTACGCGTCGTACTGCAGGAACTCCGACTCGCTCGTGAACAGATAGACGTCGAACGGTCTGTCCGCGCGAGCCTTGTACTGGACGGCCCCGCCCGAGGTGTCCGGGATCTCCTCGACCCAGCCCCGCCCTGGACTGACCGAGATATTCCGCTGGACGCTCGTCACGACTTCGCTCCCACCGCCGATGCAACCGCCGACCGGGACCGCACCCGCGGCCAGCGTCGCCAACACGTTCCGACGTCGCATACGTGGACCGTTCTGTGATACTTCTATTTAGGTCCGAACGGCCGAATATCACTGCTGATATCGTAATCCTCGGATAGAATCATATTTTTCTGGCTTCTGTATGGTTGGTATCAAATACCAGAATGGGTCTACCTGGGTCAGTCACTGGCGAGTCAAGGCGGCCACGACGGATTCTCGGTGTTCGGTGGGAGACAGCCACGACGGGTTCTCGGCCGTCGGCGTGGGACGGTCGGGTGTCGTTCCGTGCCGACGTTGTCGAACCGTTCGGGGCGCTCGCGGGTGGTCGCGTTCGGTCGCGGGGGCGAAAAGAACACAAATTTAAGCGGGGACGCGGAACTGGGGTGTACTATGGGAAAGAAATCGAAGGCGAAGAAAAAGCGGCTGGGCAAGCTCGACCGGCAAAACAGCAGCGTGCCCTCGTGGGTCATCCTGAAGACCGACCGGGACGTGCAGCGAAACCCGAAGCGTCGCCACTGGCGGCGCAGTGACACGGACGAATGAGCGCCAGCGACTTCGAGGAGCGGGTCGTCACCGTTCCGCTGCGCGACGCCGCGGCCGCCCCCAAACAGGAGCGTGCCGACAAGGCGATGGCCATCGTCCGCGAGCACCTCGCCAAGCACTTCGCCGTCGAGGAAGACACCGTTCGCCTCGACCCCTCCATCAACGAGGCCATCTGGGCCAACGGGCGCAAGAACCCGCCCCGGAAGCTTCGGGTCCGCGCCGCCCGCTTCGAGGAGGAAGGCGAGAGTATCGTCGAGGCCGAGACGGCCGAGTAAACTTGCTCCGCGCCGCGTTCTCCGGGTCGTCGTACGTCGGTGTCTTCGCACGCGCGACCGACGACTGTCTCCTCGTCCGGCCCGACGTCGACGACGCCCTCCAGGCCGACCTCGGTGAGGAACTCGAGGTGCCCGTCGTCCCCACGACCGTCGGTGGCTCGGGCACCGTCGGCGCCCTCGCCGTCGGCAACGAGAACGGACTGCTCGTGAGCAGTCGCGCCCGTGAACGCGAGCGCGAGACCATCGCCGAGGAGGTGGGACTCCCGGTCACCGAACTCCCCGGCCGCATCAACGCCGCCGGGAACGTCGTCCTCGCCAACGACACCGGCGCGTACGTCCACCCCGACCTCTCCCGTGAGGCCGTCCAGGCCGTGAACGACGGGCTCGGCGTCCCCGTCGAACGCGGGCTCCTCGGTGGGGTTCAGACCGTCGGGACGGCAGCGGTCGCCACCGACAGCGGCGTGCTCTGTCACCCGAACGCGACCGACGAAGAACTGGACTTCCTCGAAGAGCTACTGGGTGTGCCGGCCGACATCGGCACGATCAACTACGGCGGCCCCCTCGTCGGTTCGGGACTGATCGCCAACGAGTCGGGCTACGTCGTCGGTCAGGACACGACCGGGCCGGAACTGGGTCGCATCGAGGCGACGCTCGGCTACATGGACTGAGCGGTTCTCTTTCCTGGGCAGTTCGGCTACGTTCAGTCCAGGGGACGTAGGTAACACCGAAACGTCCGCCGAGCGAGCGAAGCGAGCGAGGCGGTTCACCGGACGCGAGGGAGCAGTGCGACCGCTGCGTCCGGCCTTTTTCACCCATGTTTTTGC
>Ga0207718_100300_pt1 | contig 51121 bp, 47 predicted proteins | sample A23M2SouthBayCA_FD_187749 | JGI IMG/M metagenome (GOLD analysis project Ga0207718, IMG submission 187749) | Aerobic enrichment media microbial communities from Eden Landing Ponds, California, USA - A23 M2 (SPAdes) | ecosystem: Environmental > Aquatic > Marine > Unclassified | place: Emeryville...
CGGGCCGACGATACTCAACCCGGGTCGAGCGGTGATTCCGACCAGACCGGAGCGCCAGATGACCCGCTCGCCCCGGACGACTTCGATCCGGAACCCGCGGTGGACGAGTCCGAGGACTCGACGACCGTCGAGGAAAGATCGTCGCCTGATTCGGCGGATAGCGAGGACGAACAGCCGTAATTTCGCCGCTGGCCGTAACCCGCACGGTTTTTACCGCCGCGCCACATACCGTGTCATAACCGAGCGCTCGGCCGCCCGATCGGAACCGGCGGCCGACGGATGGACGTCGAACGCGACCGTCGCGACGGCGTCGGGCACTCGTTGCCCACGTCGCCGCACGGGTCACAGGCCAGCGGACCAACGCTGGCTTGGGCCCCAGACAGTCCGGTCGATCCGGACGGCGGTCGACACCGCTTGCAGACGCGAACGACAGCGCGGTGCTGTCGGACGTTGCGGCTTCCGTCGGGTGGCCCACTCGGAGGCACAACTATGGAAATCGAGATTGCCACCATCGGCGGCTACGAGGAAGTGGGACGACAGATGACTGCAGTGCGGGCGGGCGAGGACGTCGTGATCTTCGACATGGGCCTGAACCTCTCGAAGGTCCTGATCCACGACAACGTCGAGACCGAGCGGATGCACAGCCTCGACCTGATCGACATGGGCGCGATCCCCGACGATCGCGTCATGAGCGAGATCGAAGGTGACGTCAAGGCCATCGTGCCGACACACGGTCACCTCGATCACATCGGCGCGATCAGCAAACTCGCCCACCGGTATGACGCACCGATCATGGCGACGCCGTTTACGATCGAACTTGTCAAACAGCAGATCCAGGGCGAGGAGAAGTTCGGCGTCGAGAACGACCTCGTGAAGATGGAAGCCGGCGGGACGACCCGCATCGGCGACGACGGCGTCGAACTCGAGTTCGTCAACGTCACGCACTCCATCATCGACGCGATCAACCCGGTCCTGCACACTCCGGAGGGCGCGATCGTCTACGGGCTGGACAAGCGGATGGACCACGATCCGGTCGTCGGCGACCCGATCGACATGGAGCGCTTCCGCGAGATCGGCGACGAGGGCGTCCTGTGTTACATCGAGGACTGTACGAACGCCCAGAAGAAGGGCCGGACGCCAAGCGAGTCCGTCGCGCGCCGGCATCTCAAGGACGTCATCTACAGCATGGAGGACTACGACGGCGGGATCGTCGCGACGACGTTCTCCAGTCACATCGCGCGCGTGAAGAGCCTCGTCGAGTTCGCCGACGACATCGGCCGCCAGCCCGTCTTGCTCGGCCGCTCGATGGAGAAGTACTCCGGGACGGCCGAACGACTCGACTTCGTCGAGTTCCCCGAGGATCTTGGGATGTACGGCCACCGGAAGTCCGTCGACCGCACCTTCAAGCGAATCATGAGCGAGGGCAAGGAGAACTTCCTGCCGATCGTCACCGGCCACCAGGGCGAACCGCGCGCGATGCTCACCCGGATGGGCCGTGGCGACACGCCCTACGAACTCGAGGAGGGCGACAAAGTCATCTTCTCGGCCCGCGTCATCCCCGAGCCGACCAACGAGGGCCAGCGCTACCAGAGCGAGACACTCCTGGGGATGCAGGGTGCCCGCATCTACGACGAGGTCCACGTCTCGGGCCACCTCAACCGGGAGGGCCACTACGAGATGCTCAACGCGCTCGAAGCAGAGCACCTCATCCCGGCCCACCAGGACATGGAAGGGTTCGCGCCGTACGTCGACCTCGCCGAGAGCGAGGGGTACGAACTCGGCGAGGACCTCCACGTCACGCGAAACGGTAACGTGATCACGCTGGTCGAATAATCCGTTTCCGATGACGGACACTGTCGACTCGCGGGCGGTCATGGAGGCCATCGAGTGGCGACGCAAGCAGGTCAACGACGCCATCCCGGAGAACCTCCCGGTCGTCGAACCCAAGAAGCTCTATGAAGCCTCGCGATACCTGCTCGACGCCGGCGGCAAGCGACTCCGGCCGACGATTCTGTTGCTTTCGGCCGAGTCGATCGCCGACGTTCCTCCCCGAAGCGAGCCGTATCGGGAGTTCCCGACCGCGGACGGGGAGATAGACATGATGTCCGCGGCGGTGAGCATCGAGATCATCCAGTCCTTTACGCTCATCCACGACGACATCATGGACGACGACGACATGCGCCGGGGCGTGCCGGCCGTCCACCGGGAGTTCGACCTCTCGACGGCGATCCTCGCCGGCGACACCCTTTACGCGAAGGCCTTCGAGAACATGCTCGAAACCGGCTCGACCGGCGATCGGTCGGTCCGGGCGCTGTCGGAACTCGCGACGACCTGCACTCAGATCTGTGAGGGTCAGTCGATGGACATCGAGTTCGAGACCGTCGAGACGGTCACGACCGAGGACTACCTCGAGATGGTCGAACTCAAGACTGCGGTACTGTACGCTGCCGCGGCGTCGATCCCCGCGATCCTCATGGGCGAGGACGAGTACGTCGACCCGCTGTACCAGTATGGACTCAACATCGGCCGTGGCTTCCAGATCCAGGACGACCTGCTGGACCTGACGACGCCGAGCGAGAAACTGGGCAAACAGCGCGGCAGCGACCTCGTCGAGAACAAGCGGACGATCATCACCGTCCACGCCCGTCACCAGGGCGTCGACGTGGAGTCACTCGTCCCCGAGGACGACGTCGAGGCGGTCGACGAGGCGACGATCGACGAGGCCGTCGCGGAACTCGAGGAAGCCGGAAGCATCGACTTCGCCCGGGAGACGGCCGAGGGACTCATCAGGGACGGCAAGGAAAACCTCGAAGTCCTCCCCGAGAACGAGCCCCGGGATCTGCTCTCCGGCATCGCGGACTTCCTGATCGAACGCGAGTACTGAGTTGCCCCGGGCGATTTGAATCAGTATCTTTTGTCTCTGTTGTTGCGTGGGTGGGCTGCCCCCTCGAGTACGGGACCTCACTCGAAACGAAACCATCACACAATATACTGCACCGGAACAGCTTGACGGAAACATGACCGATACGATAGTCGTTTACCGGGCTGGTATGCTTTCCTTTCGTATATTAACAGGCCGGCACCTCTTCCAGAGCACGGAGAATATTGAAGAAAAGATACGAGATAACGATATTCCTGAACCATCATCTGTCTCCAGTGTTCCAGAATCCATGAACAGGGTAATACGCAAGTCAGTAGCAGCTGATCCGGCTACCCGATATCAATCGATACCCGATCTTCGAGGAGATATAGTTAGCATCTATTGACATTATTCCGAATTAGTTATTCAGTTGTGATTAAGGGAAGAGTAACTGATATATATTAGGCACCTGATTGCACTTTTGACGAACATGAACTTGCCAGATCGGATTTTCGCAGTTGGTGGTGCCGGTAAAGAGATCACTCTCCGGTTATTAGAAGCTGATTGGGTTCTTGAAGACATCCTCAAACCGCGACCGAACCCTCACTCCGTAACTGTCACCGTCATCGATACCGCGGAGGGTGAAGAGAACACCGACAAGCAACGACTCCAAGCCATTCGCAACCGAATTGAGTCAATCGAGTCTGACCTTCGAGATTCCGATCAAGGGCGTACCGGAACGATCGATATTCAGTATAAGCTGATTACTGAAGACATCCAACTGAGCGGAAGTATCGATCTACTCGGTGATGACGCCGTTCCACGGATCACCTCCGGAACGGGAATGGAGCAAGAGAACTGGTGGATCAAGGAGAACCATATCAACGAGAATTTGGATTTTGCGAAAGGCGTCGTTCGAAAGCGAGGGTTGGGGAAAGCGATCTATTATAAAGCGTATGCCGAGGATAATTCGATCTCCTCATACATTGACCTTCCGGACAAGGGGAAAGTCGCGGTCATCGCCGGGCTAGGAGGCGGGACGGGATCGGGTATTCTCATCGACTTGGCACGACACCTTCAACAGCGACAACGCACCGCCGAAATAACGCTGTTTGGCGTCATGCCGAACCACACCGAAGGAATCAAAGAGAACACGAACGCGTTCGCTGCACTCTCCGAACTTGAATATGTAAGCTTAGAGGATGAAAACATATTCAAGGATATTGTCTTGTTGCCAATCGACCCCACTGATTTCGACGGCAAAACGGGGAACCGAATTCAAACAGGGCAGCATCTCCGTGAATTCGACGAAGCAGCCATCTACCTTATCGCGGCGTATTACAACACTGAAGGTCTCGAAGATCCGTTTGCTGGGACACCTAAATACGCCCCGTTTACCATCGGTATTCCGCAAGTGCTTCGATACAACGTCGAAGCCATCAACGAAGCTCGAGATGCAATTCGGGAAATACTCACCGACAAAGAGGAGGCACTAGATGTTGAAGAAGAAATATATTCGGAGGTCGAACGCTTCTTAACCAAACATTATAATGTCGAAGATGTGGAACCAGGCCTTCGCGACCTTGATATTGCAAACTTAACGGAACGAATTGAAGAAGTAGATTCCTTCTTGGATTTCGATCTATTCAACGAACTCGACTACCATTCCTTGGATGTTTTCCAGGATATTCTCGAAGATGCCCGGTCGGAAAGCGAGGATATCATCGAACAGGTCGAACTTGTCTCTGCGTCTCTTCGAGCGGTTGATGCTACAGGCCAGGAATCAGCTACCTTTGTCGATAATATTGACGAGAACCTTGCCCAGATCTTGGAACGTGACCTTCGACTGGTAGCACAGCGGAAGAAATTGCTGGAACAAAGAAAAGTAATCGAGGATAATCGTATTCGAGATGCTGTTGAGTATTTGATAAAGTCCGGGAATACGAATGCAACGCCTGGTGTGAAATTACAACGCATTGAAGCCCAGCTTGAGGATCTATCCGATCAACGCGAACGACTGGAGGAAGAACTGGAAAGTGTTGAATCGGAACTTGAATCGGCAAAGAGCGAACAATCGGATGAAGTCGAGCGTCTGACTTCAGAGTGGTTCCGTGCAAGCCAAGAACATATCGAAAAGCTACAAACTATCGACGTCGATGAGCTTCAGCATGATCTGAATACACTTACGAATGAACTTGACTCCTACGTTCAATACATTGTCAATGCGGAGAGCCCAGACGAAGTAGAGACGGCTGATTCGAAATCGATCTCTTCGACGTTGGACTCCATTCAGGACACGTTGACCAGTATTGGTATCCAGTTCCAGTCTCAACGTCAGGCAATTGAGGGATCATTATCCCAGCTGAAGAAGGCTAGAATCGCGTTCCTGAAACTCAACCAGGAAGAGGGGACATTAGAGCGGCTGACACCGTGGCAGAGCTCTACGGAGGAGGACAAGCAACAGGCCCACAAGGACTACCAGATGCAGAAAAACAAATTGGCGAACAACGAGGTCATTGAGATAGGGCCGCCCGGTGGGCAGTTTTCTGCAGACATCTTGTACGATTCTTCACAGGTAATCGATGATGTTCATCAAAAGCGTGAACAACTTCAAGATGATATTGTGGCCGAGCTCCGAACTCGGGTCGATTCACTTCCAGAGGAACACCAGCGTTCACTACAGTCTATCCTAAATGAGGACAACCCGAGTCCGGATCAATTGCGGGAGACTGTTCGAAACGTCTTTTGGGAAGAGATTGGCGAAACTGAAGATATCGAGGCTGAAAAGGAAGAGATCGAGACGAAGCTCGATCACGTACAGAGCCAAATTGAGAAGTTTGATCCAACGATCTCTTTGTTCCAAAACCTCAACAATCGCCGCGATGTCTGGACCGAACGGACGGCCGCCTTCCGAAGCAAGTGGGATGAATATGAGGATCAGTCTGAACAATCTGTCTCGACACAGGATGAGGACTACGTCTACGTCAAAAACGTCCAGCCGGAGGATGTGTTCCGAGCAACTGGCAACGAAACCATAGCTGATAGTGATTTCTTCAACAGCCGTGAGGAGAACCAGCGGGTTCGAAACAATCTGGAAGAACTCTCCAAGAACGCTCGAAATCAGCAGTACACCGGGCTACGCCGACGCAAGCTCTCTAAAGGCCGGACACGATACGACGAGTTGAAAGTCCGTCTTGCAGTCTTGAGTGATGCGGTTGGATATATTGACAACGATGCCATCGATTTCGAGGAAACGTTCAGTGGCGCATTCGATCTTGGAGGGAGCGGGAAACGAACTGAGAGTCCGTACACGAGTTGGGCAGCGGAGTTGGGAGGTCCATGGGATATCGGCCTTACTGTCTTCATTGATGGCGTGTTTCTGGACAATATCCGGAAGGTTGTGCAGGCTGATGGCTACCATAACGGCTATCGTAACAGGGAATCGGAGATCGGGGACGACATTCTCGTCCACCACAGCTACGGGTTGGAAGATGGTTATTTCGTTCGCCGGACAGATCTATTGAATATGGAATACGACGACGATGTTGACTTTTATCTCCGTGATGAGTCCGATATCGTCGACAATCTACTCGAGGACTATTACGAACGAGTTGACCACACCAAGCCCACCGATTCAACCGAAGACTGAGGTGATTATATGGCCAACAATATCATCGACTACTTGCGACAGAGCCGCGAGAAGTTGCTACTGTTCGGATATTTTACCCTGATACTTGTATTGTCGTGGCCGATCTCTCAAATGCTAGGTAATGCATGGTGGAACTCACATATCGTTCGTTCCATCTTCGACCTGAGGTTACTTTTCGGGGTTGGATTAGAGCCGATAAGTGTCGCGATATTCGGGCTATTTGTCGGCCTCTTGATCCTCATGACGATCGATCCGAAAAAGCGGATACAGGCTGTCCTCCTTTGGATCGGGCTAGCGATTTCTCTACTCGGGCTGCAAGCCCGGGGGCTGTTCCTCCCGAATGTGAGTTTCGTCGCGAGCTTCCCGTGGCTTGTCGGTGGTATCGCCGCCGGATTGATTCTCGGTGGTGGCCGCGATCTGTTTAAAGTGCATACTGCCCAAGCGTTTGAATTCCGGCGTGCCTCCCAGGTGTTGTTTTATTTCCTGGCCGCGTTTACCGTCGTCGGTCTTTTGGAATTACACGTTCAGTATCCGGATCTGCTGAATGTGACCAGTGAGACGGTAGAATTACAACAGATCCAGTCACCCACTGTCGGACTCAACGACGACGGCCTCGTTCGCAACCTGGCGTTTAGTGGCTTATTCCTCGTTGTTGTTCGACGATTTGTGCAGTACGATGCCGAAAAGAACTTCTTTATCCTTGGCCCACGCGCGTCCGGGAAGAGTCTCTTCCTCATCGGCGCATATCTCGAGGCGCTCGATTGGTCAGCCCAAGACGATAGCGACACCCCGCTGAGGCCAACAGAGGACCTAATGTCGATGATCGAGGCGTTGGATCAAAACAACTCCGAATGGATTGTCGAAGCGACTGGTCGGGGCGAATTGAAAGAACTTGGCTTCCAGTACGTCCATGGATCCGTGTTTCCGACGAACGTGACGCTTTCCGGGATCGATTACGCTGGGGAGTATTTGTCACGCCTGCCCGACGCGATCACTGGTGCGGTTCCGGAAGAAGATCTGGACACAACCACTCAACGCCTCAGAGATGGAGTGAATGAGGGGGACACCCTCATGTTTGTTGTCGATGTCGAACGCTTTATCGACAACCAACCTCTCGAAATATCCGAGTATTTCAGCATCTTACAAGCGACCAATGGGAAAGACGTGATGATCATCGCCACAAAGGCGGATCATCTCGCGGAGGAATTCGAACAGGAACAGGGACTCGAACCTCATCTCTACTTTGATGAATTCAAGCAATACGTGAACACTCGTCTCCGGGAGAGTGAAAACGTAAATAGCCTTATAACTGAAACATCCGGGGCGGAAATCCACCCTGTGTATTACCAAACAACGATTGACGATAATGGCAACCGGGTTCCGATGCGTGACAGCAGCGGATCAGTAACCACTGTTGGGTTCGACGAGCTACTCGAAGAGGTCGGGAGGCGGGCGTAATATGGACGAGATAGAGATCTACGATTCACAGGGTCAACCAGTAGGTGATTCGACTGGGACACAAAACGAAAAGATCCAGGACTTCTTCTTTGCTGGTGTTCGGCTAGCAATAGAAAGGCGAGGACCGTCAACATTACTCACGGTCTTCTTTAGGGCTCGTGAGTCAGAAGCGAGTCGTTCAGAGCAGTACTATGCTGTTTATCGAACAAGCTCAGCCAAGAACCTCATGCAGGGCTTTCGGGACCTATTCAAACAGCGAATCGAGCAGGAGCTTGGCATGGATGTTGTCACAACTACTGAGGACACGAAAGTGTTCGAAACGATCCTCGATGATTCACCTCCCGAAATCCCCGGAGATTCCCGTGATATCAAAGATATTGACCAAATACTGAACCAAGGCGAACAATCTGCCCATCTCGGTGTGCGAACGTACCCTCAGGCGGTTGGGCTGCTCAATGAGCTACTTAGATCGTCCAGTGCGAACAAGGTAGCCATCTCCGAGAGCAGGAATACGCCACACCTAGAAGAGTATGATATTATTGTGGAAAAAGGGGATTACGCGGGAATAACATTCCTCGATAATACAAAGAAGGCAATCGAAGATCTGCGCGAACGAAGACGGAAACGACTCCAGTCCACGGGCCCGTACAGCGGCCCCTCAGGATTGAAGCAGTACTTGCCCGGATTCCTTCAAAAGCACTACCTCGCATTCTTATCAGTATCGGCGCTACTCATCATTGGTGTCGTCATCGCCGGAACGCTGCTTGGGTCTTGCTTCCTCCTGGGAGGGTCGTTCCCAGTAGTGGACAATCCGGCGTGTCCAGCTGACGCCGGTGGTGATGTGACTCCAATCTATGCGACTAACATCACGAATACTGGTAGCGCAGGTTCAATTGCAGTACATAACGTGACCGCGACATCGATAGAATATAAGCTGGATATTGGGGATACTTCCGGATCTGAATATTCCACATATAATTTTACAGTTACTATTGATAATGGGACTGCTGAAATATATGATAATGGCACGTCATTTGCGCCACGCAACAATATCACTGCCCATCTCGGTCGATCGTCTACATTTGAATCCGGGGAACAGTATACCCTCAATATATCCAGTGATGAGATAGATATTGCTGCCTCTGTTTTGTTTGATCTGACCGAGAATGAAACCGCAGCCGGGAAAGAAGGAGCATTATCGACACAAAACACCACGGAGTCACCGTCGACAACTACCACGGAGTCACCGTCGACAACTACTGAGTCTTCGTCAACTACGACCGACTCATCATCAGCGACAACTACATCCACGTCACCAACTGATACTGAAAACGAAACACAGACTGTCCCAGGTTGATCACAAAATTATACATCCAGAACTCTATTTCTACGCGTTAACAGACAGTCCTTTCTCTATATTTCGTCTCGTCATCGTAATACTAACTACGACCGTGGAGACAATTCAGGAAGCACTGAGATCATTGGATGAGAATTCTTCTATGACACTCTAGTTCAGCGCATTTGCTGGCAGGCCCTCACTTGTCTCGCTAGGTCGTTTCTTCCAAGATAGAGACGGTAGTCCCGAGGTGCAGAGTCTGTCTCCCCACACTGTGACAGACCACATTACTCCGCTCCAGTAGCTATATGTGATATCCAGCCACAGGCCGAAACATGCGCGACCAGCACCCGGAACGATCGGGTACGAATTACCTGTCGCGGCGGAGATTCCTCAAGGGTGGGATCGGTGTCAGTCTAGGGTCGGCAGGATTACTTTCTAGTACGGACAACGTCCGGGCCGCGCCCGGCGAGCAACAATGGGTTTTCGAGACTCGCTATTCGATAATGTCGTCGCCAACGGTGGTGGATGGCACCGTCTTCGTTGGGAGCAGTGACGACAACCTGTATGCGGTAGATGCGGCCACAGGCAAACAGGAGTGGAACTTCGAGACGGGCTCTACCGTGAAGTCGTCGCCGACGGTAGTGGACGGTGCAGTCTATGTCGGGAGTATGGACGGCAATTTGTACGCGGTGGATGCGGCCACGGGCGACCAACTTTGGGTCTTCGAGACTGGACGCGAAGTGTTCTCGTCGCCAACGGTGGTCGACGGCACTGTCTTCGTCGGAAATGTTGGGTTTCATCTCTACGCGGTGGATGCGGCCACGGGTGAGCAACAGTGGGCCTTTGAGACAGCCAACGCCGTAGACTCATCACCAACGGTGGTGGACGGAACTGTCTTTGTCGGGAGTGGGACCAGTACCTATACTGACGAGAGCAAATTGTACGCGGTGGATGCGACAAGCGGTGAGCAACAGTGGACCTTCGAGACAGGTACCTACATACGCTCCTCACCGACAGTGGTGGACGGTACCGTCTATGTTGGGAGTGACGGTCTCTATGCGGTGGATGCGGCTATCGGTGAGCAACAGTGGGCCTTCGAGACTGATGGCCTGGCGCTCTCGTCACCGACAGTGGTGGACGGTACCGTCTTTGTTGGAAGTTACGTCCTCCACGCGGTGGATGCGGCCACTGGTGAGCAACAGTGGGCCTTCGACACGGGCTACTTCCAGACATCGTCTCCGACGGTGGCGGACGGTACTGTTTTTGTCGGGAGTGCCGATAATAACCTCCACGCGGTGAATGCGGCGACAGGCGAGCAACAGTGGTTCTTCGAGACGGGCGGCGACGTGTTATCGTCGCCGACAGTGGTTGACGGCACTGTCTTCGTCGGGAGTTACGACGGCAACCTTTATGCGGTGGATGCGGGCGTGTCGGGCCCAAGTGAGGGATCGCGGGTGTTATTGGGGACACTCGGCCATCACAATGGTTGGCGTTATGCTGGGCAGAATATTGACGTGCAGCCCCAAACGCCAACAGAAGGCCTTAATGAGTCACTACTGGCTGGCGGCGCGGCCGTCGCTGGCATGACTGCCCTTGGGAGCGTGGCAGCCTATCGCCGCCTGTCGGACGCATCGGAACTCGCCACATTCACGGAGTGGCCACGTCCAGGCCGCGACGCGGCAAACACCGCTGCAGCGCCGGATTGTCGTGCGGTTCAGCCCGATGCTGACCGCGCCTGGCAGGCAGGTAGTCACGAGACCACTCCGCCGGTTGTCGCCGACGATATCGTCGTGGCCGGACACGCCGAAGGGACTGTCACGGCCAGAGATGCCCGGAGTGGCGAGCGACTGTGGCGCACCTCGATCGGAGGGACCACGAAAACACCTACGACGCCAACCATTGAGTTTTCTTCAGTCTACGCGGCCTGCGGGACAATACTCGTGGTGCTCGACTGGCAGTCCGGTGCCACTGAATGGAGGCTCTCACTTCCGGATGAAGCTGCCGGCACACCGATACCCCACGAGGATACGCTATATATGGCCTGCGAAGATGGCACGGTTCTTGCGATCAACGCGAAAGGTGGGGCCGAGCAGTGGCGAGCGTCCGTTTCGGCACCCGTTTCTCACAGGCCAGCCGTCGCTGATGGCCAAGTCGTGGTGAGCACGACGGAGCAAACAGTGACGGCCTTGGATACTGCAGACGGAGACACTAACTGGACAGCCGTGCTACAGGCTGATCGCCTGTCGGCACCGGTTGTGGCCGACGGCACCGTGTATGTCGCAGATAGCGGTGGAACACTTCACGCGCTCAACGCTGACAATGGCGACGTTATCTGGACCGTAAAGACAGGTATTAGGAATTTGATTCACGTCGCTGCCACCGCCGGATCGGTCTGGTTGGCTAGCCAGGAGGGTACCGTCATCGGCGTCGCTACCGCGGACTACGAGCATACATCACCCAAGCGATTCGAGACAACGGTGACTGGACTGGCAATCGTTGATACGACCCTGTACGTTGGCGGGAAGTCGAACATCTGGGGATTAAGTACAAAGAACAGCGAAGAGCGCTGGCAGCTGCCGCTTGACAAGCAGGCGACCGGGATTGCGCCGACAAGTGAAGCCCTCTACGTCGGGACAGAGTCGGGTCTCAGTGGCTATCAAGCCGAGTCCGGAGACGGGGAGTGGGATGAAACGGGCACTGAGGCGAAACCAGAAGCGAAACCCGAGCGGACGGATGAGAGGCTAGCGGTCTCCAAAGTCACTCAACCCGATACCAACGAGCCGCCGTCGACCTCAGATGGGAGTGCGGGAAAGGGTAGCGCCGACAAGTTGGCCACCGATATCAGACCCCTCAACGAGCTAACGCTCCTTGCCGACGATAGCCCATTGGAAGTCTACCGCGGCCGGCACGCGGAGGAAGCGGACGAGGTTCGCGTTCTCACGCCGTCCGACCCCACAGAACCCGTTGCTGAGCGGTTCCAACGGGCAGTGCTCGGCTGGGTGAACGGGAGTACCCATCCGAACGTAGTGACGATTCACGACAGAGGGATGGAGCCACGCCCGTGGGTCGCAACCGAGCCCGATGCTGAATGGACTACGTTGGCCGAGCATCCAGATTGGCTTGGCTTCGAGCAGACGATTGGAATCCTGACGGACGCGGCGGAGGGATTGCGCAACGTCGCCCTGTACAACGCCTATCATCATAATCTGTCTCCCCGGCATATCTGGGCCGGGCGGCAGGATGACGAAGTAGTCGGGAAAGTAGACGACTGGGGACTTGATCGTGCGGTGCGGGAGGCGACTAGCGAGACAGTTATCACGCCGTATACAGCTCCCGAACAGGTCAGCGACGCTTACGGCCAGCCCGATGAAGCGACAGACATCTACGGGCTGGGAGCTGTCGCTTATTACGTCTTGACAGGCACAGAGCCGGTGGAGGCCGAACGGGAAGCTATCTTAGCGGGGAACATCACCCCACCGAGCGAGGTTTCGGAGGTGCCAGCTGGGCTCGACAAGGTGCTCTTGCGGGCGCTGTCGACCGATCCCGCAGATCGCTACGATTCGATGTATACCTTTGGTCTGGCACTCGACAACGCGCTGTAGATACAGCTCTCTCACTGACTTTCGGGAACCTCGACGTCCTCCCCGACAACGAGGCTCGCGATCTGCTCTCCGGCATCGCGGACTTCCTGATCGAACGCGAGTACTGAACCCAACGGCCCCCGTCGAACACTCGCAATCGGCCGAGTTTTATCCCCCAGACCGATTAGTAGCGGACATGGACGAAGACCTTCGCGAGCGCGTCGCGGAAGCCGCCGAGGCCGACGCGCTGTTCAACGCCTTGAAACACGAAAGCGACGCCCAGGTCGGGGCCATCATGGGCCCGCTGATGGGCGAGAACCCGGAGTTCCGGGAGCACGGCGACGAGATCCCCGGTGTCATCGCACCGGTCGTCGAACGCGTCAACGACCTATCGACCGCCGAGAAACGCGACCGACTCGACGAGATCGCCCCCGAGCGTCTCGAGGAACTCGACGCCGAGGAGGAAACAGACGAGCAGGCGCTGCCGGACCTCCCCAACGTCGACGAGTACGACGAGGTTCGAATGCGCGTCGCGCCCAATCCCAACGGTCCCTGGCACATCGGCCACGCGCGGATGGCCGCCGTCGTCGGGTCGTACAAGGACCGCTACGACGGGTACTTCCTCTGCCGGTTCGACGACACCGACCCCGAGACCAAGCGGCCGGACCTCGAGGCCTACGACGAGATCCTCGAGGCGATCGAGTACCTCGGGTTCACGCCGAACCGGGTCCTGAAGGCCAGCGACCGACTGGAGACCTACTACGGGTACGCCCGCGATCTCATCGACCTCGGCGGGGCCTACACCTGCTCGTGTCCGGGCGAGGAATTCTCCGAGTTGAAAAACAACGGCGAGGCCTGCCCCCACCGCGAGAAAGACCCCGAGACCGTCCACGAGGAGTTCGACGCGATGGTCGACGGCGAGTACGACCCCGGCGAGATGGTCCTGCGGGTGAAAACCGACATCGAACACAAGAACCCCGCGCTCCGGGACTGGGTGGCCTTGCGCCTCATCGACACCCCGCATCCACGGCCGGAAGCCGAGGACTACCGGTGCTGGCCGATGCTCGATTTCCAGAGCGGGATCGACGACCACCTCACTGGCATCACGCACATCATCCGCGGGATCGACCTCCAGGACTCCGCCAAGCGCCAGGGGTTTGTCTACGACTACTTCGACTGGGAGTACCCCGAGGTCATCCACTGGGGCCACGTCCAGGTCGAGGAGTACGACGTCCCTATGAGCACGTCGACGATCAAGGAACTCATCGAGGCCGGCGACCTCGATGGCTGGGACGACCCCCGGGCCCCGACGATCGCCAGCCTCCGGCGGCGGGGAATTCGCGGGGAAGCCATCGTCGACGCGATGGCCGAACTCGGCACCTCGACCAGCAACGTCGACCTGGCGATGTCCGCGATCTACGCGAACAATCGCGAACAGATCGACGACGATGCCGACCGGGCCTTCTTCGTCCGGGACGGCGTCGAGATGGACCTCTCCGGTGGTCCCGAACGCGGCCAGCCGCCGGTCCATCCCGACCACGAGGAACGGGGTACGCGGACGATTCCCGTTGGCTCGGCGGTGCTGGTCGAAGAGGAGGACCTCCCCCCGGAAGGCGAACGCGTCTGGCTGAAGGGCTATGGCTGCGTCCGCCGGACGGGCGAGGCTGCCCTCGAGTACACTGACGACGACATCGACGTCGTCCGGGAGGGCGACGTGGACGTGATTCACTGGGTGCCGGCGACGACGGGCGCCCCCGCCCGCCTCCGGACGACCGACGGTGACGTCACCGGCCACGTCGAACCGGGGCTGCTCACGTACGAGGAAGACGAGATGGTGCAGTTCGTCCGCGTCGGCTTCGCCCGGCTGGACGACGTGCCGGAAGCGAGTGATTCGATGGACCTGAGTGCGGAGGACGAGCTGGTCGCGTACTTCGCGCATCCCTGATTTGCAGGCAAATTCAACTGTTAGTCACGAATACGTACTGGCATGTCCAGGGGAGTTGAGGACGAAACGACGGTGAACGAGAGGGGTTCCGTTACCGTACCGGCTTCCGTCCGTCGCAGTGCGGACATCGAAGCCGGCGACAAGCTCCGGTGGACTGTCACCGACGACGGAAACATCTCTGTGGAAGTTGTGAAACAGCGATACGGTGCGTTTTCCGATCTCGATCCGGTGGAATCCGACGAGGAGATACATGTGGCTGCTGATCACGATTTGGCTGCGGGGGAGTAGCTACGTCTGTGAGCATTCGGCTAGCCGGTAGCCACGGCTGTTCTACGGGAAGAAGAAATCACTCGAAACCGTCAGAATCGTCGAGAGAACCGGATTCATTTTGCTCTGGTTTGATCCCGAGATCCCGCAACTCTTCGTCGGTTGGTGCATCGCCCGCACCGTGATTGACAGCCACTGCTTCGTCTAGATTTTCGAGCGCGGACTGTCGGGTCAGTCCCTGTGAGGTGACGCCAATGTCCTCGTCGCGTGCGATCCACTGGTCATCATCTTCCCCGAGAAACAGCGAGATGTTCACCGGCGGCGTCCGTTCGCCGCCGGGATTGTCCACGTCTGTACTCATACTACGGAAAACGTTCGGTTGATAAGTAAATCTGTTGTGAATCTGTCAGGAATCATTCGGCCAGTAATTGTTCGAACCGTTCCCGTACTTTCTCGACTTTCGGCGCGGCGTGCATCTGACAGTAGGCGTCAGTGGGGTTCTTCTCGAAGTAGTCCTGGTGTTTCTCCTCGGCGCGGTAGAACGCTTCCAACTCGGTGAGTTCCGTCACGACCTCGTCGTCGTACTCGGCGTCCAGTGCCTCGATGTAGGCGGCGGCCGTCTCGCGTTGATCCTCGTCGTGAGAGAGGACGATCGAGCGATACTGCGAGCCCACGTCTGGCCCCTGGCGGTTCAACTGGGTCGGGTCGTGCGTGGCGAAGAACACCTCCAGCAACTCGTCGTAGGTGATCACGTCAGGATCGTACTCGACCTGCACCACCTCGGCGTGGCCGGTGTCGCCCGTACAGACTTCCCGATAGGAGGGGGTTTCGCCGTGGCCGCCCGCGTACCCTGACGTGACCGAGGCGACGCCGTCGAGTTCCTTCATCGCAGCTTCGGTACACCAGAAACACCCGCCGCCGAACGTCGCTGTTTCCATACCTATCGGTAGGGTTGGGACGCGTATCAGGGTGACGAGCGCGGCGAGAACCGCGGAGAATATCCACCGAGATCGGCCTGTCAGTCGTCGGTCTCGGCGACGCCGGCCTCGGCGGTTTCGGCCGGTTCGAGGTCGTCGAGATAATCGTCGGCGTCCAAGGCGGCCTGGCTGCCCATGCCTGCGGCCGTGACGGCCTGCTGGTAGTGGTAGTCGACGACGTCGCCCGCTCCGAAGATTCCGTGGACGTCCGTCTCGGTCTGGCCGCCGCCGTGGCCGCCGACCGTTCGTATGTACCCCGTCTCGTCGAGTTCGACGTCGGTGTCTTCGAGATAGCCGGTATTCGGTGTGTGGCCGATGGCGAGGAAGACCGCGCCGACGTCGTGCTCGAAGTGCTCGACCTCCCCGGCCTGCTCGGAGTCGAGTTTCTCCTTGGGGTGGCCGTCGGGGTGGCGGATCAGCGAGACGTGATCGATCCCGTCCTCGCGGGAGCCGTGGATCTCGGTCGCCTCGGTGTTGCGCATGATCTCGACGTCGCCCGCGTCGACGTGTTCCATGATCCGGTCGACCCAGTAGTCCTCCGCGCGGAACTCCTCGCGTCGGTGGGCGATGTAGACCGTGTCGGCGAACTTCGTCAGGAAGGCGGCCTCCTCCATCGCGGCGTCGCCCCCACCGATGACGAGCATGTCCTCGTCGCGGAAGAACGCGCCGTCGCAGGTCGCACACGTCGAGACGCCATAGCCCATGAGGTCGCCTTCGCCGGGGATGCCGAGCGTACGCGCGCTCGCGCCGCTGGCGGCGATGAAGGCGTCACAGGTGTAGACCGTGCCGTTCGATAGTTCGACCCGTAACGGCCGCGACGAATCGTCGATTGACTCGACGAACCCAGTCTCGACGTCGGCCCCGAACCGTTTGGCCTGTTCCTTCATGCGGTTGATCAGTTCCGTGCCGTTGATCCCCTCCGGGAAGCCGGGGAAGTTCGCGACGTCGGTCGTCAGCGTGAGCTGGCCGCCAGGCTCGTCGCCTTCTAGGACGAGCGGGTCGTTGTTCGCCCGCCCGGCGTAGATCGCGGCCGTCAGTCCCGCGGTCCCCGAGCCGGCGATGATGAGTCGACGGTGTTCGATCTCGTCAGTCATGGTCGTTCGTACCGGTGGCGAGCGTTTGTAGCTTGCGCCGCAGGTCAGTGTCGCGGGATCGACCCCCCTATTCGAACCTCCCCCTTCCCCCTTGGATCTTCGAGACGCGCAGCAGTATCCGCCGTCGATGTCGGCCGAATCCGTCCGTGGCCCATGGAGACGCTCCGGCGTAGACTCAGATGAATCGACGTGAATTGACCTGAACGACCGTTTCGGGTCGGTACGGGGGGCACCATTGATCGCGATGCCGGAGCGCAGGGGCCCGAGATGCCGGGAACCGTATAAACGCCCCTGCTATACAGCCGGACTGTTTACAACACGCCGTGCGGTATCACTACACACGGATTCCTCGATCGATAGCGGGCGGTGGGATCGGCTGGTCGATCGAGTTCCAGGGGGCGATAGAATGAGGCGATCCGACCGAACAATCGGGAAAAGCTTGGGGGGGCGGCGGACTGTACTTGTGGTACTGGCTTTGCTCGTCCTGGTCGGGGGCGTCGGGGTCGTCATCTGGAGTGGGGGTGGGCCACCGTCAGCCGACAACGGGGGTTCTGTACCGAGGACTGAGTCAGCCAGCACCGAAGCGCCCGTTCCCGACTCCGCGATCGCTGTCGATTCCTGTTCGGCGTTGGGCGACATCGACGATGACCTCTCGGCAACGTACGTGCTGACGCGGGACCTGAACTGCGCCGCGAGTCGAACGTGGAACGGCGGTGACGGATTGCTGCCGATCGGTGGAAACGGTGCGCAACCGGCGTTTTCCGGCACGTTCGACGGACGTGGACACACGATCGCCAATCTTCACATCCACAACCGAAGTGCCAACTACGTCGGGTTGTTCGGCAGGATCGGCGTCGACGACGCGATGGATCCCGCGTACCCGCGATCCGGGTGCGTCACCGATCTACACCTGGCGAACGTGTCGATCAGCGGTAGCCGGTTGGCGGCCACCGGGGGAATCGCCGGGGATCTCGCCCGCGGGACGATCACGAACGTGACCGTTTCGGGCACGATCACCAACCGGGGCAACACCGGCGGGATCGCGGCCACGATCCAGACGAACGCCACCGTTCGACACGCACTGAGCCGCGTCACGATCGTCAATGACGGCGTCGGTATCGTCGGCGGCATTGCGGGCCGGAACGACGGTGGGACGATCCGAACGTCGGGAGCGACCGGGCGGCTCGTCGGCTCGAACCACGTTCATCTTGGTGGCGTCGCTGGCTCGCAGGCCAACGGGAGTGTGCTTAGCGATTCGTACAGTACGGCGACGATAGAGACCACCGGCCCCGACTCGATAGCGGGCGGACTCGTGGCCCGAAGCTGGCCCCCGGCCACCGTCACGAACTGCTATGCGGCCGGCAACGTCTCGGGAGACACGATTGTCGGTGGCCTGATCGCCGCCGGAGCAGCGGACTGCCGCGGCTGTTTCTGGGACGTGACCGCGACCGGCGTGACACGGAGTGTTGTGGGGACTGGACTGGACACGACGGCGATGCACCAGCGTGGGACCTTCAGCAGTGCGGGCTGGGACTTCGAAGACACCTGGGCGATGGATGGATATCCACGCCTGCAATGGAGCCAGGGGGAGACCGATCCGCTGACGGTTCGAACGAGAACCGCGGCGTCGCCGGTCACGCTGGACGCGTCCGACACTGGCAGCACGCTGCAGGTCGAACCCGGCCGGACAGTCGAGATCGAACTCGCCTCGAACCCGTCGACTGGCTACGAGTGGAACTATACCGATCCCCGTCCCGTCGCTCGCGTCCTCGCGGACCGTTTCGTTCGAACTGAGACGCCCGGACTCGGCTCGCCAGGGCTGCGACTGGTCCGTCTGGAAGTACGTGAGAGCGGCACGTTCCGGATGGTCTACCGGCGACCCTGGAGTGACGAGTTACCGGAACGGGTGTTCATCGTTCACTTCACGGTCGTCGGTGGACACTGACCGCGGTCGTCATCTGTCGCGTCACGTGGTCGGTGACTCACGCTGCTGCCGGCCCAGCGCGCGCGCCAGCCCGATCACGACCCCCAGCCCGGCCTTGACGTCGGGGTCACGGGTGGCTTTCAGCAGTCCGAGCACGCCGACCTCCTCGGCCTCCTCGCTGCTCGCCTCGCCGAGTGCGGTCAACACGTCGTCGAGTCCCCGGGCGACGTCCTCGTCGGTTGCCGTGTCGGCGAGCTCGCCGACGCGCGTCCCGGTCGAGGCCAGCGACATGATCATCTCGTCGTCGGCCGCACCGCGGAGCAGCGAGACGAGTTCGGTCATCTCCAGCAGGTCATCGAGAGTGCCCGTCCGCTGGAGTTCTGCGACCTTCTCGACGCCTTCCGCGAGTTCGTCGGCGTTCTCGCCGACCGTCTCGCCGAGCCGGACGGTCTCTTCGGTCGCCATCCCGTCGGCAGCCATCGCGAGGTTCGTGCCCGTCCCGGACAGCGACTGGACCATCTCGTCGTCCATCGCCGAGGTCGCGACCGCCGTCGCGTCGAGCAGGTCGTTGACGAGGTCGAGCCGGTCGAGAAACCGGGCCACTTCCTCGGGATTCTCTTCGACCAGTGACGTGAGATCCGCTGGCTGGTCAGACCCGCTGTCGGCCGGGTCGTCCGTCGCGTCTTCCGTGGAGTCGCTCACGTGGACCACCTCACATGAGGCCCCTGGCGGTCAGCCAGTAGGCCTCGTTGTAGCCCAGCTTCGCCCAGTGGACGGGGGCCGAGGGTTCGCGCATGGTCGGCCCGTTCTGGTAGTCGAAGTCGACGAACGTCGCCTCGTCCATGCCGGTCTCGATGAAGCAGATGGTCTTGCCGTCGTAGGCCGCCGTGGGCGTCTCGCCGCGGACGCGACTCGCGATCCGGTCGGCGATCGTCGTCGACTCGTAATGGGCGACGCTGCCGGCCTTGCTCGTCGGGACGTCCGCGACGTCGCCGATGGCGTAGACGTCCTCGGCGTCTTCGGCTTCGAGCGTGTGATTGTCGACGGCGACCCAGCCGTCATCACCCAGTCCGGCGTCGCTGACGAGATCACTGCCCTCGTGGGGGACGATCCCGACCAGCAGGTCGTAGTCCATCTCGTTGCCCTCCATGGTCTCGAGGACCTGGTCGTCGGGATCGACCGACTCGACGTTGAAGAACGTCTCGAGGTTGATGTCGCGTTCCTCGAGTTTCGGCGTCGCCCACTCGGCGATCTCTTCGAGACCGTGGGCTCGCTGAATCGGATACGTGTACGTGATCTCGACGTCCTCACGGAGCCCACGCTTGCGGAGCCAGTCGTCGGCCATGAAGACGAACTCCAGGGGTGCCGCCGGACACATGTGCGGCACGCCGATGACCGACAGCACGAGGTGGCCCTCCTCGAAGTCGGCGAGTTCCTCCCGAAGGGCCTGTGACCCCTCGGGACTGTAGAAGTGGTGACCGCCCTCGGCGAGGCCCGGCACTTTCTCGGGGGCGAGGTTCGAGCCCGTCGCGAGCACGAGGTGATCGTACTCGAGCTCGTCGCCGTCCGCGAGTGAAACCACCTTGCCGTCGGTGTCGAGTTCGGTCACACGACCGACGCGGAACTCGACGCGGCGGTCGATCAGATCCGCGATCGGCCGCTTTGCCTCCTCGACGGTCTTCTTGCCGAAGGGAACGTAGAGGTACGCGGGCTTGTAGTACTGGTACTCGCCGTCGTTGATCAGCGTGATGCGGACATCGCCGTCCTCGATCGACGGACCGAGCCGCTCCGTGAGCCGGTTGGCCAGGATAGAGCCACCGGAGCCGCCGCCGACGATGACGATTTCCTCGGTCATGTGGTCTCGATGTAGATGGCCCAGTAGTCGTCTTCCTCCTCGATACGCAGGAGTTCGTGTCCCGCCTCCTCAAGCCACTCGGGGACGTCGTTCTTCGAGCCCTCGTCGCTCGTGAGGAGTTCGATCACTGTCCCGGAGTCGGCGTCTTTGACTTTGCCGATGAGGTCCATCAGCGGACCGGGGCAGGCTGCACCACGCGAATCGATCTCGACGTCGGGGGTAGGTGTGTCACTCATAGTGGGTACCTCAGACGAACATCACTTGTTTATCGGACGCACGGTTCAGGAAGCCGGCGACGCCCAGCGTGTCGTCGAAGACGTCGACGTAATCGTCCAGATCCGTGCCCATGAGGTCCATGACCATCTCGCAGGCGTAGACCTCCAGCGGACCGATGCCCTTCGCACGTTCGAGTTGCTCGGTGAACAGCGGCACCTCGTCGCCGCTCCCTTCGAGCATCGCTTCACCGGCCGGGCCGGCGACGTCGAAGTCGCCGCTTTCGATCCGGTCTTTCTCGAAGGCCGAAAGACCGTTCATCGTCACGAACACCTGTACCGGGGTGTCCGAGGAGGCCGCGATCGAGCTTATCATACTCACTGCCTGTACGCGTTCAAGTTCGCCGGATGCGAGGACGACTGCATAGCCTGTCATTGGTCGCTCACCGAATCGTTGGTACTGGCTCTTTATAGTCTTTCACATTACTTCCAAGATAGTGGGAATATGGGGTGACTCCGGCTCGCAGGACACCGGCAATCGCTGCCGACGATTCGACAGTCGGGGTGACGGTTGCTCTCGGTCGTTTTTTGAGGTGGCCGTGCGTGGGTTCGACAATGAGTGTCCGCGAGATCGCCGTCCGGGCCTACAGGGAGGGGCTTCCGGCACTGTCGGCGAGCCTCGTGGGCGGCCTGCTCGCGGGGGTCGTCCTCGGCGGGATGCGGGCGGAACTAGCCGCTATCGATGGATTGCTCGTGCTGGTCCCGGCGTTGCTCGCCACTCGGGGCAACGTTTACGGCTCGCTGGGGGCGCGGATCGCGACTGCCCTCCACCAGGGATTTCTCGTCCCGCGTGTCCGCGAGGCGGACGACCGACTCCTCCGGGCCGTTGCGGCGGCGATCGCCAACGGCCTGCTCGCCAGCGCCTTCGCGGCGGTCGTGGCGACGGCGGCGCTCGCGTGGCTTTCCCGGCCCGCCGCCGGATTACCGGTCCTCGTCGCCGTCGCGCTACTATCCGGGTTCCTGTCGGGGATCGCGCTGGCGACGACCGTCGTGGTCGTCGTCTTCGCGGGCTTCCGGCGGGGGTACAACCCCGACACGCTGGTCGGCCCCTTGGTCACCACTGCCGGCGACGTCTTTGGCATGGCCGCCCTGTTGATCGCCGCCAGGCTCGTCATCTGGGGGGTGGCGTGACGTGGCCCGGACTGCCTGGACGGTCCGGGCGATCACGCGGGCGATGTTGCCCGTCCTGCTCGTGTTGACCACGATCGAGATCGGGAGTGGCCTGGTGCTTTCGAGTTTCGAGGCCGAGTTGCTGGCCTATCCGTCCCTCCTGATTCTCGTACCGGTCACGATCGGGACGGCGGGCAACCTCGGTAGTATCCTCGCCGCGCGGCTCTCGACGGCGTTTCACCTCGGCACGCTCTCCTTCGACGCGCGCGACGACCGCCTGCTCGGCAACGCCGTCGCCACGGTCGCGCTCGCACTCTCGGTCTTTCCCGTGATCGGCGTCGGTGCCTGGGGGCTGGGCGTGCTCACCGGCGGGCCGGCCCTGCCGGTGACGACGGTGCTCGGCGTCGCTGTCATCAGCGGTGCGGCGCTGTCGGTCCTGGCGGTCGCGGTGACCCTCGTGGCGACGTACGTCGCCTACCGGCTCGAACTCGACCCCGACGACGTGGTGATCCCGGTCGTCACGAACGTCTGTGACGTGCTGGGCGTGGTGGTGCTGTTCGTCGTCGTGCAGCTGCTGGTTTGACTGACGGGAGAGGGCTCGGCGACGTACTATCGATCTGCGTGGTCGTCCACGGGAACGTCACGCGCCTCGAGCGCGTCGCGGACGTGGGGGAGATCGACGCCGTCCAGCACGTCGGCGACGGTGAGTTGCGGGTGATAGGGGACGTCACGGCCCGTCGCCAGGGTGCGGAAACTGGGGGCCTGATCGTGGGTCGTGACGCGCTCGACGCGTTCACAGACGGCCGCGGCGTACAGCGCGTGATGTGCGCCGATCCCGCGACCGACGAACGAGACGGCCTCGGCACCGGTCTCCGTGCGGAGGAACTCGACCGCGCGGCGCACGTCGAAGACGCGCATCCCGAGCAGCGAGTCGCCGAGCAACAGCGCGTCGTACGCGAGTTTGAACTCGGTCCCGTATATCCCGAAGTCGTCGTCGACCCAGTTCGGCACCGGGACCCGACGGTTCCGCACGGCCCCGACGCCGCGCGGATCGAAGACGAACGCGGCCCCGTGCTCGCGGGCGAGCCTGGCGACTTCCCCGCCCCTCTCGGGGAGTTCCGTCGTGCCGTGCTCGTAGAGGACGACGACCGGCGCGTCGGTCGTGACGGCCGGATCCGAGGCGAGGACGCCGGCCACGATCGCGTCCGGGTCACGTTCCGTCCTGAACCAGACGTGATCGACCTCGAGTCCGTCGACCGTCGTGTGATCGACGGTGCGGGGATGGAGGGGACAGCCGTCCGTCGCGAGGCCGAAGTGCTCGCGGAGTCTCCGACGGAGCGCCTGCGGATCTGCTTGGTCCCCGCCGTGGCCGGGACCGTCCGAATCGGTGACGCGTTCGTCGACGTCCGCCCGGAGCAGATGGGTAATCGTCCGTTCGTCGGGATAGGCTTCCCTGACGCTCCCCTCGCTGGTGCACTGTAGGCGGCCCTTCTCGAGTATCGACAGGTCGTCGTGGGCCCGGAAGTCGCCGTCTCCGAGCGTCTCGGACAGCCACTCGAAGACGCCAGAGCCGAGCTCGTGGATCGACGTGTGGTCGGCGTCGGCGACCACGAGGTCGACACGATCCGCGGCGTCGCAGTGGCCGTACAGCCGCCGGACTTGCTCGACGGCCTCGTGGACGCCTTCGATCGGGAAGTACCGGTCTGCGGTCGCCGCGCCGACGCAGATCGGCCGGGGGGCCAGCCCGGCCAGCAGGTCCGGGAAGTCGATGCCGTCGCCGACCGCGCCGGCCAGTGCCTGCTCGGCGTGGGTCCGGCGGCCGGTCCGGAGCCACTCGCGGTGGGTCGAGACGGCACAGCAGGGTGCGACGGCGTCGACGCGATCGTCGAGCAGTCCGAGATAGATCGCCTGCGTGCCGCCGCCCGACGCCCCGACGGCAGCGAGCCGATCGTCGTCGACGTCGGGCCGACCGGCGAGGTAACTGAGCGCACACCGATCGTCGTGGATCATGAACCGTGCGAGGTTCGTGCCGGCGTAGTAGCACTGCTGGCCCGCGTAGGCGTGGGCGAAGGTGCCCCCGCCCCCGCTGACGATCGCCTCGCCGGTCGCTGGATCGCGAAACTGTTCGCGCTCGCCTTGGCAGATGGGATCGACGACGAGAACGACGAACCCGTTGCGCGCGAGTTCGATGCACGCCCGCTGGTTGTCGGGATCGGCCTTCGGGTCGTCGACGTGGCCACAGAGAAAGAGCACGCCCGGATGTGGCCCATCGCCCTCGGGCACGTAGCAGTTCGCCGTGACGTGCATGCCGGGCCAGCTCTCGATCGTGAGCGTCTCGACTGCGTAGCCGTCCCGCTGGATGCGGCCGGTCCGCTCGACCGATGGATCAGACACGGGGTCGGGCAGGCCGCCGACAGCCGCCCGGACCCACTCGCGGACGTCATCGCGATGGGCCGCGACCGCCGCCCGGGAGTCGATGGCGTCCCGTGCCGTCCGCGCCTCATTGAGTCGGTCTTCGGCCCGCACGAGGAGGTATCGCGAGAGCTGATCGGCGACGTCGAAGGTGCCGTTCAGCCCCTCGTCGAACCCGTCCATGTGAGGTTGACCACCGAGGGATGGGGCAAAAACGTTCCTCCGGCAGTGATCTCCCACGGCCCGTCAGCTTAGACCAGCGCCCGCAACGTCGTCCAGAAGTCCGGCACGTCCCCGCCGCGCTCGACGCGGACTGGCACGAATCCAGCCGCCCGCGCCCCCTCAATGTCGTCGTCGCTGTCGCCGACCATGACGTACTCTTCGGCGTCGATCGCCTTGCGTGCCCGGTCGAACATCGCCGCGTCGGGCTTGTGCGCGTCGACGTCGTAGGAGGCGATCACGGTCTCGAAGTGATCGAGCAAACCGTGGTGGTCCAGCTTGGCGCGCTGAAAGTCGGCGACGCCGTCAGTCAACACGCCCAGCGCGTTCGCTTCGCCGAGCGCATCGAGACTCGCGCGAGCGTCGTCGCTGACCTGCGTGCGCTCACACTCGGCGTCTACGAGGCCCTTGACCAACTCGTCCAGGTCGGCGTCGATGTCCTCGCGCTCACAGACAGCCGCCATTCCGGCCCGGTAGGGCTCGGGTTCGAGTGCGTCGAAGTGCTCGCTGAACGTGGACAGGAACCGCTCACTCGCAGCGGCCGGATCGGCGACGTACTCCCGTAGAACGTCCCCGACGATCTCCTCGTATGGCTCCGCAAACGTGAGTAGCGTTCCGTCGAGATCGAAGTAGATCGCGGTGGACACGCTTCACGCACTTCCCTCGGGATCTATCGGTCGGCCGTCCGCCGTTGGGGGTGCGACGTGGTCGATGTAGCTCTCTCCGTCGGGCTCTTCGACCCGGACGCTGACGTTGATCTCGCCGAGTTCGTCCGGTTCACCTACCGAGAACGTCACGACGCCCTCGAAGGCGGCCTGTTTCTTCAGCGTGAAGCTGAACCGGTCCCCCTGAAGATTGTCGAAGAACACGCCCCGTGCCGTGTCGAGGATCTCCCGGCGATGCAGCAGCTCCGAGAAGTGTTCCAGGTCGTGGGTCTCGGCGTGGAGTTCGCCCGGCCGCTGCTCGATGTCCGCGTTCGGAAAGACATTGGTGATCGCGTCGGCGACCCGGTCGGTCACCTCGGTGTCGTAGACGGGGGCCGTGATCTCGACGTCGACGCTGTAGACCTCGCTCATGGGTCCACCTCCATGAAAACCTCGCTCATGGGTCTCCCTCCGCGAGTTCGACACGGTCGTCTCCAGCGAGCGCCGCCGGGCCGTCGGTCAACAGCGTCTCGACGCGTTCCTGAAAGGCCCCGAGACTGTCGACGTTCTCGATCGTCACGTCGGCCATCTCCATCGCCGCACCCATGCCGAAGCCGCGTTCGCGCTCGTCGCGGTCCGCGAGGCTCTCGCCGCCCGCCTCGACGGCGGCGTCTCGGCCGCGGAGGTCGAGTCGCTCGGCCCGCGTCTCGAAGGGAGCCTCGACGCTGACGAGCAGGAAGTCCTCGCCGAAGGCTGTCTGGAAGCGCTCGACCTCGACGTCCGAACGGATGCCATCGACCACGACGTGCTCGCTCGCTTCGAGTCCGTCCTCGATGTGGGGGAGCGAGGCCTCGGCGATGGCGGCCGGGCCGTTCTCCTCCCGTAATGCCTTCGCCACCTCGCCGTGGTGAGTCGCCGGGTCGAGCCCGCGCTCGCGACACGCCTGGCGGATCACGTCGCCCATCGTGACGACCGGCACGTCCAGTGCGCGGGCCACCGCGGCGGCCTCGCTCTTGCCGCTGCCGGGCAGCCCCACGATTCCGAAGACTGTCATTGCGGGAGATTGGCCGAGGTCGGCTATAAGAACTGTCATCTCTCGGCTTCGACGCGCTGCTCGAGCTGGCACCGACCTTCGGCCTGTACAAAATCAAACGAACGTAGGGTTTCATGGGTATACTATCCAGTATATTTTGATATACTTCCATTGAGGGATAGACACGATGTTTTGTGACCGAATACCACGACGTATGTGCATCGGTAACAAACATTAATAAACAATTATTACGGTCCGGCCCTTCCTCCCGTGTATGGCGACAAGCCAGCAATCCCAGTCGGGGTATCACACCTGTAGCTGTGGTGAGTCCTTCGAGACGACGGAGGATCTTCTCGAACACGCACGGGACGCCCACGGCCTGCACGTATTCTAGGGGTGCTGGCGACGCGGCGGTTCTTGGACCGCTCTCGTCGAGCGGCTGGACTGCTCAGACGGTGGTGAAATCGAGTGTGACGCCAACCCTCCAGCCAGAAGACATATTACGGGTATCGACGAACACGGGGGGTAATGCCCGATTGGACCCGCCGTCGTGCCCTCTCCGCAGTTGCCACCGGATTCGCCGCGCTGGCTGGCTGTGCCGGCAGCGAGGACGAACTAGTGACGATCGATTACCGCGGCTATCGCCGCCCGCTCGAGAACTACGAACTCGAACGCGTCAGAAACGACGAGGGGGCCGTACTGTTCGCTCGCGAAGCGGTGCTTTCGGCCACCGAGGAACGGGAACGCGGTGCCCGCGGTGGTCACCACGTTGTCGTCACCGAGGACAGATTCGATCGGATCGCGTTCGGCGACGCCGACGAAGCCCAGCAACTTCGGTCGTTCGCGGCCGAGACTGACTTCACGGAGTCCACGCTGTACCTCCTCGCCGAAACGATCGACGCGTGTCACGACCTTCGGCTCCAGTCGGTGACAATCGAGTGGGACGGGTCCGACGACATCGAGCCCCACGCCCAGTTTTGTCAGTCCGTTCGTCCCGCAGACGTCGCCTGTTCGAGCGAGACCACCCACACGGTAGGGTTCGCGATCCGTCTCCCGGTCGCCGCCGAGCAATCCACCGGCAGCGGCCGTGGGTGGTCCCAAACCTGTCGGCCGCGGTCACCCCGAGGCGAGTACTTCGACGCCACTGTGACCCCTGCCGGAGGTGACGATTCGTGAAGACGCGCCGTCAACTGCTCGCCGGAATCGGGACGGCTGGCGCTGCCAGCCTGGCCGGCTGCTCGTCGCTACCGTTCGGCGACGAGGACACCGACGATCCCGACGTCGACGTTCCAGCCGGGACGGTCGAGCCGATCGAGTGGCCCGTGTCGCCGTATCCGATCACTGTCCCGACCGCGATTTCCGCGTCCCATCGCCAACGAGCCCGCGAATTGCTCGACGATGTCCCGGCCGACCCGTCGATCCCGAACCAGGCTGTCGCCGACGAACTGGCGTCCGAACGCGAGCGGGCGGAACGACTTGACGAGGAGCCCGAGGACCCGTGGGCGCTTGAGCGGCTTTCGGAGTGGCGTGGCCGTCGCGGTTCGGCTGCGAACGTCCTGGCGGCGTACCGTGCGGCCACTGGTGAGGACGACGGGCCGGATATTGCGGACCGTCGACGGACGCTTCGACGGGAACTCGGGTCGTTCGCTGCTGACTACGACTACCGCGCCGCGGCGACCCGCGAAGCGGTCCTTGCCCACGCGCCGATCGAGGACCTGCTTTCCTCAACGCGCCGCCGGCTCAGCCCCGATCCGGGCTATCCCGACGAACCGCTCGCCGCACCGTTTCAGGCCGGCGACGCGGCCGAACGCATCGAGGTCGCCGCCGCGACGCTGTCGGACGCTCGCCGACTCCGGACGGCGTATCTCGACGCGCGCTCGAACGCGCCCGCCCGATGGGAATCACTGATCGACGCCTCGGATCGCCTTCACTTCGCCGTCAGACGGACACGAAGTACCGTTTCCGGGTTTCTCGGCCGTACAGAGTCGCCGTTCGATCGCGATCTCGAGGGGACCGCAGCTGAACGCCTCTTCCAGGAGGCTGCCCAGGAGGTCGAGACTCTCGCTGAAGACGTGACATCGTTCCGGGCCGACGGCCAGTACGCGAACGCCGTGATCGCCGCCGGACGGACGCTGGCTGCTGTCGAGGCACTCCGGGCGGTGATCATCGGGATCCGCGAGGAAACGTATATAGACGACGTCACTGTCGATTCGGTCGAACGGACGGCCCAACGGGCCCAGGACGCCCTCGCTGCCGTTGAGGAGACCGACACAGGTCGCCTCGCGACCGCAATCGTGCGTCCAGTGCTGGCAACATACGAGTATGCCGTCTACCGGGTCCGAGACGATCACGAGTACGCGGCGAGACTGCAGGGTGACCTCGCCTGGGTCGAACTCTACGCGCGCGCCGTCCCCGCCGCGACCGAGTTTGTCGTCGAGCGTCTCGATGTAGCGGACGGGTAACGACCGGCAGTCACGTCGAGAAGCCGTATTCGTCAACCTCCTCTTCGCTCTCGTCGTCGTTCTCGACTGCCTGTTTCAGGATGAAGGGTGTCACGACTGCGTCGAGGGCGGCGACCCCGAGGACGATCCACCGGGTCGTCCCCTCCAGAAACAGGATCGCGACGGCCGCGACCACGGCAGCGCCGGAGAGGCCGATCAGCGTACGAACGCGTGCGTCCGCCAGCGGGTTGTCGTCGGTCATGCGACTGGCCGTTTTTCTTCGTGAACGATAAAATCCGATGGTCGCGGCTCTTCGTGCCGACACTCGCCGAGGAAGTCACTCCTCGCTCGGATCGACTTCGGTGATCAGGCCCGGTTCGTCGCTGGCGATGACGATGATCTGGTCGGTGACGTCCTCCATCGTGTTGGCGAGGTCGTCGAAGAGGATCGCGAGTTCACGGTACATGAGTGCCTCTGCGGTCTCCTCGTCGGCGAAGGCGGTCGCGATGACGTCGTTTTTGATCGAATCACACCGACTCTCCATGTCCCGGATCGCCTTGATCTCGTCGTAGAGTCGGTCCGAGCCGCTGGTGGTCCCGAGCCCGTGGACGAAGCGTTCGACGACCTCCTCAAGGGTCTCGGTCATGTCGGCGACGTGTTCGGCCATCTCGCGCAGTCCCTGGTAGCACTCCGTGTCAGTCGGCGGCTGCATCATGGCGATCTCGTCGGCGATGCGCTCGGTGACGTTCGCCAGCGAGTCGACCTGCTTGTAGAACTCGATGAGTCCCGACTGGTTGTAGTTGATCCGGGTGTTGAGCAGCCCCATGTCCTCGGGGTCGGAGTTCGTGATCGAACTGATGATCGAGCGGATCATCGTATCGCCCTCGCTCTCCAGTTCGCCGATGCGCTCGACGGTCGCCTCGAAATCCTCACCGGCCTCGTACTCTTCGAGTAATTGTGGGAGCAACCCGAGACAGTCCTTGAGGGTATCGAGGTACGCGTCCGTCTGCGTTTCGAGCTCTTGCCCGAAGTCGGATTTTCCGGCCATGCGAGAGCCCAGGTTCCCCGAATGGAAAGAGTATTCGTTCCACTTCCGGCACGAAGCTGTCCGATACAGTTGTTTTCCCCTCTCTCACGTCAAAAACGGTCGATTTTCGATCGCATATCCACTGGACTCACTGCTCGTAGATGTAGACGGCTTGTTCCTCGGCATGCGTATCCACGACGATCCATGTCCCGTCCGTCGTCCTAACGTATCGCTGAATCATCTTGACGCATTAGGGCGGTATGAAGTGACCAAAAACGAAGTGTCTCATCTGCTCTACCCTGCTTGATCTCCGAATCACCGGCTGCGTCTTGGATTGGACAATGGCGAATCGACGCAGATACTCCCCGTCCCACTTCGAGGTGTACTCCTTCACTTCGTTGCTCGCGGGTCGCTTCTCTCCCCGCTCGCTCCTACCGAGAGGCTCCCTGCGGTCGCGTCTCGCGTCAGTCGTCCGCCTCGCCCTGTTCGGCGGGTCACTTCGTTCCCCACCTCACTTCGAGGCGGAGTTCACTGCGTTCACTCGCGGTTCACTTCGTTCACCGCTCGTGCATCCGAGGCCTCCGCCTTCACTTCGTTCGGCCTCGCGTCACTCCGCCTCGCCCTTCTCCGCGGGTCGGCCGCTGGCCTCCCCGCTCCGATTCGAGGCTTCGTTCGCTCCGCTCACTCAGCCTCGCCCTGCTCGCGGGTCACTCCGTTCCCCGCTCGCGTTTTCCGAGGCGGACTCCCTCGTTTCACTCAGTCGTCCGCCTCGCCCTTCTCTATCGGGGCACCAACCAAATTGCCCCACTCGGTCCAGGAGCCGTCGTAGTTGATGGCGTCCTCGTAGCCCAGCAGCTCGTGCAGGGCGAACCAGGCGACCGAGGAGCGCTCGCCGATCCGGCAGTAGGCGACGGTCGTGGAGTCGCCGTCGATGCCGTAGTCGCTGTAGAGCTCTGCCAGCTCGTCGAAGTCCTTGAACGTGCCGTCGTCGTTCGTGACGGCCGCCCAGGAGATGTTCTGGGCACCCGGGACGTGACCGCCGCGCTGGGCGGTCTCCTGGAGGCCCGGCGGCGCGAGGATGTCGCCGCGGAACTCCTCTGGGCTTCGAACGTCGACCAGCGGCAGGCCACGCTCGATGGCGTTCTCGACGTCCTCGCGATACGCACGGATGGACTCCCGTGGGCCGCTTGCGTCGTACTCGACGGCCGAGAAGTCAGGCTCCTCGTTCGTGGTCGGATAGTCGTTCTCGACCCAGTACTCGCGACCGCCGTCGAGCAGCTTCACGTCGTCGTGGCCGTAGTACTTGAACTGCCAGTAGGTGTAGGCGGCAAACCAGTTGGAGTTGTCACCGTAGAGGACGACCGTCGAGTCCTCGCTGATGCCGTGGGAACCCAGCAGGTCCTCGAAGTCCGCCTTGCTGAGGATGTCCCGCGTCGTCTGATCCTGGAGCTGGCTCTCCCAGTTGAACCCGATCGCGCCGGGGGCGTGAGCCTCGTCGTATGCTTCGGTGTCGACGTCCACTTCCACGAGTCGATGCGCCGGATCGTCACTTTCGAATTCCGAAAGGTTGTCCTCGACCCATTCCGCGGAGACGAGAACGTCGTTTGCGTACTCAGTCATGATGCATCCGATCATATACACGGTACCCATAAAGCCGCTGACGTATCGGCAGGTACGGCCACTCCTCGCCCGTAGTGGCAGGTCTTGCCGTCTGGGGGTCATCGCATGCCCGACCGGCCGACGCTGAACACCGGCCCGCTCGCCGGTCGTCCACGCGACCTTCGCCCGAGCGGCCCGAGGCTGCAAATGTCGCCGCTATCTCCGAGCACTGGCAGGTGGGGGTGGCGTCCACACGTTCAAATCACGGGCGAGCGAACGGCGGGTAATGACTGATATCGTTTCGACAGCGTGGGTCGCCGATCGGCTGGGGGACGTCCACCTCGTCGACGTCCGGGACGCCTGGGAGTACGAGGGGATCGGGCACCTCCCCGGTGCAGTGTCGATCCCCTTCGACTCGTTCCGGGCCAGCGAGGGCGACGACGGCATGTTGCCCGGCGAGGACGTCTTCGCCGACCTGCTGTCGGATGCGGGGATCGCGCCCGAGGACGACATCGTCGCCTACGACGACACCCACGGCGTCTTCGCCGCGCGGTTTCTCGTGACTGCGGAACTGTACGGCCACGATCCCGACCGGCTACACCTGCTCGACGGGGACTTCAGCGCCTGGCAGCGCGACCACCCGACGACCGACGAGGTGCCCGATGTAACTCCCACCGCGTACGAGATCGAACGCCCGGCCGAGTCGACGCTGGTCGGTCGCGAAGCCGTCGCGGCGGCGATCGACACCGACGCGGTGATCGTCGACACGCGCGAACGCTGGGAGTACGAGGAGGGGCACATCCCCGGCGCGGTTCAGGTCGACTGGCGGGACCTCGTCGACGATGAAACTCGCGGGATCAAACCACGCGAGGAGATCGAGGCGATCCTCGAACCGAAGGGGATCACACCCGAGAGCCGGATCGTTCTCTACTGCAATACTGCCCGGCGGATCAGCCACACCTACGTCGTCCTAAAGCACCTGGGGTATCGGGACCTCGCGTTCTACGAGGGGAGCCTCACGGAGTGGGAAGCGGCCGGCGAGCCGATCGAGACGGCCGAGTAGCGACCGCCGTCGATCATGGCGAGGACCTCGATCACGGCTCGGCCGGTTCGACGGCGTCCGGGTGCTGTTCCGATGCCAGCAGTTCCACCGATTCAGCGAGTAGCGCAACCACGACCGGTCCGGCGATGATGCCGATGGCCCCCATCGAGAGGACGCCGCCGGTGAACCCGATGAAGTAGAGGCTTCCCGGCAGATCGGCCGCGACTGCCGAGAGTCGCGGACGGATGAGAACGTCCGGCAACCCGGCGACGAACACGAAGCCGACGACGCCGACGAGAATGGCCGCCGTCACGTTCTCGGCGAGGACTTCCGTGAGCACGAGCACGCCGATCAACACGCTCGGACCGATGATCGGGACGAACTGTAAGACGCCACTCAGGACGGCGAGCGTGACCGCAGCGTCGTATCCAAGCAGGAAGAACACCGGTAGGGCGATGACGAAGGTACCAACACCGGTCGCCCCCTGCAACACGTACAGCCCGAAGAGCGTGTCACGGAGCCGCTCGTGGAGCGCCTGGACGACGTCGTGGTACTCGGCGGGAACGACCCGTCGGGCTGCCCGCGCCGGCATTCTCGGCTTGAGCAGGAGAGCGTACACCAGCAGCACGAACAGGAAGAACTTCAACGCGAGGACGGGCGCGGCACTCGCCGCATCGAGTGCCATCGACCCGGCTGTCTCCCGAACCACGTCCACCACCGTCGTGACGTCGATCGTGTGGCTCATCTCCAGGACGGTGATCGAAAACTCCGGGGGTAGATCCCCGACCATATCGAAGAAGGCGGACCGCCGGACGTAGACCGCGTACCCGAGCGGGGCGAGCACGCCAAGCGCGCCGATGAAGGCGACGGCTGTGCTGAGTCCCGCAGCGACTCGGGGGCCGAGACCCCTGGCGGCGAGTCGACGACGGACCGGATACAGGACGTACGCCACCGTGATGGCAAAAAAGACCGTCCAGAACACGCTCCAGAGCGTCAGTATCGCCAGCAGTGATATCGCACCGAACAGCCCGGCTAACACGAGAACGCGGCGAGACGGTGACATACCCCGCTGTTCTGGTGGAACCCGCTTAACCCTTTTCGCGTCCTGGCCGCATCTGGTGGGTTTGCGAATCGTTCACTTAAATTCTTCAATCTAGGGGGATGTTTGCAAATCGATCTTTCATTCCTATTCTGCGTGTACTATCGCATTCAATACACTCGATGGGTACTGAATCACGACCAGTCCATCACATTCTACCATATATGTTTTCATGGAGTGAGAATACGGTACATTCCTTTACAGGTTGTACCGGTAATACTCACCTATATGGCAACGCTAGAACGCGTCAAACAGTCAGTGCGGTCGGCGGGGTCCGACGCCGGGGCTGATTCCGGCGTCATTCCGGCCGACGCCGGGGTCGAGGACGTCTGTGACGACGAGATCGAGACGGTCCGGGAAGTTCTCGTCGACGTCCCGACTGCCAAGGAGGGGGTCATTCCGGCGTTGCAGGACGTCCAGGAGGAGTATGGCTATCTGCCGAAGTTCACGATGGAGCTCATCGCCGAGCACACCGGGACGTCGATCGCACACGTCTACGGGACGGCGTCGTTTTACTCGCAGTTTCATATGGAGCCCCGTGGCGATCACACGATCAAGGTCTGTACGGGCACGGCCTGTCACGTGAAGGGTGCCGACGAGGTCTCGGAGGCCTTCTGTGACGAACTCGACGTCGACCTCCAGGACGTAACCGACGACGGGAAATTCACCGTCGATCACGTCCGGTGTATCGGCGCGTGTAGTCTCGCCGTCGCCGTCATGGTCGGTGACGAGGTTTACGGCGATGTCCAGCCAGACGAAGTCGATCAGGTCATCGAGGAATACCGCTAGGGGAGATCATCTATGTCAACTGTACTCACCGAACCGCGAAGGGTTCGCACGGAAGACGATCTGGCCGACCTGCAAGCCGAAGGGAAACAGTCCCTCTACCCCGACGAGACGAAAGTCCTTGTCGGGATGTCCTCCTGTGGGAAAGCCGCCGGGGCGGACGATGTCTACGGGCTGCTATCCGCTGAACTCGGGCCCAACGACGACGCCACGGTCGAGAAGACCGGCTGTATGGGCTTCTGTGATCGGGAACCGCTCGTCGAGGTCATCCGCCCCGACGGGGTCTCGATCATCTACGAGAACGTCACGCAGGAAGACGCCAGCCAGCTCGCCGGGGCCGTCGAAGACGGCGAGTTGCCCGCTGAAGGGGCTCTCGCCGCCCGGAGCCACGCCGAGGACTGCGACCACGATCACGGTGTCCCGCAAATCGACGAGGTTCCGTTCTACGAGTCCCAGCAGCGCGTCGTGCTGGGCAACAGCGGCCTCGTCGACCCCGAGAGTCTCGAAGAATACGTCGCCCGTGACGGCTACTTCGCGCTCTGGGAGTCCCTTTCGGCGGGCTCGCCCGAGGAGGTCATCGAGGAAGTCAAGGAATCGAACCTTCGGGGTCGCGGTGGCGGTGGCTTCCCGACGGGGATGAAGTGGGAGTTCCTCGCCGGCAACGACGCCGATCTGAAGTACCTCATCTGTAACGCCGACGAGGGCGACCCCGGTGCGTACATGGACCGGACGCTCTTAGAGAGCGATCCCTACGCCGTTCTGGAGGGCATGACCATCGCCGGGTACGCCGTGGGCGCGGAGAAAGGCTACATCTACGTCCGTGCCGAGTACCCCCTGGCGATCGAGCGCCTCCAGCACGCCATCGAGCAGGCTCGCGAGGCCGGACTGCTGGGCCAGGATATCTTCGGCGAGGGCTTTGACTTCGATCTGGAGATCAAGAAGGGCGCGGGGGCGTTCGTCTGCGGTGAGGAGACCGCGATGATCAACTCCCTGGAAGGCGGCCGCGGGATGCCCAAACCCCGTCCGCCGTACCCTGCCGACGAGGGGCTGTGGGCCGAGCCGACCAACGTCAACAACGTCGAGACGTGGGCGAACGTCCCGGCGATCCTCCGGAACGGCGCGGAGTGGTTCGCCGACATCGGGACCGAGGAGTCCGGCGGGACGAAGGTGTTCTCGGTCACGGGCGACGTCGAGAACACCGGTCTCGTCGAGGTCCCGCTTGGCACCCGACTCGAGGAAGTCGTCTTCGAGATCGGCGGCGGGACCACCGGCGGCGAGTTCAAGGCCGTCCAGACCGGCGGTCCCTCCGGCGGTGTCATTCCCCGGGAGCACGCCGAGACGCCCATCGACTACGAGACGCTGATGGAACTGGGCTCGATGATGGGCTCCGGCGGGATGATCGTCATGGACGAGTCGACCTGTATGGTCGATCAGTCCCGGTTCTTCCTCGAGTTCAGCGTCGACGAGTCCTGCGGGAAGTGCCCACCCTGCCGGTACGGGACCAAGCAGATGCTCGAAATGTTGGAGGGAATTACCAACGGGGCGGCTGATCCCGACGTCATCTCCGAGCTCCGGTCGCTGGGCGATTCCATGGAGGAGATGTCGCTGTGTGGTCTGGGCCAGACGGCGGCCAACCCGGTGATGAGCACGCTGGATTACTTCGAGGACGAGTACCGCAACCACGTCGAGGACGAGGAGTGCCCCGCCGGGGACTGCGAACTCGGCAGTGGCGAACACGCGGGGACGTACAAGATCATCGCCGAGGATTGTATCGGCTGTCAACAGTGTGTCGACGCCTGTCCGATCGACGCGATCTCGGGCGAACCCGGCGAGGTTCACGAGATCGATCCGGCGGCCTGTGTCGGCTGTGGACAGTGTGTCGACCCATGTCCGGTCGACACTATCGAGTTGAGGGGTTGATAGTATGAGCAATGCAACCAACGCGGACGTTGACAGCGTCACGCTGACGATCGACGGTCAGGAGGTACAGGCAGCGGCGGGCGAGACGATCTTAGAGGCAGCCGACCGGGCCGGCATCGACATTCCGACGTTGTGTGCCCACGCCGACCTCGCGAACGTCGGTGCGTGCCGGATGTGTCTGGTCGACATCGACGACGAGCGCCGCGAGACGGCCTGTACGACCGCCGTCGACGAGGGGATGGCGGTCGACTTCGACACCGAGGACCTCTGGGAGAAACGACGCTCGATCCTCGAGTTGCAGTTCACCGAGGAGAACCACTACTGCATGTACTGCGAGATGGAGGGCGACTGCGAACTCGAGGACATGTTCAACCGCGCGGGCCTGGACAAGGACCGCTTCCCACTGGAGTACAAGGACATCGAGCCGGACACCTCAAACGAGTACATCACGATGGATCTCGACCGCTGTATCAGCTGCGGTCGGTGTGTCCGGACCTGCGAGGAAGTCGTCGGCAACGACACGCTGAACTTCGGCAACCGCGGGAAGGACACGACGATCATCGCCGACTCCGGCGTCCCGCTGGGCGAGTCCTCGTGTACGTCCTGTGGTGGGTGTGTGCAGGCCTGTCCCACGGGGTCGCTGTACAGCCCGCTCAGCGCCTACAAGGGCCGCGAACGCAACTGCGAGGTCGAGACGACGACCTGCAGCGAGTGTTCGGTCGGCTGTGAGATGGAGGTCTACACCAACTCCGGGCGGATCGTCAAGATCGAGGGCGTCAAAGGCGGCGCGGACGGCAGCCAGCTGTGTGAGATGGGTCGCTTCGAACTGCTCGATGACCGCCGTGATCGGATCACCGAGCCTGAGATCGACGGCGAGACGGTCGATCTCGACACGGCCATCGAGACGGTCAGTGCGGAACTGGCCGACGCCAACTCCACCAACGCGGTCGCGTCGGATCGGCTTCCCACGGAGACGCTGGACGCGTTCGCCGACGCGATGGACGGCCTCGACGCCGCCCTGGAGATCCCCGGGGCAGCACGACGTGCCACGGAGGCGACGATCCGCGAGGAACTGGCCGCCGACGGCCACGAGGATCTACCGGCCGACTCGGTCGAGGATATCCTCGACGCCGAGGGGATCGTCGTCTACGACACTTCGATCGTCGACACCCATCCCGTCGCCGCATCGTACGTCCGCCGCGCGGCCACGGATGGCGCGGAACTCGTCACCGTCGACGGCGACGAAGATCGCCTGAAGCGGTTCAGCGACGAGAGCCTGACGGTCGGCTCGCCGCTCGCCCAGGCCACTGCGGAGGCCGCGGGTGCGGTCGCCGACGGCGGGAGCGCCTCGCCGGTTGCGGGCGTCGCCGAGGCCGCGACCCGCACGCTCGACGCCGAGGACAGCGTCGTCGTGCTCGGCCCCGAGATCGAGGACACCGAGGCACTGGTCGACGCCTACGGGCTGGCGGCGATGACCGAGAGTGAGGTCGTGAGCCTGGATCGGGGTGCCAACCGCGCCGACTTCACGGCCGACGGCATCGACGAAGCGAGCGAGGTCGCGTACCTGCTTGCCGCTGACGACCGTGGCGAGGATCTCGACCGGGCGATCGAGGTCGCCCGCGGGGCCGACACCGTGATCGTCCAGGCGACCCGCGAGTCCGCCCTGACGCAGATCGCCGACGTCGTGCTCCCGGCCGTCGACTGGTTCGAGCGCGAGGGGACGATCGTCGATGCCGACAACGAGGAGCGAGCGGTCGAGCAGGTGCTCGATCCGCGCGGTGAGATCGACGACGACCGTGAAATCATCGCGGAACTCCAGGAGGTGCCAGCATGAGCGCACAGACTGAGGCGGAAGCGCAGGATGACGACCGGACGACCGTCGCGACGGTGTGTCTGGGCGGCTGTTCGGGCTGTCATATGGAGTTTCTGAACGTCGATCACGGTCTCGTGGATCTGGTCGAGGAGGTCGACATCGTCGCCAGCCACATGATCGTCGACGAGAAGGGCGTCCCGGAGGCCGACGTCGGCATCGCCGAGGGCGTCGTCACCAACGAGGAGAACGTCGAGGTCGCCGAGGAACTTCGCGAGAACTGTGACACTGTTGTCGCCTGGGGCGACTGCGCCGCGCTGCGCGGGATCATGTCCCTGCGCAACTACCAGGATCGCGACGAGATGTTAGAAGAGACGTTCATGGGCGAGGCCGACGACGAGAGCGAGGTACCCTTCGGCGACGACGAGGGCGTCCCGAAACTGCTCGAGGACGCCCGACCGCTCGACGAGTACATCGACGTCGACGTCTACGTGCCCGGGTGCCCACCCGACGCCGAGGTCATGAAGGAGAGCCTCGAAGCGCTGGCTCGTGGGGAGACCCCCGAGATCGAAGGCGACAAACTACAGTACGACTAAAGAGACAACAATGAGCAAGAAGGAAGTCATCGATCCGGTCACGCGCGTCGAGGGGCACGGCAAGATCACGATCCACCTCGACGACGAGGGGAGTGTCGAGGACGCACAGTTTCACGTCACGGAGTTCCGTGGCTTCGAGGAGTTCGTCGAGGGCCGTCCCATCTGGGAGATGCCCGAGATCACGGCCCGCATCTGTGGCATCTGCCCGGTCAGCCACCAGTTGGCCGCGGCGAAGGCCGCCGACGACGTCATGGACGCCGACGTGCCCGAGAGCGCCCACAAGCTCCGGGAACTCATGCACATGGGCCAGGTGCTCCAGAGTCACGCACTGAGTTTCTTCTATCTCTCCAGCCCCGATCTGGTGCTCGGCTACGACGCCGATCCCGCCGATCGGAACATCGAGGGCGTCTTAGAGGAGAACCCACAGCTGGCCGAACGCGGGATCGACCTGCGCAGCTTCGGCCAGAACGTCATCGCCGCGCTGGGCGAGAAGAAGGTCCACCCCGACTTCGCGGTCGCCGGCGGCGTCTCGAACACGCTCGACCGGGAAGACGGCGAGGACCTGCTCGAAGAGAGCGAGCCCCTGCCGACCTACCTTCGGGAGACGATCGACCTCCTCAAGGACATCTTCGAGGAGATGGACGACGACACGCTGGATTATGCCACTTACCCGACGGGCTACATGGGGCTGGTGACCGAGGAGGGTGGCCTGGAACACTACGACGGCGACATCCGGCTGGTCGACGAGGCCGGCGACCTCTTAGAGGAGTTCGACGATGGCGACTACCGTGATGTCATCGCCGAGCGCTCCAAGGAGTGGAGCTATCTCAAGTTCCCCTACTACAAAGAGCGCGGATTCGAGGACGGCCAGTACCGCGTCGGCCCGCTGGCTCGCCTGAACGCCGTCGACGACGTGCGGACCCCACAGGCCCACGAGGAGTGGGTCGAATTCATGGATGCGGCCGAGGGGGCAGTCCACGAACGATCGACGTACTACCACTGGGCGCGGCTCATCGAAATGCTGTACTGCGTCGAGCGCATCCAGGAACTCCTCGAAGACGACGACGTCTACGACGGGATCACGAACATTCCGACCAAGCCGAAGGCGGGCACCGGCGTCGGCGTCATCGAGGCGCCGCGCGGGACGCTCATCCACGAGTACACCATCGACGATGGGGGCAAAGTCGAGAACGCCAACTTCATCGTCGCCACGACGCACAACAACGGCGCGATGAACAAGGGCGTCACCTCCGCCGCCGAGACGTTCATCGACGGCCCCGAGATCCCGGAGGGCATCCTCAACAAGATGGAGAGCGTCATCCGGTGTTATGACCCCTGCCTGTCGTGTTCGACCCACGCCATCGGCGAGATGCCCCTGGAACTCGAACTCGAACAGGACGGCGAGACGGTCGCCTCGATGAGTCGCTGAGAACGGCGGACCACGACACCGCACCACCGCACCACCGCACCACGGCACGACACCTACACACCACACCGCATCCCCATCATGAACGCACTCTTACTCGGCCTGGGCAACGACATCAAGCGCGACGACGTGGTCGGCCTGGACGTCACGGAAGCGCTCGGTGAACGCTTCAGCGACCGGCTGGACGTCGAGACTTACACCTCCGGTCGACTCATGCTCATCCAGGAACTCAGCGGCTACGACCGCGTGTTCCTCGTCGACGCGATCAAGACCGACGGCGGGACGCCCGGCGACTACTACGAGTTCTCCCCGAGCGAGGTCGAGCCGGGCGACGACTCGGGCGGGCTGGCAACCCACAACGTCGGGCTGGGGACGCTGCAGACGCTCGGCGAGGCGATGGGCCAGTCGATGCCCGAGATCACTATTTTCGCCATCGAGGTCGAGAACCCCTTCGAGTACGGCGAGGGGATGACCGACGCCGTCGAGGCGGCCGTGCCGGACCTCATCGAGGAAATCGGCGAGGACATCGAGACGGCACTCGCGGCAACCGCGGCGGCGTAATTCGTTCGGGAGTTCCTCTTTCTGGTCCTGCTTTGCCTGTCGCCGTGTGCGTTTGTCACGACACTCGTCAGTGGGGCGTCACCCCGCGTAGCGAGGGCGTCTCTCCGCCGGTTCCGAGTTCGCCCCCGATAGTGACTTCCTCACCGGACACGGCAAATCTAATTAGATGTAATTAGATATTTGGGGATGGCGTCCGCAGGCCCACCTACGAATGCAACACTCGTTGCCCCGTCGCCCGGATACTGGTCCCCGGACCGGCAGACGGACCGGAGGTGAGGGATGGACAAACATCGTCGTTCGATCGTAAAGGCGGCGTCCTACCGGCTGTTCGCCACGTCACTGGTGTTTCTCGTTGCCTTCGTCTACACCGGCCAGCTCGGCTCCTCGGCGAAGATCGGACTCACGGCCGCGGTCGGGAAGACCGTCCTCTACTACGTCTGGGAGCGCCTCTGGGCGAACATCCAATGGGGCGTCACCGAGGGCTGAGAATCGCGTCTCGCCGGGTAGCTTCGGTGAGTACATCTGGTCCGATGCCGGCGTCTTGGGAGTCACCGACAGCTCTTGGCGGATGATCGCCGTCGAATCACAGGGCTTCGTCGACGAACGGCGCTTCCATCTTGCCGATCTCGAGGATGACTTCGTCGCCGGTGCCGAGGATCTCGAGCACCTCGCCGACCACGACGAGGTCGAACTCCGGCGTCGGGCCGACGGCGAGGGCGTCGCCGATGTCGATGCCGTCGAGGATGTCCTGGAAGTGGACGCGGGCGCGACAATCGGTTGGGTGGTGGACGTTCGTGAGCGTGACCTCGTCGACGGTCACGTCGACGCGCTCGAAGTTCTGGGCGACGACGACCTTTTCGCCGTCGGCGTCCTGATCGCGTTCCAGGGCCTGGAAGGCCTTCTCCGTCGGTTGATAGCCGCCACGTGGCCCCGGAACGCTGTCGACCAGCCCGAGCGCTGACAGCTTTCGCATCTGGTTTTTGACCGATCCTTCCGTCCGGTTTACCTGCTCGGCGATCCGGGCGCTTTTGACCGGCGAGTCGGACTCGGCGTACTCGTTGACCAGCGTCGTCAGTGCGCTCTGGTGTGGAGGAGAGAGATCCAGCGTGTTCGAATCCATCAGTGATGAGTAATAATGACAGACAGCTATTTATAGGGTTCGACACGCCATATTCGTCGCTTCTTTCACACGAAACCGCCGCCCGACGGGTTTCACTCGAAGTCGGCGACGAACTCATCGGTCGATTCCCGCCAGGCGGCGACGAGGTCGTCCTCGAAGGCGTCGCCCTCGCCAACCTCAATCCCGTCGTGTTCGTCGAGCCATGCGACGGTCCGTTCGACGCCGTCCTCGAAGGAAACCGTGTACTCGAAGTCCAGATCGCGTTTGGCCTTGCTGTTGTCGAAGACCGTGCTGTACTGGAAGTGATCCCGGAGCATCTCCGTGCGGTCCGGTGCGATGTCCCGGAGGACGTCGGTCGGGATGTGGACGAGGTCGGGCTCCGGTGCGTCGAGTGCAGCCGCGACCCGGCGGTGGTACTGGTTCCAGGTGATGACCTCCTCGCTGGTGACGTGGTAGGTCTCGCCGTAGGCGACCTCGTTGCCGATGGCGTTGACGTACGCCGCGGCGACGTCGTCACGGTGACACGAGCCCCACAGCGAGGTGCCGTCGCCGTGGACGACGATGGGTTTGCCCTGGCGGATGCGCTCAAGATAGTAGGTGTCACCGCCGAAGGTGTGGAAGATGGCCCCGCCCTCGCCGTAGGTGCTCCACGGGCGGATGATCGTCACGTCGAAGGCTCCCTCGGCCTCTGCCTCCCGGAAGCGATCTTCGGCGGCGGCCTTGCCCTCGGCGTAGTCGCTGACCGGCGGCTCGCGGGCGGCGTCCTCAGTGACCGGATTTCGCTCGGGCGGCCGGTGATAGACGTCGACCGTACTGGTGAAGATGAACTGCTCGATCTCCCCGGCGAAGGCCCGGATATCGCTTTCGGCGTCCTCGCTCCCGAAACACATCATGTCGATGACGACATCGACCTCGACGTCCGCGACTGCCGATTCGAACGCGTCGTGATCGAAACGATCACCGTGGATCTCTGCAACAGCATCGGGGATTTCGATGTCAGTCTCTCCGCGGTTGAAGATCGTCACGTCGTGGCCCGCGTCGACGACCTGTCGCGTGATGCCGGTCGAGATGACGCCCGTACCGCCGATAATCAGTACGTCCATAGCTCGAATCCGGGTGGGTGCTACATTACGGTTGGGCATCGGGCCGCCGCAGGGTGGTCCGGAACCCGCCTCGAAAACTGCAGCCAGCACAGTGTTTACCCGTTGTTCGCCCCAAGCCAGCATAGAACGCCATGAGCGAGTCCACAACCGACGCGTCCGACGAAGGCGACGCGACCATTACCCTGTATCGACTCCAGGCCTGCCCGTTCTGTGAGCGCGTTGCGCGGACGCTCTCGGAATACGACCTCGACTATCAGTCACGCTTCGTCGAGCCGCTGCACTCCGAGCGCAACGCCGTCAAGCGGGTCAGCGGCCAGCGCGCGGTCCCGGTGATCGTCGATGACCGGACCGGCGTGACGATGAGCGAGAGCGAGCGCATCGTCCAGTACCTCGATCGGACCTACGGGGAGGCCTGACATGGAGTTGCCCTTCGACGTCGTCGACCTCGGCCCGGCCGAGCATCCCCAGTCCGGCGAAGCGGCCCCGGACTTCGAGCGCCCGCTGGTCACCGATGAGTACTGGGAGGACGTCGCGCTGTCAGATCTCACGGCCGACGGTCCCGTCCTGCTCGTCTTCTTTCCGATGGACGGGAGTTTCCCGGCGACGTACATCTGGAACGAGATCACCGAGCGCGGGTGGGGCAGCGGCGACGACCTGACCGTCGTCGGGCTCTCGATCTCCTCGCCCTACGAGCACAAGGACTTCATCGCGGAGGCGGCCCTGCCCTATCGGCTGTTCAGCGACCCACAGAATGGTGTTGCCGAGACCTATGGGATCGTCCACGATCTCGACGGGATGGCGGGCGTCAGCGAGCCCCGCCCGGCCGCGTTCCTCATCGACGGAGACCGGACTGTCGAATACGCGTGGGTCGCGGCGGAATGGCCGGAGTTCCCGGACTACGACGCGATCGCGGCGGCGATCGGCGATCTCTGAAACCAGCCCTGTGGCCGCTCGTTTTCGCCGTCAGACCTCGATCTTGCGGAGTGGGTCCGTCTCCCCGCAGTAGGGACACTGGAAGTCCGCGACGGTGACGTCCTCAGGCATGTCGTAGGTGTAGTGGAGTTCGACCATGTCGAGTTCACAATCGTCGTTCTCGCAGGCGACTTCGAGTGTTTCGGGCATACGCGTCCGTAGCGGTGGCTCCCGGATAAGCGAGTGGGTCACGGCAGCGATCGATCCTGGTCAGCCTCGCCACTCCTGAGGTAGAAACGGTGGCTGCGGGGAGTAAGCCCCCTTCTGTTGTCGGCATTCGGCTACGCGTCCGCGTCGTGTCCGGGCTACCAGTCACGCGGACTTGCACCGGCGAGGATTCGCCGTTCCAGCCGTTCTCGCCCGTCGACGCGCCGGATGGCGCGCCCAGTTCGTCGCGAGCGTGGGGCCCGTAGGGTTCCACGTCGCGACGCGCCCTCGGTGGGTTGGGCTTCCCGTCGTTTGTTCGCCCGGCCGACCGGCCGCCTTGCGGCGGGGATCGACCGCACTTTGTCACTCAGGGGTCACACACCTCATCGGTCGGGGCGAGTGGTCTCGTTTCTGTTCCAGCGCCGGCGGTCTCCCGCCCCGGGCTTGCGCCCGGTCGCCTGCCCGGACGGTGGGGGGACTTTCCTCATGCCCGTAAGCAGCGTTCCGACGCTGTCGGAACGCACGTCCCGGGCACGGGAGCCGGGCTCCCGCTGCCACTCGAGGATAGGCCGGCAGGGGGATTAAGGGGTTCGATCGGTCGACCGGCCGTTGGTTGGGTGGCTTAGAGAGCCTGCTTGACTTCCTGGAGGAACTGCTGGGGCGGGAGCGCACCCGTGAACTCGCCGTCGGTCCCGTTGACGTTGATCTGAGGGACGCCGCGGACGCCGAACTCCTGGGACAGCTCCATGAACTCCTGGGACTCGACGGAGTTGGCCGTGATGTTCTTGTTGGCCACGGCGAAGTTGTGCGCCGTCTGAACTGCCTTCGGGCAATGCGGGCAGGTCGGCGTCACGAAGACGGTGATCTCGACCGGGTCGTCGATTTCGGCGATCTCTTCGAGGACGCTCTCGTCGATATCCGGCTCGCCGGTCGAGACCGTGATCATGTCCTGGAGGAACGAACTGAACTCCTGACCCGAGGGGATCCCGAAATACCGGACGCCATCGATATCCTCGCGGGAGATGACCGTCACGGGGCCGCCCTCGTAGCGATCAGCGCCGAGGTCGCTCGCCAGCGGGTCGTCCATGTCGTGGACGCCCATCTCGACCGCTTTACTGAGATCGGCAACGTCCTCGACCAGTGCCACCGTCTCTTCACAGTACTCACAATCCTCTTGGGTGAAGACGTGGATGTCGATCGGCTCGTCCATGTCTTCGAGTAGCTCCGAGACTTCCGCTCTATCGTCGTCGTCGAGTATTGACATCGTACCTTCGCTAGCAGCTACAGCGCAATTATATTTTGCGATATACACAATACCACGCAATCAATGTGGACAGACCGAACGGATTTGGATCAATCCGGAAGGCAGGGACGCTCACTCCGGGGCCTGAACCGGGATCGTCACCTCGTCGCCCTCGAGGCCCTCGACGTCGGCCGTGATCGTCACCTCGCCGGATTCACGCCCGGCCTGGACGATCGCCAGCGCCGTTCCGTGGTAGGCCGACCGCCGGGAGTCGGTGTAGGACTCGTTGCTCGCCAGGTCGCCGTTGTCGACGCCGGCGAGGTCGCCAGCGCCGCTGACGGCGAATTCGATCTCGTGGTCGGCCCGGGGCACGACGACGCCCCCGTCGTCGACGATCCGCGCGTCGACGTACACCAGATCCTGCCCGTCGGCCGTGATGGCCTCGCGGTCGGGATCGAGTTCGACCTGGGCGGGCTCGCCCGCCGTCTGGAGTTCGTGAGTCGCGACGACCTCGCCGTCGGTCTCCGCCACGGCCCGCAGCGTCCCCGACTCGTAGGGGACGTACCACTCGATCATGTGGTCGGGGTTGTCCGCGAGGTGCTGGACGCCGAGGCGCTCGTCGTTCTGATAGAGCGTCACCGTCTCGGCGTTGGTGAACGTCACGACGTGGACGAACCCGCGGGAGTCCTCGCGGTCGGGGAACGTCCAGTGACCGGCGAGCGCCGGCCAGGACCACGCCGGTCGGGCCGGCGCGCGCTCGCGAGCAGGATCGAACGCCGCGATCTCGACCATCGGCTCGTCACTCCAGACACTTCGGTGGAAGGCGGCCGGGGGCTTGGGCACGCCGCAGGTGTCGATCAAGCCGGTCGGCCAGCCCTTGCTCGGCCACTCGCGCGCCTCTCCGAGATAGTCGAAGCCGCTCCAGATGAACTGCCCCACAACGTCGTCGCGCTCGGCGACGTCGAACCACGGGTTCGGCGGGACGAACGCCAGCGGATCGTCGCCCGACCCACGGAAGAACGGCCGGCACTCCGAACCGACGATCGGCACGTCGACGCCCCGCTCGCGGAGGTCGTCGTAGTGGTGCTCCATGTAGTTGCCCGAGAAGAGGTCGACCCGCTCGGCGACCGCCTCGGCGTTCTCGAGGATCCCCTCGTGGCCGTCGCCCCAGGCCGGACTGCCGTAGGTCGCCGGCCGCGTCGGATCGAGGTCGTTGGCTGCCTCGACCAGCATTTCCAGATCGTCGAGCATTCCCGGGTCGCCGTGGTCGTAGCTCTCGTTGCCGACGCTCCAGGCGATCACCGACGGGTGATTGCGGTCCCGGCGGATCATCGCTGCGAGGTCCTCGCGCCACCACTCCTCGAAGAATTTCCCGGTCTTCTCGTGACGCCACTTGTCGAACGCTTCGTCGATGACTAGAAAGCCCATCCGGTCACAGAGTTCCAGTAGCTCGGGCTGGGGCGGATTGTGGGCGGTCCGGATGGCGTTCGCGCCCATCTCGGCGAGGGTTTCGAGTCGTCGTTCGAGCGCTCGCTCGGGCACGGCGGCCCCGAGCGCGCCCGCAGTGTGATGGAGGTTGACTCCCTTGAGGTTCATCGACTCGCCGTTGAGCAACAACCCCTCGTCGGCCGAGAACGTGACCGTCCGGATGCCAAACGGCGTCACGTAGTCGTCGACCGGTTCGCCCGTCGTCTCCGCCGCCACGTCCGGGTCCTGGCGGTGAATGACGTTTCGGACATGATACCGTTCGGGCGTCTCCGGCGACCACAACGCGGGATCCTCGACGGCGAGTTCCTGCTCGAAGGTCCGTTCCTCGCCGGCGGCGAGTCGCTGCTCGGTCGCGGTCTCGGCGACGACCTCGCCCGCCGGGTCGTAGACCGTCGTCGAGAGCGTACAGACGGCCGCCTCCTCGGCGTCGTTGGCCACCTCGGTGTGGACGTCTACCCTGGCACGACGCTCCGTCACGGCCGGCGTGCGGACGTCTGTGCCCCACGGGACCACGTGGAGCGGCGACGTCTCGACCAGGTGGACGTGTCGATAGATACCCGAGCCGGAATACCACCGGCAGTTCGGCAGGTCGGTATTGTCGACCCGGACGGCGAGTGTCTCGCTACCCTCGACCCCGCTGACGTCGTGATTGAAACTCGTGTATCCGTTCGGCCGGTTGCCGACGTGCTCGCCATTGAGATAGACGTCGCTGTCGCGATAGACGCCGTCAAAGCGAAGGTAGACGGTCTCGCCCTCGACGTCGGCCGGCAGCGAGCGACGATACCACCCGACGCCGCCGGGCAGAAACGCCTGCGCGCTGCCGGCCGGACTCTCCGGATCGAACGGCCCCTCGATGCTCCAGTCGTGTGGAATCTCGACGGTACGCCAGTCGTCGTCCGCGAAGTCCGGGTCGGCTGCCCCCTCGGCGTCCCCATGGTGAAATCGCCAGCCCGTTTCGAGGCGGCGGGTCCGTCGATGCTGCTCGGTCGGTCCCTTGCTGGTCATACCCCTCGGGGTACGAAAACGACCGAGTTAAGCGTGGTGACTGTTCGTGGGGGCAACTATCGGTCAGCGATCGAGAAAACGTGCCTACCGTTTCGAAAGCGTTCAGTCAGACCTTCGACGCCTGTCGCTGCTGCCAGACTCCGAGGAGTCGGAGGATGATGTCGAAGAACAGCCCCAGCAGGATGAACGAGAAGCCCCACACACCGAACATCCCTGCCATGATGTTCTGCAACGGTGCCTCGTACACTCCTGGCGCTGCCCCCGGACCCTGAAGAACCGCTGCTCCGATCACCATCAACAGCGCGCCGAAGATGGCGATCGTGAGCGAGACGTGACTGCTGATCCAGTACCAGACGGCCAGCAATACCATCCGGATCCCACTCGCTTCTTGCCTGGCCGAGTTGAGTGCCCGAATCTCTACCATAGTTCAAACAAACGTAATCGAGTATTTGTATCTTGTGGAGTCCGGCCGAGCCACTCCCACAGAAACGGTCGAAACCGCAGGTCGACGACAGAACCGAGTGGTATCTCAACCGCGCTACATTCCGGGTGCGCCGCCGTCGTCGTCGCCGCTCGTCGAGAGGTCGCCGGCGGAGACGACGTCGTCGATCCGGAGGATCGTCCGTGCCGCCTCGATCGCTGCGTCGAACGCCGTCGCCTTCACACGGCGGGGTTCGACGATTCCCTCGGCGGCTGCGTCGATGAGTTCGCCGCTCTCGGCATCGATTCCGGCGGTCACCTCGCCGTCGGTGTGGCGCGCGCGGAGGTCGACGAGCGCGTCGATCGGGGAGTGGCCGGCGTTCTCCGCGAGCGTCCGCGGCGAGATGTCGAGCGCGTCGGCGAAGGCCTCGACGGCGAGTTGCTCGCGCCCGCTGACCCCGTCGGCCGCGTCCTCGAGTGCGAGTGCGAGTTCGATCTCGACCGCTCCGGCCCCCGGCAGGATCTCGCCGTCCTCGATGGCCGCCGCGAGCACGTCGAGGCTGTCCTCGAGTGCGCGTTCGACCTCGTCGACGACGTGTTCGGTCCCGCCCCGGAGGACGATCGTCCCGGCCACGCTGTCGACGTCGGTGAAGGACGTGATCCGCTCGGGTCGGGCGTCACCGCGCCACAGCGGCATCCGAACCCGTTCCTGGCCGACTTCCCCGGCCCGTCCTAGATCCTCGGGCGTCGCGGCTTCGAGGTCGGAAATCCGCGACGCACCGGTCGCCTCGGCGAGTCGCCGTCGGTCCTCGTCGTCGACACGGCGCAGTGCCAGGATGTCCGCCTCAGCAAGCAGTTTCTGGGCCGGATCGTCGATCCCGCCCTCCGTGATCAGGACGTCCGCCCCGGTTTCGAGGATGGCCTCGACGTCCTCCTGGATGGCCGCCTGCTCTTGATCGAGGTACTCGGTCACCTCCTCGAAGTCCGAGACGCGGGTCTCGGTCGCGGTCTCGAGTTCCGGGACTTCGATCTCTCCCTCGTACACCAGTACGTCGGCCTCGGCGAGGTCCGTCGGCATCGCGTCGTGTGGCGGGTTCTTGCTGACGGTGACCCCTTCGATCAGCCGCGAATCGGCGAGGTTGCTGCCCGCGAAGGTCTTGATCGTGACGGCGTCGCGATCGACCGTGCCGTCCGCCTGCACCGCCGCCCGGATGGCGTCGACGACCAGCGTCGTCAGATGGTCCTTCTCGGATTCGGCCCCCTTGCCGGTCATCGCTGTCGAGGCGATCGCTTCGAGCGTGTCCGTGTCCTCGGCGTCGAGATCAATCGCCAGGTCGTCGAGGACACTCGCGACGTGGTCGCCCGCTTGCTCGAACCCGGCGGTGATCGTCGTCGGGTGCACGTCGTTTTCAAGCAAGTCCTCGGCCGCGTCGAGCAACGCGCTCGTGAGGATCACCGCCGAGGTGGTGCCGTCGCCGACCTCCTGCTCCTGGCTCTGTGCCACCTCGACGACCATGTTGGCCGCTGGGTGCTCGACCTCCATCTCGTCGAGGATGGTGACGCCGTCGTTCGTGACGACAGTGTCGCCCGTCGAGTCGACGAGCATCTTGTCCATGCCTCGCGGACCGAGCGTCGTCCTGACGGCCTCGCCCATCGCCCGGGCGGCCGTGAGATTCATCGAACGCGCGTCCTTGCCGTCGATGCGCTGGGACTCCTCTGAGAGTACCGAAAGCGTCGGGTCGCCAGCCTGTTGTGCCATGTTATAGAGAGGCCACTCGACGGCTATAAATCTGTTTTTACATCCACAAACGGCGAGACAAAAAATACCGCCCGTCGACGTCAGTCGTCCGCCGGCTCTTCCTCGTCCAGGCTTGAGGTGAAGCCGAGTTCCTCGCGATCCGTGAGTTCCTCACTGTGCCAGTACTCGTGGTTGTCCAGCGCCCGGAAGCACTTCGCGTCGGTGCCATCGGCGTCGTAGAGGTCCGGGTCCTCTTGTTTACACACCTCGCGAGCGTGCTCACACCGGGTGTGGAACTTACAGCCTTCCGGCGGATCTGCGGGGTCGGGAATGTCGATCCGGCGGACCGGCGGCTGCATGTGCATGGTCTCGCTGGCCACGTCCGGGTCGGCCGGCGGCGTCGACCACCGCAACACCTTCGTGTAGGGGTGGGTCGGGTTCTCGATGAGCTCGTCGGGATCACCGATTTCGACGATGTCGCCGAGGTACATCACGGCGATGCGACCGTCGGACTTCTTCGTGAGATAGCGGGCGTTCGCCAGGTCGTGGGAGACGAACACGAACGAGGTCCCGAACATGTCCTGAAGTTCGAGCAGCAGGTCCATCATCTCGACGCGCAGGGAGACGTCCAGCGCCGACACCGCCTCGTCCGCGAGCACGAGGTCGGGATTCGTCAACAGCGCCCGCCCGAGGACGACCCGCTGTTGTTCGCCGCCCGAGAGCTGGTGGGGGAACCGCTCGGCGTAGTCCTCGACCGGCGTCATCCCGACGTACTCGAGGAAGTGATAGATCGTCTCGAGGCGCTCGTCGGGGCCGAGTTCCTTGCGCCACCGCTTGAGTGGGTCAGCCAGGGTCGCCCGAACGCGCCGGGAAGAGTTGAGCGCACTCCCCGGGTCCTGGTGGATGATCTGCAACGCCTGCTGGATCTCGTCCTTCGAG